>WNFR01000223.1_pt1 | contig 84423 bp, 81 predicted proteins | sample 5400221 | NCBI WGS metagenome assembly WNFR01 (sample SAMN13153357, study PRJNA577476) | soil metagenome | isolation source: 40 cm soil under Madrone tree | place: USA:California | collected 2016-06-14
GTTGCGCACGCACGGTTCTGAGAGGGGCAGGGGCCAACTGATGTATGGTTGAAATATCGTGGCACCGCCAGGAAACTAGGCGGCAACAGAGAAAACAAACCTCAACCTATAGCATCGGGAGAAACCTGCCTACTCGACACATTTGAACCCGAGAACTGCGGCCCTCAAACTCAAAGGCAACAATGTCAAGCCTGATCCCCTCCTCCCGCAACAATTGAATGAATAGAGGTACAGCAGCCAAAAGAAACCAAGAGTAGTATTGGTATTCCAGAGTCCGCGATTCTATGGGGCTTGGAGGCGTCTATAGCGTGTTGCTTCAGTAGACCCATTAGCCTCGTCTCTTTTCTACCTTCGTGAGGCATAACGCTAAATCTTGACCACAAGCTTCCCCTGGTTTGAACCATCGAATAGCTTGTTCACTGCGCGCGGAGCTTGCTCAAGACCCTCGACCACGTCGACGCGGTACTTGATCTTACCTTCCATCAACCAGCGCCCCAGCGCGGTCATAGCCTCCCCAGCGCGATTCATGTAATCCGAAACCAGAAACCCCTGGATCCGCGCGCGCCTGACGATCAGCATCGCGAGGTTGTACGGACCGGGCACTCGTTCGGGTGCGTTGTACTGTGAGATCAGCCCGCATAATGAAATACGTGCTCCAACATTTATAAGCGCCAGCACCGAATCGAGGATGACACCGCCGACGTTCTCGAAGTTGACGTCGATGCCGTTTGGGCACTTCCGTTTCAAGGCCTCGAGTACGTTCTCTCTTTTGTAATTGATCGCCGCGTCGAATCCCAGATCTTCAGTCAGCCAGCGGCACTTTTCATCCGACCCAGCGATCCCGACTACACGACAGCCAACGATCTTCCCTATCTGCCCGACAAGCGACCCTACGGCTCCGGCGGCACCTGATACAACCAGAGTCTCGCCGGCTTTCGGCTGGCCGACGTCTAACAACCCGTAATAAGCCGTCAGCCCTATGTGACCAAACAATCCCATATAGGCTGTCAGAGGAATCGCAGGATTGTCGGGCAGCTTCCCGAGCCCCGTTCCGTCCGTGATCGCGTACTCTTGCCAGCCGAGCAATCCGGAAACGTGATCGCCCGCTTTGAAGCTCGGATTGCGCGACTCTTCGACAACCCCGATCGCGCCGCCGCGCATGACATCGCCGAGCTTGACTGCCGGCAGGTAGGTATCGACTTCATTCGCCCAGCCGCGGTTCGTCGGATCAAGCGAGAGGTATTGGTTGTGAACGAGCAGCTCGCCTTCTTTCAACGCGGGCACTGGCTCCTGGGTCCATTGGAAGTCGCTGTCCTTGAACGTGCCGACCGGCCTGGCGGCGAGTCTCCACTGCCGATTCATTCTCTCTGTCATAGTCTCTCTCCCGTATGCGCTGAAGTTCTCTTACGCGTCCGAATCGCGTGCTCAGAGTATTCGATCTTAATACCGTAGCGGTTAAGCGCCTGCATAGTATCACGAACAACCGTGTCAGCCGAACAGGTCGCTTCCCACATGCACGCACATCGTTTCCGCTGTTCAAATCTGCTGAAGCGTCGTTATAATTCCGAAATCGTTGAACCGCGACGTGATGCTAGACAAGGAGAGACTAAAGGAGAGAGTATGAAAATCAAGATGCTTTCAGTCAGTCTGCTGCTGGCGGTTCTTGCTTCTAGCAGCGGTGGAGCAGTTCCGGCGAAACTGTCCAAGGTGGTTGAGCTTTTGGCGAAGGACGGCGGATCGAGGATCGCTACTATCCGCGTGAACGATCAGAGCCTGCTGTTTGAGTCCAACAGCAGCCCGGATGCGGTCCTCTTCAGCGACGAAGCTTGTTTTACGATTAACAACAAAGACAAGACTTATCACGTTCAAAGCTATGCTGAGTTACAGTCTATCGCTAGCCGCAAGGCTGCCGAAATAGCTCAGTCCCCGGAGACCGGCGCCGCGCAAGGTGTTGAGCTCAAACTTAGCGATGAGACCGACACGATATCCGGGCTAAGAGCTCGCAAGCTTATTAAGACGAGCGGGGGCGTGCCCGAAGCCGAGTTCTGGGTGTCCAGTGAATAGTGCCACAGAGGTTGCGCGCACTTGGTGAAAGATTGAGGACTATCCTTCCGAAGGACTATTGGAGGAGAGTGCATGGCAATCCTGGTATGGTGGAAATAGTAATGTTGTTTGGTGTTCCGCTAGAGATGACCTACGACGGTCATAATACCTGCCAGGCGAAAGTGGTAGAGAGTTCGGGCGCTGACTCATCTTTTCAGGTGCCTGCGGGCTATAAGAAACTCGACAACTGAGAACTCAACGGAAATTTGATGTTCGCTCATTTGATTGGAGAGGAGTGCCGGCATGCTAAAGTTTATTCGTGGCAGAACCATCTGATGACTTGATCAGCAAGCCTTCCAGCAGCTTATTGCCCCGTACCGGCGAGGGGGTAGTGATCGACATCGGGACTGGAGACGGTCTCTTTGTGTACGAGTGCGCACAGGCGAACCCAAACAAGTTCTACATCGGAATAGACGCGAATCCTCGCCCTCTGGAGAAAGTGTCGGAGAAGATACACCGGAATCCGGCTAAGGGAGGCCTGCCGAACGTCCTTTTCTTACAGGCGGCAATCGAGGACCTCCCTTCCGAACTTGACGAGGTCGCCGACGAGTACACATTCACTTTCCCTGGGGCAGCCTGCTCCGCGTCGTTGCCGCGGGAGATGAAACCGTGCTCCGCAATTTGAGAAGGATATGCGCACCTGAAGGCGTGTTGGAAATCATAATTGGACTCGCTCCCGAACGAGATCGTTCAGAAATCAAGCGTCTTGGATTGAACCTCTTCTCCACGGTTTACGTGGACCAGGAACTCAATCCGCGTTATCAAGCTGCCGGTTTCGAGATATTGGAAAGAGGCGTGCTTGCACAATCAGAATGGGCTAAGCTCCGGACTTCGTGGGCTAAGCGCCTCCGAGACAACGAAGGTCGAACGTTAGTCCACATCATCGCGCGGGCGATAACGGTGAAGACCAAGGCGTCAAGACAATGACACGATACTTTGCATTCCTGCGAGCGATCAATGTGGGCGGCCACGTGGTCAAGATGGATCGCTTGCGCCAGATCTTCGAGTTGCTCGGCTTTTCGGGTGTTGAAACTTTCATCGCGAGCGGTAATGTAATCTTTGAATCGACATCTAAAAATGTGAAGACCCTCGAGACGAAAATCGAGAATGGGTTGCGCGAAGCACTTGGTTATGAAGTCGTCACGTTTATCCGAACCGAAGCTGAACTGGTCGAGGTCGCGACCTACCAGCCGTTCTCGCAATCCGATCTCGCCGCCGCCGTGTCGCTCAACATTGTGTTTCTGGGCGGAGCGCTGGACAAGAAGGCTAAGCAAGGGTTGATGGCGTTGAGAACGGATTTTGATGACTTGCATGGGCACGGACGTGAGATTTACTGGTTGTGCCGTAAGAGGCAAAGTGAATCGACCATCTCCAATGCTGCTCTAAAGAAGATTCTCGGTGGGCCGGCTACTGTCCGTGGGGCAAACACGGTCAAAAAGATGGCCGCGAAATATGCTGGATCCAAGGAGTAGCCGCAGCAGAGAGCTGAGAAAGGAGAAGCCATGAGCGTAGTAGACGATCTGAGGGCGCAGATCATCGCAGGCAGGATCACATTCGACCCACCTGCAGGCATTGTCAGCGAGGTTGAGGAAAGAACTACTCGGTGAGAATGACGGAATAAGGGCTTCTGAATTGTTGCAGAAGCTAGTCCTGAAGGTCTCCAATTTGCAGAAGATTCGCATAAGCTCGATTGTTCGCAGCGAAGGCCATCACGGTGAGGGGCGTGCGTTCGATGTCGGCAATGAAGACATCGCGGCGATGCTCCTGCCTGCCATCGCAACGGATGCGAAGGTTCACGAGTTTAAGATCGATGAGATCATCTTCGATGCTACTGTAGCCGGCCAAAGTGAACGCAATCATTGGAATTACGACGTTGGTGAGAGGCACAAATACAACAGCGCAACGCTTGACCAGCATAAGAATCACATTCACTTTGCTGTGAAAGCCGGCTAGCTGCCCATCGGAAGGACGAAAGCGTTTTTTGGTAGTGACGAATTCATTCGTTTCTGACTGTTGATAGACTACGCTCCTGATGTCTCGACAAAGGGGCCGACGGAATTGGTTACTCAAAGGGCGAATCCGACAGACTCCTAACCCATTTCTGATGCGACTTCAACCTACAGGGCTCTGGCGTCATCGCGACTTCACAAAGCTCTGGGCGGGGCAGACGGTCTCGATCTTTGGAACAATGCTCACGCGCATCGCGCTCCCGCTTACAGCACTGCTGGCGCTCGACTCGAGCCCTCTGGAGCAGGGGTTCTTGCAAGCCATTCAGGCGGCGCCGGTGCTCGTCACCGGGCTGTTCGCCGGCGTGTGGGTAGATAGACTGCGCCGGCGGCCAGTGATGATAGCCGCGGACATCGCGCGCGCCGCGTTGCTCTTATCGATTCCGGTGGCAGCGTTCGCGGGCGCGCTCACGATGGGCCATCTCTATGTTGTTGCCGCGACCGCTGCTGTCTTCGCGGCGCTCTTCGACGCGGCATACCCGGCCTACCTGCCGACGCTCGTCGGGCGCGACAACATCGTAGAGGGAAACGCGAAGCTGGCAGCGAGTGCATCCGTCGCAGAGATGGGAGGGTTCGCGGCGGCCGGCGCGCTCGTTCAGTTTCTCAGTGGGCCAATCGCGATGCTCGTCGACGCGGTGACCTTCGTCGTCTCGGCGCTTTCGCTCGGGTGGATCAGAACGCCGGAGCCGCAGCCAAAGCCGAAGGCGCTACGCAAGAGCGCGACACGGGAAGCGGTCGAGGGGCTCAGAGTCGTGTGGCGCGACCGGACGCTGCGGGCCCTGGTCGCGTGCGCGACCACGATCCGACTTGCGGGTGGGGCGTTCGGCGCGATGTACATGCTCTTCGCTGTGCGCGATCTTGGCCTGTCGCCAACGGCGGCCGGGATCATCGCGGGCTGCGGGGGCCTGGGCTCGCTGGCCGGATCGATGCTCGCGGAGCCCGCGCTCCGGCGGTTCGGCGCGAAGACAACGCTAATCGCCGGATTTGCGCTGGGCGGCGCATTTCAGGGACTCGTCCCGCTCGCTCATGGGACGGCGCTCCGAGCGGGGCTCTTCCTCCTCGGCGCACAGATTATCGGGGATGGCTTCATGACGATTGCGTTCGTCAACGACGTGAGCCTCCGCCAATTGCTCGTGCCGGATCGACTGCTCGGCCGCGTAAGCGCTACCGCGAACGTTCTTGGCGTGGTAGCAATGCCAATCGGGGCCCTCGCGGGAGGGATCATCGGCCAACTCGCGAGCCCGCGTGCGGCACTCGCCGCGGGCGCGCTCGGATTCTCGCTAGCAGCGTTGTGGGTGGTCACCGCGCCCATCCGCACGCCGGCAAGCGAAAATCTTGAATCGGAACCGGAGGGCGTGATCAGCGGACTTCTAAGGCAGAAATGAAAAGTACTTCTTCCGTTAAGAAACAAGCGCCCTTTCCTTTTGTCCTCGAAGAGCTCGCCTCCATTCGCCCCATCGTGAAACGGGTATTTGGCTTCACTCACGTCTACCTCGATGACAAACTTCTCTTTTCGCTTAGGGACAGCATCGAGCCCGGATCAAACGGCATGTGGCTATACACCAGCGCCGAGCACATCGAGAGTCTTGGCCGCGAGTTCCCTCAGCTCTCAAGACGGTATCTATGGCGTTCCGGAAGAAACGCGTGGGTGATCCTAGCCTCGAAGTTGGAAGGTTTTGAGGAATACGTTTTCAGGGCCTGTGATCTGATCCTGCGAGGGGACCCGCGGATCGGCAGGGTAAGTCGCAGGAGACTCTCCAGACCCTAGCGACTGGCCGGTAGGCCTTTCTCTTGGTCTACCGCTGTTTCTGCGAACGCGCCAATCAAAGCTCGATCATTCCTCGGGCGGCAAGCAGAGCGCAGCAAGCATAGCGCAGCATTGACGCGCCGCTTCATTTAGCATAGAAGTAGCTCGCATCCAAAGAGTATCAATCCGCGATAACGTGGGACGGAAGAAGAAGGATCGCAGCAGGTCTGACGAGACAAGTAGGACATTCGAGAAGGTGAGCGAAGATACAGCACACATTCCAGACCGTTGGGACCCAGAGCCGCGCTGGCCGGCCTGGATCGCAATCCTGGCAGTGGGGGGACTGTACACGGCTCTTCCATCGTATCTGATTATCGGCCCACGCTGGCTCTTCTTAGTTATCGTTGTGGTGCTGATGCTACCAATAGTCATATCGCATATCAGAGATCATCACCTGCTTAATCGGGTGTTCGGTTTCACGGTCACGAGCGTGGTCACGGTGGGGTTGATCGCCTCGGTTATCCTGCTCATTGCAGCGCTACCCCAGCATAAGGAGACTCCGACAGATCTGCTGTTGTCGGCCGCAGCGTTGTGGTGCACTAACATTTTGGTTTTTGCGGTGTGGTACTGGCGATTAGATGCCGGAGGTCCGCACGGGCGCGATCAGAGTCCAGGTCACTCCGAAGGTGCGTTCCTGTTCCCTCAAATGACGATGCCTCCTGAAATTAAGAGCGCGGCAGCTCAGGAGGAATGGTCGCCTAACTTTGTTGACTATCTGTTCCTCGCCTTCAATACAAGCACGGCCTTTTCCCCAACCGATGTTCCGGTGCTCGCGCGCTGGGCCAAGGTTCTGATGATGGTTCAATCTCTTATCTCTTTGACGGTGATCGCTCTATTGGCGGCGCGGGCGGTGAATGTCCTTTAGTCGCATACGAATCGCAAAGTCGATCCGAGCGAACTCAGTCCAGGAAACGTGCGCGTACGTCCGGCGCCGGTAAGAGACAGGTGTCATACTTTCCGAACCACCGGTATCGCCGCTTCGCAAACTGATCGTAAAGATAGTCTCGAACAAATCGCGGGATAAGGTACGCGACGAGCGCCAGCTTCCAGTTCCCTCCCAGATACCGAGCTACGTGCAGCAACGCATCGGATCGCACGAATACTTGCTCGAGGTATGCAAAGTCAAGAGGTTCCACGAACACGAGCGAGTCTATGCCTTTCAATTCCGGATGGCGAGTCAGTATAGACTTGCCGTAATCGCCCTGCAATGCGGCAAACAACATGGTCTTGCGCTTATCGTAGCGGAGGATGCGCTGCACCCCCTTGCTGCAGAAGCCGCACAGCCCATCATAGAGCAACACAGGATGAGAGGTGTCTGTCTCTGCCGTAATCTGAGCACCTGCGGCGGTATCAACCGCAGCCGATTCCCTCCGCTCATTCCGGTTCAGGAGCATCATTGAATACAGCATGGGTCCTTTGATCTCTCCTTGCAAGTGACGCCTAGAGGCGCGCGTCAAGTCTTTGCAAATACCCAACTCGTCAGAGGTGGTTATGTCAAAAACTTGACGCGCACCCGTGATGCCTAGCCGACTCTTGGAGTAGGGCGGTCTCGTCGAGAGTGCAATTGCCAAATCCGATGACTCGCCGTATCGTATCGGCTCAGTGAGGTAGAAAATGTATTGTTCATCCTGTGGTATGGCCGTCGCGCCGAGCTTGAGCTATTGCAATCGTTGTGGGGCAGAGTTGAATACGAAAGACCGTCGTCCGGCAACGCGCTCGGAGGCGTCACAAGAATCTCTCGTGTGGGCTCTCGTGTCAGTCACTGTCGTTGGTATTGGGGCGGTGATCGGCTTGATGGCGGTGATGAGTGAGGTGGTTCACTTTAACATCGGGCTGATAGTCGCCTTCTCGCTTTTGGTTTTCCTGGCGTTCCTGGGAGTCGACAGCGTGATCGTCTGGCTGTTGTTGCGCCCAGGCCGCGAGGCTCGAGAAGCATACTTCGGAACTCATCATGCGGAACTCACTACTAATGAACTAGCCGAATCAAAGGCGCGTGTGCTGCTGCCCGAGCCATCGTTTAGCGTCACCGACCACACGACTCACACGCTAGAGTCGACCGATAGAAAGCGTCAAACCGAATGAAGAGCCGGCCTCGAAGTCGCAATCCGCGCCCGAATCCCACCAATTTAATGGAACTGTTGCGCAAGCTCTAGAGAACTCATATTGATGGAGTGAGGAAGAAAAATGCATACCCGAAAATTGATGATCCTGATCTTCATTCTCATCTGCGGAGTTACTGCGGTCCCGCGCACGAGCTTACCGGCTTCAACATTACCGGCTGACAAGACCGAGCCTGTGATTCCATTTGAGCTTATCAACAGACATATCTTTTTGAAAATCAAGGTCAACAACTCTGATCCGCTCTGGTTCATATTTGATACGGGCGACAAATTCGCGATCATTGACCTTGAGCGTGCAAAATCGCTTGGGTTGGATCTCCAGGGGCAAGTCAGCGTGGGCGGCGCAGGTGCGGGGGTCCTCAAGGGCGCTTACGTTAAGGATAGCTCCTATACGATTGCCGGCCTCGAGGGGTTTAAACAGCCTGTGACGTTAGCCCTCCCTCTGGACATTCTAAAGCCAAACTTCGGTCACGATGTAGATGGCATCATAGGCAGCGACTTCATCAAACAGTTCGTCGTCGAGGTCGATTATCCTGGCCGGGTAATCACGCTGCACGATAAACAGAGATTTTCCTACTCAGGTCCCGGTGAGATTGTTCCTACAAGTTTGGACTCTGGCGGTCACCCGATTATTCAAGGCGAGATAATGCTTCAGGGGCGCGATGCTATCAAGGCGGACTTCGTTGTTGATCTTGGCTCTGGCGGCGCCTTGGCACTAGCCAGACCGTTTGTAGAAAGCCAGCATCTCCCCGACTCCAACCAAAAGACGATAAGGGCCATCGGGGCAGGCGGTACCGGGGGAGCTATCGCCGGACGCATAGGCCGGATATCCGCGCTCAAGATCGGTAAGTTCACTATTGACAATCCACTCACCATGTTTTCCAAGGATACGCAGGGGGCATTTGCAAGTGCCGCGATCCAGGGAAACATCGGCGCTCAGATAATGTGTAAATTCAAAATACTACTCGACTACGATCACAATAGAATCATACTTGAGCCAAATGCGAGTTTTAAGGAGCCGATGGATCATGCCTCAAGTGGCCTGAAAATCATCGGTGAAGGAAAAGACTACAGGACTTTCCGCGTCAGAGAAGTGCTTGAGAATTCTCCCGGGACAGAGGCTGGGCTTCAAAGAGACGACGTCATAACAGCAATCAACGAGCGACCGGCCACTGAGTTGACCCTTACCAAATTGGTCGAACAGTTCGAACGCGCGGTTCCATACAAGCTGACCGTCCGGCGCGGTGAGCAAACCCTTCAAGTCACAATAACCCCAAGAAAACTGGTATGAGGCAACTCGTGGTTCTTTCAGCGCCTTCGTGATCCCATCGCGAAGTGAGAACTGCACGAGAGAGGTAAGCCTCTTACATCAACATCTCCTTTCCAACCTAGCTAAAGCCTGCTCTATAATGCGGCGTGGCCCGATTGCCAATTTTTCATTGGACCAGGGAAGCTAGCAAAGAGATCGCATCTGTGAAAAAGACATTCGCCCTCGCAATGCCCATCCTGACCATCGTGGTCCTTGCACCGCTTCATGCATTTGGATACGAGTTCGGAGCGCAACAAGCGCGCGATGCCAGGGTCGTCGAACAAGCTGTCCGAGCCGGCTCCTCTGTTCCTGCCGGCTTGAAAACCACTCTGGACAAGATCGTCGAATCCTATCGCAAGATCATATTCCTGCTCGATGACGAAGCCTCGCTCAGCCAGGAAGAACGAAACCGATGCGTTGAAGTCGGCAGAAAGATTCATCAAGATAAGCAGGAGCTTCTCGACGAACTGACGCAGAGTCTCACGGCTGATCTCCGACGGGCCGCCGGAACTCGGTTTGGAGACAAGCCCGCCGGCGTTGACGGATTCATCGACTACTTCAACAACAATTCAGCTCTGCGCGATGTAGACCGCCTTGCATTCATTGATCCGGCGGACGAGCTACTTGCGGTGGTGAATGAAGCGGAACGCGCCGGCGGTTTGGGAAAGACCTCGAGCCACACGGCGCTGCAGAAGCTCAACGACGACCTCAAGTCAATTCAGAACACCTATCAAAAGGAGGTCTCGCGCGTCTTCTCGAGCCTGGGAACTCGCGGCAAGGAGGTCAAGCGAGAGAAATGGCAGGACTACGTGTCGTTCCTGAAGGGACTCTTCAGCCGCGAGCAGGTGCTGAACGAATACGGTCGTGCGAAACCGGAGCAACAAGACGAAGCCTCACGCGGGGCGCGCCATGACAGCAAAACCGAGATCTACGGCTACGACCTGCCCGCGAAGAGTATCGTTCTGACATTCGATGACGGGCCGCACCCGAGATACACCGATGAGATTCTGGCGATTCTGAAAAAGTACAACGCCAAGGCATTCTTCTTCGACGTAGGCAAGAACCTGGGCGCAGTGAATCCCCAAAATGACGTCAAGCTGTCATCAAACTGGAACGTCTCCAGGCGAGTCCTCGAGGCCGGTCACCTGTTGGCCAATCACAGCTATTCGCATCCTGACCTGACCAAGCTCACTCCGGCCGAACGATCCAAAGAAATCGTCAACACCAGCCTTCTCCTCGAGAAAGTTACCGGCACAAAGACCACGCTGTTTCGGCCGCCCTACGGAGCCAAGAACGCAGCCGTTCTCAAAGAAGTCGAAGCATTAGGCATGACATCGATTCTGTGGACCCTTGACTCGCTGGACTGGGCGGATCCCATTTCCGAGTCGGTCGCGCAAAGGGTGCTAGCTCAGGTCGCAACGGCTAAAAAAGGCATTCTGCTGATGCACGACATTCACAAGCAGAGTGTCGCTGCGCTGCCGCGGATTCTCGAAGAGCTTAGCAAACAGGGCTACACCTTCTTGATACTGCAGGGTGATCAGTTTGTACCGTCGACTCCACCGGTGATGGCGAGCAACGCCCGCGCGAGCCGTACCGAGTCTACCAACACGAAACCGCCAACAGACGACACGAAAAAGAGCTACTATCGCGAGAGCTGGGCGGTGATCGTCGGCATAAACGAATATCAGAACTGGCCCAAGCTGCGTTATTGCGTCAACGATGCCGAAGCCATCGAGCAGATGCTAATCAATCAATACGGGTTCAAGAAAAGCAACATAATTAAGCTGCTGAATAAAGAAGCGACTCGTGAGCGGATCGTGTTGGCCCTCGGCGATCAACTTGCGGATCCCAACAAAGTGAAGAAAGACGATCGGGTCTTCGTTTTCTTCGCGGGCCACGGTGCTACGCGACGGCTGCCGTCGGGCAAAGAGCTGGGCTACATCGTCCCGGTCGACGCCGAAGCGGAAGCCTCGCAGGCGAAGTCGATCAGCATGACTCAGCTTCAAGAATTTTGTGAGTTGATTCCGGCGAAGCATCTCTACTTCGTGGTGGACTCCTGCTATAGCGGGCTGGCGCTGACTAGATCGGGCGGCGCGTCTTCGAAGAGCGCGAACTATTTGGAAGAGATCACCAAACGAATGGCCCGGCAAATACTGACTGCAGGCGGCGCCGACCAACAAGTGCAGGACAACGGGCCCGGTGGCCATTCGATATTCACCTGGACTTTGCTGCAAGGCTTGCAAGGCCTGGCGGACACGGACGGAAACGGCGCGATCACCGCGTCGGAGCTGGGCGCTTACATCAGCCCGATAGTATCCTCGGTCTCTCATCAGACTCCGGCCTTTGGAAACCTTGCGGGCAGCGAAGGCGGCGAATTCGTCTTCGAGCTGCAACAAGAATCTCTGGGCGAAGCCAGCAAGCAACTGGACGAAGAGGCGATCAAGCTCAACAACGAATTGGAACGGATTCAGAAAGAGGTCGCCGCCAAACGCGAACGCAATCTCAAGCTCCGAGAAAAGGTCGAAGAGGAGCGAGCGAAACTCGAGGGCACGAATGCCAACCGCGTCAAGCAGCCGCCGAAATCAAAAACGGCTCAAGCGCAGGAGCATCACAATCTGGGGCTCAAATATTATCGCGAGAAAAAGTACGACGAGGCGGTTAAAGAGCTGGAACAGGCGGTGAAGCTTGACCCGAGGAACGCGACTATCGTGAATAACCTGGGCTTCACGCTTTATAGGTTTGAGAATTACGAAGAGTCGCTCGTATGGCTTCGCAAAGCCGTCGAGATCGACCCGCAGCGCGCGGTAGCTTATGCCAACCTTGCCGACGCTTACATGAAATTGGGAAAGACAACAGAAGCTCTGCAATATTATGAAAAGTACGCGGAGATGGCTCCCAATTCCCCCAGCATCGAGTATGTCCGCAAGAGAATAGAAGAGTTGAAGGGGAAATCAGAGCGACTAACCCGCGGTTCTGATCTCGTAATCTTTTCTGAATGATCTGCCGTCAGTCGTGCGTCTATCTCACATGGAGGAGACTTTATGAATCCTGTAAGTGACCTCAGAAACTCCACGCGGATTTCGCTCTTATGTATCACGACACTCTGCGTTACATCGATAGCTTTCGCGGCGGGCGCTACAGAGAGCGAGGCCGGAATCCTGCAGGTCTCACCGAATGGCGACCTTCGAGAAACAATCGCAAAGGCATTGCGTGGACCTCAAGCGCTCAAATCCTTTCGCACGCGTCAGGTCTGGTCCAGAGCCGACCTTCACGCTACTTTCGTCATTGAAGTGATGAAGCCGGACCGCATGCATACCATCCAGAATGATAAGAATGAGACTATCCTCATCGGCGAGAAGGTCTATAACCGCAAAGGGAACGGGCCCTGGATTAAGTTTGATGGAATGACAGCGGTCATTCACGCACCGGAATCCGACATTAACGAACAGATCAAGAGAATTGGGCAGGTTAGGTTAATCGGAGCCGATACTCTTGATGGAGTCTCAGTCTTAGCTTATGAATACGAAAACATCGATGCCTCCGGTAAAAGGATTGCAGGCCCGTACAAGATTTGGATAGGTTTGAGAGATGGGCGGGCATACAAAACTGAGAGCGAGACGCAATGCCCTGCTGAGGGCTGGGGCGGCAAACGCGGTGACTTGGACCTCGTAACGATCAAAGTCGTTACATACTACGACTACGATACTGAAATCTACATAGACCTACCGGAAAAGGCCGCTCGCGAAGCCGCCGAGTCTTGGTTGAAATTAGTGGACTCCGGGAGGTATTTGGACAGTTGGGCAGACGCGGCCAGCGTCTTGAAGGAACGCTACTCTGAGAAGTCCTGGGAGAAGCGTTTGAATGGATTCGCAGAACAAACAAGCGAGCTCGGTCCCATCAAGTCCAGAGAGCTGATGAGCCTAGAATCCGTCAAGTCGTTACCGAGCAATCACGAACGAGAAGGCGTGTTGCTCAGCTATAGAGGCCAACTTGAATATAGAGGCCCAAATGAAAAGTGGGGCGCGCGATCGCAAACGCTGGAATTGGTCCTCGATAAGGACCAAGTGTGGAGGGTAGCTAATCACACAGAGCTAGCGCCGGGGCGAGCGGCAGAACCAACGCTGGGAGGCGGCATGGGCGACGGTAGGGGAGGCGGCATGGGACCTGGTAACGGCAGAGGGGGCGGGATGGGACCTGGTAATGGTCGCGGTGTTGGGCCGGGTAGTGGTTACAACATCGGTGGAGGCGACCCACGTCTTGGCGGAGGGTCCGGAGCTCCCGCGACAGCCGTTGACACACAGCCTATCCAATTGAACCAGCCAGTCCCTCGCTATACTGAGGAGGCGCGCAAGAATAAGATACAGGGCACGGTGCTTGTCAGAGTACTGATCGGCACGGACGGGTTGGTCAAGCGGGTTACCGTCGTTCGCGGCCTGCCTGACGGGCTGGACGAGCAGGCAATTCAGGCGGCTTACCAGTTACGATTCAAACCGGCAATGAAGGACGGCCAGCCGGTCGCCTTCCAGCGCAGTATTCCTATCGAATTTAACTTGCGGTAAGTCGACATGCTCAATTTGGCGAATGTATCTGATTTGGATGGATTGCGAAGTTGATCGTTCGGGACGACGAACGACTGTCAAACTCGCAATACCCAGTACGATCTGTTTTTTTTTGAGTGGCTTGAAGCGACGTTCAGAAACGAATTGCCATTCGAGAGGGCGTCGGTGATAACCTAGCGCATCTGGAGGGAACATTATGAATCCCGTAAGTAACCTTAAGACCTGTAAGCCGTACTTGCACCTATGCGTCACGATAGCCTGCGTTGCATCGATGGCTTTCGCGGCAGGCCCTACGAAGAGTGAAGCCGGAATCCTGCAAGTCTCGCCGAATGGCGATATTCGAGAGATGATCGTAAGGGCGCTGAATGGGCTTCGCATACCCAAATCCTTTCGCATGCGCCGAGTATGGTCCGGCGGCGACCGCAACGTTACTCTAGTTATCGAAGTGATGAAACCGGACCGCTCTCATACCATCCAGAATGATACCGACGAGACAATCTTCATCGGCGACAAGGGCTATAGGCGCGAAGGAAACGGGCCCTGGACCAAGTTTACGAATGGAATGACAGAGGACGTTAGCGTTTGGCAATCCGACATGAGCGAACAGATCAAGAGAATCGGGCAGGTTAAGTTCCTCGGCGCCGATACTCTGGGTGGAGTCTCAGTGTCAGCTTATGAATACCAACACATCGATGCCTCCGGTAAAAGGACTTCAGGCCCCTACAAGATTTGGATCGGTTTGAAAGATGGGCAGGCATACAGAACTGAAAGCGAGATGCAATGCAATGCTGAGGACTGGCGCGGCAAACCAGGTGACTTGAGCCTCATAACGATCAAAGCCGTTACGACATACGACTACAATGCTGAGATCATCATAGACCTGCCGGAAAAGGCTGCTCGGGAAGCCGCGGAGTTCTGGTTGCAGTTAGTAGATTCGGGTAGGTATTCGGACAGTTGGGAACAAGGGGCAAGCCTCATCAAAGAACGCTACTCTGAGCAGGCTTGGAAGAAGCGTTTGAATGGATTTGCAGAACAAGCAAGCGAGCTCAGCCCCATCAAGTCCAGAGAGATCATGAGCGTCGAATCAGTCAAGTCGTTACCGAGCAATCGCGGGCGAGAAGGCGTGGTGCTCGGTTATAGAGGTCCGCTTGAAAAGCTGGGCCCGCGATCGCAGACGCTGGAATTGGTTCTCGATATGGATCAAGTGTGGAGGGTAGCGAATTACACAGAGGTTGTGCCTCCTCGAATGGACGGATCAACGCCCGGAGTTGGACTCAATGTGGGAGGCGGTATGGGACCCGGTAACAGACCCGGGATCCAGAACCCTGTCCTATTGAACCCTCCAAACCCTAAGTATACTGAACTGGCGCGCACCAATAAAATACAGGGGACGGTGCTTGTCAGAGTACTGGTCGGCTCGGACGGGTTGGTCAAGGAGGTGAAAGTCGTACGTGGCTTGCCCGACGGGCTGGACGAGCAGGCAATTGCGGCTGCTTACCAGTTACGATTCAAACCAGCAATGAAGAATGGCCAGGCGGTCCCCTTATGGAAGTCCATTTCTATAGAGTTTAACTTGCGGTAAGTAGACAGCCACAAGTTGGCGAACGTAACGCATTTGGGTGGATTCCGAAGTTGATCGCCGGGCCTGTTCGACCCAGCCACAACGCACAGCGGCATCGCGCGGCCTCGCTCAATTCGACAGGCGCCCACGAGCTTGTGACTTGATCCGTAGCCCCTTCCTCACACTAGGAGCTGACGCTGCCATCCAGTTTTGTTCTCACCCTACGCTTCTCTGGTAAATCAATACTTCACTCAGTATAGTTCGATTCAAGTGGACCCTATCACCCGAAAGGACATTGATGGCCAGTGAACAACACACAAATAAGTTGATCGACGAGTCCAGTCCATACCTGCTCCAACACGCGCACAATCCCGTCGATTGGTATCCGTGGGGACCTGAAGCTCTAGAACGCTCGCGCACCGAAGACAAACCCATTCTTCTGTCAATCGGCTACTCAGCTTGCCACTGGTGCCACGTGATGGAACACGAGTCGTTCGAGAATGAAGAGATCGCGCGATTGATGAACGACAACTTCGTCTGTATAAAAGTCGATCGCGAAGAGCGGCCCGACCTCGATTCTATCTACATGAACGCGGTTCAGATGATGACCGGCCACGGCGGATGGCCGATGACGATGTTTCTCACTCCAGATCTGAAACCGTTCTACGGCGGCACCTACTATCCGCCGGAGGACCGGCGCGGAATGACCGGCTTTCCGCGAGTGCTGACCGCGATCGCCGATTCTTACAAGAACCGCAGACCGGAGATACTCGCAAGCGCGGATGCCATCACCGCTGAACTGAAGAAGACCGATCGCTTCATCGCGTCAAACGAGATGTTGACGACCGAAGTATTGAACTCGGCGTTCTCTGCGCTGAGTGGAACCTTCGATCAAAAGCACGGCGGGTTCGGCGGCGCCCCCAAATTCCCCCCTTCGATGACGTTGATGTTTTTGCTAAGGCATCACAAGCGCACGAATTCGCCCCAGGCCCTGAACATGGTCGAGACGACGCTTCAGAAGATGGCGGGCGGTGGGATGTACGATCATCTCGGTGGAGGCTTTGCTCGCTACTCGGTCGACGCGCGCTGGCTGGTTCCTCATTTCGAAAAGATGCTTTATGACAATGCGCTGCTGACACGAATCTACCTGTACGCGTATCAGCGGACGAAGAATCCGCTTTACCGGCGAATCGCGGAAGAGACCCTCGAATACATCATTCGCGATATGACCGATCGGAGCGGCGGGTTTTATTCGTCGGAAGACGCGGACAGCGAAGGCGAGGAGGGAAAGTTCTACGTCTGGACCAGGGCTGAAGTGCTGAGCGCGCTCGGCGAAAAGGACGGCGAGGTCTTCTGCGAATACTTCGATGTGACCGAGGGGGGAAACTTCGAGCACGGGAATTCGATTCTCAACACGCATCGTTCGCTTGAAGAGTTCGCGACAGAGAAAGGCAAGAGCGTCGAGGAGATCGGCAGGACACTCAACGCTTGCAAGCGAAAGCTCTTTCATGCGCGCGAGCTGCGCGTGAGACCTGGCCGTGACGACAAGACCGTTGCCGCATGGAACGGGCTTATGCTGACGGCGTTCGCTGAAGCAGCGAACATCCTGGGGCGGGATGACTATCGAGAGGTCGGGGTCCGCAACGCCGAGTTCATAACAGCTCAGTTGATGAAAGACGGACGGCTGCTGCGCACTTACAAGTCTGGTCAGGCAAAACTGAACGGCTACCTCGAGGACTACGCTTACGTGATCGAAGGTCTGCTTTCGGTGTACGAAGCGACGTTCGAGTTGAAGTTCTTCACGCATGCTCGCGAGCTGGCGGACACGATGATAGCCCGGTTTTGGGATGAACAGGACGGCGGGTTCTTCTTCACGTCATCGGACCACGAGGAGCTGATCACCAGGACGAAAGACTACTTTGACAACGCAACGCCATCGGGAAATTCGGTTGCGGCGATGGCGCTGCTAAAGCTCGGACTGCTGACTCAAGAGCAGGAATACACGCGCTGCGCGGTTACGATCCTGCGCGCGCTGCGTCCGGCGATGAGCCGCTACCCGAGCGCGTTTGGATACATGCTCAGCGGGATGGATTTCTACTTGTCAGAACCGAAAGAGATCGCCATCGTCGGCAAGCTCGATTCGCACGAGGTGAGGTCGTTTTGCGAAGAGATCTACTCGAGGTACTTGCCCAACAAAGTCGTCGCGGCTTCCGAGCCGGGTGACGAAGCCACCGCGTCGGCGATAAATCTGCTGATGGGACGATCGGCGATTGATGGCAAAGCTACGGCGTATGTCTGCCGCAATTACACGTGCCTTGCGCCGTCGACTACAGTTGAAGAACTCGCCGCCCGACTTGAGGAGTAGTCTGGAAGTCCGCGCGTCAAGCTGACACGGAGTTCTAGCTTTAGCTTGGTTGTTACGCAGAAGGCAGACAAGCTAAGGCTTCAACTACTCAATGCACCTTCGCACATCTATGACTTGAGCTTAATCTCAAAGATCCGCGGCCAGAGCTTGCCAGTCACGAAGATTCGTTTTTTATCCCCGTCGTAAGCGATACCGTTTAGCACGTCTTCCCCTCCCGTCCGGTCCGACGGCGCGAGAATTTCCTTCAAGTTTAAGAACGATGCCACGCGCCCTGTCGATGGATCGATACGAACAATGAGATCGGTCTGCCAAACGTTAGCCCATATTTCGCCGTCGATGAATTCCAATTCGTTCAGCTCGCGAATTGGCTGGCCGTTCATCCTCACGGCGAGCTTTCTAACGGGCTTGAACGTCTGAGGGTCGAGATAAAACAGATCGCTGCTGCCGTCGCTCAAGATCAAGTTCTCGCCATCGTAAGTTAGTCCCCAGCCCTCAGGGTCATAGCTGAATTCCCGAAGCGGTTGAAGAGTATTCAACTCGTAGACGAAGCCGCGATGCGATTTCCAGGTGAGTTGGATAAGCCGTCTGTCAACCAGGGCGAGTCCTTCGCCAAAGAGTTCGGGCGTGAGACTAATCTCCTTCAGCACTTTGCCGGATGGGAATTCCAGCCGGCGGAGCTTTGATTGCCCGTACTGTCCCGTGCTCTCATAGAATCCTCCGTCGTGCCAGAGGAGACCCTGCGTAAACGAGGTCGAATCGTGCGCGTAGCTGTTAACGACTTCATAAGAGACCTGCCGCGCTCGCTCGTCTGAGGCCGCAGTCGATTTGCTCACGGCTGTGCTATTGGATTGACTCTCAGGACCCGAGCGCATCAAGGCGAACATGAGAAGCGCGGCGCTCGCGGCAACGGCAAGAGCAGCGACCGCGATCACAACTCTTGAGCGCTTGATCTTGGAACCTGGCTTTTCTCCTCGCCTCGTCGTCAACTTTCTCGGCATGTATTCTCTCCCCTGGAGCGGCTCTTCTCTCTTCAAACAGCCCAGGATTATACGTCGGGATTTCGGAAAGTCACGAGAAGTCTTTAACGTTCTGGTAAGACGAGCGTTGGAAAACGATTGAGCGGCAGTTTATACTCGCCTCGGCGGCACTCTCCAAAAGTTCAGGCGCACGCCAATCCTCTCGAGGAGCTTCGCAAAGATGAAAACAAGGAGAAACACCTTCGTCGGAATCACTCTGCCGCTGGTAGTTTTCTTGTCGTCCGCAGTGAGCATTGCCAGACCGATCAGCGATCCACCGGACCAGCGCGAGATCAAGGTCACGGCGCGCCGATTCGAATTCAGCCCCAAGACAATCACCGTACCTAGAGGCGAACGCGTCAAGCTGGTCGTCACTTCGGAGGATGGGGACTACGGATTCCAAATCAAGGGATGGAACATCGACCAGGCGATCAAGGCAAAGCAGACCAGGGTGATCGAACTGAATCCCAACGAGGAAGGTCGATTTCAGTTCTCGTGCTCGGTCCTGGGCGGAGACGGTCATCCCGAAATGCTCGGGGAGCTGGTCGTGACCGGAGCCCCCGCCGAGGCTTCAGCAATGAAGGTGACCTTCGACCCAACAAGCCGCGGTGTAGTGATCGTCGAATCCGCAGGCGAGCGTTTGCGGATCGACACGTCTAACAACACCGTCGAGCGAATCGCCGAGCCGGCGACGGCAAGCGCCCAGAAGCCGGCGAAAGAACCAACCGAGCCGGCCTTGACCAAAGAGCGTGACAGCAGTAAGGCCTATGAACCTTACGATTATCACATCGTTAACATTCCAACGCCGAAGGCAGTTCGCCGGCACAGCTTGAACTTGCATTTCACTCACCGGTTTCAAGAGACGATCACTCCTTTTGAACAAGAGCATGCCGATGAGCACATCGCGCGAATCTCCAAGGACCTGCTGGGACTGGACAGCTCTTCGGTTTCAGCGTTCGGATTAACCTACGGAATAACTGATCGGCTGTACGCTAACGTCTATCGCTCGCCGTTGTGCGAGCCCGGACTCTGCAAGACGATAGAGATGGGTCTCGGATATCACTTTCTGGATGAGGCGGGTCGTTCTCCAATTGCATTGTCAGCGTATTCGAGCGTTGAGGGCGATTACAATTTTACCGAGCGATATACCTACAACTTCCAGGCGATGATAGGGCGCAGTGTCACCCGGTTCGTCAATGTGTTTTTCTCGCCGGCCGCGCACATCAATGCGAATGGCAGCGATCGATTCAAGGAGTTCCTGGCTTCTCAGCCGCTGATTTCGAAGCTCAGGCTTGGTCGGCATTCGGGCTCGTTTGGATTCGGGGTCAATGCGCGCGTCCGGCCTACGACTTCCCTGCTCTTCGAGTACACGCCGCGAGTCGGATTCAAGCTGGGGCAGATAATCCCCGAATTCGATCCGAAGGCGGGACAGCTCACGGGATTCAAGAACGACTCCGAAGCCGAAATCGCCTTCGGATTTGAAAAGCGAATCGGACGTCATGTTTTCTCTCTCACGTTCTCCAACACTCAGACGACCACAACGGCGCGATATAACTCGAGCAACCAGGCTCTTCCGCCGAACAAGTTCAGCATTGGGTTCAACCTATTCAGACGGCTACTGTGATCGATCCGTGCGGTCAACCTAAACTGGAGATGTTTCACTATGTCCAACACGTTCAATGCGGGGTTCAAAATGTTCAGATGGGTTCCTGGATTTCTCTTCGTCTTAACCGTGGCTCTTTTTGCGACATGCTGTGCGAAGGGACCTGCGGTCGATGAGCATACGGATAAAAATGCAAATGCCGGGAAGGCGAACCAGCAGGATCAATCTGCGACGGCGGCCCCCGTCTTGCAGCAAACGCTCAAAGGGGATATCGAGCGAGCATCTCTCGATATCTCGATGGCGCGCGAGGCGGCAAACCTAAACAAGTCGCAAGAGGCCGTCTCGCTGCTGCAGCGTGCCAGGAAAGAAATAGATGCGGCCCTGAACCGCAAGCCTCGCTTGGGTGACGAGCTTGAAGCGTTGAAGGCGGCGATCGATCGAGCGATCCCCGCGGTTCAGAATCGTGGGAACGAGGCGGAGGCTCGGCTTGCCGAGTTGCAAACACGGATCGCTGTAATCAAGGTGAACACTTATTAGCCATAACGATCGCTTTGTTTGGAAATCAGCACTGGACGGCTGAGCGTGCGTGCGTCATTGATACTCGGTGATGGAGACGTTGTAGCTGACGGTCAGGACCACATTCTTAGGATTACAGTCGCCAGTCCAAGAAAAGACAACGATCCCCCAATATCAGTGAATGTCGTCACAAACACGCTTGAGGCGACGGCCGGGTCGATACGCATCCTCTTGAGCGCTACTGGAATGAGTGTTCCGGCCAGGCCTGAAACGATCATATTTATTAGCATGGCCAATGCGAGCACAAACCCTATCCTCTTGTTTCCCGAGATCGCGATGCCTACAGCCGCCGCAACCGCCCCGTTTATCAATCCATTGCCGAGATCGACAATTGTTTGCTTGAGCATAATGCGAGTGACATTGACTACTTCGTCAAGCGCCAACCCTCGAATGATGACCGTCAGCGTCTGAGTGGCAGCATTGCCGCCCATTCCCATCGGTATAGTCACAAGGGCTGCCAAGTAGGCGTACTTGCTAATTGACGTATCGAATCTTGAAATGACGTACGCCGGCGCGAAAGTAGTCGCCAGGTTTACGAGTAACCACGGCGCTCGGAGCCTGAGCGAGCGAGGGGCACTGGTTGTAACGCGTTCCTCGGCAGTGACGCCGGCGAGCGCGAGGAGATCCTCGGCGGCCTCTTCCTGCAGAACGTCGATCACGTCATCGACGGTCACAATGCCGACGAGCTTATCCTCATGATCTACTACTGGGATCGCCAGCAAATTATACTCAGAGACAAGCCTGGCGACTTCCTCTTGGTCAGCACTCGTCTTAACGCTGATTACGTCCTGGACCATTATGCGCTTCAATTGAGTGGCCGGATGGGTCGTCAGGAGCTTGCGCAAGCTGACTACGCCGACCGGGTGATCTCGTTTGTCGACGACGTAGACGTAGAAGACCATCTCATACTCTTCAGATCGTTTCTGAAGAGCCGCAACAGCCTCGGCGATCGTTACGTCCTCGTCGAGCGCGAAGTAGTTGCGAGTCATGATGCGGCCCGCAGTGCGCTCCTCGTGCCCAAGCAACTGGCGAACATCTGCGGCGGGCTCCGCTTCCATCAACGCAAGGACCTGGGCGGCCAGCGGATCTGGCAGTCGCGAGGCGAGGCTGGTTGCGTCGTCGGCCGGCATCTCGCTCAAATACTTTGCGATCTGAGCCGGCTCGAGTCTCTCGAGGAGCGGCAGGCTGTCGCTCGGGGACATTTCGCTCATTACACCGGCGACATGCGCCACATCGCTTTCGTCGAGCAATATCTCGAATGCCTGAGCGCGTTCCGAACCCTTCAGCGTCGAGAGCAACCGGGCAACCTCGACGGGATACGCTTTGGTGAGGATTCGCGCCAGGCGCGAGCGGGCACCCCGGTGCAGTAGCTTTCGAACTACCGGCACCGTTATGGCTGAATGCAGTGCTGGCTTGCTTCGTGTTTCCATCATGGCTTGCCGTCCGGAGTGTGGTTTTGCGAAAAGACCATCGATTAAATGCCGATAAACAAACGCGCGGGCACAGACAACGGGTTTGCGAACCAGCAAAAGTCCTCCATCATATTGCACACTGCCTTCATCCGCAACGATTTACTTGGATAAATGAACCGAACTTTGCCGCTCGCTACGGCGTAAGCAAGTAACGAAGATTCACGTAAGGAGGTAACGAGAATGGCAGATGAGAGGAATTCGTCCGGAGATGTGATCCTTGAAGAGAAGACCCGCGACCACGACGACATTGTGGTCACCAACATTCCCAACGATGAACCCCAGCAGAAATCAGGGTTCGACGAGCTGGCTTCTTCGGTCAAGGAGGCAGCCCAGGAAGTAGCTCAGAAGACCGGTGAGGCCTTCAGCAAAGCCACCGAGTCAATAGGCAAAGCCATCGACTCAGCGCTCGCAGCCAGGGATCACGTTGTGATGGTGCGCGTCAACGATGATTCGTTGAAGAGCCTCGATGCGCTGGTGCAAACGGGTATTTTCAAAAGCAGATCGGAGGCAGCGGCCTTCTTGATTAGCGAAGGCGTGAAAGCGCAAGCCGCCTTGTTCGAGCGCATTTCTGAACGCATCAAAGAGATAGAGCGGTTACGCACCGAACTCAAAGGCATCGTCAATCCGACGGAGACTCCCTCGAGTTAGGCAAGATGATCTGCCGCCACCTGCTTGGCAGATCGGTCGATCCAGTCAACCCGAGATCCCAAGCGCGCTCGAGAGAGCGCGCTTTTTGTCTAATACAAGCCCGCAAAGTTTGGTGTCGCCTCGCATTATTTGTATAATCTCAGTGGCATACCGGAGCGACACCAATGACGGAGGGCACTGATGCGCGCGACTTCCCTGTCAACAAAACTGAGCGAGATAGCTGCAAAGGTTGAAAACCAGGAGCGATTGTCGTTCGAGGATGGAATGACTTTGTTCCGAAGCGACGACTTGATTGCCATCGGCGCGCTAGCGAATCAGGTGCGCGAGAGAATCAACGGCGACCTCACCTATTATAATGTAAACCGACACATGAACTATACAAACGTATGCATCTCCGATTGCGCATTTTGCGGCTTCTACCGGCGAGTCCGCCATCCCGAGGCATACGAGTGGTCGGTTGATGAGTGCGTGGAGATCGCGCGTAAGGCTTATCAGGAGGGAGCGCGGGAACTTCACATCGTCGGAGGCTTACATCCTCGGCTTCAATTCGATTATTACTCGTCACTCCTTAGCGAGCTCAAGCGCAGCTTTCCGGACATGCACCTCAAAGCTTTCACCATGGTCGAGCTTGATCACCTGACTCGCGTTTGCAGGATGACGGATGAAGAAGTGATCGACGGGTTGATCGCCGCCGGGCTGGATAGTTGCCCGGGCGGCGGCGCTGAGATCTTTCGCGATCCCACTCGAAATCAGATTTGCGCGCACAAGACATCGGGGGAACGGTGGCTCGAACTGGCCGAGAAGGTTCACAGTCGCGGAATCCATACCAATGCGACGATGCTGTACGGGCACATCGAATCTCACGAAGACCGAGTGGACCATCTCGTGAGGCTTCGAGAGCTGCAGGACAGGACTGACGGCTTCATGTGTTTTATTCCTCTGGCGTTTCATCCGCAAGGCACGGACTTGGCGCACCTGCCTGGGCCCAGTGGGATTGACAGCCTCAAGACGATCGCCGTATCCAGATTGATGCTCGACAACGTTCCGCACATAAAAGCGTACTGGGTGATGCTGGGCAAGAATCTGGCGCAGGTCGCGTTGCGTTTCGGCGCTGACGATCTCGATGGAACGATCAACGAAGGAGGGTCGTTGATGGAATCATACCTGGCTGAGGGGAATGAGAACCAACTGACCAAACTCGGGATCGAGGAGATGGTTCGCGGTGCGGGCCGGATTCCAGTGCAGCGAGATACGCTTTATCATCCGATAACCACCTCTGAGAGATTAACTCAGCGGGAACCCTCTCAACCGACGCTTCGAGTTCTGCATTAAGATTAGTCGCTTAAACATTTGAGACTGCGAACTATCCTCTAGGCTAGGTATCAATCTGACTCGATGTACGTGAGCTCAGGTTCCAGGGGGATATTGAGGTCTGCATCTGATTGATGGTTATGTTTTGAGACTGGCCTCATAGACTGGTATAATGCCCAGGTAAATTTGGCAACGTCTTCGTTTGAGCCACGGAGGAATCAATGGGCGAGTCAATCGTGTTGGGTGTCCCGGCTAATCCGAAGCAGGCGCGCAGCAAACAGACCAAAGAAAAGATTGTTCAAGCGGCTATTCAGTTGTTTCAAGAGCGCGGATACGAGAAAACCACATCCAACGACATAGCGTCCGAGGCCGGCGTAAGCGTCGGCTCCTTTTACGTTTACTTCACGGACAAGCGCCAACTGCTTCTCACCATTTTCGACCGGCTGGCCGACGAACTATACAAGAACATCTTTGACGGCCTCAAACCAGAGCATCTTTTCGATTCGGACTTGAGGCGAAGGATAAGGCTAGCCGTAGCAAGAAATATAGCTGACAAGCAAAAACATTCAGGGCTGCATCGTGTTGTGTCCGAGCTTCTGGTTAAGGACGCAGACTTCGCCGCGCGGCATAAGGCAGTGATGTCGAGATCGATCACGAAGCTACACGAATTGATATCACTTGCGCACAAGGCGGGACTCACGTGGGACATCGATGTTGAGGCGGCGGCCTTCGTCGTACACAGAGTCGTGTTCGACGTGTCGCAGGACTACGTGACCGGTTGTTGTGAATTCGATCAGGATCGCGCGATAGATGCTCTAGCCGATATGATCCACCGCTTCGTATTCAAGCCGAGGGACTGATCTGGGGCCTGCCCGCTAGATTCGTCGTCAAGGTAGCGCCCAAACCCATATCAAGCAGGTCGCTCTCTGACCTCGACCCTGTCGTCGAACCCTATGACGAGGGTGTCGGCAATTCCTATAAATAAGCCGCACTCGATTACCCCTGGTAAGAGTTTGATTCGCTTCTCCAAAGTTGCGGCGTCTTCGATAGGACCAAAAGCGCAGTCGAGTATGTGATTCCCGTTATCTGTCACGAAGGGTACTCCGCCGTGCTCACGGAGACTGGCTACACAACCGAGCCCGGTCAACAGGCGCGCTGCTAATGTCCATGAAAAAGGCAAAACTTCGATTGGCAGGAGCCGCGACAGGCCAAGCCTTGAAACCAGCTTGCTTTCGTCCACTAAGATTACCCTCTTTACTGAAGCGAGGGCGACAAGCTTTTCCCGGGTAAGGGCTCCACCCCCACCCTTTATCATATTGAAATCAGGATCGACTTCGTCGGCGCCGTCCAGAGTGACGTCAATGACGCCCGCTTCGTTCAGGTTTACAAGAGGTATCGCGAGTTCCCTCGCCAGCCGTTCAGTCGCAACCGAGGTCGGAACCCCTTTGACCGAGAGCCCGTCTCGAACAAGCCGTCCAAGCCCCTCAATCGCGAACTTTGCGGTTGAGCCAGTTCCAAGTCCGATCACCTGGCCATCGCGGATTAGATTGAGTGCCCGTTCCGCCGCTTGCTGCTTTGGTCGGTCAAGGTCTTTCATCGGATCACGCTCGTTCTTCAAACAGAATTTGATGGCTTCAATCGCAGCGATCGACCCCAAAGATATCACCTTGGATGTGCTGGATCAAATGCTTCGGTCATCCCTAAGTGCGCCCCTGCTCCTGATGTCGGTGTCGGGATGTCGCTTGGCAGCCTCAGGCCACTTTGTTACACTACGGATTAATGTCGGCGTGATGTCCGTCAGGCACCCAAGGGAGAAAAGTTTGGAAGTCAAAATATACACGAAGCCAGGATGTCCATACTGCGCGAAAGCTCGCGAGTTTTACACTGAGCGGGGCATCGCCTTTCAGGAGTTTAACGCGCAGGACAACATGAAATTCCGGGAAGAGATGCTATCGTTCTCCAACGGGGATCCCACCGTACCGGTCATCGTCGAGAACGGACGACTCAAGCAAATCGGGTGGGAGGGCCGTGGGTGAACGGTACACTGATGCCGGACGGTCGTCCGGCTTTAGGAATCAGAAGTCTCGAACAATCACTATGACAAGAACTGCAACCGAGCGAAACTTCGAAGGCCCTTTTAAGGGATTGCTGGCTGAACTCGCGAGTCTGATTGACTGGCTCCAGAGCGAGCACGATAAGTCATACGTCAAGGCTGGCGACGATAAGGTCTACGCGTTTGGCGGTGACGGGTTCGTGGTTGTCCTCGACCAATCAGTATGGGACGGGCTCATAGAGTTGATCACACCGAAGGGCGGTGTTTCCATCAAACCCGGAGAAGACGGGAAGATCAGCATAACATCGGCGGCCGAGGGCGAAGCGGCCGTGAAACAAATACTCAGAGAGGGGATTGACGGAGTCCGAAGGTCTTACGAGAACCGCTATTGGAGCACGCCGCAGACCGCTTCTTAGAGTCTGATTTCTCTAAAGTGACCCGTTTCCGCCAGCCCGCACCATTAGGCGCGCTCACCTAACATCCGCAGACAACTATCGATCAGTGCTTCAGGACTCGACTCAAACAGTACAGCTGACCCTTCGCGCCTGCTCGAAATTGCTTCGATGTTTTTGATTTGATCCGCTGCGCCACCCGTGCCCTCAAGCACCCCGACTACCTTTCCTTCGTCATACGCGGCAGTGAATTCGTTGAGCGTGCCAATCCCGCCTCCGAGGATAATCACCACGTCCGAAGATCGAACGTTGATCACGTTTCGCCCTTTCAGACCGAAGCCCGTATAGATGATCAAATCGACCCCGTCGTCCGGAAGCGAGTATCGCGAAATGTGTTCCCCTCTCGAAGACGCCGGCGAGATCCCAACAGTCAGGCATCCTTGTCTTTTAGCAGCACGAGAAGCGATGTCGGGAAAACCCGTCGTTGCACCCGTCACTAGCACGCAACCCCGGTCAGCTATTACTTGACCTAACCGGGTTGCCAAAGCCGTCAGGCGCTCCACCTCGGATTCACTCATCTCGGCGCGAGATGAACCCATCACACCTATCTTTGGCTTACGATGTAGATCACTCATAGCCGCAACGGGCGCTCTTTCTAGTCGCCGCTACTCGAGAAGACCGAGCCAGGTTCTTCACAGCTTCAAGTGAAGACTCATTTAAGATACGCTTCTGAGGATTTCCGTGAAGCAATCCGAAGTGTCACCTCACGTCTTACGAGCTAACCCCTGCTGTAAAAAGGTAATTCGACAACTGTGGCCGGGAGAACTCCGGACTCACTCTCAATCTCAAGAGCGTTGCCGGCCTGAAAGAACCCATACTTCAAATAGGCCAGGGCTATCACCGAACCGACGGTTAAGGATCGGAGGGGGCTCGTGACCAACCCTATTTCCTTTCCGTCCTTCTTTACGACATCGCCTCGGCTTGGCGCCGTATCACCGTCTACCGCAAGACCTGAGAGCTTCTTGCTTACATGGCCGCGATAGGTTGCCATCGCGACTGCCTCCTGACCGGTATAGCAACCCTTCTGGAAGCTGACCGCGTCTTCAAGTCCAGTCTCAAGCAGCATGTTTGTTTCGTCTACGTCGACTCCGTAGACTGGAACTGCCGCTTCTATTCGTAGCGAATCCAATGCCTGAAGACCGAATGGGACAAGCGAGTGAAAGTGTCCCTTGAGCAAAATGAAATCCCAAACATCCGCAAGCGCCGAGTCAGGCACGAAGATGTCGAAGCCGGTCTCACCTGTGTGGGAAGCTCGCGCAACGAGTGCCCGATGTCCCGCAATCAACGTTTGGAACCAATCGTGTTCAGCGAGTGGCGGCACCGGTTCAAAACAGCTCTCCTTCATTACGAGGTGCGACTTTGGTCCTTGCACCGATATAAGCCGATACTCCTCTGAAACATCTGCAACCTTAAAGTCGCCAGCATAAGAAAAGGGGAATACATACTTGAAGACCTTGTCGTGTGTCTGAGGGTCGTTAATAACCAGGAACTCCTGCCCCAGATTCAAGACTCGGCAAAGCGCTCTCACCTTGCCATGGCCCGTCAAGAAGGCGGCTCGCATTCCCTTTCCCTGGACGAGGCTCTTCACATCATTGCTTACCAGGCCGTTGAGGAATTGAACGGCTTCGCCTCCTCCAACCTTGATCGCGCCGCAATAGGACAGGTCTACCAAGCCAGCGTGTGCGCGGACTGCAAGGTGTTCTTCCGAGACCTCGGAGTAAGACTGGGCCATCTCCCAACCATAGGACAAGCCAAAGTGCGCTTCAAGTCTTCGCTGGGATTGCTCCAGAATAGATCTCTTGATAAGCAGTTCGTTAGCCTCGGCCATCATCGTACTCATTCACCGATTGGAGCCTGCCGCCGGGTTGGAAAACACGCAAACTCTCCGACGATATTTGCTGAAGTGCTTCATTAGTTATGGCTGCGACCGTTCGGAGCCCCTTCTAGTCAAGGGCCGGTTAAAGGATTCCAAGCATACCTAAGCTGATGCCTCACGTGTCGCGGCGACGACCCCTCAAGTAATATATTTCAAGTTTTCGTTTCAGTTCTGATTCGCGCTTCGATGTTTGGATTGGTGCCGATCCTCTGTCGATCACTTCAAGGGCTGGTCTTGCAGCTTCGTTAGCTCTGCCCTCAGTGCGTCATAGTCTTCCTTAGCTGTGGCGCGAAACTTTAGGTTGCGGTAGCGAACTATCCCGTTCTTGTCGATCAAGTAAATTGTCCGCTTGTCGATGCCTCCCAATTGGGGAGAAAAGCTGGCGTAGGCCTTCGCCACCGCGTGGTCGTGATCCTGGAGCAACGGAATAGTCAGCCGATGAGTTTTCGCCCACTCGTGATGTGTGAAAACATAATCGCCGCTGATGCCGTAGAGCTTTGCGTTCAGCTTTGCTAGGTCGTTCCATCCGTCCCGGAAGGAACACATCTCGGTCGTTCAGCCGCCAGTCCAATCAGCTACGTAAAACGCCAAGATCACGTTTGAGCCGCGAAGGCTTGACAGCTTCACCCATTCATTCTTGGCAGTATGTATGGCGGTCTGATCGGCCCAGGGCAATTCAAAGTCCGGGCCCGGCTGACCAATTTGAGGACCTTCGGCCTCGTCATTGGGTTTGGCGGCTTGCCCGTACGCCAACGTGAGCATTAGCGCAAGGCATACGGGGATGCCCAGAAGACAGCTTAGCTTCTTGTCCATCATTTCTCCTTTCTACCAGTCCGCGACACGAGTGATGAGTCGTTGAACAACCGTCGCGCCTATTCTAATCTACAGGGCGAGAAACGCAAAGTGTGTCGAAGCTACCTGTCTGTCGAAGCTACCATCAGAAACAGCGTAGAACCTGAGAGCCATATGTTTGTGCGTAATGCATCCAGCAAAGCCCGCAACCGGTGATCGCGGCATAGTGGAGATGCGGTCTGGCTCGAAGTTAAACTTCCTCAAGAACGTACTGCGCGTCCTGGCGCGAAGTAAAACAACTCAGTCGCTGCGAATCGAATTTGAAACGGTTTCCGAAGAAAACGAGGTCAATCGGGCGCCGATACGAGCGGGGCGGACTCGACCAACTACATAACGGAACAATTCACCACATAATAGCTAGCACCACTCAAGGTGCGTGAGTATAATGGCCCCTCGCGTAGTAATGCGCTGAGGACAAGCATTCCGGCGCTCAATAAAAGTCAGATCAAAGGAGAACGATCATGAGTGGTATAGACCAAGTCTTCCGCTGGCTGCACCTCTTCGTGGGTATCTTATGGATCGGAATGTTGTACTTCTTTAACTTCGTGAACGGTCCATTCGCCGGAACTCTTGATGGCGAAAGCAAGAAAAAAGTTGTGCCCGAATTGATGCCGCGGGCGCTGTTTTGGTTTCGGTGGGGCGCGGCCTACACGTGGATCACCGGTGTTTTACTCCTTGGGATCGTGTTCTACAGTAACCGCGTCGTACTTCTTAACGAGCCAGACAAAGGCTGGCAGGCGAGCACAGGGGTAATGGTGGCCCTCACCTTCCTGGCGCCGTTTCTGTACGATGGCTTGGCAAAGTCGGGGCTTGGTAAGAACATAAAAGTACTGGCAACAGTTGGGTTCGTGCTGGTGGCCGTGGTGCTGTACCTGATGGCTGAGTGGGCCGCATTCACCTATCGGGCTTACCTCATCCACATCGGGGCTATGTTTGGCACAATCATGGCGTTCAATGTTTGGTTCAGGATCTGGCCGAGCCAGAAGAAGATCATTACGGCAGTCAAGAATGGTGAAGCGCCCGATGCGGCCATTGTCGCCCTCGCCGGTTCTAGGTCCCGCCACAATACGTATCTGTCGCTACCGCTCCTTTGGGCTATGCTCAACTTCCACTCTACGTACTTCGCTGGGGGCAATCTCGGTGTTCCGGGAAGGTGGGCGTGGGCCACAATGCTCGTCGTGATCCTCCTTGCTTGGCACATCATCTGGCAGTGCTACAAGAAGGCTGGAAAGGTGAAGGGCTTTTAGGCAGCCTCGCGCCTCTCCGCAGGCGGATGTGGCGCTTTAGAACAGTTGGAGGCCGCTGCTGTCATCACAGCGGCCCTCGTAAATCGGGAGCCCAGCAGCTAAGCGTCGGAACATGCTGCCTAGACCGAAAACGAACTACCGCATCCGCAGCTGCCAGTGGAGTTCGGATTGCTGAAGGTGAATCCGGAACCCATTACCGAGTTCACGTAGTCGACCTGCACGCCTTCGAGGTACTGCCGCGAGAACGTGTCAACGAAAACTTTGAGACCTTCATTATTCAAAATCTCGTCGCCTGGACGCGGACCGTCCTCAATCTGCATCGAGTAGGAGAAGCCGCTGCAGCCCCCGGGAACCACCCGAATGCGCAGCCCCGCCTCCGGTCCAGCGTTCTCCGCGTCAATAAACTTTCTCACTTCCGTTATCGCAGTTTCAGTTAGTGTGACCATTCGATTCGTGCTCCCTTTCTTCAGAGGTTATCCGGAATCCTGATTCCCGCAAGCTCTCTTCCACGAAACCGCCGCGGAACGAGAGACAGTGCGATTTGGTATTATAGGCGGGTGGCTTCCGCTTATCAACATCGCAACATTATCAGATCATACGGCGAAGCGATCGCCACGACTGTCGCTCATATCTATGATGGGCAATCCGCCGCCCTTTAACGTGGCAAGGCTCACCTGCGTGGCGACATTGTCGGCGATCTGCTTGAATGCCAACGCGTGAGGGCTGTCCGGCGCCCCCACTACTATGGGAATACCGATATCACCACCCTCTCGGATACTGAGTGCAATCGGCACTTGTCCGAGCAGGTTGTTATTGAAACGCCTCACCAACTCTTTGCCCCCCCCCTCTCCGAAGATCGCGTGGCGCTCCGAGCAGTTGGGGCATACGAAGTAGCTCATGTTCTCAACGATTCCGAGAACGGGGATGTGAACCTGCTCGAACATGTTAAACGCCTTGCGGACATCCGCCATTGCAACCTCCTGTGGAGTGGTGACCAGTACCGCCCCTTGCACCGGCACGAGTTGGGCCAGGCTGAGTTGGGCGTCCCCGGTTCCGGGCGGCATGTCTACGATCAAGTAGTCGAGTTCTCCCCACTCCACATCATAAAGGAACTGACGCACTGCGGTATGAAGCATCGGACCGCGCCACACCACCGGTTTGTCGCCTCGGTTGAGAAAGCCGAGCGACATGACCTTTATTCCGTGGGCCTCGAGAGGAAGTAACTTCTGTCCACGGACGGCCGGCTCTTCGCTGACCCCCATCATAATCGGCACATTAGGCCCGTAAACGTCGGTATCAAGCAGCCCCACTCGAGCACCGTATTGAGCCAGCGCGATGGCGAGATTCACGGCCACTGTCGACTTTCCAACACCCCCCTTACCCGAGCTGACCGCAATAATGTTGGCGACACCAGGCACCGACTGTTTGCCTTCCGTGGGGCCGGCTTTGGGTATCATCGATTCTAATTTGATTTCGACCGCCTCCACCCCCGCCATGCTGCGGACCGCCTCTCGAGCAGCTTCCCGCAGCTTCCACTTGGCAGGAGATGCTGGCGTGTTGAGCACTAGCCGAAACCGGACTGTGGAGCCGTCAACTTCAAGATCGCGTACGAAGTTCAGACTCACGATGTCACGGTTGAGACCCGGGTCTCTCACACCCCGAAGAACCTCCAGTATTGCCTCTCGGCTGATAGCTGCCATTACGATGTCTCCTCACAATCCACCATTCATACTAGGGACCGGGGAATTCGTTTGTCAACTTTGGCCCGGTCTCGTTATGGTGCTCAATCCGGCAGTTGCGAAACTGATGGGCATTGTGTCTAATCAGGCGTCAGGAGGGACTGAACGTGGCGGAACCAGATACAGCAAAAGAACGAGAGTACTTGGAGAAGGTCAACGGGCAACTTTCTCGCTACGCGCATCCCTTGTTTGAATGGGAAGCGCGCAACCTAACATCCGGCGTCGAGGTAGCTGTCAGGTTGAAGGTCAAGGGGGTGTACGACGAAGCCTATCGATTGTGTCTCAAGCCGAGGGAGATTGAGGCGAGAGGGTTCGAATGGGACTTCCAAAGGCAACTCTTTAACTGCCTGCACGACTATCTGGTCGAGATGTTTACGCGCAGCCCGCACATAACGGAGATTTGACACGGACGCGTCCTAGCTCACCTGCGTCCTCAGGCCCGAGGATGAAATTTTCGGTATATCTCCCGAAGCCTCTCGTTTGTTATGTGAGTATAGATCTGCGTCGTACTGATATCGCTATGCCCCAACATCATCTGCACTGATCGAAGATCCGCGCCGTTCTCAAGGAGGTGAGTGGCGAAGCTATGTCTGAGTAGGTGCGGTGTGATGTGACCGATTCCTGCCTGCTCACCGTACGACACCACAATTCTCCAGAACGCCTGCCTGCTGAGAGCGCGGCCCCCGTCGGTTATGAACAGCGCAGCGGTTGGCGCGGCGCGGGCCAACAATCTCGGACGAATCGCGATATACTTTTTCGTCCACTCAACTGCGCTTAGGCCCAGTGGAACCGCGCGCTCTTTGCCGCCCTTACCAAAAACCGTAAGGAAGCCAAGATCAAGATCGAGGTTGCTCGCCGCCAGGCCAACTAACTCTGAGACACGGAGGCCTGCTGCGTACAAAACCTCAAGCATCGCCTTGTCTCGCAATCCCAGATCTGTGGATGTGACCGGAGCGCTAAGCAGGCTTTCAACCTCATCCGCGGCCAGGAACCGAGGCAGTGTCTGCCATGACTTTGGCGCTTCGAGGTTAGAGCTAGGGTCAAGCTTCAGATGCCCGTCTTGTACTAGAAACCTGTAAAACCCTCGAACGGCAACCAACGCTCTGGCTATGGATTTCGGGTCTAATCCTCGCTTGTGGAGAGAACGAAGGAACGTTGCAAGATCATCTGGTTGCAACGACAGAAGGTCTTTGTCACAGGTTCTCGCAAAACTCGAGAGCTTTGAAAGGTCGGTCCCGTAGGCAGTCAACGTGTTGCGTGACAAGCCGCGTTCGACACGCAAGTAGTTTAAGAATCGCTCTTCGAGTAACACACTCATAACCGCTCCACAACCTTCCGCGGGGTTGACGCCCTGGTGATCCGTTTGCCATATTCTATGCGAACTAAGAACAAAGCCAAAACGCTAATGGCTTCTTTTGGTTTAGCCGTGAAGAGGTTCTCGATGCGTGAGGGCCTCGACGCTTTCGTATGAGCTTGCCGACGACTCCAGACGTGAGGTTCATAGCTGGTGAAACTAGTAGAAGTTGCGGACAGACTCTCATGTAAGTTGGAAGGGGACGGGTCTATCGATATCCTGGGCGTGGCAACATTAGACAGCGCCCGCGCAGGAGATCTGAGCTTTCTCACGAACCCCAAATATCAAAATGATGCTAAGCAAACCGGAGCTTCGGCTATTCTGGTCGGGCACGACTGCCCTTCGATGAATCTCGCTCTTTTAAGGCACGATAATCCCTATCTGGCCTTCGCAAGGGCAATTGAGATTTTCTTTGCTGCAAGCGCCGCCAGTCCGTCGATTCACCCGACGGCGTGGATTTCCGACACAGCGATGATCGGAGAGAACGTGTTCATTGGCGCTCTTACCTACATTGGCGAACGGGTAGTCTTGGGAGATGGAGTTCAAATACACGACAGATGTAGTGTCCAGGAGGACGCCAAAATCGGCGATCGCACTCTGGTACACTCAGGTTCCGTGGTTCGCGAAAGAGTCGTTGTAGGACGAAACTGCATCATCCAAAATAACGCAGTCGTCGGCTCAGACGGCTTCGGCTACGCGAAGCAATCGAATGGTGCGTGGTACAAAATCATGCAAGCTGGAACCGTCATTCTTGAAGACGACGTAGAGATCGGGGCCTGCACAACGATCGATAGGGCGACGCTGGGCGAGACGCGAATCAAAAGGGGAACAAAAGTCGATAACCAGGTACACGTTGGACACGGGTGCGTCATCGGGACGGACAACCTCATCTGCGCACAGGTCGGCCTTGCTGGCTCTACCAAGACGGGAACGGGTGTTGTGCTGACGGGGCAGGTTGGCGCGGCGGGTCACTTGAGAATCGGAGACGGCGCCATCGCGACGCCGCAAACCGGAATTGCCAGCTCAGTCGAGGCGGGCGTGATCGTCTCAGGGTCTCCGGCGATAGACCATCGAAACTGGCTGCGATCCTCAGCTGTCTTCTCGAGATTGCCAGATATTCTAAAGTCTGTGCGTGGTCTCGAGGCCCGGGTCGCTCTTTTAGAGAATGCACTTAAAGCATCCTCGTAGAAATTATCTGTCAAACTAGGGAAACAGAAGATTCCGGACCTAAGAACTAACAATGAATGTAAAAATCGAAGTTCACTCAGATAAGGCGATCAAAGATCTAGATAGGAAGGTCGAGAAGGTACTCGAGGTGGTTCCGCAAGAGCATCTGAGAGGTCTCTCAAAGATCGTGGTCGTGGATACAATCAACGAGCCGAGACTGACGGCGACACAAAGAGCTACCCTGCCCGCGTTGTACCATCCAAAGATGGCGGGTCAAACAGCATGGGCGGAGATTTCATTAAGCGTGTTGGCGCCCAAGGAGAAGTTTCCGAAGCGGCTGCTGACGAGGTTAGCCTTAAAGTCAAACTTAGCGCAGGTTGTATTATCGCTGATCGCTCAACATTACCAACTGACACTCTCGAAGGGCCTGAAGAAGAACCTGTTGGAGCCTGCCATCAAGAGCTATGTCGAGAGGTACTTTGAGAAATGGAGAGAGAAAGAGGGCGGCCTCAGAGTTCGCTTGCTCAAACCCTTCAAACCTCAACTGGACAGATTCGCTCGGAGGTTAGCCAAAAAGTACAAAGCCGAACTCGCGAAAAAATGAGCAGACGAGACACTTAAGAAACTACTTTAACTATCGATTGACGCAAGGGCATCCTTCAAGGCGCTCCTTAAGTCGTCATTAGTCGCTTCCGGCGTCTGGAACCTGATCAACACTGACCATCTCTTATTCGGATCGACATATTCGTATGAGTAATTCCTGATCTTCTGCGGCTTTCCCTGCCTTATCTCCCGGGCCTGGTCCCTGGTTAAGCCGGCGGCGCCGATCGTGAGAACAAACTCCCGCATTTCGTCGTCCGTTGGCTGTCTCGCAATCTGAAGCAGCATTGACTTCGAGGCTATGTCGGCGCGCCGACATAATTCTCTGACGTCTGGTGGGATGCCGGCAATTGAAATCGTCTCGGTCACCGATGTGCGAGCCTTGCCTAGTTTGCGAGCAATCTCTTCATGCTTGTAGCCGAAGCGCTTTGCCAAAGCTACTAGTCCGTCAGCTTCTTCAAAAGCAGTGAGGTCCTTTCTCTGAAGGTTCTCGATAAGCGAAATCTCCGCAACCGCTCGATCGTCCACATCCATCTCGATACACGGAAGTTCAGTTAGCCCCGCCTCGAGACTTGCACGGTATCTGCGCTCGCCGCTGATAATCATGAACCTGCCGCCTACATCGCTGGGGCGTACGAGCAGAGGTTCGAGAACGCCCTTTTCTTCGATCGATAAGACAAGCTCCGAAAGATCCCCTATCTCGACGCGCGGCTGTAAGGGATTAGGCGCCAGCTTGTCAATCGGAATCATTCGCCCCACCGGCGCCCCGGACCCTCGACTTGTAAGTAACTCTACATAATGAGAATCATGACGTAGCTTAAAGTTGTCCGGTAACCCTTTCTTAGACACGACGCATCACCTCCTCACACAAGCTAGCATATTCGACTGCGCCGGTTGAAGTTGGCGCGAACGTAAAAATTGATTCCTTGTAAGCTGGGCTTTCCTCCAGGCGAACCGATTTGCTGATCACCGTCTCAAAGACTTTCTCGCCAAACACTGTTCTGATTTGCTCGTGAATATCCTTCGCAAGCGTGGTCCTTTTGTCCAGAAGCGTGATGAGCACGCCTAATACCTTAAGGTTAGGATTAGGTCTGGCTCGCACTTTTTCAACCGTATCCAAAAGGTCGTCTGTTCCTTCGAGAGCGAAGTAGGACGGCTGAATCGGTACAATCAAATAGTCCGAAGCGACCAAAGCGTTCACCGTTATCAGACCAAGCGTCGGCGGGGTGTCGATGATTATGTACTCGTAGGAGTTGGCCAGGCCGTCCATTCTGTCTTTTAGCCTGAATGGAGCGTCAAACTCGCCAATCAGCTTACTCTCGAACTTGGCTAGGCTGATTCTGGAAGGCAAGATGTCCAGTCCAGGGAGTGATGTTGACCTTATCACGTCCTCGCGGCTGACTTGAGTATCAGTGAGCAACTCGTATATCGACAACTCAATCACATCGTGAGCCAGGAAGGTTAACGAGCTGTTCGCCTGCGGGTCTAAATCGATAAGAAGGACCCGCTTTCCGGCGCGCGCAAGCGCGGCAGATAGATTGATCGCCGTGGTTGTTTTTCCTACTCCCCCTTTCTGATTGGCTATCGCAATTACCATTGTTTGCTGGCTCGGCTCTGCTAAAACGACTGCATCCTAATGCTAAGGATGACCACTGTCAAGCACCGCTCCTTCACCGACTGCTGTGCAGAGTAATGGCACGTCGGGCTCATGACGCGCGCGAAGGCCTCTAGCGCACGACTACTTATGCCGAAAATCTACATGGTAGACTTTCGCGAACTATTGTGATTTAATCGCTCCACGTTGTTGCAACACCTTTGACAAATGCGAATAACCTGGTCGTTCAATGAGTGCGTCCCGAGTGACGACGCAGAGAGTCGCTGAGGAACACCGATGGAAATCGAAATGAAAATCCGAGGTCTTATGATGGACCCGGCCGCCAACACCCCCATCATTATTCTCAAAGACGTAAACGGGGAATCGATGCTCCCAATTTGGGTCGGTCCGTTTGAAGCTAACGCCATAGCAGTGGAGATTGAGAAACTCGCTACCCAGCGGCCAATGACTCATGACTTGCTAAAAAATATCATCTGGGAGTTCGGGGGCACGGTGCGAAGAGTCGTAATCACTGATTTGATAGACAACACTTTCCTGGCGGTGATCGAGCTAACAAAAGGCGGCGAGGTCGTTGTGGTCGATTCGAGACCGAGCGACGCAATCGCCTTGGCTCTGCGCGTTGACTGTCCAATCTATGTCAACGATGAGGTCATCAAGAATTCCAGCACCGCGATCACTGAAGACCCGGCCTCCCAACAAGACGACTGGCCTGAAAGCCTTGTCGACGATGCCAGCGATTACAAAATGTGACCTTGGCTCGTCCTCTTTTTCGATGGCGTTCCGGCAGAACTGTGATATAGTCCCGCTCAAAGTTAGTCCTGGGTAACTACCAAAAACAGACAGACAGGAGGACAGGCTATGGCATCGTTTAACAAGATCATCATTGTGGGTTACCTCGGACGCGATCCCGAACTGCGATACACCCCCGACGGTACCCCTGTTTGCAACTTTTCCGTTGCAACAACGGAGCGGAAGAAAGATAAGTCGGGTGAGTTTCACGACGTCACAACTTGGTTCCGGGTGGTCCTGTGGCGCAGACAAGCGGAAATAGCGGCCCAGTACCTGGCCAAAGGCCGCCAGGTGTACATTGAGGGAAGACTAACTCAGACCGAGTACCAGGACCGGGACGGCGTCACCAGAACAAGCCTTGAGGTCCAGGGTACTGATGTTCACTTCATAGGTCCCCGCGAGGACGAAGGTGCAGGAGGTGCCACGAGGCGTGAGCGGAACACCCAAGCAGGTCCCGCAAGCGAGGATGCGCCACCTCCGCCGCCTGTCACCGAAGATGACATTCCGTTCTGAGCGGCGGGACTGAAATCAGTCGTCCAAAACGAATCTTTTGCTCAATCCGAGCTCCTTGAGCTTGTGCTGAAGGCTCTGGCGATGCATACCGAGCGCCGCAGCAGCGCGCGTTACATTGCCGCCTGCCTGCTCAAGAGAATACTCGACATACTGTCGCTCAAACTCTCGTTTGGCGCTCCTGAAGTCGAGTGTTTGCGAAACCGTAATACCTTCGGACGATTTGGCGTTCGTTGGACGGCGCCTTTGATCCGCAAGTATTTCTTCAGGTAGCGCCTCGAGCGTAATTTCTTCATTGTCAGTAAAAACAATCGCTCTCTCAATGCAATTTCTTAGCTGGCGGGCGTTGCCGGGCCAATTGTATTCAAGTAAAACCTTAAGAACCTCCGTTGAGATCTTCATCGGCTTGTTCTTGTATGCTAAGGAGAATCTAGCACAAAACGCGTAGGCAAGCGCGGGGATATCAGATTTTCGCTCTCGCAGCGGCGGCAAGCTCACCCTAACCACGCATAGGCGGTAGTAGAGATCTTCCCGGAACCTAGCCGATTCAACCTCGGTTTCGAGAGGCTTATTGGTAGCGCTTACTATCCGGGCATCGGTGGAGAGCGTCTCGTTACTCCCCAGCCGTTGAAACGTCTTCTCCTCAATGGCCCGTAACACTTTTGCTTGCGTCGAAAGGCTCATGTCCCCGATCTCGTCGAGAAACAGAGTCCCACCGTTAGCGGCTTCAAACTTCCCTACTCTTCTCCCCGCAGCGCCGGTGAACGCTCCTTTTTCGTGGCCGAACAACTCAGACTCGATGAGCTCCCCGGGCATTGCGGCGCAGTTCACGCTCACAAACGGGCCGGAAGGGTTTCTGCTCCTCGAATGAATCTCCCTGGCAACCATTTCCTTGCCTGTGCCCGATTCGCCCGTAAGCAAAACGTTCACGTCAGACGGTGCGACTTTCTCGATCAGCGAATAAACGCTCACCATAGCCGAGGAAGAACCGATTAACTGACCAAATGTGCCAGGCAACGTCAGCTCCCGTCGAAGCTTCACGTTCTCCGCTCTCAGCGAATGTGTTTCGATCGCGTTCTTAACGAGGATACGCAACTCGTCAACGTCGAAAGGTTTTGAAAGGTAGTCGTATGCGCCAAGTTTGATCGCCTGGACGGCCGTCCGCTCAGATCCGTGAGCAGTAACTATGATAACCAAAGGAGGGTCTTCTTTGGATACGAGACCGGGTAAGTAGTCCAAGCCCGATTCTGAGGCGAGTCTAACGTCTAAAAGAACTACACTGGGTGTTAGGTTCTCAACAGCCTGGTTCGCCCGCGCAAGGCTGTCCGCTTCAAGGATGGTGTAGCCTTCCTTCTCCAGTGCCCGCTTCATACCGAAGCGGGCGGCTGGCTCGTCATCTACAATAAGAACTACCGGCTTCATTATCCAACAAATGATGAGCGCTAGCTGACGCTTTGATCGCGACGTCCAGGACACATCTCGATTCCTATTTCTTACCCTTCTTTCCTTGAGGTTCTGCGCCTTCATTGCTATAGAATTGCGGCGCATTATCCTTTTCGAATGGGTAGACCTTCTTCGTGTCGGGATCATATTCCCACTCGGCGACCAGCAACTGCTTTTGCCAATCCTGGTAGCTGAAGGCAACCTTCCACCGCGCCGACTTCGACCCGGGAAGAAGCTTCTTTTGCGAGGCTTCCCATCCGATCGGTGTTATGTTGTAAGCGCCCATCTCCTTTTCATAATGGTCCACCATTTCCGTCAGTGTTTTGGTAGACAGTTGTTCGTTCACTTCTGGCTTCATTGCCCTAACCTTCTCGATGATCTCTTTTCCTTCTGGCGTTGTTTTTGAGATCCTCTCCTCGATCGCAGCAATCTTTGGATCTTTCTGAGCCTTGGCCACTGGGCCCGGCTTGTGGTCACAGGCTACTAACAGAAGAAGCACTGCCACAACTGGTATGATCCTTATCATCTTTGATCCTCCGTTTGTTTTCGAAATGAACTTAACAAGACTGTCGATCATAGAGCCATCAGGATCCTAAGGTCCCTGACATTATTACCCGAGGGTCCCGTTACCACGAGGCCCCCCGCCTGCTTGAAAAACGAATGAGAATCGTTGCTGCTTATGAAGATTGAAGCATCTGCGCCGTGTCCTGCCGCCTTGAGCACCAGTGCTGCGTCGCCCACTGCCCCAGCCGCCTTGCTGTTTCCGTCGATACCGTCCGTGCCACACGAAAGCACTGCGACCCCTTCACCGATGCCCGAGCAAGCCAAGCGCGCTGCGGAGTATAGCACGAATTCATGGTTGCGCCCACCGATACCATCGCTGCGCACGGAGCACGAAACCTCGCCACCTGATATCACGCAGACCCGGTCCTGCGGGAACGAAGATTTGAGGTTCAAGAGGCGGTCAACTGACTGATCAGCGACGCTCCGATACTCCCCCTCGATCAAGTTGGCATCGACTTCGACTCGAAATCCAATCTGTCTCGCCAGTTCGGCCGCGGCCTGGATCGCATTGGAGTTGTCGAGCAGAAGCATGGTGATAGGCCGAGACGCGCCGGTCCCCCAGTCCTCGCTAACGCGTGGAGAAGACTTTTGCTGAATCACGCTCACCACCGAATCGGGGAGCTTGTCCATCAGGTTGAGTCTATTCACTACATCAATAGACTCTTCATCTCCAACCTCCTCTGGCAAAAGGGGGTTTGAGGCAATCGACCGCAGATCCCCAGGATTGACGTCCGATAGGTACAGTCCAACGCATTTCGAGTTCTGGGCGAGCTTTCCGAGCCGCCCGCCCTTAATCCCCGACAGACTCTTTCTGACGATGTTTATCTCGCGGATTGTAGCTCCGCAGCCGACCAGAACTTGATTTGTGACTCTCAAATCTTCGAGCGATATGGACCGCGACAGGGGCAGTTCCACCAGCGAGGATCCTCCGCCCGAGACTAGAAATATTATCAAGGCATCGTCGCCGCACGACCGCACAAGCTCGACAATCCTTTCTCCCGCGATCAAGCTGTCGGCATCAGGCAATGGATGCCCAGCCACAAAAACCTCGCTCCGCACCTTTATGCTTGAACGGCGGTCAGTCACCAGAATTCCTCGTTTGACCCGGTCGCCGAGAAGAGTCTCAACGGCAGCTCCCATCTTCAGACTGGCCTTACCCATTCCGATCAACACGACCTCGGTGAAATCATCGAGCGGAATCTGCTCGCCAACAAGGCTGAGGGTGTTACCATCGACCGTCAACTTTTGTTTTATCACCGAGTCGGGTTCGATGGCTTTCAGGGTTCCAAGGAATACACGTTTTGCGGCTTCTTTGAGGTCCATCATTGCCGGTATCGAACGATGCGAGCCTCGCTATTGAGACCGATGGGTTAGTGATGATATTGGAGCGTGGCAGTACTCAAAACTGGCCATGACACAATCCTTAGAGGGCCGAGTGACGTCCAACCAGGTTTGCACCAACGTCGCGATATGTTCCCGGAGCCAGGCTCGGAGCTACAAGCGGCGACGACGTTGAAGGCATCAATTCTCAACTTCAGACGAGCTGATATTGTAAGTCTGCATGAGCTTCAGCACGTCCTGTCGTACGGAATCCCACCTCGCGGCGAGCGAGTCTGCCGCGCGGCTCGTTGTTGTCGAAATCACCCGATCAGTCCGCCTCGCTTGTCGTGCCATAGCCAGAGTTGCGCCACGCATGCTTTGCCTGTCTCGAAGCGAAGTTGCCAACCGCGCATAGAGCTGCGACGAGTTTGCGAAGCTGTCTATCGCGAACAACAATTCTATTTCTGCTTCTTTGTACTGCGAAGCGTTGGCGACTTCGACACCAGTGCCGGTCAACCTGACGCCATATACTCTCTGATACTCGGCGAGCAGCTCCTCAGCCTTGCGCTGCAAGGCGCTTGCGGAGGAAGCCGAATTTCCGGTGGGCGCGTTCGGTTCCAAGCCGGCATCGGTTCTTCCTCCCAACGAGATCAGCTGATCACCACCGGCCGAGTGAATAACCACTCGTCGCACGTACTCCACGCCGTCCCTCACCGTGAGCTCGATTCGTCCCCGGGTTAGCGCTTGAGTTACCATCCCGGTCGGCTTGACTGCCTTGGCGTACACTTCGAGCGTGTCGCCATTGACGACCTGTTCGCCGAACCAGCGCCACCCGCCTGTGTTCGCCTGCGTATTGATCAAGACTGAAATTGCACCCTCTTGCGTTCTGTTAGCGCTCGCCGAAAGCACGTTTGCCATAACGGTGTCCGAGGGCGCCCTGTCTGTCCTTGTTCCTCGCGGGCGCTCCGTTTCTCGCGGGCGCTCAGGGGTTCGCTCAACACTTGTGGCACCCACAATCCCGAGCTTCTTCGCTGTTTGTGGGTCCAGGTCACCCGTTTCTTGAAGATTGTGCTCCCGCTGGTAGGCTCGCAACGCGCTGGAGGTTCGCGGACTCATTACACCATCAGCCTCTCCTTCGTAATATCCCTGTTCTTTCAATGCCCCTTGAGCTCTTCGCACCATTTCAGGCGATGAGAGCGGAAGCTCAGGAGCGCTACCGGTCGACCTGTCGACCTCAGCGCGCGTCTCTGGCTCCGCACGGCTGGCAATGGGTCGATCAGGGTTGTCTGGTTGCGATCCAACACGCTCTCGCCTGTCGGGCCGATCTGGCAGCCGATCCGCCGCTTGATCTACGGGTTGATCCGCGGGTTGATCCGCGGAACGATCCGCTACCGGTGCTCCCTCCGAGATGACGCTCTCCCGGACGATCAGCGGTTGCTTGATCTGAACGCCAAATGGAGTCCCCGACGGTACCTGAGCTTCCTCACCCTTGGACAGCAGAATGGTCGCGACGCCAGCGCCAGCGCCAGCAACGCCTCCGAGCACCGCGCCCTTGCCTCCACCAGCGATCCCGCCAAGCACAGCGCCAATGGCACCTCCACCACCAATAAAGACCGCCGGACGCTTGCTGCTTTGACCCGACACACGGCTCTCGTCGTCGATTCGCCGCCGAGTTTGAGGATCATCCGACGTCAGACTTCCAACAAGGCCAACGCGACTGCCATTCGGAAAAACAATGTCGTCGAAGTCAATTCCAATTGTGCCCGACCGGCTCATTCTCTTCGCCGGGGTAACCTGGGTGACCCGGCCTTCGACAATTGTACCGGCCGGTATCACAATACGGCCATTCACATAGACCGGTATGGTTACCGTGGCCGTGAACTTGTCGCCAACCCGCGCCGTTCGCGAACTGAGAGTGCCGTTCATCTGTACGCTGATGACAGTGTCGGGAGGCAATGTCCAGCTTTGTTCAGCGTACTGCGCCGAGTTATAGCGCGGCCGTGTGTCTTGAGCGCTCGCGTTATCGCTCAAGACCGCAACCATAGCGACTGCCATCATGGCGCTCGCGGTTCGTATCAAGCTTCTATTCAACTTCATCGGACTTACCTCCCGGGCTTCTGGTCTCTGAAAGGGGAACTTGGCTCATCTGCTAAGACGATTAACAGCCCCAATTGTGTTGTCCGCTTCAACGAACTTAGTGAGAGGCAGTCTCACCGTCACCGTCGTTCCCGCGCCAGCCTGGCTAGTCACGCTGAGGTCGCCACTGTGCAGTTCAGCTATCTGTTTGGCGATTGCCATGCCTAGCCCAGTCCCTTTCTCTTTTGTCGTGTAGAACGGCTCGAATAGCCGCTTCTGCGTTTCGGGGTCCATGCCGGACCCATGATCAGTTATGTCCACCAATACGTCCTGATTACCGTTGAGGCGCGTCCGAAGCTCTATCGCGTTTAGCGGCTCACTGGCCTCGACGGCGTTAATTATGAGGTTCAGAAAAAGCTTCTTCAATTCGGTGTCATCATAGTAGCCGGTTGGGATGTCGAAGCTGTACAGTTTGCCTACTTGCATCTGCTTTCCCGTCAGTCGATCGGCGACCATCGGGAGCAGATCGTCGAGTAAGTCATTCAAATTCGTTTCAATCCGATTCAACTTCTTGGGCCGCGCGAACTCTGACAGCTCGGCACAGATTGAGGCCAGATGGTCGACGCTTCGCTCGATTACCTGAATAGTCGATAAGTCGTTCACGGGGTTGGTCGCTCCCTGGCGCTTTAGGATCTCAGCCGCGAAGCGAATGCTGCCGAGCGGATTCTTGATCTCGTGAGCGATCTGCGCCGTCATTTGCCCAACCGCCGTCAGAGCATGATTGCGTCGCAACTCGGCCTGCGCTCGGGCAGCTTCAGTGATATCAACGAAAACCAGAATCACTCCGTGCCGGTCTCCCCCGACGATCAACGGCGAAGTAAAGACATCAAACAGATTCACACCCACATCGACTCTGCCGTAATAACGGCTGTTCGCCGTAGGGTGGGAGAGTTCTTCTGAAACCGCCGCAGCCAGCGAAGCGTTGTTGCGAAACAGATGCGTATAACTTTGCCCGCTTCCCAACTCGGCCCCGGCGCCCGGTAGTCTTCGGAATGACTCGCTGACCGTCTGAACGGTCCCTTCCTGATCGATAACCACCACGCCCGACACCAGGCTGTCCAGAAGTGATTGAAGGTAGTCTCTCGATTCGGCGCTTGCGGCGTAGGCGCCAGCGAGTCGCCTCAGGTTCTTGCGGATCTCATAAAACGCCAGTGCCGCCACTACGACGCCGACCAGCAGCACCGCTGCGGTCGCGGCTACAATTCGATTGCGCGCGCTCACGCTTATCTGGTGCCCTTTGATGTTATTTTCTTCACGCTCTCTGTCAACCAATTGTTCGAGCTTCTTAACGGCCGGACGCATTTTGTCTCGCTCGTTGTGCCAGTCATCAGAAGCTGGACCGCGCTTCTCCATTGCGTTCCAAAAACTCTTGTTCGCTACTTCAAACTGCGCCCACTCTTCACTATCGGCGAGCGAGCTCATCCTGGCTCGGTCGATCTCGCTATCGATCTCCCTCTTGTAATCTTTGAGCTGCTGCTGCGCTGGGAAGCGCAGACGATCATTCGCTTGGTTCGCGACCACGGTGCGGGCCTCGGAAGCTATCTTGCCCGTGGTCTCTGAAATGTCGAGAACGAGGCGAAGATGGTTCTCTTCCGTTTGGTCGACCCGAACGCTCTCCTTCTCCAACTGCTCCAGGCTCTGTATGCTCCGATAGCCAACGCCCGCGACAAGCAACAGCAGGAGTAGAAAGCCAAGGGCCAGGACATTGCGAACCAGGGATTCGACAGGTCGAGGTGGCCCGAGGAGCAGTTCTCGAAGCTTTCGCGTGCGAGCCATCATAAATCGTAAAGCTCCACCGCTGACTTTCGTGCAACCGTCTTCCGCGTCCTAACGATTAGTGGAACACCTTCGTGAGGACATCGTGACCCTGAATGTTAGCACGTGCTGATTGCTTTCGAAACTTCAAGCAATTGCCGGCGCAGCCCGTCAATTGAACGGCGGGTTTGACAGGAAGCGAAGTATGCCGCCCTGGGTTAAGTTCTGCGATGTCTGCGATGTCGGTGTTGATTCCCGCCGATGACTGTGTATAAGATACCTCCCGAGAACCCTCCCGATGATGCCCGGCCGAGGCGCAACCTCGCGCGCCGCCTTCATTTGAGGCTCGCATTCCGTCTCGGCTGATAAAAGAAGAACTGGTGAGAGAATGGCGATCGTCCTGGTGATCCTGGCCGCCGTATTCGTCGGCGTTCTCGGCGTGCACGGTTACAAGCAATTCAAGATCAGACAGCAGCGGCAGATGAGTGAGAACGAGTACAACGCCGCGGTCACTCTCTGGGAGTTCGCCCGCGTCGTCAAGGAACACATCGATGGCGCAATTCGTCAGGGCACCGGCGTCCTTGACTTCACAAGGATCACTGTCCCGCACACTCAGGGCTACGAGATTTCGCTTGAGCTGATCGGCGCTTATTTTCGGGTCTACGCCGTACCAGCACGGTACGACAGGACCGGCAAGCTCTCCTTTTTGACTGACAATACATTAAGCGTGAGAGCTTCCGATCGAACGGGACAGCGGGCTACAAGTGAAGATGGAGAGTACAAGGGCGATGCGGAGCTGTGAGCATAAAACCGGGAGTCGGAACTCTTATTCATTTGCCTCGTTATGAAATTCGGCGCAGTCGAAAACAAAGCTCGCTTAGCGATGCTGGTTCTCATCCTGTCGCTACTGTCGCTGATTGCCCTAAGCCTTGCGTTATTCTCGCGAACCGGCAGCGAACGCAGGGCTTCCCCAATCCTCATCTACGTCTTCAGCTATCAAATCATCGCGCTCGTATTGGGCATAGGTCTGGTCTTCCTGTTGATCCGCTGGCTGCTCAGACCTTACAGGAGAATGGTTGAAGCTGCGCGTGGGAGCCCGGTTCGCGCATCGTCCGCAATTAGCGAGGGCGAGTTCGTTGCTCAAACATTTCAAGCTCTCGTCGAACAGCTTCAAGCAAACGAAAGAGAGCTCGCGCAGCTTCACGAGCTCGAGCGAAGGCGTGCCGAGCGATCCGAGCGATTTAGCGAGCGCTTGATTGCTAACATTCCCAGTGGATTGATCACCATAGACTCCAAGGGAATCGTCACGTCGGTCAACGCGCACGCGATGAAGATATTCGTGAATGAGCCCAGCACTCGCTCCATGCAAGCCAGGCAGATCCACACCGGTGAGCTCTTGTCACCCATTGTCGACTACCGTTCGTTCTTCAGTTCGTCTCCGCGAATGACGGCGATGATCTCTGAATGCCTCGACAAAGCTACAACGTTTCGGCGTGAAGAGGTTACCCTCGCCCTTCCCGGCGGTCGGGCGCGTCGCGTCGGTTTGAGCGTCTCTCCCATCTGTGACGCCTCGCAAAACGTCGAAGGCGCGCTATGCCTGATGACCGACATCACCGAAGTGATCGAGCTTCGCGAGCGGATGAAGCTCAAAGACAATCTGGCAAATCTCGGAGAGATGGCAGCGGGTCTCGCCCACGAGTTCAAGAACTCGCTGGCCACCATTCACGGTTACGTTCAACTGCTCGAAGCTCAAGCGGTGGGGACAGCATCCGTCGCAGATCGTCGAGTCACACTTGACGCGTCTTTAAACGAAGTCAGGTTGTTGAGCAAGCTGGTGACCGACTTTCTCAACTTTGCGCGCCCGCAAGATCTGAATCTTGTGACAGTCGACTTGCGCTCGATCGTCGAGGCGTGCGTTCGTGAAATCAGACCTCAGCTAACCATACACGCGATAGAGCTGACGGTTGAAGGGGAGTTTCCACATCTCGCTGGAGATGAATCGCTTCTACGGCGAGCTTTCATCAACCTGCTTCGCAACGCAGCCGAAGCCATCGATCCGCACTCGCTCAAGAAGGTGATCGTTATCACTGGATTAATCGACTCCGGACCGGATCGCCGTTACACACACGTAAGGATCGCCGACACCGGTAGCGGCATTTCCCCGGCGGACCTTCCTCGAGTATTCATTCCATTCTTCACGACCAAGTCGCGCGGCTACGGCATTGGTCTAGCGCTTGTCCAGAAAATCCTTGTTGGCCACGGAGGTGACGTTTCCGTGGAGAGAAGCGATAGCGCGGGGACCGTCTTTGACTGCCGACTGCCGCTGTTAGACCCGGCGCCAACTGTGAAACCGGGGTAACATGCCGTAGCGCAAAGTTACACCGCTATCATCCCCAGCCAAACCCAGCCCCGACCGCGCCTCAAAGCGTGCGCTTTGCAATGCTTTATGCCTCCAGGTTATGTGGCAGCACAGTTGCTACGCCTATAGCGGCTGCTCGGTTCGCGATCCCCAAAATCGGAGGTACACTGTGAGCACTTTCTCGAAACCAACGTCCGGTCGTCACCGGGAGGCGGGCCTCGGGTTGATGGAAACCATAGTCGGCCTTCTCGTCGTGCTGATAATCGGCTCAGTGCTCTTGCACCTTGGCCGAATGGGATTCGCAATCTACAGGCTGAACGCTGCGACCGGCGGCATCACCGAGGAACTCGAGCTTGCGCGCGGCAAGGCAATGGAAACCCGAACAAGCGTTAGCGTGATCTTCGACGCCAAAGAGAAGAAGTTCGGCCTCGATCGAAACTCCAACGGCCGTCTGGATAGCGTCGAAGCTGAAGAGTTGCCCGCAGGGGTCGACATCGCCGAAGACGCAATTGTAATCTTCGCGCGTTCAGGGAATCTGGCGCCCGGCTCCAAACAACCTGACATCATCATCAGCAATACCACGAAATCACGCCGCGTTAGCGTTTCAAAATCCGGCACCGTCGAAGTCGATTAGCCTGTCAGGAAGCCGTTCTTCACCAAGAGAGGACTCTGTCGTTGCGGATTAGTCGCGTCCTCGAGGTGCTCTTGTCCGCCGTTTCTCTCCACGCAAATCCACCCAGCGGTTCCACTGACAACAAATCACTGGTACGATCATCAATCTTGTTCCGCAATCTTGTTCCGCACGACGGATCGGAGAGAGATGGTTGAGCGGGGAAACCTCGTTTCAGATTCGGGGAGTTCAAGCCGAGACCCGATCGAGAGAACGCTCTCGCCACGCGAGGGTTCAGCCCTGGAGCCTCGCCCTCGCCCGCCAATCGACCAACATCTCGAACGCATCGCTCGGCTGATGGACAGATCCATCCGAATCCCCGGCACCGGCATAACATTCGGCCTGGACCCCGTGATCGGATTTTTCTTTCCGGTAGCCGGAGACGCGATTGGCGCAATCGTCTCGGCATATATAGTCTTCGTGTCTGTGCGCTACGGGTTGCCGAAGATCGTGATTGCAAGGATGGTCTTCAATATCGCCGCCGACTTCGTTGTAGGCAGCATTCCTCTAGCCGGCGACGCCGTCGACTTTGTCTGGAAGGTCAACACGCGGAATCTTCGCCTGTTGAACAAGTACGCTTCGGGTAAGAGGGGCTCATTCTGGAGTGACTGGGCGTGGGTATTTATACTATTCGGAGCGCTGTTCCTACTGATCTCCGGCGGGATCGCGCTGATCTATTACGCGATCAAAGCAACTGGCATGGGTCTGATCTAACTAGCTAGACCTCGACAACCACGGGAATAATCATCGGCCGGCGACCTGTTGCCTTTTGGATGAACCGTTTCAGTGCCAATCGAATCTTTTCCTTGATCACCGCGTAGTCGATCTGCTCTTCGAGGGTAGCGCTTGCGACCGTCTCTTCGACCAGTTGTCTTAGCCCGGCAAGCATCTCGCTCGAATCTTCTTCGTGTATGAAGCCCCGCGTGACCAACTCAGGTTCTGACTCAAGCTCTCCCGACTTGGGATTGATCGCGACGATCGCCACGACAATCCCGTCGTATGACAGATGCTTTCGGTCGCGCACTACCATGTCTTCGACGTGTTCGTAGCTCGAATCGATGAAGGTGCGCCCGACAAACTCCGTAGCCGTAATCTCCGCGCTCGACTCGCCAAGTTCCAGCACGTCGCCGCTCTCAAACACCACGATATTCTCCGGCTCAACGATACCCAGCGTCGATGCCCAATCTCTGTGCCTGTAGAGTTGGCGGTGCTCACCGTGAATCGGCACCAGGAACTTTGGCCTGGTAGCTTCAATGAGAATCTTCAAATCCTCCTGGCTGCCGTGTCCCGAGACGTGAATTCGCGCAACGCTGCTGTCAACCACCTGCGCGCCGCGCTTGTAACAGTGCGAGATCAATCGTGAGATCGCGGGCTCGTTGCCTGGTATCTGCCGGGCCGAAAGCACCACGGTGTCGCCTTCCCCGACTGAAAGGTTCTTATGCTGATCCGTTGCGATCTTGGTCATCGCAGACATCGGATCCCCCTGGCATCCAGCCGCAAGCAGCAACAATTGATCGTCGTCCATCTGGCGAGCCTCCGCCGGGCTGACGAAGATACCGTCGGGAACGTCCAGCTGGCGAAGACTCTCGGCAATTTCAACATTTCGCAGCATGCTTCGGCCCAGCAACGCCACTCGGCGGCCGTAGTCGCGGGCGAGGTCGAGCACGATCTGAATCCTGTGAACCGAACTGGTGAAACAGCTCAGCACGACTCGCCCTTGCGCTTCTTCGAATACTTTTTCGAGTGCCGGAATAACCGCGCGTTCGGACTGCGTGCGTCCGGGGCGTTCGGCGTTAGTCGAGTCCGCCAGCAGCGCGAGGACGCCGCGGTCGCCGTATTCGATCAGGCGCTCGAGATCCGTCGCGGGACCGACTACCGGCGTGTCGTCTATCTTAAAATCGCCCGAATGAATCACCACCCCCACGGGAGTGGTCACCGCCACCGCAGTGCACGACGTGAGACTGTGGGTGACGTGCATCCACTCGACTTCAAAGTTGCCAAGGGCGACGCGGTCCCGCGACTCGACCGCGTGTACCGAAGTCGAATCCGACAGCCCGTGCTCCTGGAGCTTGTTCTCGAGCAGCGCAAGTGTCAGGTGAGTGCCGTAGACCGGAACGTTGACTTCCTTCAGAAGGAACGGCACGGCACCGATGTGATCTTCGTGCCCGTGAGTGAGGACGATGGCCGAGATCTCGTCGCGGTACTGATCGATGAAGTTGAAATCAGGTATGACAATGTCCACTCCCGGCGCGTCCTCTTCAGGGAATCCCATGCCGGCGTCGATGATGATCGCTTCACCCCCGCAGCGCATCGCCATCATGTTCATGCCGAATATACCGACGCCGCCCAGAGGTATTATTTCGAGTTTGCCTTCTGCCATATCTTGCGCGGTTAGAACTCTACGAAGTCCGAGGGATCATGAGACAGGTCGAGCGTCTCACGTTCAGGAATCCAAGCGGATACCCCACTCCTGCATCGCCAACGCTCCAAACAATACTTCGATTTGTTTTCCGTCATCGTCGTACATCGTTGGCGCCGTATTCAGAACCGATAACTCACACCAAAGCTTACTTGCAGGTTGTGGGCTGTACCACCTTCAAAAGGTACGGTGGGAAAACCCCGGTCATCGCCGATATTAACAACCTTAAAGTTTCCATAGCGGATCATCGTGTCGCCGATGTCAACCCTCAAGCTGCAACGCCGCGAGGGATAGAATTCAAACACGCCACCAATGTCCACAACCAATTCCGTCTTCTCTTTGATTGTGCAACTCATGAAATTCTCTCCCGGACAATCTGAAGCTTTACTGAAACGCATAAACCCCGGTCTTAGTTTGCCAAACACCCCGACCCGGTCACTTCGCTTTCCTGCTTTTACTCCAAAGAGGGCTTGGATGCTATGCCCCTCCCTAAGTGGACGGATGTACTCTCCATTCGGAAAGAGATTAAGTTCGGCTTCGAGTCCCAGAGCGCTCGCAGGACTGAAAATGATCCTGCCCCCGAATCCATGTTGCCAGCCGGCAGATCCAAATGAGAAGAAGCCAGAAGATGTATTTTGAGATGGCACGCCTTCCAGGTTCATCATAGAGTATTGCGTTCCTACTTCCAGCTTGGGTGAATCGGCTTGTGCATATGCAGCGCGGTACAACCCGAAGACGACCGCGACCATTGCTCCGAGCAAAAGCTTCTTTTTCACAATACCTCCTCATTCTATTCAGTCTTGTATCGCACGGTGCGCGTTCGCCAAGCATCATTACAACAAAAGTGAGGAGGTAGAGCAAACATTTCATTCGAGATACAGCGCTTTGCACAACTCGGCAAACTCGGCGAGTGACAACGTCTCAGCTCTACGCCGCGGCTCTATGGAAGCAGCCTCCAGAGCCGATTCCAGGGTTTCCCTGAATTCAAGCGACTGAGCCGCCGCCTTCAGATTGTTCAGAATCGTCTTTCGCCGTTGCGCGAACGCGGCCCGCACCAGCGCGAAGAATTTCGCCTCATCTGAAACTTCAACCGCCGGCCGCTCCCGCACCGTCAGCTTGATGACCGCGGACTGGACCCCGGGAACAGGGGTGAACGCCGACGGCGGAACTTCAAACAGCTTTGTCGCGATGCAGTAGTACTGCACCATCACCGACAGGTAGCCGTACTCTTTGCTGCCTGGCCCGGTGGTGATTCGATCAGCGACTTCCTTCTGAAGCATGAGCGTCATATCGAATACGCTGCGACCCACCGAGAGCATCCTTTCGATTATCGGCGTTGATATGTAGTACGGCAGGTTGGCCACGATTCGCACCCGCCTTCGGTCTTGGTCGGCGGGACCAGGAATACCCAACTTCGCCTTCGCATCTATGATGAGTTCCCCCCAATCCAAAACTAAAGCATCGGCAGCAACGATCGAAAGGTTGTCAGCATTCAAAGAACGCCGGAGGGCGTCGGCGAGACGTGCGTCAATCTCGACAGCTTCAACCTGACCGCTTCGTCCAACGAGCATCCGGGTCAGCGCGCCGGTGCCCGGGCCGATTTCAACAACGATGTCTGTCTTAAGAGGTGATACTGCGTCGATAATTCGGCGCGCGACCCGCTGGTCCGTGAGGAAGTTTTGCCCGAGGCTTTTTTTCGCCTTGATCAAACGCGTCAAGCGACCTCTTGCAAGGATGGGTAGCCGGTCAACTCGGTATAGTCGCCGGCCTGTTCTATGCTCACGTCGTCAAGATTGAACTCGATGTCGCCGAAAGCCCATCGCGTAGCGATGCCTTGTTGGTAAGTGCTACTCGGCACAGCAAGAGTTACCTTGTCAAACTCTCCGAAGTTCGCTGTATCGCTTGAGTCGAGGAGTCCAGGGAGACTCAGGAGACTAGTAACTTCCATCGTAGTCAGCTTCACAAGCAACGGGCTCAATAGCGGCTCACTCAGGTCGTACTCAAGCTTCACTAAGTTCCCGGTTGCATCGGCTGCATGCTGAGTCCCAATTGGAACAACGGAAATCTCTCCTTCAATCTGTTTGTTCAGAAACAGCCATGAGTTGCTCGCGGCAACGACCAACGGTCGATGACGCTCGCGACTCAGTGCTTGATCTACGACGACCCTGTTGAGCTCGGGACGCCTGCCCATCATCACTGAGTCGTATTTCGAAGCGACGCTTAAGAACTCAGGGGACGGCTGCCAATCAAACAATGACGAGGCTGAATCGGCTGGGTACTCTATGATCCCATGTACGAACGGCCTTCCCGTAGTGATGAATTTGAAGTAACTCTCGTTGAGTCTCTGAGCGCGATCCTCCAGGAGTCCTACCTCGACCTCGACGCCGGCTTCACGCAACTGTTCGATCCCACGCCCGTTGACGCGCGGGTCCGCGTCTTTTGCTGCAATCACCGCGCGCGCGATTCCCGCTTCGATCAGCGCGTCGGTGCACGGAGGGGTGCGGCCGTGATGGCAGCACGGCTCGAGATTGCAGTAAAGGGTTGCGCCGCGCGCAAGCTTGCCGGCTGCGTCGATCGCGTAAGACTCCGCGTGCTTCAAGAGATCATAACGGTGATAGCCCTCACCGACGACGCGTCCGTCGTTGACGAGCACCGCGCCAACCATCGGATTTGGGCTGACGAGTCCTGCGCCTCGCCGAGCCAGCTCGAGCGCGCGCTTCATTAGAAATATGTCTGTATCGGACATTCCTGAGAACTGTTGGGCCGGCGTGGCTCGCCCCCAACTCAAGTGTTGTGCCGCCGCGAGCCGTAGCCACAGGCGGCCGCCGCTGCGCCGCTCAAACCCTGTACCTCGCCGTGAGCGGGACCTCATAGCCTTTCAGGAAAACGTTCTCAATCTTCATCGAAGTCGAAGCAGTGAAATCGAGCCCGTGATTCTCCCCGCGAGCGAGTCTCGCATAACCCACTGCCGCGATCATAGCCGCGTTGTCAGTCGTAAGAATCGGGCTCGGATAGTAAACGGGCGCGCCGAAGTCTTCCGCGTCCACTGCCGATCTCAACGCACTGTTACACGCAACACCTCCCGCGAGAATGATCGTTCGGGGGTGATGTCGACGCACGGCGGCTCGCAATCGCGCGAGCAACGACCTGATCACTTTATCCTGAAAGCTCGCGACCAAATCCACGATTTTCTGATCGGGCTCGCCGCCGTTCACTACCGGAGCGATTCCCTTCTCTCTCACATAGCGAAGCACCGCGGTCTTCAGGCCGCTAAAGCTGAAATCGAGATTGGGCGAGTCCATTCGCGGGAGCGTGAACACCAGTTCAGCCGCACGCGGATCTCCCGACTTTGCAAGGCGATCGATCACAGGACCGCCCGGATAACCGAGTCCGAGCAGCTTCGCGACCTTGTCGTAAGCTTCGCCTGCCGCGTCGTCTCGCGTGCGGCCAAGTACGGCGTAGCTGCCTTCTGCCGGTATCAGAAAGAGCGTCGTGTGCCCGCCCGACACGATCAGCGCGACCGCTGGATACTCGACCGCCGGATTCTCGAAGACCACAGAGTAAATGTGCCCTTCGATATGGTTCACGCCAACGATTGGTTTATTCGCAACCATCGCGAGCGACTTCGCGAAGCTGATACCCACCAGCAACGAGCCGATCAGCCCCGGACCTTGAGTCACCGCTATGCCGTCGACTTGGTCCAGCGTGATGCCGGCCTCATTCAGCGCGTCTGTGACGACCGGGGCGATACGATCGAGGTGCTCACGCGAAGCAAGCTCGGGCACGACTCCACCGAACGGCGCGTGAGTCGCAATCTGAGAAGCGATGATGTTCGAACGAATGACGCGGCCGGCTTCGACCACAGCCGCTGCAGTTTCATCGCACGAACTCTCTATGCCAAGAACTAACACTCGCAGTCATTCTACACGACCAGAGAGTAGCGTCGAAGTCCAGCGCAGGAGCCAGGATTTGCCGCGAAGACGCAAAGTATCACGAAACTCTTTGGGAACCTTTGCGTCTTCGTGTCTTCGTGGCAAACTCCCCGCTCATCTCGCTCTCTGCTTGGCGGCTTAGCTTCTGACGTAGTAGCATACGCGCGATTTCCCGAGGGAGAAGAAATGAAAGCAGCCATCGTTCGAGAGTACAAACAGCCGCTTCAAATCGAAGAGACCGAGACGCCGGTTCCTGGTCCCGATGAAGTGCTCATCAAAGTGGAAGCTTGCGGCGTGTGCCATTCTGATTTGCACATCGCGGAAGGCGACTGGACGCACCTGCTCCGGATCATCAAGCGGCCGCTCATCCCCGGGCACGAAGTTGTCGGTCCAATCATTCAGAAGGGCGACACGGTTACGGACCTCCAGATCGGCGATCGCGTGGGCGTCGCCTGGACGCATTGGACCTGCGGTGAGTGTGAGTTGTGTAAGGAAGGTCGCGAGAATCTTTGTTCTAAGCAGATGATCACCGGAGCGACGGTCGACGGCGGCTACGCCGAGTTCATCAAGGCGAAGGCCTCGCACGTATTGAAAGTACCCGACGCACTAACCTCGGAGGAGGCCGCGCCGTTGTTCTGCGCAGGCGTGACTGTTTACCACGCAATAAAGAGCTCGGGCATTAAGCCGCGTCAGCGTTTAGTGGTGTTCGGCGTTGGAGGGCTCGGTCATCTCGCTGTTCAGATCGCAAAATGCTTTGGGGCGCAGGTAATTGCGGTTGACATTGCCGATGACAAACTCGAATTCGCGCGACGCCTTGGCGCGGACATAACCATGAACGCGGCGAACGAGGAAGTCGTGAAGCAGATTCGCAAACTGGGCGGCGCCCACGTGGCCGTAGTCACCTCAGCCGCAAAGAAAGCATACGATATGGCGTTCTACGCCGTGAGATCGAGCGGTACGTTGATGGTTGTCGGAATGCCGGCTGAAGACCTGTCTTTCCCCGCGATCATGATGCGAGAGATGAGAATCATGTCTACGGCTACCGGGACTCGAGAAGATATGCGTGAAGTCTTAGAGCTCGCGGCGGCGGGGCGCGTCAAATGTCAGGTAGAAACGCGCTCGCTTGAACAGATCAACGAAGTGTTTGAGGAAATGCGCGCGGCGAAGATCACCGGCCGAGTCGTCCTCACGATGTAGATTCGATCCGCTGGTTACCCTGTCACGAACTTTCTAACCTTGACTCGCAGTCCCTTTTTCGGGAAAATTTTTTTATCGGTTGCCTGTGGTCGCTTGTTATTCCAAATTGACCTGCGAATGGAGGAATTTCAATGCGCACCAACGTGTTCCGCTCACCTGATCTAATTACCAAAGGCGGGGAATCAACTCGGCCATCACCTGTCTGCCGACGGATGACTAAGGTAATCATCTTGATCTTTACTGTGGGAATGTCGCTGTGTCTTTCTACGAACGTCTTTGCGCAACACTATCAACAGACCAATCTGGTGTCTGATGTCCCTGGACTCGCGGCGACAACAGATTCTCATTTGGTGAACGCCTGGGGTCTGGCGCGAAGCTCGGGAAGCCCCTGGTGGGTTGCCGACAACGGTACCGGTGTTTCGACCCTCTATACCGGAACCGGTGCAATTGTGCCGCTCGTGGTAACCGTACCGGTGCCCCCAGGTGGTACTCCACCATCGTCGCCGACCGGAACCGTGTTCAACGCAACTGCTACAGATTTCCTCGGAGACCACTTCATCTTTGTCACGGAGGATGGAACGATCTCAGGCTGGACTAGTGGCACCAACGCCGTCCTAAGAAAGAATAACGCGGGATCGGCGATCTATAAGGGTGTCACAATCGCCAAAATCAACGGCGTAAACTTTCTCTATGCAGCCAATTTCTTCGGTGGCGCCGTCGACGTCTTTGACAGGAACTACATGCCGGTCACTCTGGCCGCGGGCGCCTTCTCGGATCCAACTCTCCCTGAGGGGTTCGCTCCCTTCAACGTGCAGAACATTGGTGGGAAGGTCTTCGTCGCCTTTGCAAAGCAGGATGAAGATATGGAGGATGAGGTAGCCGGACCCGGACTCGGTTTCGTCGACGAATTCGATTCAAGTGGTAACTTGCTGATGCGCCTCAGATCAGGACGCTGGATGAACGCGCCCTGGGGGCTTGCGCTCAGTCCAGACCATTTTGGCAAGCTCAGCAATCGTTTACTGGTGGGCCAGTTTGGCAGCGGCCAGATTGCTTCCTTCGATCCTGATACCGGGAACTTTCAGGGTCTGCTGCGTGGGCCGCACGGCCAGCCTCTGACCATCGACGGACTCTGGGCCTTGGGCTTCGGGAATGACGCGCTTGAGGGTACGCTCACGCCTCGCTGAGAGTCACGCTGGTCATCGAGTCCCCTGCGCGCAGTTGCTTTGCCACATCCAATCCGCTCACCACTCTTCCGAACACGGCGTAGTTCATATCTAGAAACGCCGCCGGGCCGAGCGTTATGTAGAACTGACACGACGCGCTGTTCGGATCATTAGACCTGGCCATCGCAACGGCGCCCGCGTCACCGTGCTTCAGTTCAGGCGTGACCTCCAGTTTGATCCTGCGCTCGCGGCCGGTCTGCGGATCCTCAAAGCCTCCGGTGCCGTTGCCTCGCGGATCGCCGCCCTGAATCACAAAGCCCGGCTCGTAGCGATGAAACTTCAAGCCGTTATAGAATCCGCGCCCGACCAGATCGATGAAGTTTCCCGAGGTGATCGGCGTCTTGTCCTCGTAAAGCTCGATCGTGATGCTTCCTTTGTTTGTCTCGATAATTGCTCTTCGATTCGCCATTATTCTTCCCTTCTCTGTTGAAGTTCTCACTGACTCTAGCATCGCGTGCGACGGCCGTACAAGTTGCTCCGTTTTCGCTGGAACCATATACTGCTCAGTTCCGATAACAACCGAGGAGCCACTAATGAACGTCTCTCATCTCTACTGTTCGGCGTGCGGCAAAGCGTATGAACCGAGAAAGCTCTACAACCTTTGCAAATGCGGCAAGCCGCTGATGGTGGCTTACGATCTCGAGGCTGCAGCCCGAACTCTGCGTCGCGAATCGCTTGTAGGACGCGAGCCTTCGTTGTGGCGCTATCGCGAAGTGTTGCCGCTTGATCACCAACGGAACAAGCTCACGCTAGGCGAAGGTATGACGCCGCTGTTGAAGGCCGAACGGTTAGGCGCGCAATTGGGCCTGTCGAATCTGTTTATCAAAGACGAAGGCGTGAACCCGACGGGTTCCTTTAAGGCTCGCGGCATGGCGGTCGCGATTTCGATGGCGAAAGAACTAGGCGTCGAGAAGCTCGCAGTGCCGTCGGCCGGTAACGCGGCGGGTGCGCTTGCGGCTTATGCTGCGAAGGCGGGCCTCCCTGCTTTCATCTTCATGCCTCTTGATACTCCCAGAGCTAACATCATCGAGTGCCAGCAAACCGGCGCCAATGTTACGCTGATCGACGGGCTGATAACGGACTGCGGAAAGATCATCGCCGAACGGAAAACAGCGGAGGGTTGGTTCGATGTTTCGACGTTAAAAGAGCCCTATCGAGTCGAAGGCAAGAAGACGATGGGATACGAGCTTGCGGAGCAATTCAATTGGGAACTGCCCGACGTGATTCTGTATCCGACCGGGGGCGGCACTGGTCTGATCGGAATGTGGAAAGCGTTTGACGAGATGGAGCAAATGGGATGGATCGGCAGCCGGCGGCCGCGAATGGTCACGGTTCAAGCAGCAGGTTGCGCGCCGATCGTGAAAGCCTTCGCTGCAGGCGCAAGCTCGGGCGTGGACATCCCCGATGCTCATACTGTGGCAGCGGGTTTGCGAGTCCCGAAGGCTGTCGGCGATTTCATAATGCTGGATATCTTACGCAAGAGTGGCGGAACGGCGGTGTCGGTGACTGACGATGAGCTGATTGCTGCTGTGAAAGAGATTGGTTCCGCCGAAGGCATATTCGCAGCGCCAGAGGGCGCGGCTTGCTTGCCGGCGTTGAAGAAGTTGCTTGCCGTCGGGGCAGTCGATCGGGCGGACAGGATCGTGCTGTTCAATACCGGTTCAGGCGTGAAATACCTTGAAGCGTTTTCTTCGTAAACCGTGGTTTGCTCAAATGAGTACCGAGCTTGGGAATTCCGGATCAGTTTCTGAGTCAATACCCGAATCCCGCGAGGCGACCGACATAGCAGGGTTCTGGAGAAGAATTCTTGCCTTATAATGCGCTTTACGGGCGCATCATGGAATCAGCCTCTTCGGTTAACCGTTTCTTCATTCGGGCTTCCTTGAGAATCTTTCGCCTAAGAGTTAAATTGGCAGTCTGGTTGGTGGACGCCTCTCGTGAGCTAAGCCTCACTGGCTAATGACGGAGGAAGAAACCAATGCGAAGAATCCTCACTTTTTCGCTTGTGATGAGCGCCCTGCTCTGTTTTGACGTATTTGCCGACCAGGTCACCTTGAAGAACGGTGATCGTTTATCGGGGACCATCCTCAAATGTGATGGTGAAACCCTGAGCCTAAAAACTGAGTTTGCAGGTGACGTGAAGATTCAATGGGCTGCCATCGAACAGCTATCAAGCAATCGGCCCTTGTATGTCCTGCTAAAAGACGGACAAATCATTTTCGGTACCGTTACCACCACGACAAGCAGGATCGAGGTTCAGACCAAAGAGGCAGGAATAGTTGCGACGACCAAAGAGGCGATCCAGTTATTGCGCTCAGAAGCCGAACACGCTGCCCATCTTGCCGAGGTGGAGCGATTGCGTAACCCACGGCTCGGAGATTTGTGGAGCGGATCAGCGGACGCAGGTCTCAGCTTGACGAAAGGCAACGCAGATACGACAACCATTGCCGTGGGCGCTCAGGCGGCGCGCACTACAACCAGAGACAAGACGAGCGTATATTTCGCGTCGCTATTCGCCAAAAACAAAACTACCGGCGAATCCATAACTACCGCAAGTTCTGTCCGCGCCGGGCTTCGGTATGATTTCAATCTTAGTGACCGCGTCTTCGCTTTTGGTTTGAGCGATATCGAGTATGACAAGTTTCAGCACCTCGATCTTCGTCTTGTGCTGGGTGGCGGGCTTGGTTTTCATGCCGCCAAAACCGAAAGGACTCGCCTGGACCTGTTTGGCGGAGGCGGGTTCGACCAGGAGTATTTCTCGACCGGGCTTAACCGCAAATCGGGGGAAGTTATTCTGGGCGAGGAACTCAACTACAAACTCTCATCAAGCACGTCACTCGCGCAAAGAGCAGTGCTGTATCCGAACCTCAGCGAAATAGGAGAGTTTCGCTTTTCGTTCGACACCACGGCTGTCACAAGACTCAGTAAGAACCTCGGCTGGCAGGTGACTCTGAGCGACAGATACACAAGCAATCCAATTCCAGGGATCAAGAAGAATGACTTGCTGCTGACCACCGGCGTACGAGTGACCTTTGGAGCTGGCAAGAAGTAGTGTGTGACTGAAGAAAAGGAGGTTAATCATCATGCTCTGGAGGGATCGGCGTCAAAGCGAAAACGTTGAGGATCGGCGAGGTATCGCCGGGGCGGACTGGCCATCGGAGGCGGGCTCGGCGGAATAGTGATTGTGGTGATCGCACTGCTGCTCGGCGCGGATCCCCGGCAGTTATTGGAACAGGCCCCGGCAACGATCCTGGCTCAGGCGCCGGGACTTTGCGCCCGACTGACCTGGAGGAGGCGGAACTCAGACAGTTCGTTGGCGCCGTGCTGGCAGACACCGAGGACGTGTGGACTGACATCTTTCGCAAGTCGGGAAAGCAATATACCGATCCCAAACTGGTTTTGTTCCCCGATCAGGTCCGTTCCGCTTGTGGTCTAGCCGGCGCATCGGTCGGTCCGTTCTAATTTGCACCGACTTCGTGAGCATTCCTCATCCGGCAATCAATCGTTCGGCGGCTGACGCTACCAATGCCTGAATCTCTTCGAGGCGATCCTGGCTCTTCGCTTCAAATCTCATCACGATCACCGGCTGAGTGTTCGACGCGCGAACCAAACCCCACCCGTGCTCGAACAGTATCCGCGCACCGTCGATGTCGATTACTTCGTGAGTCTTCTTGAACTCTTCGGTTAGAATCCGAACCACCTCAAACTTTTTCTCGTCCGGGCAATCGACTCGGATCTCCGGCGTATTGAACATCTTCGGGACATCGGCAAGCAAGCTCGACACCGGCTCCCGAGTTTGGCTCAATATTTCGATCAACCGCGCGCCGGCGTAGATCCCATCGTCGTAACCGAAGTATCGGTCGGCGAAGAACAGGTGTCCGCTCATCTCACCTGCCATTGCCGCGTGGGTCTCCTTCATCTTCGCCTTGATCAGCGAGTGGCCAACCTTCCACATGATGGGATTGCCGCCGCGACGCTTAATGTCGTCGAACAGGGTTTGCGAGCACTTCACCTCGCCGATGAACGTCGCGCCGGGACTCTCCTTCAGAATGTTGCGAGCAAAGATGAGCATCAATTGATCGCCCCATATGATCCTTCCTTCTTCATCGACCACTCCAATGCGATCGGCGTCCCCGTCAAAAGCGATCGCGAGATCAGCCTTATGCTCACGAACGGCGTTGATCGCAAACCGCATATTCTCGACGACTGTTGGATCAGGATGATGGTTCGGGAAGCGACTATCGGGTTCGCAGAACAGTTCGATCACATCGCAGCCGAGTTCTTTGTAAAGAGGCGCGCCTATGAAGCCTCCCATTCCATTGCCGGCGTCAACGACAACTCTCAGTTTACGAGAACCCATTCGTATGTTCGATCGAATGTATTCGCTGTAAGCGTCAACCACCTCGATCTCCTGCTTCCTCCCCTGGCCGCTCACGAAGGTTTGCGCCAGCGCTATTCGTTTGATTTCCGAAATATGCTCGCCGAAGATAGTGCTCTTCCCCAGACACACCTTGAAGCCGTTGTTGTCGGCCGGATTGTGACTGCCTGTTATCATCACACCTGAGTCGACAGGTTGAGTGAATAGCGTGTAGTAGAGAACCGGTGTCGGCACCATTCCAACATCCAGCACATCGCAGCCAGTCTCAGTAAGTCCGCGAGTCATGATGTCGCGAAAGCGCGGCGAGCTTGCGCGGGCATCGCGGCCGAGACTCGCATGCGTGGCGCCGTTCGCCCGGAAAAAAGTGCCGATCGCACGAGCCAGGTCGTATACGATCCCATCTGTCAGATCCTTGTCGACCACCCCTCTGATGTCGTATTCGCGAAAGATGTGTTCGTTCATCTTTTCTTCTCTCTCTTTCTCGGTCCGTCGAAGATTCTTGCGCACGGGCGGGCAAAGAGCAACAAAGTCAGCGGTTCGGGGTTCCGGGTTTGTAGTTGCGGGTTTCTGGTTTCTGGTTAGTGGTTTCTGGTTTGTGGCTCCGAGTGCAGAGTCTCTTGAGGCCTGCAGCCCGGGTGAACCACAAACCAGAAACCACTACCAGAAACCAGAAACCCGGAGCCTGTTCGATTGTGGGCAGACTGATTCCCACGAGCGAAAAGCGCCAACCTCTTTTCGCCGCCCTGCCAACCGTTAAGCCGCGCAATTTGTCTGTTTATCTCTGTGACCTCGAGTGGCACAGGACTTGGTTAGTATTATCTTACGAATTGCCTGGATTTCGTTTGGTCGCAGCGTTGTTTCGTGTATCATCACATCAGTAGCAGACCAAGAGATCCAGCGGCATCATGTTTCGAAACATAGGAGTTCAGCTATGATCGCGATGCGCAATGTTGAGAAGTTTTTCGAATCAGGCGTGGGCAAGACGTTCGTGCTGCGCCGGGTAAACATAGATATCAAGCCTGGAGAATTCGTCTCGATAATGGGGCCCTCGGGCGCCGGTAAGTCGACTCTGCTTCACATCCTTGGCATGCACGACAGCGCATGGACCGGCGAGTTCAATTTCCTAGAGCAGCCAGTCCACAAGCTTGGAAAGAAGGAGCGGGCCGATCTGCGAAACAAGAACATCGGCTTCGTATTTCAGAGTTATCATCTGCTCGATCACATGACAGTTTACGAGAATCTAGAGGTGCCGTTGTCTTACCGGGACGTCAAAAAGGCCGAGCGCGAAAGCATAGTCTGCGACGTGCTTGACCGTTTTCAAATAGTCGGCAAGCGAAATCTGTATCCGACTCAGCTATCGGGAGGTCAGCAACAGTTGGTCGGCGTAGCGCGAGCGGTGATAGCCAACCCAAAGGTGATCCTCGCGGACGAGCCAACCGGAAACCTGCATTCAGACCAGGGCAAAGAGATTATGGAGTTGTTCAAGAAACTCAATGAGGCGGGCGCGACCATCATTCAGGTCACCCACTCTGAGGTGAACGCCTCTTACGGACACCGAATCATCAAGCTGAGGGATGGCTGGGTGGTAAACGATTGAAGAAGGCAAAAGTAAAAAGTAAAAAGCCAAAAGTAAGATGGCCAACTATGTCATATTGCGACGATGGGCTCTGTGGGGCCGCGAACTTTTCCTTTTGCCTTTTTCTTTTTGCCTTGTTTTCCATGTCCGCTTCTGAACAGGAAGTTCCCAGAAGCGAAAAGCCGGGTCGATTACAGTCTCTCCTGGCCTTTGTTAAGTTAGGGCGTACAACGAGTTAGCAGGGCAGCCCCGATGGCACGGAACTTCCTTACAGGTTGTTGGAGGAAGCATGGACATACCGCGTAAATCTGCAGCAAAGAAACGCCGCGTTAAGAGGATCTTGTACGCGCTAACCGCAGTGATCGCCGTTGCACTGATAACCGTAGGTGTATCGCGTTTGCAGCCCGCTGCTCCCAGCGTTGACAAGGAGACCTTGTGGAAGGGCACGGTCGCTCGCGGCACGATACCTCGGAACGTCCGCGGATTGGGTACGCTCGTACCCGAAGAGATCCGCTATGTGCCGGCCATCAGCCCGGGGCGCGTCGAGAAGCGACTCGTGCAGCCGGGCGCGCAGGTCAAGGCCGACACCGTTTTGTTGGAATTGACCGATCCCGCAATCTCGCAGGCCTTTGTCGATGCGGAGTCTCAACTTCGCGGCGCCGACGCCAATCTCACCACTCTGAAAGTCCAGCTTGACAAGACAATCCTCGATCAGGAAGCTACGCTGGCTCAGGTGACTTCTGATTTCAAGAAGGCGCAGATGCAGTATGAAGTGAATGATTCTCTGGGCAAGCAAGGCCTGAAATCATCTCTTGAAGTACAGCTTTCTAAGATTGCCGCTGAAGACTTGGATAATCGGGTCGCGCTCGAAAGAAAGCGCCTGGTCGGTAGCCGCGACGAAGCCAAAGCAAGGCTGGCTGCCGAAGACGAGAAGGTGCGGCAACTCAAGGACGCAGTACAGCTCAAGCGCAAGCAAATGGATGCGCTCAAAGTCCGGGCGGGTATCGATGGTGAGCTACAAACAGTTTCAGTTCAGGTCGGCCAGCAAGTCACGCTGGGTCAGGAGCTCGCCAGAGTAGCAAACCCCAAGAAGCTCAAGGCGGAGTTGAAGATCACGGAGACTCAAGCCAAGGATATTCAGCTCGGCCAGTCGGTCTCGGTTGACACTCGCAACGGAATAATCGCCGGCAGGGTAATTCGGATAGACCCTTCGGTCCAGAACGGCACGCGCACAGTTGACGCGTCTCTCGAAGGGGAATTGCCGAAGGGCGCCGTGCCCGACTTAAGCGTCGATGGCACGATCGAGTTGGAGAAGCTCGAGAACATCCTGTATGTTAATCGTCCGGTGCACGGACAGGAGCACGCCACGGTGGGCATCTTCAAGCTCGATCCCGACGGCGCCGGGGCCAGCCAGGTTCAGGTCAAGCTAGGCCGGGGCTCCGTCACCACCATTGAAGTTCTTGAAGGTCTTAAAGAGGGTGATGTAGTGATCCTCTCGGACACGTCTCAGTGGGACAGCTCACCTCGAATTCGTCTGAACTGACATTTGACTAAACTTTGGGAGGAACGAAATCACATGAGCGCTAGCGACCAACCACTGCTTCGGCTCGACGGTGTTACTAAGGTATTTCTCACCGACGAGGTTGAGACCCACGCCCTTTCAGGCATTCACATGGAAATCAAGAAGGGCGAATACATCTCTATAGCCGGGCCCTCCGGCTGCGGCAAATCGACGCTGCTTTCTATTCTCGGTTTGCTGGATTCGCCCACCGACGGAACCTACTCGCTGGCGGGCAAACCCGTTTCGGACCTGCCGCTATCTGAACGCGCGCGTGTTCGAAACCGCGAGGTCGGATTCATTTTTCAAAGTTTTAATCTGATTGGTGACCTCAACGTTTTCGAGAATGTCGAGCTGCCATTGACCTACCGCGGCACCAAAGCCGCCGAACGCAAGAAGCGGGTGATGGAAGCGCTTGAACGCGTTGGCATGGCCCACCGCGCGAAGCACTTGCCGAGCCAGCTATCGGGCGGTCAGCAACAACGCGTCGCCGTAGCACGAGCAGTGGCCGGTGATCCGTTGATACTGCTGGCGGACGAGCCGACTGGAAACCTCGACTCGACAAACGGCGAAGCCGTCATGGAGTTGCTGCGCGAATTACACGGGCAAGGAGCGACCGTGTGCATGGTCACCCACGATCCGAGGTATGCGCGGCACGCGGACCGGCAAGTACATCTGTTTGACGGACGCGTCGTGGACGAAGAGCACGAGCCCAAGGCCGAGCACGAGATGCAGGAAAGCGGCTTCGAGAAGGTTTAGTGGCGCAGGCCCTGATTTGCGTGAGGTTGCCCGCCGGAAAAGATTGAAAATTCAAAATTGAAAATCGCAAATTGCGAATTCTCGTAGCATACTGTTTCGTATCGCGCAATTTTCATTTTTCAATTTCAATTCTCAATGTTTTTCGGCGGCTGCCCTTGCACAATCCAGCGTCTGCGCCAGCAAGTGTAAGCCTTCAAAGATATCATCTCGCCTATCCGGCTCCTACTTCCCTACCAACCATCGGAGCCGTAAACGCGGCTAGTTTTCGAATCGCGCTAAGGTTAATATAAGCACGACCCCACGGATATCAGAGATGAAAGCGCAGGAATCATTCACACCCAGAGTGTTGATCGCCGACGATCAGGCAGACGTACTGGAGGCGCTTCGTCTGCTCCTCAAATCCGAACGTTATTATATTGAAACCGTCAAGAGGCCTGTCGACATAATCAAGGCCATCGAGGAGCGAGACTTCGACGTCCTGTTGATGGACCTCAACTACACGCGGGACACGACCTCCGGTCAGGAAGGCCTCGACATGCTCACGCGGATTCAGAAGGTCGACAGCACGCTGCCGGTCGTTGTGATGACCGCCTGGAGCAGCGTCGACGTCGCGGTCGAGGCGATGCGCCGCGGGGCGAGCGACTTTATTCAGAAGCCCTGGGACAATGCCCGGCTGCTGACGATTGTCCACACTCAGGCGGAACTCGGTCAGGCGCTGAGAAGAGGCCAACGGCTTGAAGCTGAAAACCGAATACTTCGCGACGAGGGAAAACCAAAGCTCATCGCCGAGTCGCCGGCCATGCAGCCCGTGCTTCAGATCATCGACCGCGTCGGCGGTTCGGACGCCAACGTGCTCATCAGCGGCGAAAACGGCACCGGCAAGGGAGTCGTCGCGCAGACCCTTCACGTAGTCTCCAGCCGCGCTTCAAAGCCGATGGTCACCGTCAACGTCGGAGGGCTGTCCGAAGGCGTCTTTGAAAGCGAAATGTTCGGCCATGTTAAGGGCGCGTTCACCGACGCGAAGGCGGACCGGGTTGGCCGATTCGAGATGGCCGAGGGCGGCACCCTGTTCCTGGATGAGATCGCCAACCTTCCGATAAAGCATCAACCAAAGCTTCTTCGCGTGCTCGAGACTGGAGAGTTTGAACGAGTCGGGTCCTCAAAGACCCGGCGTGCAAACGCCAGGATCATCTCCGCGACCAACGCCGACCTTGGCGAAGAAGTTTCGGCCGGCCGCTTCCGGCAGGACCTGCTCTTCCGGCTCAACACAGTCGAGATTCATCTGCCCCCGCTTCGCGACCGCCGTGAAGACATTGCGTTGATGGCGATGCACTTTCTTCGTCAGCACGAACAGCGCTACCGCAAGAACGTTGAAGGTTTCCACCCGGCTGCGATGCAGGCTCTGCTAAAACATGCGTGGCCCGGCAATGTGCGCGAGTTGGATCACGCCATCGAGCGCGCCGTGCTAATGACTCTGGGAGCCACTTTGGAGCCTCGCGATCTGGGCTTGCAATCTGGGCGCGAAGTCTCCCGCAGACTCGAAGACATGAGTCTGGAAGAGGTCGAAGCCTTCCTGATCCAGAGGACTCTCGCGCAGTGCGACGGCAACGTGAGTCGCGCGGCGGAGAAGCTTGGTCTAAGTCGCAGCGCTCTCTACAGACGGCTTCAACGGTTCGGGCTATGAAGAGCCTCAAAGCAAGCGCCACTCAGATGCCCGTGGTCACCGGTGACACTGCCGATCATCAGCCGTACACAAAGATAGCGCCGCCGTCTCGAATTCAGGCTCGCAAGGGTGCAATTAATAGTGGAACTTGAGATCGGACGACTCCCAGACAAAGAAGCTGATGCAAGCGGGGCTAGTCCCACCTTAATCACACCCGGCTCGCAACGCGAGCCGAACGCCCAATCGCAATCGGCGTCGTCAACCAACAAGTCGACCGAGACTAAAGCCCCCTCGCGTGCGGCGAAGCCTTCCAAGACCTCGAAGAAGGAATCGCGTGTCTCGCGTATGCGTCGCACAACCACGCACGACCGCCGAATACTAGTGATGGCGCTTGCAGCGGGATTCCCGGCGGTGCTGGTAGGACTCATTCTCCTGTGGGACGGTCCATACCCGGCACGACTACAGTGGACTCTGACGGTGGTGATCGTCGGTTTCTGGTTTGGTTTCTCCCACGCCGTGCGCGAGCGAGTCGTTTTTCCGCTTCAAACTCTCTCAAACTTGCTAGCCGCGTTGCGCGAGGGCGACTTCTCGATTCGCGCGCGCGGAGCTGCTCGCGACGATGCTCTGGGCGAGGCGATGCTCGAGGTGAATTTCCTCGGGCAGATTCTGCGCGAACAGCGGCTTGGCGCGCTGGAAGCTACTGCGCTGCTCCGAACGGTGATGGCCGAGATCGAGGTCGCTATCTTCGCCTTCGACGGCGACCAAAAGCTCAGGCTCGTTAATCGCGCGGGTGAGCGGCTGTTGGCTCAGCCCGCCGAGCGGCTCATGGGCAAGAGCGCCTCGGACCTAAGCCTGGCCAATTGCCTCGACGGCGAGAGTCCCAGCACGCTTCAGATGTCATTCCCGGGGGGGGCCGGGCGGTGGGAGGTGCATCGCAGCACCTTTCGCGAGCGAGGCGCGCCTCATCAGTTGCTGGTGCTGTCTGATCTGAGCCGCGCGCTTCGCGAAGAAGAACGTCAGGCGTGGCAGCGGCTGGTTCGAGTGCTCGGCCACGAGCTTAACAACTCGCTTGCTCCAATCAAGTCGATCGCCGGCAGCCTCGAAAGCCTGGTCGGCCGCGAGACCCAGCCTGCCGACTGGAAGGAAGACATGCGCCGCGGGCTTGGGGTGATCGCTGCGAGAGCCGCTTCGCTGAATCGGTTTATGGAAGCCTACTCCAGGCTCGCGCGGCTCCCGTTGCCAAGACTACAACCACTCAGCATCGGCGCGCTGGTCACGCGAGTCGTAAGCCTAGAAACTCGCATGAACGTCGAGCTGGGCGCCGGTCCGGAGATAACGATCCGCGCGGACGGCGATCAACTCGAGCAGCTATTGATAAACCTCGTGCGCAACGCCGTCGACGCCTCGCTGGAGACCGGAGGCCGAGTGAGAGTCGGATGGCGGCGGACCATTGGACGCATTGAGGTGTGGGTCGAAGATGAAGGGCCCGGTCTCTCGAATACGAGCAATCTGTTCGTCCCCTTCTTCACCACCAAGCCCGGAGGATCGGGAATCGGCCTGGTATTGAGCCGCCAGATTGCAGAGGCGCACGGCGGGACGCTGACACTCGAGAACCGGCGAAACGCACACGGATGTGAAGCTCGACTTCGGCTTCCGATCTAGGAAGAAGTCAGTAGTCCGGAGTCCGTAGCCTGTAGCCCGTCGCAACTGTAGTCGATCGCCGAAAAGCTACGGACCACGGACTACGGACTTCTGACCCGCATCCTGTATCATTCAATCCGATGAGAGTATTCGCGATTGGCGACCTTCACCTTGCCGGCGGCACAGGCAAGACCATGGAGCGTTTCGGAGAGCACTGGCGCGACCACGATCGAAAGATATTCGACGCCTGGGAGCGAACCGTGCGTAACGACGACGTGGTGCTGGTGGTCGGAGACACGAGCTGGGCTATGCGACTGGAAGACGCCCTGCCTGACCTTGAACGCATCGGACAAATGCCAGGGCTCAAGCTGCTGATCAAAGGCAATCACGACTATTGGTGGCAAACACAGTCGAAGATGAGCCGCGCGCTGCACCCATCGATCAAGACCCTCCAGGCCAGCTCGATCATCGTGAATCGTATTGCCATAGCCGGCACGCGCGGGTGGGTTTGTCCTAATGACTCACACTTCCAAGAGTCAGATGCGAAGATCTACGAGCGCGAACTCGGGCGCTTGCGCACGGCACTCGACACTCTCCGCGGCCGCGAGAACGAGTTCGATGTTTTGATCGTCGCGCTGCACTATCCTCCCACAAACGCCATTAAACAATCGTCCGGCTTCACCGAGCTGATTGACGAATACAACACAAATGTGTGCGTGTACGGGCACCTGCACGGCGACGACATAAAGACGGCTCTAACAGGATTGCTCCACAAAACCGACTACTACCTGGTCAGCGCGGACGCGGCGGACTTCGCCCCAGCAGAGATAAAGATTCAGGGATTGGACCGGGAACAGACTTAACCGACTCTGGGCGAGACAGCGCTCTATTTCAATGGAGTTGCAGTCTTTGACTTTAGCGTCGCCCTCTCATTGTTGTATCATCCAGTTCTGCGGCAAGTTGTCTGGCGAAAAGAAGCGTGAATTCCTTTAATGCGAATCCATTAGCACGCAGGCTCCCGTAGACTGATGTGAGGGGGAAAGGCATTTGGCGTCACCCCAGGACTCCAGGGAGACAAGCACTCGAGATCAAGACTGGGCGGCGCTCATCAAAAGAGTGGCCGATGGGGATTCGTCTGCCCTCACGACACTCTATGACTCAACCAGCCGACTGGTGTTTGGGCTGATCCTGCGCGTCGTGACTGATCGGTCGAGCGCAGAAGAAGTACTACTCGACGTTTACACTCAGGTGTGGCGGCAAGCCTCGACGTATGATGCCAAGCGCGGCGCGCCGCTAGCCTGGCTGATGATGATCGCTCGCACACGCGGTATCGATCGACTGCGCTCCGGCAAGCACGAACATCAGCACAAGGAGTCGCTTGATGCGATAGGCGAGGTCACCGCCAGCACCGCAAGCCCCGAGGCTGACACCGTTACGGCAGAGCGACGGGAGCTGGTCCGCTCCGCGCTTGAGACTTTGTCGGCTGAGCAGCGCGAGGTTATCGAGTTGGCTTACTACTCGGGCTTGAGCCACAGTGAGATTGCGCTGCGGCTCGGTCAGCCGCTCGGTACGGTAAAAACGCGAACGCGCCTCGGAATGATGAAGCTGCGCGACATGCTTCGCCCCCTGCTGGAGGGTCAGATATGACTGATCGTCTGGCCGCTCACGAGATGACAGACGTGGCAGCGTACGCTCTGGGCGCCCTCTCACAGCACGAGGCGCGGTCTTTTGAAGCGCATCTCGCTGAAGGCTGCGACACTTGCCAGGCAGAGCTTGAATCGTTCGAACAGACTGTTTGGGCGATGGCTTTCAGCGCTGCTGAAGCAGAACCGCCCGCAAGAGTGAGAGCAGAGTTGTTGGCGACGGTGAGCAACATGGTTCCTGAGCAACCCGTCGAGTCGGTGCCGGCGGGCGGCCTGGGACAGTTCGTCTCGATTCTCGCTTCAGAAGGCAAATGGCGGGAACTGCGGGAGGGAGTGTTGTTGAAGAATCTGCACGTGGACCATGCGACCGGTATCATGACCTCGCTGGTGAGAATGCAGCCCGGTACGGCGTTGCCTTGTCACCAACACCTCGGAGTCGAGCAGTTCTTTGTGCTCGAAGGAGATTGCTATGTCGCCGGACTGAAGCTTACTCCCGGGGACTATCACCGCGCGGAAGCGGGGAGCATTCACCAGAGCACATACACAGTGGGGGGGACTTTGTTTTTGCTCATAGCGCCCGAACGCTACGAAGTTTTGGACGCAGGATAACAGTAGCGCACGCTGCTGCTTGCGTGGCGTTGAGCGGGTTGCAAGTTGATTGAGAGGACAGATTCAGGTTGAACCACCATCGCATAACCGAAGAAAGCCGGGAGACGGCGGCATTGTATGCGTTGGGTGCGCTCTCGCAACACGAGGCCCACGCGTTTGACGTCCATCTGCGCGAGGGCTGCCCCGCCTGTTACGCGGAGTTGGAGCAGTTTGATCAGGTAGTCGGCGTCCTGGGGACAGCAGCGTTGCCGGTTGGGCCTCCCGCGTACATGCGCGACCTGCTTGCGCTCCGTATTGAAAGGGAAGCATGGGAAGCCCCGCCTGCGTCACCGTCGGTGCTTCCCTTCCCCGAAAAAGCCGGCGCAATTCATCGCAAGCCGGCTCCGAAGCCCTCGCCGTTCACCAGTGTGCTGTTGCCCTGGGCCGCTGCCGCTGTGCTCCTGATCGCATTTGCGTACACGTTCACTACTTGGCGGACGGAACGCCAGTCGTTGCGGGCGGCGTTAGATCAGGAAAAAGTCCACAGTTCGGAGGCGCTCAACGAGAATACCAATCTCAAACAGCAGCTCGCCAAAGAAGACGCTGCATCGGCGGAGCTGGATCAGATTAACTTTGTGATTAGCTCGCCTCAGTGGCGAATCATACATCTCATCGGACAAGGACCCGCTCCAGACTCCTCCGGCGCGGTCTATTGGGATGTGCAAGGCAATCGATGGGTGGTGACAGCGGACCTGCCGCCCGCGCCCGAAGGCAAGGTTTATCAGGTATGGTTCGTCACTCCAACAGCAAAGATCAGCGCCGGTCTGATCAGTCCCAATAAAGCCGGCCACGGATTCACGGTCGTTCATTTTCCTTCCAGCATCGCTCCGATCGCGGCGGCCGCGATCACGCTTGAACCGGAAGGCGGTTCCCAGCAGCCCACCATGCCGATCTATGCCCTGGGGAAGGTTTCGTAGCTACTTTGGTCCCGACAGAGCAGCAGCAATCTCCTGCTCGATCGCCGCGATCCTGTAGCGTTCCAGGAGTCCATCTTGATTCAACGAGCTCTCGAATTCCCTGCTCTTCAAATCCGCGGCAACGCGTCGCAGTTGGCGCACGTACTCCACCGCTTTTCTTCGCGCTGCTTCATCCAACTCGGCTGCGGCATCCTGGACTTCCGGAATTCGATCTTTCTCGAACTGGTCGACCGCAGCAGTCAGCTTGCCGCGCTCTTCCACGGCCTGCGGACCTCGCGCGGAAAAGAAAGTCTGATTCTGACGCAGCAGCGCTGAAAGATCCGTGTGGACTCGATTCATTACAGCTCTCCAGCCTTCCGACTGCGACGCCCCGGCCTCAGACTGCTTCTTTTCAGACGGCTTCGGGAGAGTTGAAGGCCTGGCAAGACTCGGCGAATCGTAGATCGCATTGAAGATCAGCTTGTAGGTGCCGTGAGATTGCCCACGCCACTGCGGCCTGAAACCGAAAAGATAAACCCGCCCGCTGCCGTAGAAAACTTCCATCATCGCCGCCTTCCCCTGAATGCGTTCGGGGTGTAGGAGAAACCCGCTCGCCAGCGGATTGCGGTCTTTTGGATATGTAGCGAGAACGGCACCCTGGAAGCCCGACTTCGGTTCGAACGCCGGCCCACGCTCGAACATCACGATCGGGTCGCGCGGCATGCCCCAGAGCGCGGGATGACTCAAATCACGCAGTTCGACCCGCAACAATGATCCCGAGCAAAAGAACTGCTCATTCTTCAGATCGGCCAGCACGTTGGTTACCGGCAACCCAAGCGCGTCGATGGCCATCAGCGATGCGTTGTTGAAGGCGATCAACGTGCCTCCTCGACGAACGAACTCCCGCAAGGCATCGACGCCCTGTTCGCCCAGGCCACCAGCGTACTCTCCTGAGATTGACCCCGGAGCAAATCCATCCAAAATCACCCTCGGCGAAGAGTCGGGGATCACAATTGCATCGAACCGTTCCGTCAGATGTCCCGCTTGAACATCGCCGTTTCGAAGCGTCACCGGACTGAACCCATAGTTCTCCAATATCCAACGAGTCCATCCTTCATCGATAACCGGGACCCACGCTCGATACAAACCGACCCGCGGCTTCTTAGTTGAGATGACGCCTTCCGGTGGTCTCGGGATCGATTGAGCAACTATCGAGTTCTTCCGCGCGATCTCCGCCATCCGCTCGCGATCGATATCCGATACTACAATCGCACCGGCTTGCTGGCCGTCGGGCGTCGGAGCTTCACTTGTGGTAAAGCTTACCTGGCCGCCCGCGGAGAGAACCTGATTGACAGCGCTGAAGGAGATGTTCGCCCGGTGACTGATCACGTAAACCGGACCAGTGCCTTGAACACCGCCGGAGGGCGGCGTCGCTTGTTCGAGCAGCTTTAACCCAGCGCGTTGATCCGCGCTGACCGGCTGCAATACGGCCGCGGCTTCTACTCCCATCTGCATCGGCAGAGTCCAACCGGCCACATCGTACGGGAGGATTGGAGGCCCGTTCGGCGACTCGCGCAGATCGGGATAACGCTGCGTCTCAAAAAGCTCTTTCACGAGCGGCGCGAACGGCTGGTCCATCAGCACGACGAACGAACCCGATCGATACTCACGACCATTCGCCACAAATGATTTCAAAGCTTGATGCACCTCGATGCCGTTGATCAGAAGCTTCTCCACCATCGTCGTGGCAGTAGGCGAATCGTGCTGCTCGGCGGGGATCACATAGGCGAAGGGCGGTTCCTTGCGAAAGCGCTCGATGTTGTCACGCGCCGCTTGATAGCGATTGTAGAGCAACGCTTCGCGATACTTGGCAGTGGTGTCCAGCACGGCCATCGAAGCGCCAGACATGTAGCGCACCGCATCGCTCAGCCTCCACCAGCCTCCTTTCCAGGGGCTGCTGTAGAAAACCTCGGACCTCAGCGCCTGACGGTCCTTCGGAAACTCATCGACGGTGTAGAAGTGCGGCGTCGCATACCGATAGAGCGCCGTCTCCGTGAAGAACGCAATGCTGTTGCGAAAGATATGTGTGAAGTCGAGGAATCCTGGATACCAGTTATCGAATCCCACGCGATGCACCGCACCCGGCATTTGATGCTCATCCAGGTAGGCCGCCATATTGATCCCGAACGCATTCAGCCAGCGTCCCATCAGCGGGTGAATGTTCGAGGAGATCGGTTCAGTGAATGGCGGAATAAAGATGCGAGTTGGAAACGGCGCTGTTTGATGATGACAGTAGAAGACTACCGGGTTCCATTCCAGCTCGGCGCGAGTAACTTCCTGCGACTCGAGCATATTGTTCATGTAGCCGTCGCGATTGTTATCGTGCCCGACGTACTCCTGATAAAGATCGGGCAAAGGGCTGACCTCATAAGGCGTACCCAGGTTCTTTCGATACCACCCGACGACTTCGTTCTGACCGTCAGGATTCAGCGTCGGCCACAGCATCACGATCACGTTGTCCAGAATCGCATCGATCTCAGGATCGCCCTGGGTCGCGACGAGCTTATAAGCCAGTTGAATCGTGTGCTGCGCGCCGGCTACCTCAGTGGAGTGAAGGCCGCCGTCGAGATGAACGATGGCCTTGCCCTCGCGCGCGAGTGCTTTTGCTTGTTCGTCGGTCAGTCCACGACCGAGAGCCAGCCGCCGGGAAATATCTTTGTATCTGTCGAGCCGCTCGAGATTCTGGGGGGACGAGATCAGCGCGATCTCCCAGTCCAGCCCCCTGGTCGTTTTGCCGACCGAGATCAGCTTGATCCGATTTGAAGTTGCGGCCAATTTGCGAAAATACTCACGGGATTCGTCGTAGTTGGCGAGGTAGAAGTCGTCACCGGGTTTATGCCCGAGGACCGATTCCGGCGTTGGAACAGTTTGAGCGGAAACGGGGCCCGCCCACAGAAGCGATGCGAAGACAGCTAGAACAAAGGTCTGAATGATCATCATCTTTGCGCACATGGCGCGCATGCTAATCAGGAGACCGATGAAATGTAAAGTTCGGTAGTGTCCTCCCTCAATTTCTCTGCGTGACCCTTGCAGATTTCAGATTGCAGATTGCGGCGGATTTCAGAATGCGGACTTCAGAATGCAGATTTCAGATTGCAGACTGAAGACGTCGGATGGCTTCAAAGGTGCGGATCTGATCCGCAATCTGAAATCCGCAATCTGCAATCTGAAAACATGCAAAAGGTGACGCAGAGAAAGTAAGGGAATTAGAACACTACCTACAAGTTCGAGCTTTGAGTAATCCACCAGATTCATTGATTGGGAAACCTGCGTCGATGTAGAGTCTTCACCGCACGCGGAGGTAAGTCCCTTATGTTCGTCGGCCACTACGGGGTGAGTTTTGCTGCCAAGAGAAGCGCTGCGTCCGTACCTCTCTGGGTGCTGTTCATCGCGGTCCAACTCCTTGATGTGGCCTGGGCCGCGCTGGTGCTGCTCGGAGTCGAGAAGGTGCGGATTGTGCCGGGCATTACAGCCTCGAATCCGCTCGATCTGTACTACATGCCCTATACGCACAGTCTTGTCGCGGCGCTGCTCTGGTCCGCAGGCGCATTTGTCGTCTACCGTCTAGCGATGCCAGGGGGCAACACTTCTGCGCTAGTTGTCGCTGGTGCGGTGTTCTCTCACTGGGTTCTCGACTTCGTAGTTCACCGGCCAGATCTGCCACTTTACGACAATTCGGCCAAGGTGGGTCTGGGGTTGTGGAACCTGCCAGCGTTAGCCTTCGCCCTGGAGGCGGCCCTGCTCTTCGGTGGTATGTGGCTTTACTTTCGGACCGGGGTCGCGCGTCGGATTGCGACATGCGCGTTCGGGCTGATCATGCTTGCGATCCAGGCCTACGTCTTCTTCGGACCTCCTCCGGCGTCCGATAAGGCTGCCGCCGCTACGGCGATTCTGGCGTATGTGGTCTTCGCTGTGGTTATCCGATTGATTGAAGGTCGGCCTCCGGCCCGCGTCGAAGCTCAAGCTGCTGATGCTAACGGCGAGCGATAGATCGAAGAAGGAAACATCGTTTGATGGCTAGACTGGCTTGGGTTATTGAGCCAGTCAGACCTGAAGACCACGACGTTGTTTACTGCTAAATAACTCCCAGAAATCCATTCATTCTTGTGAAGAATTCTCTCGCTGCCCTACGTCTATCTAAGATGTGGGATCATGAGGAAGTCGCGGCCGGGAGTTCAAAAAAGGCCGTAAATTAAATCTACGGCTCGAAGCCACCTCCTTTCCGTGGCATCACCTCACTAACCAAGGAGTTCAGTTAACAGCCAGACTTAGAAGGAGAAAAACCATGCCTAGTCCAACAACAGTCGTAACAGGAATCCGAGCCAAATGGGGTGTCAGTGATTGTGGACAACTAATGGGAAACCCGACCGAGGCAGGACTTGCCTCCATCGAACCTGAAGGCGTGTACGAGCATTTGGCTATTGGCGTACTGGAAGAGGGTTATACGCTGGTCTACAAGACGGCCCCAGCGGGCCCCGATAACGTGAAGTTCGACGTCTTTCAATCCAGCGTCGGGATTATTTGCGTCGGCAACCATATTTGTAGAAATGACAACGCGGAGTTTGTGAAGACCACTGAGAGCAGAACTGACGATGATTTGATTACAATTCGTCAGACCTTCACCATCTCCAAAAACGCCACCAGGGTGATCATCCGGATGGAGATAACCAATTGTCGTAGGGAGAGATCTGTTGACCTGACAGACTTTCTCGTCAAGAGGTACGCGGACATCGACGTCGACACCGGCGGTAGCGCAGGCTGGGCCGGCTTTCAAGCTTTCTGGGACAAGACCCGTTACTCGACCTTCTCGTACAACCTGGACGGCGATGCCCCAAAGGGCAAAAGAGCACACGTCGTCAACATGGTCGCGATGCCCAGCGACTTGCCGCTTGACGAACCGTTCATTGGCAAACTCGGGTCTCAGCAGTACAACCAAAGGGCGAATATCGATCCGGTCCCCCCGGGCACCAAAATTGATGCTGATGGCGTCCTGCAGTGGCACGCCAACAGATTTTTGGCTGGTGAGACGTTCCGCATAAACATGTATTACGATGCCTTCCGCTCATTTGCGAAGTAGCCGGATAGTCAGAAAATGGATATGATTCTTTCCGAGATCTCGCCATAGGCATGTGGCGCTGATTTCGGAAAGAATCGAATTAACAAACTGGGTCAATCTCACCCGTGGCTCAATTGTGGCATCCGTTGAGGATCATAAACGCCCATGTGGGGCTCAGATTTGTGGTGGCATATAGCCACTGGGCGCTGGATCGTCACGCACAAGGCTTTGCCCCTGACTGACAGTTGGTCGTTTACTCGAGCGGGTCAGCCATGGCTTCAGCACGAATGGCTTTCTGATCTTATTTTCCAACTATGGGTGAGTCTCTTTGGCATGAACTCCCTAGTCTATTGGAAGTGGTCGATCCTCATACTCACTTTTCTTCTGCTGTTTCACCTAGCTCGCCGGCTGACAAGTGATCCCCTAGCCAGCTACGCCGCCGTGCTTGTAGCGGTGGCGACGGCTGCGCCCTTCCTCGATATTCGCCCGCATCTCTATTCCGCGTTGGGATACGTCTTGCTCCTCTATCTAACTCTGCTACGCGAGCAACCGCCGCTATTTCTGCCTCTCATGTTTCTACTCTGGGTGAATCTCCACGGCGGATTCTTTTTTGGATTGATGGCCCTGACTGTGTTGCTCCTTCCTGCGATCTTGTCTAGCCGATCCGCAGTACGCCGGCGCACCATCATCATCTGGATGGCTTCCGTTTTAGCGTGCCTGTTCAATCCGAATGGAATTCGGGCATTCACTTATCCGCTGAGATACGCTTTCGACAGCAGCTCGCCCTTCGCGCAAGCGATCGGCGAGTGGTGGTCCCCACTTGTGTCGGGAGGCATAAAAGCCCCTTTCTATCCCTATGCGATTGGCATCTTCCTGGCCGCGTCTGTTGTTCTCTTGCTGAAGCGCGAGCATCGCAGCAAGAAGAATACGTGGCCGGCGCTGGCGTTAGGCGTTCTAACCCTGGCGATGTCGCTTACCAGCCGCCGATTCATAATCTTGTTCGCCATTTCGCAAAGCCTGGTCGTCGCTCCGGCGCTCGCAGTTGTGATCCCGGTAAGGGTTCAGAGAATTCCGCGACTGGCGGCGCCGGCGCTGGCCGCTTTGTTAGGATTCATCTGGCTGCTTCCCTATCCGCTCTCGCCGTACGCTTTTCATTACCTGACCGTAGAAGACGCCTTTCCAATCGAGACCTGCAATTTCATAGAAGCCAATCAGCTTTCGGGAAATGTGTTTTCATACTATAACTGGGGCGGATACCTGCATCTTCGAACCGATGGCCGAATGAAAGTTTACATAGACGGCCGTGCAGACACTGTTTACGATAATGAAACGATGCGGCGCTACGCTGTCGTTCAAGGGTTTAAGCCCGGATGGGAAGAGATCATTGAAAGCTCGGGCGCCCTGTATATTCTGTGCCCTCGGGATGAGCAAGGAAAGCCGCTTGCTCAACTGGTGACTTCCGGTCGGTGGCGAGTGTTGTTTGACGACTTTGCTTCTGTGTTGCTGGTGCGCAGCGATCAACAACCGCCCGGTCCGCTGAAGCCGACAGCTGACTCCGCTTACCGCCGAGTGACTGAAGGAATCAAGAACCTCGAGCAGCAACGTTTCGATGAGGCCGAGCGAGACTTTCGAGGCGCACTCGCACTGATGCCTTACATGAGACTCGCGTGCGATTCATTGGCACAGGTTCAGGCTCAGCAGGGGAAGAACAAGGAAGCGGTGCAGAGCCTGGAGAATTGTCAACGAATCTTCCCTAATCGCGACAGGGCCAACAGTATCAGGGCTCTTTTGAAGTAGTTTCCCGGCTACTTCCTGTGGCGGGCAGTGAATCGGCCTGGAGCACGAAGCTTATGCTGGACGAATGCAACAAACTCGTGGCTGAACAGATAATCAACTTCTTGATTGGAATTGGCCTCGAAGTCACAAAAGGCGAGATCCAACATACAACCTTCCTACCAGGAATAGCCGTGGATTGCGGAGCGCTAATCGTTGACGAGTCGAAGCTGCTTTATCCCGGCGACCTGTTGCACGAGGCTGGGCATCTGGCAGTCATTCCGAAACAGAAGAGGAAACAGAAGCGAAATGACGTTGGAAAGAGAGCCGCGGAAGAGATGATGGCAATCGCGTGGTCCTATGCCGCCCTGGTTCATCTCGGCCTGGAACCGAGCGTGGTGTTTCACCCTTATGGTTATCGCGGAGGGTCCCAAGCCCTCATCGATAACTTCACGGAGGGGCGCTATATTGGTGTTCCAATGCTCCAGTGGATCGGTCTGACTGCCGATCAGAAACGCGCGCCCGAGATGGGAATCAGACCATATCCGAATATGATAATTTGGATGCTAGATTAGAGGCATTTGTGTGGAGGGTTCATGGCTGGGGTTAATGCTCCCTGCGTGATGGTGAGCTCGACCTACTACGACCTGCGCCAGATTCGAGCCGATCTTGAGGAGTTCCTAGCTCGGGATCTCGGCTGCCAGGCGCTCTTATCCGAGTTCCCGTCGTTTCCCGTCGATCCCGATAGGACTTCAATCGAGAACTGTCGCGTTCGGGTCGAGCAGAACGCAGATATCCTCGTACTGGTGATTGGCGGTCGGTACGGCTCCGTCGACAAACCTACTAACAGATCGGTTACCAACCTTGAATACCTAGCTGCCCGCGCGAAGGGCATTCCGATCTACGCGTTCGTCGAGAAGCGCACTTTAGCCGTCCTACCTCTCTGGGAAGCGAATCCTAGCGGCGATTTCGCGAGCGCTGTGGACAACCCACGCGTGTTTGAATTTATAAGGTACGTTCGAACGAAGGATGGCGTGTGGACCTTTGAGTTTGAAACAGCTCAAGACATCGTTATCGCACTTCGTGTCCAGTTCGCCCATCTTTTTCGAGAAAGTGTGAGGCAAATAGCCAAGGTTCGGCAGTCTGCGCTTCAGGAGATCCTCTCAGGTCTGCGCGGTAAGGCGCTCGCTCTGGCACTCGAACAACCCGCTGCTTGGGAGCATCGTCTCTTCAGTCAGGTGCTCGAGGATGAGATCGCTGCGTGCAAAGATCTGAAGATCCGGTACCAGCTGGGTTTCGCACTAGGTCCTGGAGAGCACGTCTCCATCCTAAACATCATGGCATGGGGCAGTCCGCGTATGGACGAGTTGAAGAGAGTCATCGACGTAGTAAACCGTGCGATCAACGTCCATCTTTCAGAGGCAGTTGGTGCCCCGGGGGAGGCCGGAAATGTGGAGCAAATCGTATCTGTCGCACGACTCATCGGTGAAGCGTATAAAGAGGCGCTTGAGTGGTCACTTCGAGTCAGGCGTGCTACCGGCCACGAGCGCTTGAAATCAGTGGTCGACGCAATGGCGTGCTTTCCCGATAACCTTGTGGCAAAGGTTGAATCTTTGGCCGGTCCTATGGTGAAACGAATCGAGGAGGCCCTCACGGTGCCGGCGAGTGGAAAGTTAGTTACGCTTGAAGCTAGGATAGAGGTCACGCTATCGAATTCCGGGGAGTGCGAAAGAATCATGCAGCAACTCACTAACGATATTCAGGCCGGTCGAGTCATTCCGGACTGAGTGCCATCAGATAAACCGCAAAGAAAAGGACAGCAAGCATTTGAACGAACAAAGACAAACTTGCTGGACGGATTGAGCGCGAAGTGACAGTGCTGAGCCTTAGCGAATCTGTGCTTAAACGAAGCGAGTCAGGAAGCCGGGATACAATTCTAGGTTTCAAGCCAAGGTTCCTCGTCTAGGAGAATCCATTTATGTCAGATATTCGGCGAGCCACAGCTCGCGTGTCGGTGGGGTTGAGCATCGCCTGGCTGCTTGCTGCTTGGGGAAAGTTGGTGGTGCCCGTAGCAATCGGTCAGCAACAAATCGCGCAGCAGCAGTATGACGCGAGTCTCTATTCCGGCTTACGCTGGCGGATGATCGGCCCCTTCCGAGGTGGGCGAGTCAACGCAGTGAGCGGCGTGCCCGGTCAGCCTAACACGTTCTATTTCGGCTCGGTTGGCGGCGGCGTGTGGAAGTCCACGAACTCGGGCCGCACCTGGGCGCCGGTGTTCGACTCGCAGCCCATTGCTTCGATCGGCGCCATCGCCGTCGCGCCGTCCAACACCAACATCGTGTACGTTGGCTCCGGTGAAGCGGATATGCGCTCGCAGATTTCCTACGGCAACGGCATGTACAAATCCACTGACGCCGGTAAGACCTGGACGCACATCGGTCTCGACAACACCCGGCAGATCGGCCGGGTCATCGTCGATCCGAAGAATCCAAACATCGTGTTCGTAGCTGCGCTCGGTCACGTCTATGGTGCAAATCCCGATCGCGGCGTCTATCGTTCGCGTGATGGCGGGGCGACGTGGGAGAAGGTCCTGTTCAAGAATGACAACGTCGGCGCGATCGATCTTGCGTCCGATCCGCAGAATTCGCAGATCATCTACGCGACATTGTGGAACACTCGCCGGCCGCCGTGGAGCATTTACCCTCCGTCGTATGGCCCGGGCAGTGGGATTTTCAAATCAATCGATGGCGGGAACTCGTGGCGGCCGCTGGCGAATGGCGTTCCGACCGAAGGTCTCGGGCACATAGGACTCGCCGTCGCGCCCACTAATCGAAATCGCGTTTACGCCATCATTGACTCAAAGGATGCGAAGGCTGGTGGCTTGTACCGTTCGGATGATGCCGGAGCGACGTGGAACAGAACATCAGGCGACACTCGCATCTGGGGACGTGGCTGGTACTTCTGCAAGACGGCCGTCGATCCAAAGAACCCGGACATCGTCTACGTGTCGAACACGTCGCTATATCGCTCGACCGACGCCGGTAAGAGCTGGACCCCTATCAAAGGAGCGCCGGGTGGCGATGACTATCATCAGCTTTGGATTTATCCCGACGATCCAAATCGAATGATCCTCGCGAGCGATCAAGGCGCAATCGTGAGCGAGGACGGAGCCGCGACCTGGAGTTCCTGGTACAACCAGCCCACCGCCGAGCTTTATCACGCAGCAGCGGACAACCGATTTCCTTATTGGGTGAGCGGCGCGCAACAGGATAGCGGCGCGGTAGCTGTGCCGTCACGCAGCAACCACGCCGAGATCTCGATGCACGATTGGACGCCGGTGGGCGCGGGCGGCGAGTCGGACTACACGGCGCCCGATCCCCTGCATCCGGAGATCCTGTTCGGAGGCAGAGTCGAGCGCTGGAACGTTATCACCGGTGAAGTGAAAAACGTCTCTCCCGAGCGTGGTATGCCTGTGCCCGCTCGACACACCTGGACGCTGCCGCTGGTGTTCTCCAACGCAGATCCGCATGCGCTCTACTTCAGTAATCAGTTTCTCTTCAAGACAACGAACGGCGGTGAGAGCTGGATTACAATCAGCCCCGACCTCACCCGCGAGGACCCCGGCGTTCCGCCGAATCTCGATGAAGCCACGGCTGCCGACGCACCCGAAGGAAAGCGCCGCGGCGTCATCTACACCATCGCTCCTTCGCCGTTGCGCGCGCCGACAATCTGGGTCGGCACCGACGATGGACTGATCCACGTGACGAAGGATGACGGCAAGACGTGGGCGAATGTCACGCCGCCCGAGCTTACACCGTGGAGCAAGGTGGTGATGATGGACGCGTCGCACTTTGACGTCAACGAAGCTTATGCCGCGATTGATCGGCATCGCCTCGAGGACAATGAGCCTTACATCTACCGCACACGCGACGCCGGCAAGACCTGGCAGAAGATCACGAACGGTCTGCCTGCGGGCGTCTACATGCAGACGGTGAAAGAAGACCCCGAACGCAAAGGGCTGCTGTTCGCCGGGACCGAGCTTGGCGTGTTCGTGTCGTTCGATGATGGTGACCGCTGGCAGTCGCTGCAACTGAATCTCCCTCCGTGCTCGATGCGCGATTTGGTAGTTCACGGAGACGATTTGATCGTCGCGACGCACGGTCGCGGGTTCTGGGTCCTCGACAACATCACACCCTTGCGTCAGATCGGCGGGTTAGCGGCGAATGTGGACGCGTATCTGTTTCGTCCGGCGGATGCGATAAACATGGCGCCCGGCAGTGAGTACGGCACACCGAAACCTCGTGATGAGCCGCTGGCGGAGAACCCTCCGGACGGGGCGATGATTGACTACTATCTCAAATCAGCCGCTTCGGGTCCGGTCACTCTCGAAATTATTGACGCGGGAGGCGAGCTGGTTCGCCGCTATTCGAGCGATGATCGTCCGCCCGAGGTGAATCCCGAGCTGCTCAACGTCCCAGCTTTTTGGCGGCGGACGCCCGAGCCGTTATCTGTTGCGGCAGGAATGCATCGCTGGGTCTGGGATCTTCGCCCGGCGCCAACGGGCAGCGGCGGGCGCCGAGGCGGAGGCGCTGGCGGATTCGGTCGCGGCGGCGAAGCAAGAGTGCTTCCCGGGGTGTACACGGTGAAGCTCACCGTTGGCGGCAAGGCCTCCGCTCAGCCGCAGCCGCTCGTGGTGAAGATGGACCCGCGATCGAAATGATTTTAACTGCATCGTCTGGCTGTATCGTGTTCGGATATGCAACGCCGCGCGACTGCGACGGGCGGCACAGAGGAACAGAATGCTACCAAGTGCAAATAAGCCTCATCTTCTAAAGCTCGCGACCCTGATGGTGGCGAGCCTTATCACAACCGTCTCTGCCAATGCTCAACAGCGCCGCGGCGATGCGCCGGGCGCTGTAACCAGTGCCGACTATGCGCGTGCCGAGAAGTTTATGGGCTACAACACCAAGCCGCTGGTGTTCGGTTCGGATGTGCTCCCCCACTGGCTGTCGGGCGAACGTTTCTGGTATCGCAAATCGACAGC
>WNFR01000953.1_pt1 | contig 84159 bp, 77 predicted proteins | sample 5400221 | NCBI WGS metagenome assembly WNFR01 (sample SAMN13153357, study PRJNA577476) | soil metagenome | isolation source: 40 cm soil under Madrone tree | place: USA:California | collected 2016-06-14
CATCCTTCGAGACGGCCGCGCCAAGAGCGCGGCCTCCTCAGGATGAGGTCCGAGGAATTCGATCGTTCGATGCGATTGGTTTCATGGAATCGGCCTACTAGTAGAGCGATTTCGAAGTTCGAATCATATGCTGGTCATTCCGGGGCGCCGCGAAGCGGCGAGCCCGGAATCCATAACCACTGGCCGAGGGCTATGGATTCCGGGCTCGCCACCTTCGGTGGCGCCCCGGAATGACCAGGCAGAGCATATGATCGGTTTCATAGAATCGGTCCACTAGTTCGGCCGTAGGATGGGTTGAGCGATAGCGAAACCCATCAGGGCTTTCCGGCGGCAAGGCCGACGGTGGATTTCGCTTGCGCTCAACCCACCCTACGGTGCTTGCACGCTACGGCGCCACTTGTGACGCCGCAGCGTCAGCCATGAATCGATCGAGCGCCGCCGCCTCGGCGTCGGAAAATACCAGCCCGAGCTTGGTGCGACGCCACAGCACGTCGGCGGCGGTTCTGGCGAATTCTTGCCCCATCAGATAACGCACCTCGGCTTCCGTCAACGTTGCGCCGAAAGCGATACCAAGATCGGCTGTGGTGCGGGCGCCGGCAAGAATGCATGGCGCGTGCTCGCCATAGGTAGCGGCAAGCCGGCTGCGGTGCGATGGTTCAAGAAATGGATAGTCCCGCGCGAGCTTGTGAGCGAGTGCGGGGGGCTCGCAAGCTGCCCCTCCGGGCAGAGCCGTGAATGCTGTCCAGCCGGCGCGATGCCGGCTGAATGGTGAAAGAAAGGGCGCGAGGCGTTCCAGCGCAGCCTCAGCGAGGCGGCGGTAGGTAGTGATCTTGCCGCCGAAGATCGACAATAGCGGCGCGCACCCTGGCGGCGCGTCGAGTTCCAGCACGTAATCCCTCGTCGCAGCCGCTGTGTCACGCGCATGATCATCGTGGAGCGGTCGCACGCCGGCATAGCTCCACACCACATCGGCGGACGAAATCGACCGCGCAAAATATTGCGAAGCCGCCGCGCAGAGATAATGAATTTCACCGCTTGTCGCGACGACTTGCGCCGGATCGCCGGCAAAATCCAGCTCGGTGGTGCCGATCAGGGTGTGGGCGCCCGCGTACGGCAGGGCGAACACGATGCGGCGGTCGGGGTTCTGGAACATGTAGGCGCCGCCATGATCGAACAGTTGCCGCACCACGATGTGCGAGCCCTTGACAAGGCGCACCCGCCGGCGCGGCGCCAACCCGGCATCAAGACATGAGGCGAGCGTTTCTTCGACCCACGGGCCCGTGGCGTTGACGAGCGCGCGCGCCGCGATGGTGTCGCGCCGGCCGGTGGCTCGATCCTCGACGGCGATGTCCCAATGGCCGTCGCGCCGCCTCGTCGTCACGACTCTGGTGCGGGTGCGGATGACGGCGCCATGGTCAGCGGCATCGCGGGCGTTGAGGACGACCAGCCGCGCGTCGTCCCCCCGGCAATCGGAAAACGCAAATCCGATGCGGGACCTCCCGGGCTTGAGTGGGGCGCCGGCCGGATCGCGCGCGAGGTCAAGCCTGCGGGCCGGCGGCAGCCGCCTGCGGGAGCCCATATGGTCGTAGATGAACAGCCCGAGCCGCAGCAGCCATGCGGGCCGCAGGCCGCGGCAGTGGGGCAGCACGATCCGCAGCGGCTGCACGACATGGGGCGCTATGCGCAACAGCACCTCGCGTTCCCGCAGCGCCTCCCGCACGAGGCGGAAATCATAATATTCGAGATAGCGCAGCCCGCCGTGGATCAGCCCGGTCGATCGCGAGGATGTGCCGCTGGCGAGATCGTCCATCTCGCAGAGATAGACTGCGAGCCCGCGACCTGCGGCGTCGCGCGCGATGCCGCAGCCATTGATGCCGCCGCCGATGATGGCGAGGTCGAAGGGTGCTGCCACGTGCCTTCTCTGTGGAACACTGGCGGCGCGACCGCAGTGCTCCCACGTCTGTTGACCACTCGATTTGGGGAAAAGCTGCTGCACCACCATAAATGAAGTGATGGGCGAGCTGTTATGCCGGCTTCGGTTCCCTGACGCCTAAGGGCGGTGCGATCTTCCCTTCCCCTGAAATTTGCTCGCGTTCCCAGGGCTCTAGCGCGTTCGCGGCTGGGCATGTCAAGTGCCAGGCCAGGCCTGAGGGCGCGTAGTCAAGGTCAACCGTGCCATCCACGCTGCGCTCCGCCATCGTTTCCATCACGATGGTGCCGAACCCGCGCCGTTTCGGCGCAGAGACGGGCGGTCCATCGCGCTCGGTCCAGCTCATGGTGAGGGCATCGCGGTCGGCCCCCCAGCAGACGTCGACACGACCCGTATCCGTCGACAGCGCCCCGTATTTCCAGGCGTTGGTGGCAAGCTCGTGGAGCGCGAGCCCGATGGCTTGCGCGGAACCGGCCTTCAACCGCAACTTGGGGCCCTGCACGGCGATACGAGAACCAATGAGGCCGGCGAAATGCGCGAGCTGGGCGTGAACGAGTTCCTCGACATCAACGCCCTGCCACTCGTTGCGGACGAGCAGGTCCTGATTGGCTGAAAGCGCCTGGATGCGCTCGGAGAAACGCTCGACGAAATCTTCCGGATTACTGGCGACGGTCTGGTGAGCGATGGCGTCCACGACGCTGAGCATGTTCTTGGCGCGATGATTGATTTCGCGCATGAGGAGGTGCTCTTTTTCCGCGCGCTCCCGGCGTTCTTCCTCGCGCTTCTTGCGCTCGGTAATGTCCTGCACGGTGCCGACGAAGCCCACGGCCCGCCGCTCGCGCCCGTCGCCGTCGAAATAAGCAAGCCCCAGAGTTTCCACCCAGCGGACCGCGCCGCTTGCCCGCCGGAGCCGGAACTCGGTTGCGGAGCGCCTCGGATCCACGGGATTGAGCGCCGCCTCCAGGGCCGCCGAAACCCTTTCCAAGTCGTCCGGATGCACGAGCTTCATGATCTCTTCCTTAGCAGCCTCATTGTCGGCAAAATCGAAAATTTCCTGAGCGCGTGCATCGCCTGAGAACACGTGATGACGCGGATCGTACTGGTACGACCCGAGCTGGGCTGCGTTGAGGGCGAGTTGCAAGCGATCTTTGCTTGCCTTCAGGTCCTCCTCCGCTCGCTTGAGGCCGGTGATGTTGATGGTTGCCGCGACCAGCCCGACGACTTTGCCCTCCCTCCACTCCGGCTCGTAGCGGCAATGGACGAATTGCGGCCCGTCAGCCCGGCAAGGCACCTCGGCCTCAAACTCGACCTTCTTGCCGGCGAGGCACTCGCGGACGTAGGGCTCCATGATGGCGAAGACTTTGTCGCCGACGACCTCGGAGACGCGTTTGCCGATTATTTGCTCGGGCATGAGACCCTCCCGCTCCGCGACGTGCCTGTTGACGAACTTGTAGCGGGCTTCGGTATCAAGGTGCGAGATGGCGACCGGGGCGTTGTCGGTGACAAGGCGCAGCTGGCGCTCGCTCTCGCGCAGCAAATCGGTGGTCCCTCGAAGCTCCGCCATCAGCGCATTGACCTCGGCGACGGGCGTTCCGCCCGGCGACAGCGGGCCGCCCTCTCCCGAAGCGAGCGCGGCGCGGGCCGCCTGGCCAACCGCGCGCGCGATAATCCGGCCCAGCCATGAGGCCAAAGCCACCACCAGCGTAAACGCCAGCAACGCCGTCGAGGCGATGGTCCACCACAGCGCCCTAACCGGGGCCTCGAGCAGGGCCGTGGGCTCCCACACGGCGATTTCCCAGCCGGTCAATTGCGACTGCGCGTAGGCCTCCAGCGAGGATTGCCCTTTGGAGTCGACAAACTCGAATACGCCGTCGGGTCCTGCCCGGTGCCACTGGGACGGCGGCAGCTCCTGACCGATGAACCCATCCTCCGGTTGGGATTCCGCCATGATGTGATGGGCGGCGTCGGCAACCACCGCATGCCAACCTGCCTGCAGTTCATTTGCGGCGACCAGGCGTTCAAGGGTGTGCGGATCAGGCGACCGCACGAGGGCGTAGCGGCCCTCGCCGTCGATCTCTACGGGCACGATGATGCCGAACATGAACTGTTTGACGACGGTGCCCATGAACAGGCCGGTTACTTGCGGCTTATGGGTTGCGAGAGCTCTCTGCGCGGGTTCCGGAACAGCCGCCTTTTCCAGCGGCGTGCCGAAGGGCACCCAGGTATTGACGAGTTGATGCATGTCGCGATCGACGAGCATGATGTTGCCGCTTTGGTGCAAGGCCAGCGAGGCCTCGGCCTGGCGCTGGAAGGAAGCGAAGTCGCCTTGGCGCAGCGACGGCGAGGCGGCTAATGCCTCCAGTCTCCCGATCTCGCCGATGATCTCACGGTCAACTTCGGCCGACAAAGTCCGTGCCTCACTCCTCAGCTCTTTGCGGACCTCGTCGAACTGCGCGTCGCCGATGCTAACTCCCGCGTACGCGCCGAACAGCAGCAGCGGCACAATGACCGCGCATCCGAGCACGACCAGCAGGTGCCACAACGGCCGCGGCTTGCGGAGCGCGGGCATCGCTCCGATCCGTAAGATGATCCCGCCGGCGACGCAGAGGAGGCCAACGGCGGTCGGCAGCGCCGGTGGCCTGACTGACGAGCCGTAGAGCGTGTCGATGCCGGTCAGGTAGCCGAGCAGGCCGAACAGCGCGATGGCGCCGGCGAGGCCGCCGAGCACCCGTCGCGGCCAAGCGATGCCGCTCGAAACGGCTGAGCGCGAGCGAGCCGCCCGCGAGCGCCATCCCCAGCGTCGCCGCATTTATCACCCGGTATGAGGTCGCTGCCGTCCGGAATGAGGCGTCCCCCGGCGCCAGCCAGCGGTCGATGCCAAGCTCAAGGTTGAACAGGACCACGCCCAGGCCGAGCACCGCGAGGGCGGCCACGGCGAGGCCTACCGCGAGTGCGAAGCGCCAGTCCCTGCCGGGGTGCACGAGCGCGAGGCCGAGGGCTGCGAGGCATGAGGCCGTCACCGGTTTCATGGTGGCGAAGGCCGGGCTCCAGCTCGACAGCAGCGGCAGCCCGGCCCACCAGCCGAGGAGCGCCGCGGCGGCAATTGCCGCCGCCGCAAAACCAGCAGCTTGACCTGCGCGTTGTCTTTTGAGGTGGCTGGCCTCGCCAGCAAGCAGCGTCACATGGGCTCCAGACAGTCAAATCGCAGGCGGCAAGCAGTCGCAGACAATGGTCGGACCTGCCGGCGACGTTTTCAACATAAGTGCGTGTGCGCGTGCGAACAGGGCTGGGCGTTGCAAAAATTTTCATCAGAGCCGGAACAGTAGCCCCTCAATCATCATGCCCGCGCTTGTCGCGGGCATCCACGTCTTTCTTCCGAGCTTTCAGCCAGAAAGACGTGGATGGCCGGGACAAGCCCGGCCATGACTCCGAGGGAATGGTTCCACATGACCGCAAGGCGCGACGCCGGCACCTTCCACCTGCCCGAGCCGTGATGTAGGCTCAGAGATCAAGCCAAATTGCACAAAGTCTTCGCTATGTGAGCCGATAAAAGTGCGACAGGAACGTCAGGGACCAATGCGCCAGATTACCTTGATCGCCTTCCTCCAAGCGCAGAACTGCACAAATCTTGCGAGTTCCTGGCGTCATCCGCAGTCACGCACCGATACCTGGTCTGCGGACTACTACCGGCATATCGGCCGCGTGCTTGAGGAGGGCAAATTTCATCTCGGCTTTTTCGACGATCGTTTGTCGATGCCCGACATGTACGGGCGCAATCACGCGCACACGGTTCAGCATGGCATTCGCTGCGTAAAGTTGGATGCCATGACGGTGCTCACGGTGATGGGCATGGCGACCGAGCGGCTCGGTCTCGGCGCGACCTATTCGACGAGCTACTACGAGCCATTCCATGTGGCACGCCTGTTTGCGACACTCGACCTGATGACCGATGGGCGGGCGGCTTGGAACGTCGTCACGTCCCTTAATGACGGCGAGGCGCAAAACATGGGCCGCGATGAAGTCATCGGGCACGACCTGCGTTACGATCGGGCTGACGAGTTCATGGAAGTCGTATTCGGCCATTGGGACACCTGGGAGGACGATGCCATCGTCCAGGACAAGGTCACCGGCCGGTTCGCGGACCCTGAGAGGGTTCACCGCCTCGACCACCAGGGCCGTTATTTCCGGTCGCGCGGGCCGTTTACCGTGCCGCGCTCGTCACAGGGCCACCCGGTCATTATCCAGGCCGGCCAGAGCGGTCGCGGCAAGAGTTTTGGCGCACAATGGGGCGAGGTGATCTTCGTCGTCTATCCGAATATCGAGATCGCCAAGCGCGACTATGCGGATTTCAAGCAGGAAGTGGCGCGCCGCGGCCGTGATCCCGAGCACGTCAAGGTGGCGCAGCTCATCACCACCGTGTCCGCCGCGACAACAGCGGAGGCGCAGGACAAGTGGGCGGAGATCAGCAGGCTGCCGCTCGAGATCGACGCATTGTCGCTGTTGTCCGAGGTGCTCAACTTCGACTTTGCCAGAAAGGGCATGGACGAGGCTTTCACCGATGAAGAGCTCGCGGAAATGTCCGGCCTGCAGGCGATCCGCGATCGCGTCGTGCAGGCGAGCGGGAAAAGGAATCCGACAGTGCGCGAGTTTATCCATTTCAGCGGCCGCGGCCGCGTGCATGACCCGATCATCGGCGGCCCGAAGGAGGTTGCAGACCGGCTCGAGCAATGGTTTGTCGCGCGCGCCTGCGACGGCTTTGTGGTTTCCGCGACACATGTCCCGGGCGCTTATGAAGATTTCGTTCGCTTCGTCGTGCCTGAACTGCAGCGGCGCGGCCTGTTCCGCAAGGAGTATGCGGGCAAGACTTTGCGCGAGAATCTTGGGGTGCCACTCCCGCAGGCGGGCACGTGGCGCCGCACATACGCGCCGGCAAGTTTCTAGCGCGCCGAGTCGATGAGACCAATCGCATCGAACGATCGAAACCAAACCTTCGGCCCTCATCCTGAGGAGGCCGCGCTCTTCGCGCGGCCGTCTCGAAGGATGGCCGGGGGCACGATCTCGCTTGTGTCCGTCCTTCGAGACGCGCGCAATCGAAATCGGCTGTTGCCGATTTCGATCCTTCTTCAAGTGCCGAAGTCGGGCAGGCCCGACTTCGGGTGCGCGCTCCTAAGGACGAGGCTGATGGATGATACCGACCTTTCGTGATCGGGTTGCCAACCGGGCGGACCAACGAGGTACGACCACCGATCCCGCCACGACCGCGCGTGCCACAGATCGTGAACGAGCGCCATCCATTCATGAAACGCGATGAAGATGGGATTGTTGGAGCGAAGCGGCTCCACCAGGCCATAGCGGCACGGCAGATCGTCGCGTTCGGCAACGAAGGTCCCGAAGATGCGGTCCCAAATGATGAACACCCCACCATAATTGTGGTCGAGGTATTCGGGATTGGCCGCGTGGTGCACGCGATGATGAGAGGGCGTGTTCAGGACATATTCGAGCCAGCCAAGCTTCGGAATCCATTCCGTGTGCAGCCAGAATTGGTAGAGCAGGTTGAGCGCGCTGGCGATGGCCACCGCGCGCGGCTCGAAACCGAGCCAGACGAGCGGCACGTAGAAGATCGCAGTCCCGGTCAGCCGCCCGGTCCACCCAAAGCGGTAGGCCGCAGCAAAATTGAGGTCGTTTGAGGAATGATGGACGGCATGGGTCGCCCAGAACCACCGAATCCGGTGGCTGCAGCGATGGAACCAGTAGTAGCAGAAATCCTGGCCGACAAGGAGCGCAACCACCGCGACAACCGTATCGATTGGTATCGTGAACAGACGGTGACCGTACGCCAAATCATACGCCGGCGCCGCGAGGCTTAGAGACAGGAACGTCAATACAACGTACTGGCGCCCAAGGGCATCGGCGAGCGAAGCGAAATACGCACGCCAATTGTAGTTGCGCCGCATCACGACGGCGAGAACCAAGCCCTCAAGGGTCGCAATCACGATCACGACAGGCAATGCAAAAGTAAGGATGCGGATGACGGCCGTCATGTCCTTCTCCTTTGGCGACGCTTGATCATGCGTCCGCCGGTCAGGAAGTTCCGTGGGTCCAGATCAATTCGGACCGACAATCTGAATTTTGCAATTCTAACTTGATGCAGATGGAATTTCCCGTCTCGCCCGATTCAAATCGCCGCTGATCAATTTCTCGACAAGCTGGCCGATTCCGGAATCGGCGAGAGGTCGGACGGCGCGTTCTGCATTTCATTCGAACGCTCGCGCCGGTATTCGGTGGGCGTCATCCCGGTGTGCGCCTTGAAGGCGCGATTGAATGGCCCGATCGAACCAAAACCGGTGTCGAGCGCGATGGTAAGGACCGGGACGCTCGATTGGCCGGGATCGCCGAGCGCAGCCATGGCCTCGGAAAGGCGGTAACCGTTGACGAAGGCGCTGAAATTGCGATGTCCCAGTTTCTGATTGATCAGTCTGCGTAAGCGGTATTCGGGTACAGACAGTTTCGCCGAGAGCACGGCGATGCTCAGACCTTCTTGTCGATAAATCTTGTTGTTCTTCATCAGATCATCAAGCGCCGTCAGCAGTGCAGCATCTTGTTCATTGACCCCCGGCGCGAGAGCAGGATCGTTCTGACGGATTTCGGGCGGCAACGACGCGCTTCGGTCAGGAATGTCGGAGACGGCGAATTGCCCGAAGGCGGACACGGACAACCGTGCAGCCGCGTAGACAAATGTCAACGCCAGCAGACCGACCGCATTGATAAGGCTGAAGGGGGCTGAGGCCTCGCTGCCGGGCAGAAACCACTGTGAGACTATGATCCCGGCTGTATAGAGCGCTGTGGATATGACGAGCACCAAACGAAATCGCCGCCGCGCTTCTACAAGATCGGCATCTCTTCCGACGAACGCATGCCAGGTGGCGAGAACTATGAACATCAACGACAGCCCATGATGAAGAAAATAGGCGGTCGGTTGCTGGCTGAGCATTTGCCATAGGCCAAGGAGAACGAGGCCGAGCCAGGCCAGATGCTGGTACAATGAGGGTTTGAAATCGTCATCGAAGTATGCAACGGCGGCAAGCCAGAAGGCGGCTGGCGTGCCCATGCTGGCGAGCCCGATTGGTATGCGCCAGCGGAGATCGAGCCCATAGAAGCCGGGAGCCGAGGCGATGACGTAAGCGGCGACGCTCAGCGCAAATAGCGCGGAATAGAGCCCCGTCGGGATCTGTCGCCGGTCACGCAGGAGGAGCGTGGCAACAAGCAGAAGAACCGTTACCGCGCCCCCGCGTATGGCGGCCTCGATAACCGACATGGCGCCCTCATGACATCATTCGTCCTGCCTACCATTGCAATCGGCATTTGTCAGCGTGAAGACTTGTCACCGAGTGCGGCGCGGCGATCTATCCGATTTTGCCGGCGTCAACGCCTGCCACTCCCGAGCGCAAAGCCTGCCGGGCAAACGCCGCACCCGAGAGCAGAAGTCCAAGCGTAAGGATCGTCCATGGAGGCGGGATGCCCAGGATAGGAGTGAAATAGATGCTGAAAATCTCCGACAGGGCGTAGCCACGGAATGCCCAGATCGAGCCAACTTCAAACGCCGCCGTGAAAAGGCACGAGGCGAGCGCGAGCAGCGCCAAGGCCCCGGCATTCGCTCCGTGTCCGCGCCGCTCCAGCACCCGCCACGTCATGAGCCAGAAGAACGCGCCGCTCAGCAGGAACTGGTCTGGAAATAGTCCAGGCGACAAGAGGTAGTGAAGGATCGCCAGGGCTGTGGTCGCGTAGACCGCGCTGTGCAGCCGTTGCCATCCTTTCGCTCCCATCCGCCGGACCGCAGCATCGACGGAGGTCGCCCCCAGCGCGATCAGGCCGATGGTCGAGGCGGCCGCCACGATCAGGGAGAGCCTGGTCGCCATTTCGTGGGCGATGAACGCAAAGTTCCAAAACCGCAGGGCGAAATAAATGACGATATGCGCCATCGCGTAGGCGAGCGCCGTCACGCCGATCACGCGCCGCACGATGATGAGCCGGCGCCAGCCGAATATGGCCGACGCCGGCGTAATCGCCAACGCCAGGAGCAGGATCGCGGTTGCCCAGAAGCCCGACCAATAAGTCATTCCGCCGAGCGGAACGGGTCCGAACTCGCCGCCGGCAACCTGATCGACGAGCCAGATCGCCGGCACGAACATGAGGGCGAACGTGCCGGCCTTCAGCACGGAAAACCTGCGTGTCCGGTCTTGCCACGGCCAGATCAACTGCAAGCGTTGCTCCTCGGCTGCGAACCTTTTCTCTGCAGTCATGGCCGGGCTTGTCCCGGCCATCCACGTCTTTCTATCTGAAGGTCGGCCAGAAAGACGTGGATGCCCGCGAAGACGGGGTCCCCGCCGCGTGACGCGGCGGGGTGTCTCTGCGCGGGCATGACGGGGGAGAGTGATTCGATCTCATTGGAACGCGTTCAAAGGGCGGCTACCGCACCGCGGCCTCGCGCGTGTAGTAACGGGTGGCGTAGGGTTTCGGGGCATATTCCGGATGATAGCGGCATGGACCATCGAGGCTCGCCCGCAATTGTTCGCACGCCGCCGCGATCGACTGGGCCGTCGGCTTGGTGCCCTTTTCGATCCACTGCATGAGGGCATCGAGCCCGGCCGCGAGTTCGGGCGGGCTTTGTCCTGTATGGACGCGCTCGTCCGTGAAGGCCTGCACCAGGCGGTCGGTGCTGCCGGCTGCCTTGACGGCATCGAGATATGCGGACTGCGCCTCGACCACGACCTGCGGGTCGTTGATCGAGTGGATCGACACGAGATCAGTTTTGCTGCCGGTCGCGGTCGGCGGCAAAAGCGACGGCCCGCCGTGGGCGAATACGACGAGATGACCGTTCCAGTTCTTCGGGACGGCCGCCGTGATGTAAGCGCCGGTCTCGTGCTTGACGCCATAGCAGCTCGCGATGGCGGCGATCGCTTCCGGGCACGGCGTGGTGTCGGGCAGCGCCGCCTTCTGGGCTTCCTGCGCCGCGGTCGCGCCGGTCATCGCCGCAAACCAGATTAGTGCAACCGTCATCCTTGCATGCTGCATGCGTTTCCCCTCATGCGTTTCGCCTTGCCCAGCCTGATAGACTCAAGCCTATTCGAGACAAGCGAAATTACAAGATCATACCGTCAGGGCGGCGTAACGGCTTGGCGGTTGGGCCAATGTGGAGCACACTTCAGGTCCATGCTACGCTCACAGCCATGACAAACTTCCTCTGGCGCACGTTGGTGGTATTCCACCGCTATCTCGGGATCGCGGTCGGCATCCTGATGCTGGTCTGGTTCGCGTCCGGCATCGTCATGATGTACGTGGGCTTCCCGCGCCTGACCGAGCAGGAGCGGGTGAACGCGCTCGCGCCTATTCCGTGGCAGGCCTGCTGCCGGGTGGCGGACGGACTCATCCCGGATGACCAGCAATTCTACCGCGTCCAGATCGAAAATCTGCTCGGCGTGCCGGTGCTGCGGCTGCGACGTCCGCCGCGGCCGGATGCCGTGATCGATCTCGCAGAGGGCCTCGGCGTCCGGCGCTTCGATATGGCGGATGCCCGGGCGATCGCCCTCGATACCATCGCACGGACTGCCGGACCGGCAACCGTCGCCTCCGCTGCAACCATCGATGAGGATCAGTGGACCGTCGGTCGCTATCGCCGCGACCGACCGTTGCATCGCTTCACGTTCGACGATCCGGAGCGCTCGACCGTCTACGTGTCGAGCACCAGCGGCCAGGTCGTGCTGCGCACCACGTCGATGCAGCGGTTTTGGAACTGGCTGGGCGCGATCCCGCACTGGTTCTACCTCACGGTATTGCGCAGCGACGGACCGTTGTGGAGCGAGACGGTCATCTGGGCTTCTATTCTCGGCACGTTCCTGACCGTCCTTGGACTCTATCTCGGCATCGCGCAGTTCCGGCGCGGCAAGGACGGAAAGTTTTCGCCCTATCGCGGCCTGTTTTACTGGCACCATCTGTCCGGGCTGGTGTTCGGCATTGCCACCCTCACCTTCGTCGTCAGCGGGTTGGTTTCGATGAACCCGTGGGGATTTCTCGAAGGCCGCGGCGGCGCGGGCGAGACAGGCCGGCTTGAAGGTCCACCACCCGCATGGGGCGAGGTGCGCGCGTCGCTCGCCGCCGTGCGGACGCGGTCGCCAGATGCCATGAGCCTGACAACCGCGCCCCTTGCCGGCAAGCTTTTCTGGCTCGCTACAAGCGCGGATGGAACGGTGACACGCCTTGACGCCTCCGGAAACGCTGCACCGTTACCGGAACAGGAACTCGCCGAGGCCGCCGCGCGGATCGTTGGTTCGAACGGCATTTCGGAGCGCGGCGTGCTGCATGAAGAGGACGCCTATTACTTCAGCCATCACGACCAGGTCGCGTTGCCGGTCTACCGCATCATCGCGAACGATGCCGAGAATACGCGGTATTACCTCGATCCGACGTCCGGGGCGCTGTTGCGGCGCGCCGATTCCAATTCCCGCTGGCACCGCTGGCTGTTCGCCGGGCTCCACCGTCTCGATTTCACGGCTTGGCTGCGCACCCGGCCGGCCTGGGACATCATCGTGATCACGCTCATGCTGGGTGGGCTTGCAGGCAGCGCGACCGGCCTCTATCTGGGCGTGCGCCGCATCCGAAGCGATGTCGTCATGGTGTTCCGGCTGCTTGCGGGGGTACGGCACGGTGACGCGGCACGCCGCGTCGAATCGTCTTGAGCTGCCCCTCCCTACCCTCCCCGGCTTGCCTCCCAGCTGCGATCGCGTCAAGGATTGAGATAATTCGCCTGCGTTGACCCTGTGGTACCGGAATCTCTCATGTCCCACGCTCATCTCGTTCACGACGACGATCACGACGAATATCATGGCCACGGAGGACACGACGCGCCGGCGGATTTCGGCCGTGCTTTCGCGATCGCGGCGGCGCTCAACATCGCGCTTGTTGTGGCCCAGGTCGTGTTCGGCGTGCTCGCGAACTCGGTCGCGCTCATTGCGGATGCCGGACACAATCTGGGCGACGTGCTGGGGCTGCTGCTGGCGTGGGGCGCCCATGGCATGGCGCGGTGGCAGCCGACACAACGCTATACCTATGGGTTCCGGTCGGCCTCCATTCTGGCGGCGCTTTTCAATGGCGTCGTCCTGATGGTGGCGACCGGCGCCATCGCCTGGGAGGCGCTGCGCCGGCTGACCGGCACTGCCGATGTCGGCGGCGTCACCGTGATGATCGTCGCCGCCGTCGGCATCGTGGTGAACGGCCTATCGGCGTGGCTCCTGATGGCGGGGCGCAGGGGCGATTTGAATGTCCGCGGCGCGTTCCTGCATCTCCTCGGCGACGCGGCGATTTCGTTCGGCGTCGTGGTCGCCGGCGCCGTCATCTACGTCACCGGATGGAACCAACTCGATCCACTGGCCAGCCTTGTGATCTCAGTGCTGATCGTGTGGGGCACCTGGGGCCTGTTGCGCGAGTCCGTCATGATGTCGCTCGACGCGGTGCCGGAAGGCATCGACCGGTCGAGGGTGGAAGACTATCTGCGCGGCCTTCCGGGCGTAACCGAAGTTCACGATCTTCACATCTGGGCGATGAGCACGACCGAAACCGCCATGACGGCGCATCTGGTACGCCCGGGGTCGGGGCTCGACGATCGCCTGCTGCATGAAATCTCCCATGAGCTGGATCGCCGGTTCAGGATTTCCCACGCCACGCTGCAGGTTGAGGCGGGCGATACCGAGCACGCCTGCCGGCTTGCGCCGGATCATGTGATTTGAGGGAACGCGGCGAATGCTGGAAGCCCGCCTCCGGCTAGGAACTTGCGGAGGCACCGTTCTCCCGGCCTCGGCGGAGGGCCTCGGTGTGTTGAATGTAATGACTGTGATGACTAATTACGTTATGGTTGGCCCTCAATCACCAGACTGCTAAATTCGGCCGTGAATTGCAGTAATGTAGAGCCCTGGGAATTGGACATGACAGCCGTTGTGAAGGCTCATATCGACGAACAGACGGTGAAGGAGGCTGAGGCCGTCCTTCGGCCGACGGGCTTTACTACGTCTGATGTGGTTCGGCTATTGATTGTCCGGATTGCCAAGGATAAGGCCTTGCCATTCGAGCCTTTCGAGCCTTTCGAGCCTAACGAGACCACGATTGAGGCAATGAGGGCGGCAAGGCGGGGCGAAGTCGTGACTGTCGGCAACATCGAGGGTCTGTTCGCCGATTTACATGCGGACGACTAAGCGCACCAATCAATTCAAGAAAGACTACAAGCGTGAGACGAAGGGCAGGTCTTCGACGTATGCCCAGAAGCTTGATTCCGAGCTAGCTGCAGTCGTCCAGGTGCTGCCTGAATTCGATGCCTTCATGGCCGCGATCGAGGCGCCGGCAGCGACCGTTCCCGAATTTGTTGAACTCTTCAAGCGAAGGATGCCCTGGGCGACCAGCGCCGACTAAAACTGACGTCTGTAGCTCCCGCACCGCTCAGCCCCATTGCGGACACTCACACGTTCGCCCCATTGCGGACACTCACACGTTCGATACACTCGCAGCGTGCCGGAATCGAACGGCATATCCAACGCGGGAGGGTCTGATGCAGCGTCCGTTAGTGGTGTTGCTTGCCTTGGCGGCCGCGGCCACCGCAGCGCCGGCCGTAGCCGCGGACGGAGCGGTGTGCGTGGAGAACGCGACGATCGACGATCTGCAGGGCGCGCTGGCCGCCGGCCGCACCACCGCGGCCGATCTGGTGCGCGCCTACACGGCGCGAATCGAAGCCTACGATCGCGCCGGCCCGCGCCTCAACGCGGTGCGCGAGATGAATCCGGATGCCCTTGCGATTGCGGCATCGATCGACGCCGGCAAGTCCGGCGCGCGCCGGCCGCTGGAGGGAATCCCGGTTCTCCTCAAGGACAATATCGCGACCAGCGACGCGGAGCACACCACGGCCGGCTCGCTGGCGCTTGCGGACGCCTACGCCAACCGCGACGCGACGGTGACGAAGCTCCTGCGCGAGGCCGGCGCCGTGATCCTCGGCAAAGCGAACCTCACCGAGTTCGCCAATATCTTGGCGATCGACATGCCGTCGGGCTATTCGTCGCTCGGCGGCCAGGTCAAAAATCCGTTTGCGCTCGAACTCAACGCCAGAGGCGTTCCGATCGTGCAGCCCGGCGGGTCGAGCTCGGGCTCGGCGGTCGCGGTTGCGGCCGGCCTCACCGCGGTTGCGATCGGCACCGAGACCTCGGGCTCGCTCCTGTCGCCCGCCACCCAGAACGGTGTCGTCACCGTGAAGCCGACGGTCGGGCTCATCAGCCGCGCCGGCATCATCCCGATTACCCACACCCAGGACACCGCGGGCCCGCTCACCCGCACGGTCCGCGATGCCGCGATCCTCCTCAATGTGCTGGCGGCCACTGATCCGCTGGATGAGGCGACGCGCGATCTTAAGCGTCCTGCCGACTATACGAGCGTCCTCGACAAGGATGGCCTGCGCGGCGCCCGCATCGGCATTCCGAGCGATCCGCAAGATCCGGCCAACGACGTGTACTACGGGGCGCTGCCGCCGCGCGCCGCCGCGGTGATGCGCGATGTGATGTCGGCGCTGGAGGCCACCGGGGCCACGCTGGTGCGCGCCAATATGCCGTCGATCAGCTGGATGGGCGGCCCCGGCACCGACGCCGCCATCCTCAACCTCAATCCGGAAAGTGCGACCCGCAACCAGGCGGAGCGGCGCCCCGTCGTCTATCTCTACGAGCTCAAGCACGACCTCAACGCTTATCTGCGCGACTGGGCCAAGGGCACCCGGATGCGCACCATGGCGGACATCATCGCCTTCAATGCCGCCAATGCCGACCGCGCGCTGCGTTTCGGCCAGGATATCTTCCTGGCCTCAGAGGCGTCCCAGGGCGGCCTCGAAGCGATCGAGTACGTTGCGGCCCGGCGTATGGACATCCGCGCGACGCGCACGCTTGGGATCGACGCCTATATGGATGAGCACAAGGTCGACGCCATCCTGTTTCCCAGCCGGTATGGCGCATCAGTCGCCGCAAAGGCAGGTTATCCGAGCGTCCAGGTGCCGGCCGGGATGATCGCCGGGATCGGCGCGATCGGGACACCGGAGTATCCATTCGGCGCTACCTTCACGGGGCGCGCCTGGAGCGAGCCGGTGCTGCTGCGCCTCGCCTACGCGTTCGAGCAGGCCACCAAGGCGCGGCGGATGCCGCCGGGGGTACCGCCGCTGGAGCCGGGATGCGGTGCGGCGGCGCCATGAAACTCGATTTCGCCACCGTCGATGTCTTCACGGATCGGCAATTCGGCGGCAATCCACTCGCCGTGGTGCCGGACGCGCGCGGCCTCACGTCGGCACAGATGCAGGCGATCGCGGCGGAATTCAATCTTTCCGAAACCACCTTCGTGCTGCCGCCGCAGGATGCTGCCAATACGGCGCAGGTTCGCATTTTTACCCCTCGCGCCGAGTTGCCGTTTGCCGGCCATCCGAACATCGGCACCGCCTTCGTGCTTGTCGGCGCCGCGACCAGCGCCGCGCGGGCCATCACGGGCGATACTATGATTTTTGAGGAGAACGCGGGCCTCGTCGGCATCGAACTCCTTCGCGACCGATCGGCCGTGACGGGGGCGCGTCTCGCCGCCCCGCAAGCCTTTTCCATCGGCGAAAACATCGCCCGCGAAATCGTCGCCTCGGCGTGCTCCATCGCGCCCGCCGACATCGATACGACAGCGCACCAGCCGTGCATCGCCTCCTGCGGCATTCCGCTGATTTTCGCCGCCGTCACAAGCCGCGCTGCCCTTGCGGCCGCGCGGCCGCGAACCGAGATTTTCGCCGAGCACGTGCCGACCACGCTTGCGACCGGCGTCCATCTCTATGTGGAGGCTGCGACGCCGGTCGCCGATATCGAGGCGCGCATGTTCGCGCCCCTTTACGGCGTCACCGAAGATCCGGCGACCGGCTCCGCCAACGTGGCGCTGATCGCTCTGTTGGCCACGCTTCGCGCCGAGTCGGATTTGCGATTGGAGCGGAGGATTTCGCAAGGCGTCGACATGGGACGTCCGAGCCTTATGATGGCGTCGGCCGAAAAACGCGCCGGCAAAATCGTCGCCGCCCATATCGGCGGCAGCTGCGTCCCGATGATGAGCGGCGTTATTACGCTCGGATGAAGGGTACACAAAACGCGAAATTTCTTGACGATAGGCAGAATAGGCCTATACTTAATTTATGCGACGTGGCCTGACTAAAGAAGAACCTCTCTCTCGGATTCGATACCTTTTGCGAGAGGTCATCGGTTTCTCAGGTCTCACGGCGTGGCGGGGACTCCGGGCGGACGGCCGCGCCGCCGGATGCCGAAGCCGAGCCGCGATGACTCGTTCCGCGCAAGAATTCCCTGTTCGGTGCGGACAAATTCCCTGTTCCAAGGTCGAACAGGGAATCCTTTGTAAGGCCTTGATGTCGCATCGTGAAAAGGCCGCGCCCTCGTCAAAACAGCCGCCAATCGGCAGAAAAATCAGCCAATTCCCTGTTAAATTCGCTGTTCTCAGGGAATCGGCGCCGGCGCACCGGACTGACGATTTCCCCGATCATCGCAGCAATTTATCCAGCGTGATCGGCAGGTCGCGCACGCGTTTGCCGGTGGCGTGATGGATCGCGTTGGCGATGGCGGCGGCGACGCCGACGATGCCGATCTCGCCCACACCCTTGATGCCGAGCGGATTGATCGTGTCGTCAGACTCGTCGACGAAGATCACCTTGATGTCGTGCACGTCGGCATTCACCGGGACATGATATTCGGCGATGTTCGGATTCATGACGCGGCCGAAAGTATGATCGAGGAGCGTCTCCTCGTGTAGCGCCATGCCGATGCCCCACACCACGCCGCCCATGATCTGGCTGGCCGCGGTCTTGGTATTGAGGATGCGGCCGGCCGCCACCGCGTTGACGACGCGGGTGACGCGGATGACGCCGAGCTCCTCATCCACCTTGACCTCGGCGAAGACCGCCGAATGCGTGTTGTGCATATGCGAGCCGTCATCGCGGAAGCTCGTGGATTTCTCCTGCTCGATGCGGTCCACGGCGCTGTGCCGCATCGCGTCCACAATCGACACCGCGCGCGAAGCATCCCGCTTGCTCACAAGCTTGCCGTCCGCAAGCGCGACCTCCTCGGGCGCGGCATCCGAGAGCGGTGAATTCGGTATCCGCTTTGCCAGCCGCAAAAGTTCCTTGCGGATCGCGTCGGCGGTCGTTGCGATCCCGTTCGACACCGAGGCCGCGATCCATGATCCGCCTTCGACCGGTGATTGCGGCAGCGTGGAGTCGCCGAGCCTGATGGTGATGGCGTCGAGCGGCAGTCCGAGCATGTCGGCTGCGACCTGCGTCATGATCGTGGTGGTGCCGGTGCCGATGTCGGAGGTCGCGCAGGAAACCTCCGCGTGGCCGTTGGCGGAGAGCACGATGCGCACCGTGATCGGCATCTGCATGGCATCCCAGACGCCGGTCGCCATGCCGAAGCCGACCAACTCGCTGCCGTCACGCATCGCGCGCGGCGCGGGGTTGCGCTGATCCCAACCGAACGCTTGCGCGCCCCGGCGATAGCACGCGCGCAGGCTCTTGCTGCTGTAGGGCCGATCGGCGTTCTGGTCACGATCCGAATAACACCGCAGACGCAGCTCCAGCGGGTCGAGCTTGAGCGCGACCGCAAGCTCGTCCATCGCGCATTCGAGCGCATAGACGCCGGTCGCGGCGCTTGGAGCGCGCATGTCGCACGACGTCGCAAGGTCGAGCTGGGCGAGCTTGTGCGCGTACTTCGCATTGGCGCACTTGTAGAGCAGGCCCGACCACCCGGTCTCCTGCCGATAGAAGTTCTCGTATTGCGACGTCACCGTGATGGCGTCGTGCGTGATCGCCTCCAACGTGCCGCCGGCGTTTGCGCCGAGCGCGATCCGCTGGATCATGGCGGGCCGGTAGCCGAGCCCGTACATCTGCTGGCGGGTCAGCACGACGCGCACCGAGCGCTTAAGCGCCCGCGCCGCGAGTACGGCGAGCGCCACCTGATACTGCGGGCGCAGCCCCGAGCCGAACCCGCCGCCCATGAAGAGCGACATGACCCGCACATCGTCCGGCTTCATGTCGAACACGCTGCAGAGATAGCGCTGGACGTTCTGCACGCCCTGCGTCTTGTCGTAGACCGTGAGCTTGCCGCTGCCATCCCACATCGCCGTCGAGGCATACGGCTCCATCGGGTTGTGATGCTCGATCGGGACATAATATTCGCCCTCGTGGCGTACCTCGGCCGCGGCGAATGCCCGTGTGGCCGCGCCACGCCGTTTTGGCGGGGCGAACATGTCCGCGCCGGGCCTGGCGGCGGCGACGGCTTTACGGCGCTGGCGATTGAGGTCGGTGACGTGCGTTTCTTCGTTGTAGTCCACGCGGACCAGCGACGCCGCGAAGCGCGCAATCTCCCACTCCTCGGCGACGACCAGCGCGATCGGCTGTCCGCTGAACCGAATCCGCGCGTCGTAGAGCGGCCGGAACGGCGCACCTTCCGGAGCAACCTCGTCCTTGTAGGCGGCATCGGTGCTCGCCATGCCCGGCCGGTTTTCGTGCGTGAAGACATCGATGACGCCGTCAACGCGCAAGGCCTCGCTCGCGTCGATGCGCGCAATTCGGCCGTTGGCGATGCGCGATGTGACGACGGTGCCATAAGCGAGGCCTTTCGTGTTGAATTCGCCGGCGTATTTCGCCGCGCCGGTGACTTTCGCGCGGCCGTCGACGCGGGATGCCGGGGTGCCGATATAGGTCATGAGCTTGCCGTTTCTCGTAGCCCGGATGGAGCGCAGCGTAATCCGGGGACGGGTTATCCCGGATTACGCTGCGCTCCATCCGGGCTACGGCCTATGGCCTTGCCTTGCTCACAGAATATTCTTGTTGGCCTGCGATTGCGGCGTACCCCGCGCCGCCTGCGTCAGCGCGCGAACGATGCCGCGGCGCGCCAGTTCGATCTTGAACGAATTGTGCGCGTAGCCCCTGGCGTCGCGCAGCATCAGGTCGGCCGCGTGCATGAAAGCGGCCTGTTCGGCGGCCTGCCCGCGCAGCGCTGCTTCGGCGGCGGTATCGCGCCACGGCTTGTGCGCAACGCCGCCGAGCGCCAAGCGGGCCTCCTTGATCGTGCTCCCTTCGAGCTCCAGCGCCGCCGCAATCGAGACGAGTGCGAACGCGTAGGAGAGGCGATCGCGAAGTTTCAGGTAGGTGTAATTTGACGCAAATCCGCGTGCCGGAAGCTCGACCGCCGTGACGATCTCGTCGCGATGCAGGTTGGTGTCGCGCTGCGGCGTGTTCCCGGGCAGCCGATGGAACTCGGAAAACGCCATCGTGCGCTCGCCGGCCGGCCCGGTCACATGGACCTTGGCGTCGAGCGCGGCCAGCGCCACGCACATGTCCGACGGATGCGTCGCAATGCAAGCCTTGCTGGCGCCGAGGATCGCGTGAATGCGGTTCCTGCCCTTGATGGCTGCGCAGCCGCTGCCGGGCTCGCGTTTATTGCAAGGCGTCGCAATGTCGTAGAAGTAGTAGCAGCGGGTACGCTGCAGGAGATTGCCGCCGGTCGAGGCCATGTTGCGCAGCTGCTGCGACGCGCCCGCCAAAATGGCGCAGCTGAGCATCGGATAGCGTTGCTCGATCGCCGGATGATAGGCAAGGTCGGAATTTGGCACGAGCGCGCCGATCCGCAATCCTCCGTCGGCCGTCTCCTCAATGGTCTTGAGCGGCAACCGCGAGATGTCGATCAGACGCGATGGGCGTTCGACATCTTCCTTCATGAGATCGATCAGGTTGGTGCCGCCCGCGATGAATTTCGCCGTCGGATCGGCGGCCATCTGGCGCACCGCATCGGCGACGTCGTTCGCGCGTGCGTACTGGAAATCGATCATGATCGTCCCATCGCCTGTCGGATCGCCGCAACGATGTTGGGATACGCGCCGCAACGGCAGATGTTGCCGCTCATGAGCTCGCGAATCTCGTCGGCGCTCTTCGCCCTGCCCTCGGCGATCAGGCCCGCGGCCGAGCAGATCTGTCCCGGCGTGCAGTAGCCGCACTGGAACGCATCGTGGTCGATGAAGGCCTGCTGCAATGCATGCAGCGCCCCATTCGCCGCCAAGCCCTCGATAGTGGTCACACTGGCGCCGTCCTGCATCACGGCGAACGTCAGGCAGGAATTGATCCGCCGCCCGTCCACCAGCACGGTACAGGCGCCGCATTGGCCGTGGTCGCAGCCCTTCTTGGTGCCGGTCAGGTCGAGATGGTCGCGCAGCGCGTCGAGCAAGGTGGTCCACGGCGCGACGTTGAGCCGTGTCTCGACGCCGTTGACGGTGAGCGCAACGGGCATCTTTTCCGGCACCCTCGCCCGCAAGCGGTGGTGGTCAGGGTGGATAGCGTGCGGCGTGCGTGTTCGCAGCATTTGCATCTCCGCATGTCTCGATAAGCAACTTTCAGAAGCGAACGGAGTTCCGATATTGAACTCTCGTCGAATGTCCGCGGTCGCGGAGGCCGCGTGCTGCTTACAGATGAGTCCGGAGGCTCTGCGCGTTTCGACCTTTTTTTGGCGGCGGCATCGGAGAGAATGAACAACCGAGGGTCGATCCATGGCTGCAACTAAACTCGACTTGAACACCGCCAGTGCAATTCATCTCAAGGCGATCAAGGGTATCGGTCCGGGCCGTGCCGAAGCAATCGTGCGCTACCGCTCAAAGAACGGCCCTTTCACCAGCGTTGATGAGCTAAGTCGCGTTCCTCATGTCGGCGATATGCCGCCTCAGGAATTTGAACAGGTGAAGCAGCAATTCGCCATTTTGACCGCCGACAATCGACCGCCGCCCCATGAGCAAAAATCGGCAAGGGTCAACGTCAACAGAGCCAATGCAGCAGAGCTTCGCCAAATTCCGGGCATTGGGGAGGCGCACGCAGAAGCGATCGTGCGCTATCGACAGGAGCACGGCCCGATACGAGATCTGAGCGAGCTCGATGAGCTTCCTCATTTGCGCGATCAGTCCACACTGGAACGGCAGCGTATCAAGAATGCGCTTGAGGTTTGACGCGCGGCTTCAAGCCACGTTCTGATAGGCGTCGATGATTTCGCTGCCGGTTGCGAACCATACGCCCTGATGCTCCTTCATGTGCGCGATGGCGCGCTGGAGATACTTGATCCGCAAAGGTTGGCCCGAGATCATGGGATGCAACGGAACGCCCATGACACGCGGCTGCTTGCGGCTGTCGGCATAGAGCGCATCGAACTGATCGACCACGGACCGCAAGTACTGCTCGCCCGTGTAGCCCTTGCGGATGTAGAGCGGGATGTCGTTGATCTCGTTGCAATAGGGGATGGCGAACATCTTTCCCGACTTCACTTTCATCGGATAGGGCTGATCGTCATTGTTCCAGTCGCCGCAATAATTCACGCCCTCTTCGGCGAGAATGTCGAGCGTGTTGTAGGTCTCGATCAGTCCCGAACCCAGCCATCCGCGCGGCCGTTTCCCGGTCGCCTGCTCGATGGTCTTGAGGATACCCCTTACGGTCTCGCGCTCGACCTCCGGATTGAGGCCCGCAAGGTTGGTGGAATTCGTGGTGCCGTGACCCATGAATTCCCAGCCGCGCTTCTTCATTTCTTCGATTGCCTTCGGATAGACGTCGCAGACCTGCGAATTCAGCGCCACGGTGGCCCGCACTCCGGCTTCGTCGAAGACATCGGCGATCCGCCACAAACCGACCCGCATTCCATATTCCCGCCAGGCGTAGTTGAAGACGTCGGGCACATGGTTGGTGGGATTGGGCGTGATGCCGACCCCGGAGGCGGAGTCGTACTGCCAGACTTCGACGTTGGGCGCGAACCAGATTGCGAGCGTGTTGTTGCCGGGCCACTTGAACGGTTTGCGCTCAGTGATGAAGGTGTCGTCATAACGCTCCGAGCGGCGGATCGGCCGTGGCGGCGACTGCGCCGCGGCGATGCCGGACGCCAGGGCGGACGTCAGCAGGCCAGCCGTACCGGCCAGACACAAGCTCGTCGCAATAAATTCCCGACGACCCTGACCACTGCTTCCCATGGCGCTGCCCTCCAGCTAACGATGCGGCGAAAGAGTGAGCCTACCACGGCCTCAACCCAACCTCCACGTCGGGAACGCCGGACGCGTCCACCCTTACGAACAAAGCGGGCGAGACGCCCGCGCTCCCAGGGGAGCGTACGGTGGGGGGACCATTCTCACAAGAGCAGCCACTTCACCCAGCGCAGCACCTGCTCGCCGTTGACGAAGGCAAGCACCGCCGGCTCCAGAACCTCCCGGTCACCAGCTCCAATTGTCGCCAGCGCCACAATGACGTCGCACTGATCGTTGAACCCGATCGACAGAACGCGTCCGTGCGCCGGGTCCGTCACCCCATAGGACCGGCTGCGGCCTTTCATCCAGGCGACCTCGATCGGACGCCCGGCGCCAAGCGCAACGGCCTTATCGCCGATCAACGGGAGGTCGCCCACCCGTTCCAGTTCGTCGTCGTCATCGACGCCGGTGGCGCATTTGCAGAAGCCGATCTTGGGCCGCAGGTAGACATTGACCTCGACGCCGCACGCCGCCGGCTTGCACACGAAAGCCCGGCCGATACCCCATTGGTCGACCGGAAACGGCCATTTGAATTCCGTCCAGGCCGGCTGGAGCTCGGCCGGCGGTGGCGCCGGCACACTATGGATCGCTCCGGGCGCAGCCAACAGGCCGAGCCCGACGACGGCGGTGCGAATTGCCTTGTTCATCTCATCGCCCCGACTGTGTCAGCCATTGCTCAGGGGGCCGCGAACCCGGCCCCCATAATGTTTCGCGGCCGTGTCGCCGCTTGCTTGCCGAAGCGGCAACGGCCGACGCGACCTTACTTGTGGTCGTGGTCCTCATCATCTCTGTCGCCGCGGCGAATCTGGCCGCGAATTTCGCCGGCGGGGAAGTTCGTGGTGTGGACATTGGCGTAGGCGGTGTGGGTCTCAAGCAGCGTCACCAGCGCGTCGAAATCCCCCGCGGGCATGGCCTGCGCAGTGATCGCGAGCACGTTCGCGCCCGTGATGGTGCCGGTCACGGTTCCACCGCCCGCCGGACAAGGCTGAGTTCCCGCCGGGCCATTGCTGAGGTTCGTGCAGAAGAACACCGTGATGCCACCGGCCACGTGCCTTTTGCCGAAGTGAATGTGCGATTGCGTGACCGGCGCGCTCAGGCCGGAAAAGGTCAGCTTGAATGTGATCGTGCGCGCGTTCCTGTTCAGATCCAGATCAAGCGTCCCGCTGCCTTTGGAAAAGATCGCCGCCGGGACCTCCTCGAACCCTACAAGTTTTGCCGAGAACTCAGTCGCATTGGCGTAGGCGCCGAGCAGCATGAACGGAGCCGCCATCAATGTAGCCGATGCAAGCAATTTGAAACGCATTGACATCCTCCCATGTACAGGCTGGAGAGTTTCGCTCTGACTGGAGTTTTCGCTGGCGCCGGAAAAACCGACCCAGAGCCCGACCCGATCACCCGCCCAGCGATCCCAAGCGAGGTCACCTTAACCCAAGATTGTGACCGTTTCATCTGACTTATAAGTCAGGATTTGCCCCCGCCGGAGGGAACCGTAGCCCGGATGGAGCGCAGCGTAATCCGGGGTCAGCCTATCCCGGATTACGCGGAGTTTATCATCGGGCCGGCCAGAGGCCGGACCCGGTGGCTCCATCCGGGCTACGGGGCCCAGGATCAGATGCAATTCCGGCCGATCAATTCCGGCTCTTGTCGACCAGCGCCCGCTGTTTGATCCACGGCATCATCTCGCGCAGCTTGGCGCCGACGTGCTCGATCGGGTGCTCGGCGAGCTTGGTGCGCATCGCCTTGAACGAGGTCTGGTTCACCTTGTTCTCCAGCATCCAGTCCTTGACGAAGCGGCCGGACTGGATGTCGCCGAGAATGCGCTTCATCTCGGCCTTGGTCTCCGGCGACACCACGCGCGGACCGGAGACGTATTCGCCGTATTCGGCGGTGTTGGAGATCGAGTAGTTCATGTTGGCGATGCCGCCCTCATAGATGAGGTCGACGATCAGCTTTACCTCATGGACGCACTCGAAATACGCCATCTCGGGTGCGTAGCCGGCCTCGACCAGCGTCTCGTAGCCGGCCTTCATCAGCTCGACCAGGCCGCCGCACAGCACCGACTGCTCGCCGAACAGATCGGTCTCGCATTCTTCCTTGAAGGTGGTCTCGATGATGCCGGCGCGGCCGCCGCCGATCGCGGATGCATAGGAGAGTCCGAGATCGTGGGCGTTGCCGGACACGTCCTTATGGATCGCAAGCAGGCACGGCACGCCGGCGCCGCGCTGATACTCCGAGCGCACCGTGTGGCCGGGCCCCTTGGGGGCGATCATCAGCACGTCGATGTCGGGGCGCGGCTCGATGAGGTTGAAATGCACGTTGAGGCCGTGGGCGAACAACAGCGCGGCGCCGTCCTTCAAGTTGGCGTGCAGGTGATCGCGGTAGATGTCGCCCTGCAATTCGTCGGGCGTGAGCATCATGATCACGTCGGCCCATTTGGCGGCTTCCGCCACCTCGAACACCTTGAACTTCTCGCCTTGTGCCTTCTTGGCGCCGTGGGAGCCCTTGCGCAGCGCAACCGCGACCTCTTGGACTCCGGAATCGCGCAGGTTAAGCGCATGGGCGTGGCCCTGGCTGCCATAGCCGATGATGGCGACCTTCTTGCCCTTGATCAGGTTCAGGTCGGCGTCGCGGTCGTAATATACGCGCATGGTTGTTTACCTCTGCCTATTCGTTATTGCTTGGGAGTTTCGCCTTCGCCGCTCTGGCGGCAGCTTCTAGTTTCAAACGAGAGCCGCGACAAGCCCTGGAGCGCGTGCGTCTCGCCCGCTTCAGTCTTAGGTTAAGGAGCGGGCGGGACGCACGCCTTCCTCACATCCCCTCCGGCCCCCGCGCGATCGCCACGATGCCGGTGCGCGACACCTCGACGAGGCCGAGCGGCAGCATCAGGTTGATGAACTGGTCGATCTTCTCCGACCCGCCGGTGATCTCGAACACGAAGCTCTCCGTGGTGGCGTCGACCACCCGCGCCCGGAACGCGTCGGAGAGCCGCAGCGCCTCGACCCGGTTGTCGCCCTTGCCGCGCACCTTGACCATGGCGAGCTCGCGCTCGATCGCCGGGCCCGCGATGGTCATGTCGACCACGCGATGGACCGGCACCATGCGGTCGAGCTGGTTCTTGATCTGCTCGATCACCATCGGAGTGCCGCGCGTCATGATGGTGATGCGCGAGAGGTGCTTCTCGTGCTCGGTTTCCGAAACGGTGAGACTCTCGATGTTGTAGCCGCGCCCGGAGAACAGGCCAATGACGCGCGCCAGTACGCCCGGCTCGTTGTCGACGATGACGGCGAGCGTGTGGGACTCGATCGCCTCTTCCACGGTGGCCGCGGGGTAGTGGGTGGTGCTCGCGGTGGTGTTCATGGGAAAAATCCTGTCGAGACGTGCCACGGTCCGTAGCCCGCATGGAGCGCAGCGGAATGCGGGAAAGGCCGGTCCCGGATTTCGCGGAGTTTATCATCGGGCCGGCCGAAGGCCGGACCCGTTGGCTCCATCCGGGCTACGAGCCCCGCAAACGGGGAGAGGGAGAAGAGCCGCTCACACCATCACCTTGCCTTCCTCCGTGACGGCATCCTCCAGGCTCTCCGCCGCGTCGCCGAGGATCATCTCGTTGTGCGCCCGGCCCGACGGAATCATCGGGAAACAATTCTCCGCCGGGTCGACCACGCAGTCGAAAATCACCGGCCGCTTCACCTCGATCATCTCCGCAATGGCGGCATCGAGATCGGCGGGCTTCTGGCAGCGGATGCCGACCGCGTGATAGGCCTCGGCAAGCTTGACGAAATCCGGCAAGGCCGCGGTGTAGCTCTCCGAATAGCGCCCGCCATGCAGCAGCTCCTGCCACTGCCGCACCATCCCCATGTACTGGTTGTTGAGGATGAAGATCTTGATCGGCAGCCGGTACTGCACGGCGGTCGACATCTCCTGCATGGTCATCAGCACCGAGGCTTCGCCGGCAATGTCGATGACGAGCGCATCCGGGTGGGCCATCTGCACCCCGACCGCAGCCGGCAGCCCGTAGCCCATGGTGCCGAGGCCGCCCGAGGTCATCCAGCGGTTCGGCTCCTGAAAGCCGAAGAACTGCGCCGCCCACATCTGGTGCTGGCCCACTTCGGTGGTGATGTAGACGTCGCGATCGCGGGTCGCCGCATAGAGCCGCTCGATCGCGTATTGCGGCTTGATGATGTCGTCGGACGCCCGGTAGGCCAGCGACTTTCGCCCCCGCCATTTTTCGATCTGGCCCCACCATGCCTTGAGGGCGCCGCGGTCCGGCGCCGCGCGCATGTCGCGCCACAGCCGCACCATGTCGTCGAGCACGTGGGCGCAATCGCCCACGATCCCGATATCGACCTTAATGTTCTTGTTGATCGAGGACGGGTCGATGTCGATGTGGATTTTGCGCGAATGCGGCGCGAAGGCGTCGAGGCGCCCGGTGATGCGGTCGTCGAACCGCGCCCCGACGCAGACCATCACGTCGCAATCGTGCATCGCGAGGTTTGCCTCGTAGGTGCCGTGCATGCCGAGCATGCCGAGCCATTGCGGGTCGGCGGCCGGCACCGCGCCGAGCCCCATCAGGGTCGAGGTCACCGGAAAGCCGGTGAGGCGGAGGAACTCGCGCAGCAGCCGCGATGCCGCCGGCCCGGAATTGATGACGCCGCCGCCGGTGTAGAACAGCGGCCGCTTCGCCGCCGCCATCAGGGCGACGGCCGCCTTGATCTTGTCGCTGTCGCCGTGGAGCTTCGGCCGGTAACCCCGGTGCGGAAATTCGTTCGGCCGTGCGTAGGCGCCGGAGGCGAACTGGATGTCCTTGGGGATATCGACCACCACGGGGCCGGGCCGCCCGCTCGAGGCCACATAGAACGCCTCGTGCAGCACGCGCGGCAGGTCGGCGATGTTCTTGACCAGGTAATTGTACTTGGTGCAGGGCCGGGTGATGCCGACCGTATCGCACTCCTGGAAGGCGTCGTTGCCGATCATGTGGGTCGGCACCTGGCCGGTGATGCACACGAGCGGGATCGAGTCGCACAGCGCGTCGGTCAGGCCGGTGACCGCATTGGTGGCGCCCGGCCCCGAAGTGACCAGCACGCAGCCGACCTTGCCGGTCGATCGCGCATAGCCCTCGGCGGCATGCACGGCGCCCTGCTCATGGCGCACCAGAATGTGGCGCACCTTGTCCTGGTGGAACAGCGCGTCGTAGATCGGCAGCACCGCTCCGCCCGGATAGCCGAACACATGTTCGACGCCCTGATCGGCTAGCGCCCGGATCACCATCTCGGCGCCGCTCATCTGGGTGCCTGGGAGCGCGGGCGTCCCGCCCGCATCTGAGGACTGGACCGCGGGCGCCCGACCCGTCCCGCCAATCCGACCCTCTCCCGCAGGCGCGGAAGGGTGGGGTGGCGTCCCGTCTGTGCCTGGGACAAGGGCCACCGCGGGCTGCGTGGTGGCCGGCCCCGGCTCATGAGGTTCGATCTTTCGGGAGCGGCTACTTTCGATTCCCATCGGGATTACTCCGGCTACTGTGTCTCCCCCTCCCTACCCTCCCCCGCCTGCTGGGGAGGGTAGGGAGGGGCGCTGGGATTGTTTTCGGGCATTAAAAAAGGGCCCCGAAGGCCCTTGTCGCGCATCGCCTCGTTCGTGGACGGTCACCCGCCCCCGGCGATGCGCTCTCTAAGTACGATAACAAAATTGCTCATGACAGCCCTGCACGGTTACATTGTTGCGTCACTTTGGCGCTAAACGAGTGCGGCTGTCAAGTTTTTTCTTGATGCGCCGCAGCAGGTTTTTTTGCCACAGTTATGGCAGAGCGTGGATCATCGATCATATATCAAGCGTTAGATAGTTAATCGAGCGTGATTTCTCCCCCAGTCATAGGAAGCAGCATTGGCAACGCCTTCGAAAGAGGCCCGGGAACGGGCGGAACTCAAGTTCAGGAAAAAGGAAGTCGAGGCCCGCGAGGCTACCAAAGCCATGGCGGACTATAAGGCCGGCCTCGTCGCTCAGCGCGAAAAGACCGCCCGGCTGAGGGCCCAGCGCGAAGCCAAGGTGGCCGCCGACGCGGCCGCGAAGGCTGCGGCGGATGAAGCCGGAGCGAGAGAGGCGGCGGAGGTAAACGCCGACAAGATGGACGCTGGGAAGGCGCCTGATCCGGTCAAGAGGTCGGCTAGGAAGCGGGTGCTGGCGGCGGAGAGGACGGAGTAGACAGCGTTCCGGTTTCCGGCATTTTCTTCAAATTTGATTGGTGCGGCCGCGATTGCGCCAGATAGCGGATACTCGTCGGCCAGCGCCTGATAGCGCTTGAGAACATATCAAGAACATTGTATAGGTCCTTGTCGCTGCGATGAATATGCGCAGACAATCGCCTTATGACGAATCAGGCCCGGCCTATGTGGACGACCAAACGTGTTGACGGCCGGGAGATGTGCGACACGCCGAACGCTGCTGCGCACGACCTCCTCAACTTCTCCAAGGGTCGCCGCTTCGCCACCATTCTCGCTGATCCGCCGTGGCAATTCGTCAACAAGACCGGGAAAGTCGCGCCCGAGCACAAGCGCCTGTCGCGCTACGGCACCATGAAGCTCGACAAGATCATGGCGCTGCCGGTTGCGGAGTTGGCGGCGTCGACATCCCACCTCTATCTGTGGTGCCCGAACGCGCTGCTACCCGAAGGTCTCACGGTGTTGACGGCATGGGGCTTCACTTACAAAGCCAACCTCGTCTGGCACAAAATCCGCAGCCGGCAGGTCAACTTGTTGGCGACCCGCAAGCGTGAGCATTCGCGCAAACCCGACGAGCAATATGAGATCATCGAAGCGTGCAGCCCAGGGCCTTTCCTTGAGCTGTTCGCACGGGGAAACCGCGACGGGTGGGCCACATGGGGCAACCAGGCGAACGACGACTACCGGCCGACGTGGAAGACCTATGCGCATCATTCGCGGGCGAGAGTGATGGCGTCGGAATAAGACGCGCTTTCGCAAGCGGCCGCCGCGTTCAGTTTTTACTTGGCAAGTTTTACACGGCAGCGACAATCCGTGAGCTGAGTAGCGCGCAACGGTCCTTCGTAGTTTTCAAACGGCTCACATTCCCGATGACCAAAAATATTCGCCGGGCGGAGGGCGCCGCCCGGCGAATAAGCGCGGCCAGGATCAACCCGGCCCCGCTTCGCCCGACCTATTCGTGGCTCAATTGAAAGTCGGGGTTGAGGCCGCTCTCGTGCGGCGGAAGCCGCAGGTCCGGCGCATACACCGTCACCGCCTGCGCCGGCCGATACGGCGCGACGGAAGCGTGCGCGTCGTACGGCACGTTCACGAGCGACGGCGCAGCCTGGTGGGTGCGCGCATGCGACTTCGCCATCGCGGGGGACGCCAGCAAAGCGGCGACGCCGACTGCGGACAGGATCACTTTCAGGTTCGTTCTCATGTTCAACCTCATGTGTGTTTCGGGTTCCGGCCCTCGACACGTAGCGCGCATCCCGCACCGCACAAGGCGTCGGCTCATCACGAGATCGTGCTGAAAAATATCGTGTTTATAAAGACTTAATGCGGCGCCGCGGCGGCTTCGCGCGGCCTTTCCGGACCGTGCAAGAGTCGTCGCGGCGCAACGCACCATTGAGAAATCATTGCCGTCCGTTCATCCGTTTCCGCGCCATAACTTTCCTCGCAGCGCAGTGCACGCATGCTGTGCGTGCCGATGCGATATGCGCTGATCGGATGACTCACGCGGGCGCAAAGCCGGCGCGGGACCGAACGCGCCGGGTGGCAAAAGCCACCCGAATCGGGTCGGTGCTCGACCGTCGTGTTGTCGGGCTCAATTTTTCAAATCGCGGATCATACGGTCGATGACGGTGGCAAGCTCGGGCAGGCTTTCAGTTACCACGCGCCAGAGCACCGCGGTTTCGACACGCTCGTATTCGTGACGCAGGATGTTGCCGATGCCGCGGATCGCGTGCCACTCGATCTCAGGGTAATTCACCGTCAATTCTGCCGGCAAAGCCTTGGCGGCTTCGGCGATGATAAGAATAGCGCGCTCAGTCGTTCTCACCATAGCGTAGCTTGACGCGAACGCAGAGTAATCGACCCCCGCAAACAGCGGCAGAAGGTTGGTGATTTCGTCCCGAATGTGGCCGAGACGCATCAACGGGGACTTGGTGGCGGCCATCAGAAGATTCGAACCGCCTCCTCTTCGATGGCGGGCCGAATGTACTTGGACAAGCCGTCGCGCGTGCCGTAGCCGATCTCTCGACCCGGCACGGCGTGCCGGATGACTTCGTAGGCTCCGACGAAATGACTGAGGCTGTAAAAGTCCTGGGTGCCCGGATCGACAAAGACATCGACGTCCGAATCCTGACGCGCCTGGTCGCGCGCATAGGAGCCGAACAGGTACAGCGCCGCCACCCCGTGCGCCCGCAATTGCGGCTCGACGGCCTTGAGCTTGGCGATGACTTCGTTTCGGTCCATGGTCGATGTTTATCGCAGAAGATGCCAGCTGTGAAAGCTAAATGGCTCTTCGCTCGAAAAACTGGTGGCTCTGCGCCAGAGAGAATCACGACGCGCTGGCAGCCGACGGAGGCAGCCCGTAAGCAACGGCCCCGCCGTTTCTCCTTGTAGCAGCGCGGCCGTTCGCTAGATGTCAGGTTGATTTTCGAATCACCGTCCATGACGGCAGGGTGATTGCATAGTCGTCGTCGGTGACCGCGTTATTCGCGTACATCACCACCGCCATCGACGTACCGATCGTTGAACCGGCTGATGCCGTAACAGACACCGCAGATTTCGGCAGCGTGTCGTGGTTGCCCAGGGGGTCAACAGCGATTTCCGCTGCGAGCGAGCCGACGAACAACAAGCCGACCGACCCAACTTCCAACTTGGATGGTGTGCGCAAGGGCTTACCCTTTTCTGAAAAAATACGCGTTGAACAAACTGCAAGAAAAATGGAGACCGGTGGAAATTCGCGCAAGCGGCGGACGATAATTTTTTTCCACCGCCACCTCCTGCTGCTGCCGCAGAATCGAAGCGGCCCGCCGACACCGTCAGAATCGTGAGCGCGATCGTCTTGATTTTTTTGCATCGTACCGATATGCCGAATGGCTCAATTGCGAGCCCTCATGTCTCAATGAAAGGAATAATCAGATGCCGCTGGATGCGACGAACTTGCGTGGCGTGCCTGATGATAGTCGAAAGGCAATTGGCTTTTGGATGACCTCTCAAGGAGAACCCGTCGACCAAATCCGAGTTTTCGTGACCTACGAAGCTCTCTGGCAAACCGATACGTCGACGGTAAGAGATGTCGCGGCGGCCATCGGGCTATTCGACAAGAACCGCACCCGCATCGAATCGACGGCGAGCAACAAGCTCGACACGAAAGGCGTCGACGAGGGCACGTACGAGGGACAGCCGATCCTCTATATACGCTCAAGCGACATCGATGCGGTGGCACAAGACGCGGCGTAAACTTCAATCGACCGCATGCATTGGCATGCGGAATGGGCGTTCCGCCGCATGCCACGATGGGGACCGATTCAAGTTATAGCGATTTTCGCGGGAGAAACTTGGCCCGCTCGGAGAGATTCGAACTCCCGACCCTAACTAAGATTCGAATTCTGATACTCATTCATAGCGCGGGCCCTCCTCACCGCCCGCAACACCCCCTCCGGCGTAATCGGCACCTCCGTAATCTCCCACGCCCCCAGCACGCGCAGCGCATCGTTCACCGCATTCGCCACCGCCCCGGTCGCGCCCGCGGTGCCGGCCTCGCCGGCGCCCTTGGCGCCAAGCTCGGAGTCCGCCGTCGGCGACACCACGTGGCCCACTTCGATGTCCGGCATCTCGGCCGCCAGCGGCACCAGGTAGTCGGCCATGTTGCCGTTGAGCAATTGCCCGCGCGCGTCATAGTGGCACTTCTCGAACAGCGCCGCCCCCAATCCTTGCACCACGCCGCCGCGCACCTGTTCGTCGACGAGCTGCGGGTTGATGACGGTGCCGCAGTCCTCGACGCACCAGTGCTTGAGTAAGGTCACGCGGCCGGTTTCGATGTCGACCTCCACGTGGCTCGCCTGGATGCCGTTGGTGAAGGCGAACGGCCACGCCTTCGGGACGTAGTGGCGGGTGGCGACGAGCTCGGCTTGGAAGCCTGGCGGCAGGGTGTCGGGGCGGAAGTAGGCGATGCGGGCGATCTCGTCGAGGCCGATGCGCTCGCGGCCGTCCGCGCGGTCCACCACGATGCCGCCCCGGATGTCGAGGCTCGCTGGCTCCGCCTGCAGGACCTGGCCGGCCACCGCCAGCACGTTTGCCCGCAACGCCTTGCCGGCCTGCCACGCTGCCTCGCCGCCGATGCCGGCGGCACGCGACGCCCAGGTGCCGCCTCCATAGGGCACGTTGTCGGTGTCGCCGGTGACGACGCGCACACGCTCGATCGGCACTCCGAAGCTCGACGCCACGCATTGGGCGATCACGGCCTCGGCGCCCTGGCCCTGCTCGGTGACGCCCGTATGGCAGAACACCGCGCCGGTGGCGTCGAGCCGCACGGTGGCGCCGTCCTGCGCCGAGATGCGGGCGCCGCCGATGCCGTAGAACGCGGCCGACGGGTTCGTCACCTCGACGAAGCTCGCAAAGCCAATCCCCCGGTAAATCCCCTGCGCCCGCAAACGCGTTTGCTCGACGCGCAGGCCGGCGTAGTTCATCATGGCGTCGAGATGCGCCAGCGCCTCGTGGTGCGACAGCTTCTCGAAACGGATGCCCGACGGGCCCTGGGCCGGATAGGCGTCATCCGGGATGAGGTTGCGGCGGCGCAATTCCAGCGGGTCCATGCCGATGCGCGCGGCGGCGAGTTCGACCAGGCTCTCGGTGACGTGGGTCGCGATCGGATGGCCGACGGCGCGGTACTGGCACATCACGTTCTTGTTCTGGAACACCACGCGGGCGAGTGCCCGGTAGTTTTTGCAGGTGTAGGGGCCGCCCACGAGGTTCACCACCTGGTTCGCCTCGATGCCGGAGGTGCGCGGATAAACCGAGTAGGGGCCGATGCCGGTGAGGTCGTCGATCTCCCACGCCGTGATGGCGCCGTCGCGGGTGATGCCGATTTTGGCGCGCACGCGATGGTCGCGGGCATGGATGTCGGTGACGAAGCTCTCGGCGCGGTCGGCCACGAACTTGACCGGGCGGCCCAACAGCTTCGCGAGCCCCACGGTCGCCATCTCGTCCGCATAGGTGTGGACCTTGATGCCGAACGAGCCGCCCACGTCCTTGGTGATGACGCGGACCTGGTGCTCGTCCAGACCGAGGTGCTTCGCGAACAGGTTCTGCATCATGTGGGGCGCTTGCGTGCCCTGGTAAACGGTGAGGCGCTCATCGCCCGGGTTCCAGTCCGCAAGAATAGCGCGCGGCTCGTTGGTGACGCCGGTGTGGCGGCCGAACCGGAAGGTCGCCTCGATGACTTCCTCCGCCTGCGCAAAGCCGCCGTCGGGATCGCCGGCCGTATGGCGGCGCTCGAAACAGAGATTGTCGCCGAGCGCCGGGTGGATCACGGGCGTCGCTGCATCGAGCGCGGTCTCGGGATCGGTGACGGCCGCCAGCTCCTCGTAGTCGACGATGACGAGCGCACGCGCATCCTCGGCCTCGGCCCGCGTGCGCGCCACGACCGCCGCCACCGCCTCGCCCTGCCAGTGCGCGACATCGACGGCGATGGCGTGCTGGGGCGCCGATTTGATGCCCTTCAGGTGGGTGAGCACACCGACCCACGGCGTGATGACTTTCGCCAACGCGGCGCCGGTGACCACCGCGATCACGCCCGGCGCGGCTTTCGCAGCCGCAGCGTCGATCGCGGCGATGCGCGCATGGGCGTACGGCGAGCGCACGAACGCCACGTGCGCCATGCGCGGTAGCGTGACGTCGCTCACGTATTGCCCGCGCCCCTGGGTGAGGCGCTTAAGGTTCGGCCGCGGCACCGCGCGGCCGATATAGGAGTTCGGCCGATCGAGGGCCGTGAGTTCTGAAGGCAGGTCGGGGGTGATTTTCATGGGGTGCGCTCCTCTCTCCCTCCCCCGCTTGCGGGGGAGGGCAGGGTGGGGGCGCGCGCCGCGAGTTCTTGCCGTGGAAAAGACCCCACCCCAGCCCTCCCCGAAGACGGGGAGGGAGAACAAAGCCGCATCCTCGCCACGGCCTCGACCGCATCGACGATCGCCTGATACCCGGTGCAGCGGCAGTAGCTCCCCGACAGGAGCGCCCTGATTTCATCCCGGCTCGGCACGTCGCCGCCGGCGTGTTCTCTCGAAGCCAGCAGCTCCTGTGCGGCGAGCAGCATGCCGGGGGTGCAGAAGCCGCATTGCAGGGCGTTGCGGCGCACGAACGCCTCCTGCAGGTCGGCGATCTCGCCCGTATCCGACACGCCCTCGATGGTCTCGACCCTGCTGCCAGCGCATTGCACCGCGAGCACGAGACAGCCGCGCACCGTCACCCCGTCGAGCCGCACCGTGCACGCCCCGCACGCACCCTGCTCACACCCCACATGGCTGCCGGTGAGGCCGAGCCGGTCGCGGAGGAAATCGACGAGCGACGTGCGCGCCTCTACGGTCTCGCGCACCTCCTCGCCGTTCACCGTGAGGGCGATGGAGCGGAAATGTTCGGTCATGGTCGTTGCGGTTTCTCCCTTTGGTGCGAAGCGGATTTTCGATCCTGATATGTCGGCGCTTCTCCCCGGGGCGAAACCGCACGCGGCCGGCGCACCGGCATGTTGGCAAAACGAAATGTCCCTAAAAAAGTGCAAATTCAAGCACATCGAGCCACCCTTCGGGAAGGCCCGGAAAAGCGCAGGGCGAGGCCCGTCTCACACCGGCGGATAGCCCTGCACCTTGCGAACGATGTCAAGGGCGCGACGCAGCAGGTTCGCGGACGCCTCCGGGGTGCGGAAGGCGGCGTGGGGCGACAGCGTGACGTTGTTGAGCTGCGCCAGCGGATGGTCGGGCTTGATGGGTTCGGCACGGAACACATCGAGCCCGGCGCGACCGATGCGGCCCGACGCCAGGGCGTCGATCAACGCCGCCTCGTCGATAAGGGCGCCCCGCGCGGTGTTGACCAGGATGGCGCCCGGCTTGATGCGGGCCACGCGGGCGGCATCGAGGAAGCCGCGGGTCTCGTCGGTGAGCGAGAGGTTGAGCGAGATCACGTCGGCGCGCGCCAGCAGCTCCTCGATCGGCACCTGCGTCACGCCGGCCTCCGGCCGCGGCGTGCGGTTCCAGCCGATCACCGTCATGCCGATGCCGGCGCCGATGCGGGCGACCTCGCGGCCGATACCGCCGAGCCCGATCACGCCGAGGGTCTTGCCGAGGAGCTGCACGCCTTCGAGCGGCCCCCAGACGCCGCCGCGGACCTTGCGGTCGGACAGCGCGACGTCGCGGGCGCAGGCGAACATCAGCGCAATGGTGTGCTCGGCGACGGCGGTGTCGCCATAGCCGCGATAGGTGTGCACCGTGACGCCGAGTCCGGCCAGCGCCGGCAGGTCCATGTAGCTCGAGGCGCCGGTGCCGCAGAACACGATGTGACGGAGCGATTTGCATTGCGCAATCTGCGCGGTCGGCATGTAGGAGTGATCGTCGATGCAGATCTCATAGCCGTCGAGGAGGCGCGGCAGGTCGCCGGCCTGGAACGGATTGAGGTTGACCGTGACGGGGGGATCGTCGGTGCGATGCACCTTGCGGAAGACCTTTTCCAGCTGCGCGCCGCAGTCGATGAAGAGGGTTTTCATGGAGCGATGAGGTCCTTCTTTGTCCCTTCGTCCTTCGCCGAGGCCGTTGCATTTGGCAACCCTCCCCTGGAGGGGGAGGGTCGGATCGCCGAAGGCGATCCGGGGTGGGGTGAGGGCGGCTCCGGAGACGACAGCGACGCCGCATATGCGGAAGCGCTGTCACCCCCTCCCGGCCCGCTGACGCGGGCCGACCTCCCCCCTCCAGGGGGAGGTGGTCGGGGCGATGGAGTCCTACTTTTTCCCCTCCCTTGCAAGCGGGGGAGGGAGCTATCTCGCCACCACCGGCCGCGCGGCCAGCACCGGCTCGCGCACTGGCACGCCGGCAAAAGCGGAGCCTTCCTCGAACCAGCTCTTCGGGGCAGGATGGCCCCACAGGGTCTGGCGCTGCGGATCGCGCAGCGACCAGCGGATCGGCTTGAGATCGGGATCGACCGTGAGATAGTCGCTTGTGAACAGCTCGACCCGGTGGCCGTCCGGGTCGCGCACGTAAAGGAAGAACGCATTGGAGATGCCGTGCCGGCCGGGTCCGCGCTCCATGTGGGCAAGCCAGCCGGAGGTCGCCATCACGTCGCAGATATGCAGGATGTCAGTGGTGCTGGCTGTCCATAGCCCGATGTGATGGAGCCGGGGCCCCCTGCCGTTGGTGAAGGCAAGGTCATGCACGTTGCCTTTGCGGTGCAGCCACACGGCCCACGGCTTGGGGTCGTCCTCGTCGGTCTCGGTATATTCGGTAAGGCGGAATCCGATCTCGGTGTAGAAATCGTAGCTCGCCTGGACGTCGGGCGTGAAGCAATTGATGTGGTCGATGCGCTGAATGCGCGCGCCCCGATGGACGGCATAGCGCTGGAGCATGGAGGGGACCTGATCCATTCGCGCATAGAATTCGAGCGGGGTCCCGAACGGGTCGGCGGTGCGCAGGGTGCGGCCCTGGTGCGGAACATCCGGAAATGCCACCGGGAGATTGCGGCGCGCGAACCACGCGGCGGCACGGTCGAGGTCGGCCTCGCCGGCGAGCTTGAAGCTGAGCGCATGGATTTCCGCAGCGCGGGCTTGCTGAAGCACGAGCGAGTGATGGTTGCGCTCCTCGACGCCGCGCAGATAGAGCGTGTCCGTCTCTTGGGCGGTTTCCACGAGCCCCAGGCAATCGACGTAGAACGCGCGGGCGCGGTTAAGGTCGCGCACGCCGAACGCGACGTGGCTCGCCCGCACCACGTTGAACGGCGGCGCGAGATTCGGCTCACGGACCGGCATGCCCTCGGCTCCGCATTGCAGCAGGGCAAACGTCGTTGCTTCCGCCCGTCCGAGGCCGGTGTTCTTCGGTCATTCGCTGTCGATTTTCAAATTTCGGTGGATATGGCGGCAAGGTGGGCATATTGCTATGCCCCCACCCTATCCTGGGACCGCGGGCATCCCGCCCGCCTCTCAAGCTCGATGAGGAAAGAGCGGGCGTGACGCCCGCGGTCCCAGGGTAGGGTGGGGCGGCGCATGACGTCGAAGATTGTGGAGCGCGGTTATGCGTCTGGCAAGCTATATCGCCAACGGGCGAGCGAGCTTCGGTGCAGTGGTTGGCGGCGGGGTGGTGGATTTTCGGGTGCGGTTCGGCGCGCGCTTCGCGACGCTCGTCGACCTCATCCGGGCCGACGTGATCGATGAGGTGCGCGCGGCGGTTGCCGGCATGAGGCCCGACTTTCCGCTTTCCGCCATCGAGCTGCTCCCGCCCTTGTTGGCGCCGGAAAAAATCCTCTGCATCGGCATCAACTACGCCAACCGCAATGCGGATTTCAACGACCCCGACACGCCGAAATATCCTAGCATGTTCTATCGCCATCCGGGCTCGTTCGTGGGCGCCGGCCAGGCGCTGGTGCGTCCCAACGTGTCGGTGCAGTTGGACTATGAGGGCGAGATCGCCATGGTGATCGGCCGCGAAGGCCGTCATGTCCCGAAGGAGCGCGCCCACGACCACATCCTCGGCTACACGCTGTGCAACGACGGTACGGTGCGAGACTGGCTGCGCCACGGCAAGTTCAACGTCACCCAAGGCAAGAACTTCGATCGTTCCGGCAGCATGGGTCCGTTCATCGTCACGGCCGATGAGATCGACTCCGGGAAGCCGATGCACATTACGGTCAAGGTCAACGGCGAAATCACCCAGGACGACAATACGGCAAGCATGATCTTCTCCTTCGCCGACATCATCGCCTACGTCACGACTTTCATGACCGTCAAGCCGGCCGACATCATCGTGGCCGGCACGCCGATCAAGCTCGCGCCCCGCAGCGACCCGCCGCACTGGCTCAAGGCCGGCGATATCGTGGAAATCTCCTCGCCCGAACTGGGCACCCTGCGGAACACCGTGGTCGACGAAATCCGCTAACTACTGGGCGATGGCGCCGGAAAATTTCGCCACCTGCGCCCACTTCTCGATGTCGTTGCGCAAGAATGCGTCGAGTTCGGCAGGCGTCATCGTCATCGGTATCGCGCCCTGGCGATCCCACGCGGCGACGATTTCGGGACGCGTGATGGTCCGGTTGATTGCCGCGTTGAGCTTGTCGACAATCGGCTTCGGCGTGCCCGCCGGGGCCATCAGGCCAAGCCAGATCGTGGCCTCGAATCCGGGCACGCCGGCTTCCGCGATGGTCGGGACGTCGGGTAGCACCTTGGACCGCGTGGTTGCGGTGGTGCCCAGCGCGCGCACCTGGCCGGCCTGAACATTGGACGCCATGGTGGTGATGGCGTCGAACATCATCTCGATATGGCCGCCGATGACGGCATTGCGGCTGTCGCCCGCGGCCTTGTGCGGTACGTGGACGATGTCGGTGCCGGTCATTTTCTTGAACAGCTCGGCGGCCATGTGATAGGGCGTGCCGGTGCCGGCCGAGGCATAGTTGAGCCCGCCGGGCTTAGCCTTGGCGACTGCAATCAGGTCCGTAAGGTTCTTCGCCGGCACAGAGGGGTGGACCACCAGCACGAGCTCGGAATAGTTGAGCGCCGCGACCGGCACGAAGTCGCGCATCAGCACATAGGGCCGGTTCGGGTAAAGCGTCTCGTTGGCGGTGAGCGTGTTCGAAATCGTCAGCAGGGTGTAGCCGTCGGGGGCGGATTTCGCCACTGCGTCGGTGCCGATAACCGATGCCGCGCCGGGGCGATTTTCGACAACCACGGACTGCTTGAGCAACTCCGGCAGGAACTGGGCGAGCTGGCGACTGAACACGTCGCCGGGGCCGCCCGCGCCGAATGGTGCGATGATCTTGATCGGCCGGTTCGGGTAATCCTGAGCGGACGCCGTGGTTGCTGGAGCCGCAAGGTTTCCGGCGAGCAATGCCGCGATGGCAAACTTATGAGCATAGGACATGGCCGTTTCTTCTCCCATTCCGTCGAATAACCCGGCAGGGCCGCCGCGGCAAGCGGGGGCCCGGGACCGCGGGCGTCTCGCCGCTATCGAGCGCGTGAAACAATGTCACCTCATCCTGAGGAGCCGACCGAAGGTCGGCGTCTCGAAGGATGGCCACAGGCTCGACTGTGGCGGTGGCCATCCTTCGAGACGCCCGCATCGAAATCGGCTGTTGCCGATTTCGACACTTTTTAGATTGCCGAAGTCGGGCAGGCCCGACTTCGGTGCGGGCTCCTCAGGATGAGGGCGTTCATCTCTTCACACGCTCGGTCGCGGGACACTCGCGCTCCGCTTTCATTCCGCCGCGTGAAGTCGCGGTGCCTCGCGCTGATCGCCGTGCGACACATCTTTCCCTTCTTCTTTCGCCGGACGGAAAAATTCGCCGAGCTTGCTGAGATAGATGTAGATCACCGGCGTCGTGTAGAGGGTCAGAAACTGCGACAGCAACAGTCCGCCGACGATCGCGATGCCGAGAGGGCGGCGCAGTTCCGATCCGGCGCCGGTGCCGAGCGCGAGCGGCAGGCCGCCGAGCAGCGCCGCTATGGTGGTCATCATGATGGGCCGATAGCGCATCAGGCTCGCCTCGTAGATAGATTTCTCCGCCGTCAGATGGCGGGTGCGTTCCCCGATCAGCGCGAAATCGATCATCATGATGGCGTTCTTCTTGACGATGCCGACCAGCAGGATCACGCCGATCAGCGCGATCAGCGAGAAATCATAATGCAGCATCATCAAGGCCAAAAAAGCCCCGACGCCGGCTGACGGCAGGGTCGAGAGGATCGTGATCGGGTGGATGAAGCTCTCATAGAGAATTCCGAGCACGATATAGACCGCAATGATCGCAGCGGCGATGAGGTAGGGCTGCGTGGCGAGCGAAGTCTCGAACACTCTGGCGGAGCCCTGGAACCGGGCCGTGAGCGTCGCGGGCTTCGCCAATGTCCGCTCTAGGTCGCCGATCGCCGCGACCGCGTCCCCCAGCGAATAGCCCGGCGCCAGGTTGAACGACAGGGTTACCGAGGGAAACTGATCCTGGTGATTGATGGTGAGGGGCGACACCGAAATCTCGTTCTTGGTCAGCGCCGACAATGGCACCAATTGCCCGGTCGTCGTCGATCGCACGTAAAGTTTCTGCAGCGATGAGGCGTCCTCCTGGTAGCTCGGGGTCACTTCCAGGATGACGCGGCGCTGATTGAGCTCACCGAAAATGGTGGCGACCTGCCGCTGCCCGAAGGCATCGTACAAGGTATCGTCGATTGCTTGCGGCGTGATGCCGAAGCGTCCGATGGCGTCGCGGTCGATCTTGAGCATCATGCGCGGTGCGGTCGCCTGCAGATCGCCCGTCACATCCTGCAACTGCGCAAGCGCAGCGAGCTTCGCTAACACGATCGGCGCCCATTGGAACAGCTCTGCCACATTGGGATCCTGCAGCGTGTATTGGTATTGCGTCTTGCTGACCCGCGCGCCGATCTGCACGTCCTGGCGCGCCTGTCCGAACAGCGCGATACCGGGAACGACCAGAGCGGCACGCCGCAGCCGGTTGATCACCTCCGTCGCAGTTGCATTGCGTTCGGCGAGCGGCTTGAGGTCGATCATCAGACGACCGGTGTTGACGGTCGGATTAGCGCCGACCCAGTAGTACACCGTCCCGACGTCGGGGTCAGCCATCACGACCTTGGCAAGTTCGTGCACGCGCTCAACCATGGCGGCGTAGGAGATGTCCTGGGCGGCCTCGGTGGTGCCCTGGATAGTGCCGTTGTCTTGCTGCGGAAAGAAGCCTTTCGGAATGATGGTGTAGAGATAGACGGTCGCCGCCATGGTGGCGGCCATCAGGCTTACGATGAACAGGTGATGGCGCAATGACCAGCGCAGGCTCGCCGCGTACCAGTCGAGCGTGACCGCAAATCCGCGTTCGAGCGCGGCCAGAATACGGTTCTCTTCGTCAGCGGCTTCGTGGGGACGCAGCAGCCACGCGCACATCATCGGCGTGAGGGTGAGCGAGACCACGCCGGAAATGATAATGGCTATGCTGACCGTGACGGCAAATTCGCGAAACAGCCGCCCGATCAGGCCGCCCATCAGCAGCAGCGGGATGAAGACGGCCGTCAGCGACAGCGTCATCGACACGATGGTGAAGCCGATCTCGCGCGATCCGGCGAGGGCGGCCTGAAGAGGGCGCTCGCCCGCCTCGATATGGCGCATGATGTTCTCGATCATCACCACCGCGTCATCGATGATGAAGCCGACAGCAATCGTCAGCGCCATCAGCGACACGTTGTCGAGCGTGTAGCCGGCGAGATACATGACCGCGCAGGTCGCAAGCAGCGACACCGGGATGGTGACGCTCGGGATGAAGGTCGCGCGGACATGGCGAAGGAACAGGAACATGACCAGCACCACGAGGCCGATGCTGATCGCCATGGTGACCTGGACATCGATCACTGAGGCGCGAATGGTTTGGGTGCGGTCGCCCAAAACCCGCAGCGTGATCGACGGCGGCAACGGGCGCTGCAGCTCCGGCAGCGCATCTTTGACGCGTTGAACGGTCTGATTGATGTTGTAGCCGGGCTGCTTGTGAACATCGATGATGACGGCGCGCACGCCGCCGAGCCATGCGGCCTCCCGGGTGCTCTCGACGCCATCGATGGCCTTGCCGAGATCGCGGACACGCACCGGCGCACCGGCGCGATACGCAACGATGGAATCATTGAAGGTCGCGGCATCGAAGACCTGGTCGGTGGTATCAAGGGTGAGGGATTGCTTCGGCCCGTCGAGCGTCCCCTTCGGCGAGTTGACCGTCGTGGTGGCGAGCGCCGCGCGGACGTCTTCGAGGCTGATGCCGATCGCGGCGGCGACGGCCGGGTTGATCTGAACGCGGATCGCAGGCTTCTGCTGGCCGTGGTAATCGACCAGGCCGACGCCGGTGATCCGCGAAATCTGCGGCGCCAGAAAGTTCTCGACATATTCGTCGACCTTCGAAATCGGGAGGTCGGGCGACGTGGTGGCGATCGACATCAGGAGCGCGTCGGCCGGATTGACCTTTTCATAGGTCGGCGGGCTCGGCAGGTTCTTTGGCAGCAGCCCTCCGGCCGCGCTGATGGCGCTCTGAACGTCCTGGGCGGCGCTTTCGATGCTGCGCCCGAGATCGAACTCCACTTGGATCTGAGTCACTCCCAGCGAGCTTGCGGAACTGATCGAGGTTACCCCGGCAATGAAGGACAGTTGGCCTTCGAGCGGCGTGGCCACCGACGTCGCCATGGTTTCGGCATTGGCGCCGGGGAGGTTCGCGCTGACGCGTATCGTCGGAACGTCGACCTGCGGCACGCCGGCGATCGGCAGCGCGAAATAGGCGACGAGGCCCAACAAAGTGAGACCGATCATCATCAGGGTCGTCGCAATCGGACGAACGATGAATGGCGCAGAGACGTTCATTGCGTCGCCTGAGATGCCGCGGATCGACCGGGCGCTGCCGCCGGACTGGCGAGGATGTCGACTCGCGTCCCGTTCTGGATGCGATATTGGCCGTCGGTTACCACCATTTCACCCGCTTGCAGTCCAGCCTCCACGATGGCCGTGGTCTTGCTCAACAGACCGACCGTGATCGGCCGCTTGTCCACCACCTGCTTCACGCCGACCACGAAAACGAACGGTCCGTCCGGGCCTTGCTGGACCGCCCTGACCGGGAGCGCGAGCACGTCGCGGCGGATGTCGAGTTCGACCCGCACGTTGACGAATTGGCCAGGCCACAGAACCTGCTCGCTGTTGGCGAAAGTCGCCTTGTAGGTGATGGTGCCGGTCGTGGCATTGACCTGGTTGTCGATGACGGTGAGGGCGCCGGTCGCGAGGTCGACAAGGTTGCTGTCCTGGACCAGCACCGGAACGTCGCCGTCCTTTGATCGCGCGCGCACCGGCGGCAGCGAATCCGCCGGCAATGCGAAGTTCACGAAGATCGGATTCATTTGATTGATGGTGACGATGCCGGCCGTGTCGGTGGCGCGGATCATGTTTCCGATATCGATCAGCCTGGTGCCGGCGCGGCCGTCGATGGGCGAGCGGATCCTGGTGTAGTCCAGTTGCGTGCGTGCCATGTCGATCGCGGCCTGGTCGGCTTTGACGGTGGCATCGAGCTGGGCCACGAGCGCACGGGCGGTGTCGGCCTGCTGTTTGCTCACTGCGTTGGTGGCGACGAGCCGGGTCAGGCGATCGAGATCGAGGCGAGCGTTTTCAAGCTGTGCCTCGTCCTTGAGCTTGTTCGCCTGCGCCTGGCTCAGCGCCGCCTCATAGGGGCGCGGGTCGATTTCCAGCAGCACGTCGCCGGCCTTGACATCCTTTCCCTCCGAGAAGTTGATCTTGACGATCTGGCCGTCGACACGCGACTTCACGAGCACGCTGTTGTAGGCCTGTACCGTGCCGAGGCCGGTGAGGTAGATCGGCACGTCGTGACGTTGCGCCGGCTCGGCCGAAACCGGCACCGGCGGGGCGGCCGGCCTTGGTACGGCAGCGGACGTCAGGAAGGGAATTGATCCTCGCGCAACGCTCAAATAGAGCGCGAGGCCTGCGGCCAAGAGCAAAACTGCAATGACTATCCACTTGCGCATCAGGTCTCATGCAATCGCAATAGAGGGCCGTCCACCTCCACCGGCCGGGCACAATGCTGCGGATATTTCAGTATCCGGCAACCGATTATCGCAGCGAAAGGCTGCGGGGACAATCGCCTGCCCGGTTGCACCGCAGCCCGAATGAAACGCAGTAAGGCCCCCCGCGACAGACATCGCGCAAATGCAACTCCTGTGGTCATCCATAGGTCACCTTTAACGCACCAGGCTTAGCCGAGAATTAGCTCGCGAAGTCAGGCACAAGAGAGCAAGCTTCATCAGCGCCGCCGCGCCCTTCTCGGCGCCGTCGCCGCGGAGCCTGCAACGAAGATCGATGCGTATTCTGCTGATTGAAGACGATCCAATGATTGGCAAGGCGCTGGTACGCGGCCTTAGCGATCAAGGCATGACTGTCGATTGGGTGCGCAACGGGGCCGAGGGGAGCGCGGCGCTCGCATGCGCAGAACATGCTCTCGTTCTCCTCGACATTGGTCTGCCGGAGATGTCGGGGATCGAAGTTCTCAAGGCGGCACGAACCGCGGGCGCACTGGTGCCGGTCTTGGTCATCACGGCCCGCGACAGCCTCGACGATCGGATTGCCGGGCTCGATCTCGGCGCGGACGATTACATCGTCAAGCCGTTCGAGCTGCGTGAGCTCTTTGCCCGTATGCGGGCCGTGCTGCGCCGTCACAATGGGCAAGCGCAGTCGCTGATCATGAGCGGCGAAATCACGCTTGATCTCGTCACCCATCAGGCGCGGTATCGCAGCACGGAACATGTCCTTTCAGCGCGGGAATTCGCGCTGATGCACGCATTCATGCAACGGCCGGGCGCCATCCTGTCGCGCGCGCAGATCGAGCAGCGGATCTACGGTTGGGGCGAGGAGGTCGAAAGCAACGCTGTCGATTTCTTGATCCACGAGATCCGCAAGAAATTCGACAAGGATATCATCAGAAATGTGCGGGGCGCTGGCTGGATGGTGGTCAAGAGCGAGACATGATGTCGTTGCGAAAAACCATTCTCGCCTGGGTGACGGTGCTGCTTGGCATCGTCGGCGCCGGAGCTGTCGCGGCTTCCTATTATTTCGTGAAGGATGAAGCCGATAGCCTGCTCGATACGCAGCTTCGTGAGATCGCACTCAACGCTGGAGAAGGGCTGTCTGAAAATGCCCTTCCGCATATGACGCACGAGATCGAGGATGAAGTGGTTGTCCAAATCTGGAACGCGTCCGGAGAAGCAATCCTTCGCACGTCACCAATCAGCATTCCTCGACAGCCAAAACTGGGCTTCGCGGATGTCGAATTCGCCGGCAACAGCTGGCGGGTCTATACATCGAGCGACGGCGTGCGCACCGCGCAGGTGGCGCAACGCTGGAGCGTCCGCGACGAGCTTGCGAGGAAAGCCGCCGTCGGAGCTGCGTTGCCAATTATCGGGGCGATCCCGATTGCCTGGCTCGTCATTATCTGGGCGATCAACCGCTTGCTGCGTCGGCTCGGCGGCTTCGCCGAAGCGTTGGCCCAGCGCAGCGTCGACGCCAAAGATCCGATCTCGCTGGAAAATGTCCCGCCGGAAATCGCACCTTTGAATGCGGCGCTCCATGAGCTGATCGGACGGCACCAAAACGCCGTTGATCGGCAGCGGCGCTTCGTCTCCGACGCCGCTCATGAGCTGCGAACGCCGCTCGCGGCTTTGCAGATCCAGGTCGATAACTTAAAGACGCACGCTACCGCTACACAGCTGGAAGCCATCGACGAACTGACTGGTGGTGTGCGCCGCGCCAGCGCACTGGTGGAACAGCTGCTCAGGATGGCCCGGTTGGACGACGCGGCATCATCACGTATCCGGGCCGCCATCGATCTTAAGGACCTGGTCGCGGCAGCCGTGGCCGATCACGTGGCAATTGCCATGAAAAAAGAGGTCGATCTCGGCCTCTCGGACAATGAAGCGTGCGGCGTGCGCCTCTCCGACCCCGAGATCGGCGTATTGCTTGCCAATCTGGTCGACAATGCGATTCGATATACGCCGAGCGGCGGGACCATCGATGTCGTTCTCAAACGACACGGCACTGACGCGCTGGTGGAGGTCGTTGATTCTGGTTGCGGCATTCCCGATGCGGCGCTGCCTCGCATATTCGATCGGTTCTTCCGCGCAGCGCCGGCCGACATCGAGGGGACCGGGCTCGGTTTGGCGATCGCGAAAGCAATCGCCGACCGGAACGGTTTTCGCCTGACCATTATGAACCGGCTAGACACTCAAGGCGTGATCGCCCAGCTACAGATTCCCATGTGGACGGAGCGAGCCCATCAATTGGGCTAAGTGCGGGCGACCCCTTCCTACGCGGCGCTGCGCCGGGGAAGACAAGGTTCTAGCGATGCCCGGGATCCTCTGCTCGACCGCTCCTTGTCTTGCCATTCTCGACTATTTTCGCCCATAATTGCTAACCGTCTCAACAACGGAGTCATTTGACAAACATGCTGGGGGGAGGTGGATATGCGCATAGGGAGGTTGTTGACAATCTGTGCCGTCGTGGCTCTGGCCGGTTGTGCGAGTAGTAGCGGCGCGAAATTCACAGACGCTAATGCGGTTGCGCCTAGGCTGACGCCGGATAAAGGGCGAATCTATTTCTATCGCAGCGCAATCTTCGGCCTCGCCGTTCAACCCGAAATCAGACTCAACAATGAGACGGTTGGGCGGGCAGTCCCAGGAGGATTCTTCTTTGTCGATCGTCCGAGAGGCAACTACGAGGCGTCGACAACGACCGAGGTCGAGACAAAGCTCGCCTTTCCATTGATGGGCGGCGAGACGAAGTACATCCGTGTCGGGATTACCCTTGGCTTGGTGGTCGCACACATGCAGTTCGAACTGGTTGATAAGTCGGTCGCCGAAGCGGAGCTTGCGTCGCTGAATAAAGTATAGTGCCGCGATACCAATCGAATTGATGCTGCAGGCTTGGAGCGGATTTCGAACCTGATCGAAATCCGCTCTAAAATAAAAAAGCCCGGCCCTCACCCCTCGCCAACTCTGGCACGACAGCGACGTAGCGTGGCAATCCCGAAACATGACGAAGTGCTTTGAGGCTGCGCCTCTCACATCACATTCGCTGAAGCCAGCAATCGCTTGACAAAGCCATCCATGGCGCCGCCGTCGATCCAGCGCGCGACAGCGACGAGATCATGCTCGGGGTCGACGAAGATCATGTTGGTGCCGTTACCGATATGCACGAAGGCGCTCGCCGGGGCGCTCGGCAGCAGCTGCCGGCTGGTGTTGAGAAACCAGTTCATGAAGCCGTAGGTCGGCTGTGCCGGCGTCGGGGTCAGCGCCCAATCGACCCATTGGTCGGAGATGAGCTGGCGGTCCTTCCATTTGCCGTGGCGCAGGGTGAGATAGCCGAACCGGCCCATGTCGTAGGCGTTGATGAACATGCCGCCGCCCCAGTGACCGCCCCCCGATACCGATTGCACCGCTGTGCCGTCGAGCACCACCCACGAGTTCTCGTAGCCGAACCAGCGCCAGGTGTCGGAGGCGCCGATCGGGTCCATGATGGTTTCCTTGAGCACCTGCGGCAGCGGGCGGCGCCACACATTGAGCGCCGCAAGGGCGAGCGCGTTCACGCGGACGTCGTTGTATTTGTAGACGGTGCCAGGCTTGTGGCGCGGCCGTGTTGTCCATTGGGCGGCGTTCGGCTCCGGCCGGTCGGCCCAGTCCGGCTTGCCCCACAATGTGCCTTCCCAATCGCTGGTCTGGCGCAGCATGTGATCCCATGTGATGGTGCGATTGTGGGGCGTGTCGAAGGGAAACAGGAGATTGGGGGCCCCGAGGCGATCGGATTTGTTGCCAGGCACGAGCGGGCTGAAGACCTGGATCGGGGCCACATAGTCCCGGACCGTTTCGTTGATGTTGCGGATCATCCCGCGGTCGTACGCAACCCCGATGAGGCTCGACAGCATGCTCTTGGTTACGCTGTGGGCCATGTCGACGCGCAGCGGATCGCCCCATTCGGCCACGATGTAGCCGTGGTGAATGATGAGGCCGGTCGGGTCGCCGCGGTCCTTGATGGGACCGATGGCGTAACCGAACGGCTCGCGGCCAAAAGTCTGGTAATGGTTCAACACGAGATCGCGCGGGCTTTTGGTCTCACCTGCGACCGCAAAGTCGGTGGCCTCCTTGAGCCGCGCCGGATCGAGGCCGGATTCCGTCGGCGTCTTATGCTGCCACACTGCATCCGGGTAATAGACCGCAGACTTGCCGTCGGGCCGGTTCGATTGCGCCGCTGCCCACAACGGAGCGGCGACAAACAGGAAAGCAAGGGTGGTGAGGCGAACGGACATGAGCTTCCTCCAGCGCGTCCCGGCGCGTCCGGGCTCGGGCGACAGTATATTATGCTGAGGCGCCGTTTGGGATAGCGCGCAGATGCTGCTCGCCCCGGCACCATCCTGGCGGTACCTATGATGACCTCGCGCGGTCACTTTGGGAGTGGGGCGATGGAATCCATCCAGATTGGCGATGTCAAGGCAAAGTTCTCTGCGTTAATTGATGCCGCCGAACGTGGGCGGCCCACCATTATCACGCGGCGCGATCAGACGCCGCGGCGCGAGGTCGATCATTGAGTTTAGGCTACGACACTGCAGCCTAGGCCAGACCGGAGAGATCCGATGCCAAAATATCTCGGAGCGCTGACTATTGTGCTATTGCTTGGGATGGTATTGACCCGCGTCTTTCTCTTGAAAAGACGGGGAATAAAGGCCGTTAAGTTCGGGAATATAGACAAAACGGATTTCCTGGTCATCCCATTTGCCTTCTTCTACTTCTATCTCGTCTTCGCTGCCGCATTCAATTGGCCTACCGTCAGCACGCAAGAATTTTTCCATTCCGAGACGGTCGCGTGGGCCGGCGTGCTGTTCTGTCTCGTGGGGTTGTTATTGATGTTGTGGAGCCTGATTTCGTTTAGGCAAAGCTTTCGTATCGGCATTGACACAGACCGTCCCGACAGTCTTATAACGAGTGGCGTTTTTGCTTTCAGCCGCAATCCCATTTATGTGGCATTTGCCATTATCTTGATTGGTCAATTTTTAATATTCTCAAATTGGATAATCTTGACTTATATTGGTGCAGCGACATGGCTGTTCCACCGTCAAGTCCTGCGCGAAGAAGAATATTTGAGCCGGCATCACGGCCAAGCATACGCCGAGTATTGCAATCGGGTAAGACGGTATCTTTAAGGATCCGATACACGATTGAACGCCGCCGCGCGAGGTCGATCTTCGAGGTCAGGCGATCTGCTCGACGGAGCTTCGAGGGCTTTGTAAGGTTGTGAACGAGCGGACCTTGTGACGCAAGCGAAGCGGAGGCATTTGCCGGGGTGCCAACGATAAATTCCGGAGGCTTCTTGAATGGGAGAGCGACAATAATGAGCAAGATTCTTGCCAGCGCTGCGTTTGCCATCCTCGGCCTCGCCGCCGTGACACCCGCGTCCGCGGGCGATCCGCGCGGAAACTGGCTGACCGAAAGCGGCAGGGCCAAGGTCGCCATCGTCAATTGCGGCGGGGCCCTTTGCGGGAACATCGTCGGCTTGAAGGAGCCGAACGATCCGGCGACGGGAAAACCGAAGACAGACACCAACAATCCCGACGCCGCGAAGCGCGCCCGGCCGATGATCGGCGTCCAAATCGTCATCGATATGAAACCGGATACAACCGCCGACAAGTGGAAAGGCGAAGTCTATAACGCCGAGGATGGCAAGACCTATAGCGGGTCGATCACGCTCGTGAATGCAACGACGCTCAACCTCCAGGGCTGCGTGCTCGGGGGACTGATCTGCAAGACCCAGACCTGGACGCGCACGAATTAGGGCGCGCTGCATGTGCGTGCGGAAGGGCAGGCGAGCCCACGCTCCGCCCGCTGCCATCTGTCGCAAAGTACCGCCGGGCGGTTTTTGCTTGCGCAGGCGCCCGCGCCCGCCTTCAATGCGCTGGCACGGCACCGGTTAGAACGACGGGAGGAGACCAATGGCAGCTTCGATCCGGCGTGGCATCGCTCGCGTCGCACTCACCATTCTCGCACTTCTGGCGCTGACCCCGACGCTGAGCGCCCAGGACAGTTTCCCGTCGAAACCGGTGCATCTGCTGGTGCCATTTCCACCCGGCGGCGCCGTCGATATCGTGGCGCGCACGCTCGCGGACGAACTGGGCAAGCGCTGGCCCACGAACATCATCATCGACAACCGTCCGGGCGCCGGCGGCACCATCGCGGCGGATGCGGCCGCGAAGGCGTCTCCCGACGGCCATACGCTCGTCATCGTGGCGAGCGGCCATGCCATCGTGCCGTTTCTTTATCCGAAGCTCCCCTATGACGTGTTCGCGGATTTCACCCCGATCACGCTGCTCGGCAATTCGCCGAACCTCGCGCTGGTGCGCGCCGATTCCCCGCTCAAGACTCTGGCCGATCTCATCGCGTCGGCGCGGGCAAGACCAGGCCAGCTCAGCTACGGCCATGCCGGCAACGGCACCTCGCCGCATCTTGCCGGCGAGTTGCTGAAGGTGACGGCGAAGATCGACATCACCGCGGTCCCCTACAAGGGCGGTGCGCCGGCGCTCAACGATCTTTTGGGCGGTCACATTCCGCTCAGCTTCAACAATGTTCCGGAGTCGATCGCAATGATCCGTTCCGGATCGCTGCGACCGCTTGCCGTGACTACCGCGAAGCGTACGCCGATCCTGCCGGACGTGCCGACCTTCGAGGAGGCCGGCATCAAGGGCTACGACACCGGCGTATGGTGGGCGTTGCTGGCTCCGGCCGGCCTGCCGGGCGACGTGAAAGCAAAGATTTATCGCGACGCCGCCGACGCCATGAAATCGGCGGCCGTCAAGGAGCGCTTTCAGACGCTGGGCGCGGTGCCGGTCGGCTCGACGCCCGAAGAGATCGCGGCGTTGATCCGCGCCGACTACGAGAAATGGGGACCGATTATCAAGGCCGCCGGAGTCGTGGCGGAGTGAGGGCTCTGATCGCCTCCTGCGCGGGCGCCACGCGAGCCGACGCGGCCGCGATTTCTGCCACCGCCTGACGCGTCCGTCGAGCGTTTGAACGCCTGGATCATATCACGGAGGGCGAGAGGCGCGTAAAGCGCGAGGACCGCGACGCCCGCGCCTGTTCCGCTGAGCCGCATAGCGCGCAGGACCAGTTGAGCAAAGCGAAAACCATCATCGAGGCCGCTAGACCGCCTCATGGCGGGCTTCACAAGAGCTCAACCCATCCTACCGACCGCCCAAGGACCACCGCATCTCAAGGCAAGCGCCGCTGGTCTGCGGCAGGGTCGTGGATGATCCGGTGTGCGACCAGGCGGTTCCATATAAACAGGATGATCAGCGCACCAAGGGTTGCGCCAATAAAGCGCGCACCCTGGTCGGGACGGTACCAGCCGATCAACTGGCCAAGCCAGGTGGCAAGGAACGCGCCGGCCACTCCGAGCAGCGTGGTGAACAGAAAGCCGCCCGGATTGTTCGGGCCTGGGGATAGAAGCCGCGCGATAATGCCGGCGACAAAGCCGATCAAAATGATCCAGAGGATGGTAGCCATGGCGTCTTTTCCTCGTTGCCGGGGAACCTCAAGGAGGCCGTGAGGCCGCTCAAGCCCGCATTCTGTGGAACCAAAGCCCACGAAATAGTTTTCAACCATCAAGGAAATGCGCAGCGAGCCGAAAAGATGCTCCAACCGGAGACGAAAGGTCGCTTCTCTCATCGTCGCACGACGAAAGCAGTGCGTTTCCAAAGAGCGAACGCAGTTTAGCAGGAGGCAATCATGGGTCTGATGGACGTTCTTAAGGGGATGCAGCATGGCCCGCACGGGCAGCCCCCACCCGGCGGCACGGGCACAGGCACGGGTACAGGCACAGGCATGTCGCCGATCACCATGGCGATACTTGGTCTTCTGGCCTACAAAGCAGTGAAAAGTTTGGGCGGCGGGCAGCAAGAGGCTCCCGCCGGCGCTGGCAGGCCGCCCTATCCGCCGGCTGGCGGCAATGTCAAGGTCGCCGCGCCCGAGGCATCTGGCGGTGGGCTTTCAGACCTCCTTAAGGGCGGGCTCGGCGGCCTCGGCGGCCTCCTCGCGGGCGGCACGGCCGGCAGCATCCTGGGCGGCGGCTTGAACGATCTGCTCAAGCAGTTGCAGCAGTCCGGCCTCCACGAGGAGACTAATTCGTGGGTCGGCAGCGGACCTAACAAGACGATCGCTCCGAACGATCTCGCCAACGCGCTTGGCGCCGATCAGATCAATGCGCTGATGGAGCACACCGGCCTGTCGCGCCAGGAGCTGCTTGAGGGCCTGAGCCAGCACCTGCCACGGGTCGTTGATCAGCTGACCCCCGAAGGGCAAGTCCCGCGCAAAATCCCGATGTGATCGGGCCCCCGTCACGTCGTCCGCCCCGTGACACCCCGCCGCGCCACGCGGCGGGGACCGTCTTCGCGGGCATCTAAGTCAATCGCATTTTGGTGCAGGTGACGCTGCTCCCTCTCCTCGCTAGCGGGAGAGGTAAGGCGCCCGCCGGGATGACGACGCTGGCTTTCCCAGGCGGGGAACGATAGGTTCCAATGTCGATCTTAGAGAAACGTGGTGATCATTTCATGTCGTGCCGCAGTCGCCTGCAACGTGCGCGATTTCGCGCAGCTTGTCGGTCCGCCTCAGTCCTGATCGGTTGGTTTGCTGTCTGTTGCGCGATGCCGCATCCCGCGGCAGCCGACGGCATTGCGCCCGGCGAATGGAAGCTCACCGAAACCATCGTTATGAATGGAAGCAAGACCCCCGCTCAGACCAGGACGCGCTGCCTGTCGCCCGAGCAGGCCGGCGACACCGCCGCAACCTTTTCGCCCGAATACCGCACCGTAAATTCCGGTTGCGAACGGGTCGAATTCAATTCCAGCCCCACGGCGCTGCGATGGCGCATGCGGTGCACCGGGCAATTGGACATGGACGTGGCCGGCGATTTCACCTTCGATACGCCTAAGCACTATTCCGCGACGATTGTATCGAAGGGCGCCATGGCGGGACGGGAGGTCGTCAATACCACGGTTTCCATCGAAGGTGAGCATGTCGGCGAATGCCGGTAGTTGGTCCCTACGCGTTCTCCGGCTGAAAATTCATCGCAACCCCGTTGATGCAGTACCGCAAATGAGTGGGCGGCGGGCCGTCGTCGAACACATGGCCGAGATGACTGCCGCACCGGCTGCAGTGGACTTCGGTGCGGGTCGTGCCGTAGCTCCTGTCGGTCGAGGTTTCGACCGCGCCCTCCACGGGATCGTTGAAGCTCGGCCAGCCGGTGCCGCTATCGAATTTCTTCTTCGACACGAACAGGGGTTGAGCGCACCCCGCGCACACAAAGGTGCCGTGGCGTTTTTCGTAATTGAGTGCGCAGCTTCCGGGCGCCTCGGTGCCGTGCTGGCGCATGATCCTGTATTGCTCCGGCGTGAGCAACCGTCGCCATTCCTCGTCGGTGTGGGTGACCGCGTAGCGCTTGGCTTCCATGATCGCTCCTCTGCTTTCCCCCATGTAGGATCATTGTTGCAGATTCATACCACGTGAAGTGCAGAATTGATGGCTGGCCTCGCGACCGTATTTATGCAGTTTAGCAGGCACGCGGGTCACACGCCACGGAGCACCGATGACGACCCCTTCGTTTGAGAACGTCGCCGTGATGGGCGCCGGCGCGGTCGGCTGTTATTTCGGTGCCATGCTGGCGCGGGCCGGTGCGCAAGTCCGGCTGATCGGGAGGCCGGCGCTGGTCGACGCGGTTGCGCGCGACGGGCTGCGGTTTGAGGGCATCGATTTCAAGGGGCGCATAGCCCTTTCTGCGACCACCGATCCGGCCGGCGTCGCCGGTGCAGGGCTCGTACTGTTCAGCGTCAAGTCGCCCGACACCGAGGCGGCGGCGCGGGCGATCGCGCCGCATTTGGCGCCTGGCGCCGTCGTACTCAGCCTGCAGAACGGCGTCGACAATGTCGAGCGTCTGCGTGCGCAGATCGCGAACGTCGTCGTGCCGGCGGTCGTCTATGTGGCCGCCGAAATTCCGGCGCCCGGCGTGATACGCCATAACGGCCGCGGCGATCTTGTCATCGGCACGCTCGGGCCGCCCCAAGCCGACGACGCGCTGATGGCGAGGCTTGCAGCCTATCTCGCCGGCGCTAGCATCCCGACGCGCATTTCCGACAATGTCGAGGGCGAGTTGTGGTGGAAGCTCATCTTGAACTGCGCCTACAATGCGGTGTCGGCTCTCGGGCGCAGCCGATATGGGCCCATGATGGCGATGCCCGAGATACGCCAGGTCATGACTGAGGCCGTCCGCGAGATCATCGCGCTGGCGAAGGCGAAAGGCGTGCGAGTAGCGATGCCCGATCCAGTCGAGGCGGTGCTCCGCTTCAGTGAATCCTTGCCGCAGGCAATCTCCTCGACGGCGCAGGACTTGGAGCGCGGCCGTCCGACGGAGATCGACTACCTCAACGGCTACGTGGTGCGCGCGTGCGATGCGCGCGGATTGCCGGCGCCGGTCAATCGCACACTCTACGCGCTGGTGAAGCTGTTGGAGCAGGGGCGGACTTCGTGATGGCGACCGTAGGGCGCAATAAGCCACCGGGTCCGGCCTTTGGCCGGCCCGATGATAAACTCAGCGCATTGCGCCGTTCTCGTGCGAAAGACGGGCGACGTCTCCACAGTGAAGCGGCGCAATGCGCTACGCTTATTGCGCCCTACAGGCTACCGGCAAGAGCGGAAAGAAGTTGACTTCACCTCGCCTGGAGGGGTCGCATGCGGCCGAGGGTAGGGAGGGGCCGCGAGGTCGGACAGCGTGGGCAAAGGCGCGTGATCATCCCAGCCAACATGCCCGCTCTCTGCGGCGCGCCTTTGCCCACCCTACAAGCGCTCAGGATCAATCGAAATCCGGTCCGACCCCATTCTTCGCCCTCTAATTCCCTGAGAACAGGGAAAATAACAGGGAATTTGCGACTTTTTTGATTGGTTTGGCGATTTTCGACATTAAATCATCTATTAGTTTCAAGGCGGTACACGCGAATTCCCTGAGAATTAAAACAGGGAATGTCTTCCGTCATAGCAGGGAATTAATCCGCCGGAACAGGGAATAACAGGGATTATTCTCCCCTGATAAGTGAAACCGCCAGAGGGCGGTCGGCATTAAATTAAAAACATAATATAGGAGTGTGATTATTTAATGGCGGCGCCGAACAAATTTGCCCGCGCGAAAGCCTTCTGCAAGCCAGCGCAGCATGGAGTGAACCATTTATTTGGAGTCATGGCCGGGCTTGCCCGGCCGTCCACGTCTCCCCCTCCCTACCCTCCCCCGCTTGCGGGGGAGGGTAGGGAGGGGGCAGGAGCGCCTTGGCCTGCGCTGGCGTCATCAGGCCGAAGCGCTCGCGGGGAAGGGGAACAACAACCCTCCCCTCATGAGGGGGAGGGTGAGCGTGGTGGATGTGGTGGGCATGGTGGTGCAGGTGATGGGCCCCGGCAGCGCTGGCCGGCGTCATGATGGCTGGGATTAACCCGGCGATCATGGTTGGCGAGGATGATGAGGCAAATCATCGGTTGAATTCCTTGAATGTTGGGTGACCTCAGTCTTCGATCAGTGGCGGCGGCATCAACTCGGTCATGCCGGGCATGCGATGGAGGCGAAGGTGGCGCCGCATCCAGGTCAGAAGGCGCGTCTTCGCCTTCTCGTAGACTTCCAACCATTCGAGCTTGGCGATGGTTGACCGTCCCTTCGCTTCCCGACAGATGAATTGGGCTAATGGCAAGCATGAAGAATGCTCGCTTTGTCAGCGAGCGCGATGCGGATAATAACCGGCCTCCACCTGCTAATTCGGAAAATGAGATTGAACATGAGAACGATTTTGTCGGTCGCGGGCATAGCCGCGTTGCTGGCCTCCCTAGCGATGGTGCAACAAGGGCGCCCCCACAACGCCGACCTCAAGGAGTGCGATCAGGAGAAACACTGTGCCGATCTATATGAAATATGAAGGGATCGTCGGCGGGGTCACCGAGAAACCGTATCAAGGCTGGATCGAACTGCAATCTGCTCAAATTGGCACCGAGAGGGCCGGGCGGCCGGTCTCGGAGATAATCACCACAAAGGTGATGGATAGCACAAGCCCCCAGTTCTACCAGGCTTCGCTCTGGGGTGAGGGCAAGAACGTAACGATTGATTTTGTCGACGCTGGCGGTACGCTCTACTTGAGACTGGAGTTGAAAGGCACCTTGGTATCGAGTTTTAATCCTGCAAACAGCGGCAGGGGAGCCGAACAGCCGGGCGAATCACTCGCGTTCACCTTCACGAAAATAACTTCCACTCCGCAGGCGCCATTAAAGGACAAAAAACAGGCGACGCATTCAATGGAGTTTCAAAGAGTCCAACAAAAGAATGTCGTACGCCAGCGCTCGGTGAAAGGTCGAGGGCATCAAAGGCAGATGTAGGCGACCCGCGAGACCACCGAACCGTGGCCCTTCTCAAGGCGCAGATGAAGGGCGGCATTGTAGTGCCGCATATTGCCCCGCTATCGCGTCGAGGCGGGCTGCGCATCCGTGAGCAAAGTTCCCGCCCTCCGGGCCTCATCTTTCTGCAACCCCGTTCGTGCTCGTCGTGCCAAGACATTGCGGATGCCCTGGATTAGGATTGCACAGCCCGCCGCGAGTCGGCTAGATCATTTTGCCCACAATGGTTGTCATCTCTGTCTTCGAAAAGGCACGGAGCGTCTGGGTGCGTACGTTGCCAAGCGCGCCAACGCTCAATCCCACGGCAGTGACCGCAACATCGTCCGGCGCTTCGACGATGGTGACGATGTCGTGGGCACCGAGGGTCCAGTACTGTTCCTTCACTGTGACGCCCGCCTTCTGCGCCATGTCCCTAAAGGCGTCGGCGCGGTTGGGCGAGTCTTTGACGTTGCGAATGCCTTGCTCGGTGAAGTTCGCCAATATGATGTAGGTGGCCATTGTGGGTCTCCCGTTGCCCCACGCGCGCCCGGACAATACTCCAACGGCTCCCGGAAGAGAGTACGCCAGCGAACGTAATCGCGGGGCAATAGTGGCCTTGGCGGCCGTTACGGGTCAGCTCGGCTCAATCTATCCCTTGGCGTCTTCGACAGAAGCATTCGACGCGCTATCGCATCGCCTGGTCCCGATAGACCTCGCGGCCGCCCACATAGGTGAGCAAGGCCCGCATGTTCGGGATCTTTGCCGCCTCGACCGTGAACAGATCCTCCGACAACACCGCGAAATCTGCGAGCTTGCCGGGCTCGATCGTGCCTTTGATATCGGCTTCGCCGGTGAGCCGGGCGTAGTTGATGGTGATCATGCGCAGCAAATCCTCGCGCGACGTCACGGCTTCGTTCGCCCCGTACACGCCATCCGTGATCGTGTCGCGAGTGAGGAAGTGATAGTAGGCGAAGAACGGATTGAACGGCACCACCGGAGAATCGGTCCCGCCCGCCACCAGAAAGCCGGCGTCGAGATAGCTTTTCACCGGCGTGATCTGGCTCGCCCGCGCGGCGCCCAGGTAGTTCTTCAGGGCCGGCGCCGCCAGATAGAGATGGTCTTGCACCGACAGGACGAGATCGAGCTTCTTCATGCGCGCGAGCTGCGCCGGTCGCGACACGAACAGGTGTTCGATGGCCCAGCGCTTGCCGGCGATCGGGTGTTCGGCGTCGGCGGCCTCGTAGGCATCCAGCACCTGGTCGATGGCGGCGTCGCCGACCGCGTGGGTGGTGGCGCGCCAGCCGAGATCGTTAATGGTCTTGACGACGGCGTTGTACGCCGCGGGCGGCACCACGGTGAGGCCATAGAACGTGCCGCCCTTGCCGTATTCGCCGGCGAACGGCTCCGACATGTGACCGCCCTCGAAGCCGCCGTCGACCAGAAGCTTGATGCCGCCGACGCGCACCCATTCGTCGCCTTCATCCTGCTTGAGCGGCGATTTTTCGATGATTTCGCGGATGCGCGCCGGATCGCGCGCGCCGGAGCCCGGAAGATAGATGTTATAGCGCAGGCTGAGCGCGCCTTCGCGCCGCACCGCCAGGATGGCGTCGAGCGCCTGGAAGAACTCGCCCTTGTAGCTTCCGGGAATCCGCACGCTGGTGATGCCGAAGGCATTGACCTTGCGCTGCGTCGTGAGCACGTCCGCAATCGTCACAGCCTTGGGCGGCGGCAGGGCGACGAGGCGCTTGGCGTTATCGACGAGTTCGCCGGTCAGCTCGCCGCTGGCGTCGCGCGTAATGGCGCCGCCATCCGGAATGGGCGTGTTCTTGCCGATGTTCCAATAGCGCAGCGCCGCCGAATTGAGGATGTAGTCGTGGCCTTCTTTGAGCTGGGCCTCGTGCCAGTCGGAATTGCTGACGATGAGATCGCCGGGCTTCGCCTGCGCGGTCGCCGCCCCGACCGCCGCCAGCAGGTCGGCGATCGAGCGTGTCGCCGCAAGATCGATGCCCGGGCCGCCGCCCTCGTTGTGGAAATGCCCGTCCGCCAGCCCCGGCGTGACAAACCGGCCGCCGAGGTCGATCACCCTGGTGTTCCCGCCCACATGGGCGCGCATCGCCTCGGTGCTGCCGACCGCAATGAATTTTTCGCCTTTCACCGCAAAGCCCTGCGCGAACCCCGCGCCGTCGCGGGCGGTGAAGACCTTGCCATTGACCGCGACGATGTCAGCCGATTGCCCGTGCGCCGTCCCGGCAGCAGCGCACAGGAGCGCGATTATGCTTAAAGTCACGATCCGCTGGCGCACGGCGTCCTCCGTCCGGCTGGTTCGGCAGGCCTGAACTAGCCCCGCTGGAGTGAGGACTCTTTGCGCTAACGTGTCAACTTTGGTCAAGGGCGTCATTCCGGGGCGCCGTAGCGAAGCGGAGGCGAGCCCGGAATCCATACTCCCTGACCTGTGGTTATGGATTCCGGGTTCTCGGCCTGCGGCCGAGCCCCGGAATGACCGGACGAAGGTTTGCCCGAACATGCCTCGTCGGTCGGAGGCGAAGCCTCGCTAGCTTCGATTCCGGCGGTCGGTCAACCGCGCTCGCCGCTCAATTCGCCGGCGAGGGATTCGACAAACGCAATAAAACTCTTGCGGATCGCGATGCTCGGAATCTGGCGGAACGCCGTCATGAGGTGAATGCCGTCCTTTAGATCCGGCACATCAAATTGCTCGGCGACGGCGAGCTCGATGCCGGCGTGCGCCGAGTCCATGAAGAAGAAAGCGATCGGCACTTCCAATGCAACGGACGTCTCGTAAAGCCGGCTGCAACTCACGCGGTTGGCGCCGTTTTCGTATTTCTGAATCTGTTGGAATGTGACGCCCAGTTTCTGGCCAAGCTCTGTCTGTGACAGCCCAAGCTGAACGCGGCGCAGGCGGATGCGCTTGCCAACCATCACATCGATAGGGTGAGGCATTCTGGCGCCCCCTTTATCATCGGTTGAGGACGGATCGTTTCGTCGGCGGAGCGGGCAAGTAAGTAGTTGAACACACCAGCGAAAGTTACACAACCGTAAATGCGAAATTCGCCTAACGCGCCTGTTGATTAATTTTTGTGCCACCGAGCCGGGGCGCCTGGCCGAAGGCGCTCTGCGGCCATGCCAGCCCATAGTGTTCGCGCAGGGTCTCCCCCGCATAGGAAGCGCGGAAAAGCCCGCGCTGCTGCAACAGCGGGATCACTTCCGCGCTGAAGACATCCAACATTGCGGGCAATAGCGGGGGCATGATGTTGAAGCCGTCCGCTGCGCCGTCGGTGAACCAATCTTCGATCAGATCGGCGATCTGCTGCGGTGTGCCGGCGACGGTGAAATGGCCGCGGGCGCCGGCAAGATTCGCCAGGAGTTGCCGCAGGGTCGGCTTTTCGCGACGCACCAGGTTCAGGATCACCTCGGTCCGGCTGCGCGCGGCTTCCACCGAGCCAGGTTCGGGAAAGTCCTCGGGCGCCAGCGGGCGGTCCAGCGGCAGTTGAGAAAAGTCGTGCCCCCCGAAGCGGCCGGACAACCGCTTGCGCCCTACCTCGGGGTCCGACAACTCGTTCAACTCGCGCGCCAGGAGCTGCGCCTCGGCCTCGGTGGATGCGATCATCGGACTGAGGCCGGGCAGAATGATTACCTGGTCGGGCGACCGCCCCTCGGCTGCCGCCAGCGCCTTCAAGTCGGCGTAGAACGCCTGGGCGGTCGCCTTCTCCATGTGGGCCGTAAACACCGCCTCGGCATGCCGTGCAGCGAAGCGGCGGCCGGTGTCGGACGATCCCGCCTGCACCAGCACCGGTCTCCCCTGCGGGCAGCGCGGCACATTCAGCGGCCCGGCCACTTGATAGTATTCGCCCTTGTGATTGATCGGCCGGATGCGGTCGGCCCTCGCATAGCGCCCACCGGCCCGGTCATCGATGACGGCGTCATCGGCCCAGCTGTCCCACAGCGCCTTGACGACGGACATGAACTCCTCGGCGCGGGCGTAGCGGTCGGCGTGGCTCATTTGGCCAGTGCCGCCGAAATTGCCGGCCGCCGTGGCAAGCCACGACGTGACGATGTTCCAGGCCACCCGCCCGTTGCTGATGTGATCCAAGGAGGCGAACTGCCGCGCGAGGTTGAAGGGCTCAGTATAGGTGGTCGATGCGGTGGCGATCATCCCGATCCGGCTGGTCGCTACCGCCATCGCCGCCAGCACGGTGACGGGCTCGAGCCACGTGCGCGCCGCCTGGGCCACGTCGTCGCCGAGCGCGAGCTGGTCGGCCAGGAAGATGGAGTCGAACAACGCGGCCTCCGCCCGGCACGCCAGATCCTGATAGTAGCGGATGTCGGTCAGCGCCAGCGGCGAAGAACCCGGATGCCGCCAGGACGCCTCATGGTGCCCACGGCTATGGATGAACAAGTTGAGGTGCAATTGCTGCTTCATCGCGCACAATCCGGTTTGAGACTGTGCTGATTATCATTTTCCAGCCGAATTCGGAATGATCCGGCTGCCCCACTCGCACTCGCCCGCAAGGAGCGGAGCGGGTCAACACCCGGCCGCTAAAGCCGCCTGCTCAAGCAGTCCGCTGCACCTTGGCGGGACCGAGCGGCCCAGAGTCCTTGTGGTCATCAGCAGATCACCACAAGGACGAAGGCTTGCTCTCCGCCTCCAAGTCCGGGCACGCAGTGAAGCACGCGAGCGCGGCCTACGCGCGTTCGAATTGCTCAATGTCGTCAAGGACCGTGATAGTGACCATCACGTTCAGCGGCGAGTTCCAGTCGACGTGCAGTAGAAATTCCACCCCGCCGGCCTCACCGCCGAGACCGTGGGCACCTACGTTGGACACCCATATTGGCGCCGCGCCCAGGATGGGGCGTTGAGTGCCATCGAGGCTCGGGCCCAGTGGGCCCGACTGCCATTCTGCAGCCGTGATAAGCACTGCGGATTTGATGTTGATAGGCGGCCAATTGAAGTTCCTTCTCACCACGCCTTGCACGTTGGTGTAGAACACTCTGATCGAACGTGCCATCGTTCTGACTCCTTTAGGTGACTCCCCGGCAGAATGGCTGAAGCGATCGACTAGACCAATCTCTTTTGCTGCACGGACATGAACCCGAGCAATGCGAGGTTGCCGGTGCACACCACAAGGATGGCGCCCGCGATCATGAAAGCGAGCAAGTCCTGGGCAAATAAAGGAGTCGTGAGGCCGGCAGGCGCGTCGAGGGGGACGAAATAGGTAGCGGCCATGGCGGTGTAATGCATGGAGGCAATCGCCAGTCCTTGCACGACCCCCCCTGCCAGGGTCGTCACGATGGTCCGCTTGTAGAACGCAAACCAAAGCGCAGCCATGGACGCGACGACGGCGATAGCAATCGATGCGGCGACCAGGGTTTGGTCATAGGCAAGGCCGCAACCGCGGATGGCGCCCATGCCGAGATAGTGCATGCTGGCAATTCCAAGCCCCATCAAGACCGCGGCGCCAGGAATGCTGAAATAGCCGAGCCGACGGTTGCTGACGATGAAAAGCCCCATCGCTGTGACGCTGATCGCGATGACAATCGACAGGATCGTTTCAACGATATTGTAGTTTATGAGCACCGGGAATTGGACCGCCATCATGGCGGTGAAATGCATTGACCAAATCGTCGTCCCCATGATCAGGCCGCCGTTGGCGAGAGCAAAGCCCGCCTCCCACGACTCGTTGTCGTCGACATTGTGCGATCCGGAAGTAATGGCGAGCGACGTAAGCGAGCCCATGATTGCCACAACGACTGATAGCAACACGAGACCGGGCTGGTAGAAAACTACCATTTGGTTCCCTCCGCAGTGGTGGAATTGCAAGATGCGTCAATGCTAGCTAACGTAGAACTTTCGCCTTATCCGGGTACAACCGTAACCTTAGGTCAAACAGAAGGAAGGAAAAAGGTCGGAACGCTTGTTGACCGACAACTTTAACAGGAATTATGTACGTTTTCTGACAGACGATTTAAGGGAAATGATGTACGATTTCTAATCTTGGTAGAAATGCCGTCGATGGTTGTGTGGAAGGAGGAATCACAACGTCGAGTGAGAGTGCTTGTTGCTTGTGATTGCATAGAGGGGGCGCTTGATGTTGCGGTCAGTTCGTGAACAAGCGATTTTACTTTCGGCGCGGTCCTCGGTCGTCAGAGCTTATTTTTCGCGGCCGCGGAAGCTTAGACTCGTCCCTTTCATTGTAATCGCAGTCCTACTCTTTCCGCTGATCGCCTTTTTAAAAGGGCAAGCCGCACTTGCTCAGATATCTCCTGCTCAGATATCTCCTGCTCAGATATCTCCTGCTCAGATATCTCCTGCTCAGATATCTCCTGCTCAGACATATCCTGCTCAGACATATCCTAGTCTGACATATCCTGCGCAGACATATCCTACTCACACGCATCGTGCGTCGCATCGCGCCGTGTTGGCCGAGCAAAAGGCGTTGGCGTTGGCCCAGCAGCAGGCGCCGCAAAAGAAGTACAATGAGGGGAGGCTGATGATTCTGGGCGGATATCCCGGCACGACCTATTTCAACCTGGTGCATGATATTGCGGCCGTACTGGCGGGGAGCGACGATCTTCGCCTGATAGCCGTCGACGCCCCCGGCGGAATAGAAAGCCTGCGAGATCTTCTGCTTCTTCGCGGCGTCGACTTAGCGCTGGTGCCCGAAAATGTACTCGAATATGCCGATGCAATGGCGTCGCTTGGGCCTGGCCTCCGCGACCGGCTGACCTACATCACCCGGCTCTACGGCGAAGAGGTTCATATTCTGGTCGGCCCCGGCGCCTATTCAATTGAAAATCTGAGCGGCAAGAAGATTGCTGTGCCCCCAGAAGATGGCAACGCGGAGTTCACTGTCCGCGATTTGCTTCGACGTCTCCATATCGACGCCGACGTGGTCAAGGTGGCGGCGGCTGACGCGATTGACGACGTCCGGTCTGGCACCCTTGCGGCCCTCGTTCTGGTAGGCGGCAAGCCGTTGCGCTTTGTCGCTGCGCTCCCGAAAGATGGAAGCCTCCGTTTGCTGGCCTCGCCGGCGACTCAAGCGTTGGGAGACGGCTATTCGCCGAGCAGCCTTCGCGCGGATGATTATCCGGCGCTGATCCCCGACGAGCAAACGATCGAGACCGTATCCGTCGGCGCGGTGCTGGTCGCAAACAATACGGCGAAGTCGGAGGAGTCCAATGGAAGAATCGCAAGATTCGTTCCAGCGTTCTTTGGTGCGCTTTCCGAACTCGCCAGCCCGCGCCGGCACCCGAAGTGGGGCGAAGTAAATTTGGCGGCCACGCTCAGCAAATGGCCTCGCTTCCCCGCGGCGAAGGAATGGCTCGACAAAACCTTGCGAGAGCAAACAGCCTCGGTGCAAAGGGATTTCGAGGAGTTCCTGCGAGTTAACAGCCCTGCAGGGTCGCCGGCGCTCACGTTCGCGGCACGAAGACAATTGTTCGAAGAATATCTGAAGTGGACCCGCAGCGCGACGGGCGCCCCTAACTGAGCGCGTCTCGATGAAAGTTGATCCACGTTTCGACCGTCACCTGCTGGCTTGGCCCGGTGTGAGCGCAAGAGAGTGGCCGATGAATCGATCTGCAGAACCGTCCCCGGCAATGGACACGGAAAAGCTTCTAGGGCTGCGTGAAAAGCCCGGTCACCCTCCATACTCATCGCCGCACGCTCCGAGGGGGCCATCGCCGCAAGCAGACCAGCAAAACGCGCCGTTCGACTCCTATGAAGGCGCCGCGCTCAAGCGGGCCCGTAGCCGCGCTCCCAGCATCAGTCCGTGGTTATTTGTGATGGCGACCGCTCTCAATACGATGGTGGCGTCCATTCTCGCCGTCATCATCACGCTTGGAGTCGTGCGCCAAGAGCGGTCCGACGTGCGCTCCGACGTCCAGCAGCGGGACGCCGCGGTGGCCCCGGCCTCTGCCCGACCGGCGGTCGTGGTGCGAAGCGAGACGGCGGCGCCGAACGTCGCCCTGCAGCAGATCAGCCTGCGGCCGATCGGTTCGCCCAATCAGCCGCTGCGACTCGAACCCCAGAAGCCCGCACAGCTGTCCTTGCAGATCGAACCGGAAGAAGCTGCAAACGAACCGTTTATTCTCGCCCTCTCCGGCGCTCCGCCCGGAACGCTCTTGTCGGGCGCGACCCAGATCAGCTCTGACACCTGGTTCTTGTCACCAGGTTCGGCAGACCGGCTTGAAATCGTTTTGCCTGAATGGTCGACCTCGGTGTTCGAGATCACCATAACGCTGCGACGAACCAACGGCTTGATTGCTGCTCAAGCCAAAGCCTGGATCGCGGTACCTCCGCCGCCAAGCCGATTGCCCGCGAGCCCGAAGATAGGCGAGGCCACTGCCAGGGATCTTGTGGCGCGAGCCGACGGGTTGCTCGAAAAAGGCGACATCGTCGGAGCGCGGGCGATCTACCAGCGTGCGGCGGAACTGGGCGACGCGTCGGCGGCGTTGGCTCTTGGGGCGACGTACGATCCAAACCGACTTTGGTCGCTTGGCGCTCTCGGTCTGGTGGGCAACAAGGAGCGAGCAAGGCAATGGTACCAGCTCGCCAGCGAGCTCGGCCATCGCGAAGCCAAAGCCAGACTCAGTTCGCTCGGATTCTAGGACTCATCCGTGATTAAGTGAATCACAATCCTGTCATGAGAGTCCGACCGATCACTGCTTACGCTCAAGCATGACGACGACTTCCGTCGGCTCCGGCTCGTGGGGCGTCAAACTGGTCCATTCCGCATCGCTCCAGTTGGCAAGATTTACCACCGTCCCTGCCGGCGTGCCCGCGTGGGCGCTCTCGTTCGGCTCTACGACATTCAATCCGTTGCCGTCGAGGAAGAACGTGTGGTCGCCGAACAATTCGTTCAATTTCGGAACTAACGGGTGGTCCTCGGGGATCACGTGAGCTTCGAACTGGGTCAGCGTTTGTTCGACCTGCGTGGAACTCAGTTTCATGACAGACTCCATTCGCTTAGCTGTGGAGCGTCCGACATCGTGGTGGTCGACGTGTAGCCGGCCATTGCCGCGATCCGACCAAACTCACGGATGTCGGCCCATAGCGGCTATTTGTCCGAAGGCCGAATATGCTGAATAAGTTTATCCCGAATTTCAGGGTTGTCTCGTGCCGCATCCAAAATCGATGTGTACTCCTCAACCGAGAGACCCTGTTCGGTCACGGCCTTTGTAAGCTCATTGTTCGCCTCCGCGACGATACGCTCTTTCTCGGCGGGCGCTTCCGTTTCGGCGAGGCGTTGCCGGTAGTTCCTTTGGAGACTTGCGACGCGTTCCATCGCTGCCGCCGTCGCACTAAGCTTTTGATCCGACATGTCCGGTGCGGAGGTGGAAGGACCTGGCTGAGGTGATTGGGCCAGAACATTCGCGGCAGGGGTGGAAAGATAACATCCCGCAGTTAGGATCGCTGCGGCAAGTGATCGCGGGAACAATCGCATTTCTTTCTCCTCGCGGCTGCACCGCTGGCTTGGGACGGCTGATTGAACTAATCTGGGATAAACATCGGCTGACCCAAGCAGTTCCAGTCCATTCGAACGGATTTGAAATGTGGTCAGGGGCTGCTATCCTCACCTTTGACGGAAACGCCTTGCCGTGTGTGAGGATCCGCGCATGCGCTCGAAAGGCCATCCACCAGCGGAGCACAAGTTTCGAGCAGGCGAGAGAGTGAGGCTCGCCGCAAGGGCCACGAAGTGGGGCGCCGCCGAAGGCGGCTACGTGGTGACCAAACAATTGCCCGAGCGGGACGGCGAGTTTGAATATCGGATCAAGAGCATTTCCGAACCGCACGAGCGCGTTGCGCGTGAGAGCGAGCTTGCTCGTGAATAGCCCGCTTGCGGCCCAAACCGTAGTGCCCCATATTCTCCAATCGAGTTTCGGCCGAACGACTTGGCCTCGTCGCGCGCCGCCGCGTCGGACTGACGACCTTCCTCCAAATCTCGAACGAACCGGCTGCGCTGACGTGCAGCCCCATTACACACGTACCTGAAAGACGAGCTATATGACGCAAGGAACCGTGAAGTGGTTCAACGGCCAAAAAGGCTACGGATTCATCCAGCCGGATGACGGCAGCAAGGATGTGTTCGTGCACATCAGCGCGGTCGAACGCGCTGGCATGCACGGGCTCGACGAGGGACAAAAGGTCTCTTTCGAGGTTGTTGCTAATCCAAAGACGGGCAAAACCTCGGCTGAAAATCTGCGCGCCGTCTGATCAGCAGCGCGAAAACTCGTAAATCCTGATCACGAAGGTGCCGGCCGGTAGCCCTGCATCTCCAGACTGGCTTTGTCCCGAATCATGGTCCGTAGTCAGGAACCGAGCCGTCGTGCGCCGATCGTCCTGTGGAAAGCGCGGCATCGACTCGGTGCATGAGGGCCCCAATACCGCAATACTGCGACGGCGAATCAGCCGGAGGAGCCGCAGCATGCCCAGGGCCAGAAATCTGTTCCTCACCGAGCCGCAGGCGGCCTGCCTGATCGCGCTCCGACATGGCAGGGACTCGCAATCCAAAATCGCCATCGAGGCAAAGCTCAGCATCACCAAGACCACGGCGGCGTTGGGCGCCTTGGCTGAGCTTGGACTTGCCGAACGTGACCAGGCAAAAGCATGGCATGCGACGCCGCGCGGAAAAACCTGCCGCTTCGACACCGTTCCGGATCGCCCGCGGCGGCACGGCCCGCTGCCCGGACCCGGCGGGCGGCGCCTGCTCGCATTGCTGGATCGACCGATGCGGGGAAGGGAGATCGTCGAAAAACTTGGGATAACCCACCAAGGCGTCCGCCAGCTTTTGATCATGCTGCACGCATACGGACATGTGCGCTTCGCGGACCCGGAGAATCCGTTCTGGATCGTGATGCGCGCCGGCGACAAAACCTCCGTGCTATCTCGCCATGAGGAGCGCGTGTTGTCGGCAGTCCCGCGGGAGTATGCAACCGATGCCGTCAAGATAAGGATTGCGGCCGGCGTGCCGGATGCCGAGATTGCGCAGATACTTGAACGTCTGCTTGTTCGAAGGTTGATCGAAGCATCCGATGGATTGAGGGGAGGCCGGGTCTATCGCGTGACAGGCGCCGGCTTGAAGCACCCTCAGTATATCCCGTCGGCCGCTCGCGCGCAGGCGCCGCGCCTGCCTGTCGAATCCGACCGTGTTCGCAAGGTGCTATCGGCCATTTTTGATTCCGGAGAGCTGCGCATCAAAGATGTCACGACCACGGTGAGCGTCCCGCACCAATCGATAAATGCGCTGATGCAGTATCTCAAGCGCAAGCGTCTCGTAAAAAAACGCGGCCCCGATCTTCATTCGCCGTATGCATTGACGGCGGAAGGGATTGCGGCTTTGGCGGAAATGACGCGGAGTTCGGACGGCCGGCGGCAAAGCCACAGCACCCGTAGCCCGGGTTGAGCGCCAGCGAAACCCGGGGACCGCATTGCCGTATTGATAGGTCTGCTCCCTCTCCCCGCTTGCAGCGTGGACCGGATGAGGGGGGCTCGCCGGCAATGGAAACGGTGTAATAATACCATTCTCAGGAGGAAGACGGATCGGGCATTTTGGCAAAACGAAATACCCTATTTTTTGTAAGCTCTGACAAGGTCTTACGGGCACCCGGCGGATAACAAGGGCAAAACTCGCCGACCGAGATCGGCGCCGTTACAGCCCGCCGAGATTGCGGAATTTCTGCACGCGCTTGCCCTGCACCTCGGCGCTGTAGACATTGCCCTTGCTGTCGATGCCGATGAAGTGGAGGTTGTAGAACTCGCCAAGCTGGTGGCCGACGCGGCCGTATGACGCCATCAGGCTGCCGTCCGCGCGATTGATCACGTGGAATTTGCCGTTGGGGTCGTCGACCACCAGGAGATAGCTCTCGGCCGCATCCGGCCACTTTGCAATCGAGCCGATGGTGCCGGGCGCGCTCTCTTTCAGGACCGAAATCTCACGCACGAAGGTGCCATCCCGGCGGAACATCTGCATCCGGTTGTGGCTGCGGTCGCAGACCAGCACCAGCCCGTCTTTGGTGATGGTGATGCAATGCACCGGGTTGCCGAACTGCTGCGGGGCCGGGCCCTTGGGGTCCCATTCGACCTTGTCGTCGGTCGGCGGCTTGCCGTAGGCGCCCCAGTGGCGCTTGTAGGCGCCAGTCGCGGCATCGAACACGATGACGCGGTGATTGGCATAGCCGTCGGCGACGAAGATCTCGTTGGTCTCGCGATCGACCGCCATGTCGGCCGGGCGGTTGAAGTGCTCGATGTCATTCGACCCGCCGGGCGTCCCGGGCTTGCCCAGCCGCATGACGAACTTGCCGTCACGGGTGAATTTGTAGATATGCCCGCCGGTCTCGATGTTGTCGCCGACCCAGACGAAATTGTTGTGGTCGACGAAGATACCGTGCCCGTCGTTGCCCCACTTGTAATCGGGACCGTCCCCGCCCCAGCCCTGCACCACCTTGCCGGCCTGGTCGAATTCGATCACGGGCGGAGCCGCTACGCAGCAAATCACGTTCGTTGCCGTCGACGCTCGCTTCTCGCGGGCATCGAGCGAGCTCGGGCGCTGATTGATCCAGATATGGTCCTGGGCATCGACGAAAATGCCGCCGATGGTGCCGATAATCCAGTTGCCCGGCAGGGTCTGCGGCCAAGTGGGATCGACCGCGAATTTTGGCGGCTCCGCCAGGGCGGGCCGCAGCAGCGCAGCGGCGATGGCGCCGACGATGAAAGCAATCTTGCATCCCATGCGCAGCATCAGCGCCTCCCTCTTGTCTCGTGACGCATCCGGCAACCTCGGCCGATGTTTACTCGCCTAGTCACGCTGAGCGACCACGGCAGAGTAGGTGTCAACTTAGGCCTTACTTTCAGTTTGAGCAGTATGATAGCGGAAGCCAAGCAAATTTCGGCGAGAAAATTTTGATGAGTTTGTCCGACGTCTGGCGATGGCTCGAAATGCTTGAGTTTGCTCAACCAGAGGCTAAATCGCAGTCCCTCGATCGTTCGATTGATCAAACGCGAAGTCGTCGCTGGCTGTCGCGCCGACGACGGCTTGCCGCCCACGTGCACCGGGCGCCAGAGACTATCCTGTGAACTTGGGACAGCAAGTCATTTTCTTGCCGCGATTTCGAGCCCATTGGTGCGCGCACTGCGCGCGTACGCTTTATCTGCCAACCGACTGTTGTTCTCCATCTGTTGTCAGGAGTTTCCCAATGCAGCCCGTGTATGCCGGCTCGACACACCAACTCTCCCGATCTTACAGCGCGACTCATCCGATTTCCGTCACGCCCGATGCAGCGGAAAGGCCTCTTCGCATCTTGCTGATGATCATCGGGACCGCGCTTTGGATTATATTCGTCCTTTCCGTGGTCGGCCTGGTCTACGGTATCCTGCTGGGATTGTTGTTCTTTTTTGCACATCTGAGCCTTATCGCTCATCTCCGCGGCAGTTCCATCAAGCTTGGGCCGCAACAGATGCCGGAACTCTACCAACGAGTTGTTGAAATTTCGCAAAGGATCGGCATGAAAACAGTGCCAGACGTTTACCTGCGAGAATCCGGAGGCATCCTCAACGCATTCGCAACCAAATTCGGGGGCGCAAGGTTTGTGGTGCTATATTCGGACTTGGTAAAAGCCTGCGGCGACAATGTGGACGCTCTCGATTTCATCATCGCACATGAATTGGGGCATATTCATCGCGGTCATCTGAATCGGCGTTGGCTACTCGCGCCGGCGATGATCATTCCGTTCCTGGGATCCGCCTATTCCCGCGCTTGCGAATTCACCTGCGACCGATTCGGATTCCAGGCTCCTTCTGATCCAAATCGAAGTCTCGACGGTTTATGCATTTTGGCAGCAGGTCCCCAATTCGTTCCGATGGTCAATAGGCAAGAATTTGCCGCGCAGGGGCTGGATCTCAACACGGCTTTCATGAAACTGGGCGGGTGGTTCGCGACGCATCCGCCTTTGGCTCAACGCCTTGCCGCGCTTGAGCCGAGTTTGGCGCCCAAAGTGCCGGCTCGTATGACCGCAACAATGGGTGCCTTGTTTGTGGCGTTCGTGCTTTTTGCGCTTCCTGTCGCGGGTGGCGTATTTTTTGTCAAACAGGTTGTGGAAGAAGTTAAGAACAAGATTTCTATGCAGATGTCCCCCAATGGCGAATCATTGAGACGATCGGCAAGATAGGAGTGTGAAGCGCGGCAAAATCCATGCCGATCAAGACGGGGGCCTTGATTCCACCTTTCACGGCGCCAGGGTTACGGCGTTAGCTTGGCGCCGCCCGCCCGCCGCTTCGAGCAACGACGCTGCAGATAACATGGTCTACGGAGAGTGCCTCGATCAGATTGACGCCCGCTATATTTCCATCGCCCGTCAGACCTCGTCAACGCTTCCTCCGTGAGTGCCGTCGTCCTGCAGCCGGACGCCGAGGTCGGCTCCGCGGAGGTTTGCAGACAATGGCGATTTTCCCAGCGTGCTCTTGTCCAGTGCGACGCTCTTGAGAATGGCGTAGACTGGCAGCTCAGATCTAAGTCCGAGGGTCTCGACCGACTTTCTGGTAAGCCGCGCCCAAAGCTTCACGCCGTTGCAGTCGATCGCGACCTCGACCGCAGTATCTCCGCTGTCTCTCAGCTCGATGACTTTTCCCGGCAGCACGTTCAAGGCGCTCAGTCCGACGGGCGGGGCGTTTGCGATCATCACATCTCGCGCACGAATGCGCACGCGCACGGTCGTACCCGTGGGCAGATCGAGGTACGGCGCGCGGAGCAGCCCGGCCTTGGATTGCAGCATCGTGAGACCGAATTGGATATCGTGTTGCGATATCCTCGCCTCGATGACGGCGCCGGCTTCCTCCACCGCATCCTGCGGCACGACTGCGCTCCGGCTCAGCACCTCGGCCGGATCGCCCGCGGCGGCGACACGGCCATTGCGCAACACGACGATCGAATTGGCGAGCCGGCCTACCTCGCTGAGAGAATGAGACACGTATATGATCGGAACATTAGCTTCATCCCGCAGCCGTTCGATGAAGGGGAGAATTTCTGCCTTCCGCTCGTCGTCGAGGGCCGCCAGCGGCTCATCCATCAGCAGCAGGCGCGGCGAGGCAAGGAGTGCCCGGCCGATCGCAACCCGCTGCTTCTCGCCGCCTGACAGTGCGCCCGGCCGACGCTGCAAAAGGTGGCCGATGCCGAGAAGATCAAGAACCGTTTCGAGCTGAACCTTGCGCTCCTGCGGTGGCCTGAACCAGCGCCCGAACATGAGGTTCTGGCGAACCGTGAGGTGAGGAAAAAGGCGGCCTTCCTGAAACACGTATCCGATGCGGCGCCGGTGGGTCGGGACAAAAATGCCGGCTGCGGTATCGACGAGCGTCGTTCCGTCGACAGCGATCCGCCCGCGGTCGGGACGGATAAGTCCGCCGATGACATTGACGAGCGAGGTTTTTCCCGCGCCGGACTGTCCGAAGAACGCGGTCAGCCTCCCTTCCGAGGTGAAGCGCACCTCCAGCGCGAAGACGCCCAACCGATGCGCGACATCGACCTCGATCGTCATTCAGTCCAAATCTTGCGGCCGACCCATCGCGCCATCAGCTCCGATACCATGAGGGCCGCCATGGAGATTGCGATTGACACCAGCGTCAGACGCAGCGCGCCGGCTTCGCCGCCGGGGACTTGGGTAAACGTGTAGATCGCCGTAGGCAACGTCTGCGTCTCGCCCGGAATGTTCGAAACAAAGGTGATGGTCGCGCCAAACTCACCCATGGCTTTGGCAAAGCTTAAGATCATGCCGGCGATAATTCCGGGCGCGATCAGCGGGAACGTGACGAATACGAACACCCAGAACGGATTGGCGCCAAGCGTCCCGGCAGCTTCTTCAAGGCGGCGGTCGACGGCCTCGATCGAGAGCCGGATCGCGCGCACCATCAGGGGGAACCCCATGACGGCGCACGCGAGCGCCGCACCGGTCCAACGAAATGAGAACACGATGCCGAATTGCTCGGCCAGGAACGAACCGATCAGCCCACGCCGACCAAAGGTCAGCAAGAGCAGATATCCGGTTACGACCGGCGGCAGGATGAGGGGCAGGAGCACGATCCCGTCAACGAACGATTTGCCGGGGAATTTGTAACGCGCCAGCAGATAAGCGACCGCGATCCCGATCGGCAGGCTCGCGAACATCGCCACCGTCGCAACCCGCACGCTGAGCCGGACGGCGGTCCACTCTTCGGGTGAAAGATTGAGCCATCCGTCCATGGCGGCCGCTCAATCGCTGCGCTGCCGTCCACGGTCATTCACGATCACGCGCCGCCGGGACTGAGCACCGTAAAGCCCTGACGCGCGAACACCGGCTTTGCCGCCGGGGACCGCACATAGCTCAGAAAGGCGCGTGCGTCGGGATTCGCGGAGGTCTTCGTCAGGGCAATCGGGTACGTGATCGGCGGATGGGAATCCTCCGGAAACGTGCCCACGATCTTCACCGCAGGTTCCGACGCCGCATCGGTCTGGTAAACGATCCCAAGCGGAGCTTCGCCGCGCGAGACAAGCAGCAGAGCGGCGCGCACATTGTCGGCTTGAGCGATCTTGTCCTTCACGCCGTCCCAGGCGCCGAGCTTCTCCAGCGCAGCTTTGCCGTATTTCCCGGCAGGCACCGCATCGACGTTGGCCATGGCAAGCCGCCCGCCCTTCAAGGCGGCGGCAAGGTTAAAACCGCGTGCGATGTTCAGCGTGAACGTTGCGTCCTTCGGGGCGACGAGGACGATCCGGTTACTCAGCAAATTCGAGCGCGTTTGCACGTTGATCAGATTGTTCTGCTGGCCGTAGTCCATCCAGTCGAGATCGGCGGAAATGAACATGTCCGCCGGCGCGCCTTGCTCGATTTGCTTGATCAACGTGTTGCTCGCCGCATACGAGATGATGACCTTTTTGCCGCTCTCCCGCTGCCATTGTGCCGCGACGTCGTCGAGCGCATTCTTCAAGCTGGCTGCGGCAAATACCAGCGGTTCCTTCACTTGTGCCAACGCCGGTCCGGTACCTGCGCCCAGCACAAGCGCAGCTCCGAACAGTAAGCCAAGTGAACGCCGTCTGTTCATGCTCATCGATGTTCGCCTCTTGCAAGTAGCTATATTCCGGTGGGAATAGCGGTATCATAGCGAAGATGGCGAATTGATCAATCGTGTCGCGACGACGCATGATCGCGAGTGCCGGTGAGCTATTTATTCGGAGTCATGGCTGGGCTTGTCTCCATGAGCGCTAAGTTAAGCGACAGCCGGGCAGTCTTACCTCTCCCCGCTTGCGGGGAGAGGTCGGAATTTGTGCGCTCTTCGCGCAAATTCCGGGTGAGGGGGCGTCTCCACGAGTCTGAGCTTCGTGGAAAGGCACCTTCACTTTCAGCGAGTCCGCCCTTGTGGAGAGGCCCCCTCACCCCGACCCTCTCCCCGCAAGCGGGGAGAGGGAGCAGAAAGGGCAGCACGCGCCCTCATCGGAACCTGCGCTAACTGCGCGAGCCAGCCTCCAGCGGGCCTGCCGCAAGATAGCGTGCAAACCACCGTGCAGCGTGATCGATGACCGCCTCCAACGCTCCCGGCTCCGGGAAGAGATGGCTGGCACCAGGAATGATCTCCAACGCCGCCGGGCCTCTCAGGCGGGCCAACGCGCGCTCGTTGAGTTCGATCACACCATAATCCACGCCGCCCACGATCAGGAGAGTCGGCGTGCAAACCTGATCCAACGTCTCATCCGCAAGATCGGGACGCCCGCCGCGAGAGACGACGGCGCCGATGCGACCTTCCAGCCTGGCGGCCGCGACGAGCGCAGCCGCCGCTCCGGTACTCGCGCCGAACAATCCGAGCGCCGGCCGTCCTGCTTGAAAATCTCGATCGAGCCAGCGGACGGCATCAACAAGTCGCGCCGCCAGCAAGGCGACGTCAAACACATTCGCCCGGTCACTTTCCTCTTCCAAAGTCAGGAGATCGAACAGCAAAGTGCCAAATCCCCTGGCACTCAGTCCCTCGGCGACCGCCATGTTGCGCGGGCTGAAACGGCTGGAACCGCTGCCATGCGCAAACGCAATGACAGCCCGCGCGTTGGGCGGATATCGCAATGTCCCAGCCAACCCGACCGGCGGAATGCGCACATCGCGAATCTCGATTCCGGTCTTGGGTTCGTCTTGACCTGTAGTGCGATTTGCGGTTACGCCCATCTCGGACCACGTTCGGCGCTGTGAGGTTGCCGGGTCCCGTCTTGCGGATGAACGCAAATCAGAGCCGCCTTGTTCCTGCCGTAGCCTCCGTTTCGACCGCGACGTGCGCCATCCTCGTAACAGGAGCAAAACTCGTGGCGTCATCGCCGGGCTTGTCCCGGCGATCTCGATCAGGATGGCACAGTGCCCGATTATCGGGATGGCCGGGACAAGCCCGGCCGTGACCAAGTGGGGCTGCCACGAGTTTTGCCCCTGTTACCAATCCCCTATCGAAGCCTTCAGAAATCCGCCTTGCCTGCTACCGGAATGTGATAGTCGAACAGATGCTCGTTGTTCTCTGCACAAATTTCCTCTGCCATGGGGCGCTGAACACGATCGTAGCGCTGCATCACCGACCACGGCGCGTTGAACGCACCCGCATCCTCGAACGTAATGTCCACTTGCATCGCCTTGCCGCCGTCGACCAGCTTAAAGCGCTCGACGACGTGCAACTTGTCGGTATGTGGCGTGCGGAAATTATTTACAAAAGTCTTGTCGTTTAGTCCGATCGTGTCGACCACGAGCGTGTCACCTTCGTAGTGGCCGACCGACTCGCCGTACCAGGACGGCGTCAGATTGGCTGAGTGAGGCACGTCGAGATAGACGCGCCGGACCTGCTGGTCGTTCGAATATATCATGACGACTTGCTTGGGCGTCTGGACGAAGTAGAGCGGCTGGAAGCCATACAGATGAAAGCCGGGAACGCCGGCCGGCCAACAGGCCGAGTGGGGCGTAAAGGCAATCTTTCCCGCCAACACTTCCGCGTTGTCTTTCTTCATTTGCGCCACCACCCAGGGCTTCAGCACGGTGCTGTTGCCAAGATCGGCGATGAAATAGGTCGGTTGCTTGCCGGTTGTGGCGGCCTCCTGATTGCTGACGCGCGGATGGGCGGGATCGTTGCGGATCGGACTGGATCCGCCCGGGACAATCGAAAAATCGACGTTGAAGGTCAGCCATCCGGCATTGCCGGACGAGAAATCCGGTGGGGACGCCTTCTGTTGCGCCACTGCTCCCGCGGTGAGCGCTGCGCAGGTGAAGCCGCTCAGGACACCGGCGGCAAGCAATTTTGCTGTCGAAGCAAATGTTGGCATTGTCTTCCTCTCCTGTGCATGGGTAGCGTTCTACGCAAGAAACCGGTTCTCGTGGGCGAGTGTTCTTTACGGCATCGCTGTTGCAGCTGCGGAGTCGTTCTTCGATCAATTTTACGGTGTTTCGCCACGTTCGTCACGCCGTATGCGTGAGGTGTGTGCACTCTGGGTCAGGCACGTTCGGTGCCTGCGGTAGGGGCGATCCTTGTGGTCGCCCCCGTCGTCGGCGGACGCGGTGCCCAAGGCAGGCGACCACAAGGGTCGCCCCTGCAGCAGGCAATGTCGGAGGATCTTCAATCCCTTCAGATTAGGGGCCCTTTCGCCCCGTTGAGCATTACCTATGTATCAGGCAGCTTCTGCAGTCTCGCGAGCCCGGTGGACGCGCATGAACAAGCAAACGCAATTTCATGTTGGCTATTGGCTGGCCGCCATCATCGGTATTTTGCTCCTGCAACACTTTTACTCGATCAGCCAAAGGATCGAAGCGCTTCCCTACAGCCAGTTTCAGCAATTGCTCCAGGAGGGCAAGGTCGATCGGGTTGCGGTATCCGATCGCTACATACAGGGGACCTTGAAAGAGCCTCTGCCAAACGGAAAGAAGCAGTTCGTGACGACGAGAGTCGACTCCCAGCTCGCAGGCGATCTGCAGAAGTTCGGGGTCACCTATTCGGGCGAGGTGGAGAGCACACTGCTGACCGACCTGCTCTCCTGGGTCGTTCCTGCGGTCGTGTTCTTCGGCCTGTGGACTTTTCTGGCGCGGCGCATGAGCCAAGGTTTGGGTGGCGGGCTGATGTCGATCGGCAAGAGCAAAGCAAAGATTTACGTCGAAGCCGACACCGGAGTTACCTTCGATGATGTGGCGGGCGTCGACGAAGCCAAGGAGGAGCTGCGCGAAATCGTCGAGTTCTTGAAGAATCCGGAACTGTACGGCCGCCTCGGCGGCCGCATGCCGAAGGGCGTCCTGCTGGTCGGGCCGCCAGGGACCGGCAAGACGCTGCTCGCCAAGGCCGTGGCCGGCCAGGCCAAGGTGCCGTTCTTCTCGATTTCCGGCTCCGAGTTCGTGGAGATGTTCGTAGGCGTCGGCGCCGCCCGGGTGCGCGACTTGTTCGAGCAGGCGAGGTCCAAGGCGCCGGCGATCATCTTCATCGACGAGCTTGATGCGCTCGGCCGCGCGCGTGGATTAGGGCCCTATGCGGGCGGCCACGACGAGAAGGAGCAGACCCTCAATCAGCTTCTTGTCGACATGGACGGCTTCGATTCGAGGACCGGCCTTGTGATTCTGGCGGCGACCAACCGCCCCGAAATTCTTGATCCGGCACTGCTGCGCGCCGGCCGTTTCGATCGCCAGGTCCTGGTCGATCGGCCCGACAAGAAGGGACGGATCGACATCCTCCAGGTCCATCTCGTGCAGACGAAGCTCGCAGCCGACGTCGATCCCGAGAAGGTTGCGGCGCTTACGCCAGGCTTTACGGGGGCGGATCTTGCCAACCTCGTGAACGAGGCGGCGCTGCTCGCGACCCGGCGCGGCGCCGATGCGGTCGGCATGGCGGATTTCAGCAATGCCGTGGAACGCATCGTGGCGGGGCTCGAAAAGCGCAATCGCCTGCTCAATCCCAAGGAGCGCGAGATAGTCGCCTATCACGAGATGGGCCATGCACTGGTCGCCGTGTCGCTGCCCGGAACCGATCCGATCCACAAAGTCTCGATCATTCCGCGCGGCGTCGGCGCGCTCGGTTACACCATCCAGCGCCCGACCGAGGACAGATTCGTCATGACGCGCGAAGAGCTGGAGAACAAGATGGCGGTTCTTCTGGGCGGGCGCGCTTCCGAACAAGTCGTGTTCAGTCATTTATCGACCGGAGCCGCCGACGACCTGCGACGCGTCACCGACATCGCGCGCTCCATGGTGACGAAATATGGCATGTCGGAAAGGCTTGGGAGCGTCGCCTATGATCGCGATCCGCGGACGTTCTTGACCGGTCCCGATCTGCCTGCGCCCCCCCGCGGACAGGACTATGCGGAAGAAACCGCCGCGGCGATCGATGACGAGGTCCGGTTGCTGGTGCAGCACGCCATGGATTGCGCCCTCGCCATCTTGAGGGAAAAGCGGGGCATCCTCGAACGCAGCGCCAGGCGTCTGCTCGAGAAGGAAACCCTGGACGAGAAGGAGCTCACCGAGCTCATCGGGCCTCCCGTCGGCCCTCCCCTGAAAGCGGCCGCGGAATAGCCGCAGGGAGACGACCCATGGACACGCGCGTCAGCATCGCTCCACAGATCCGGTTCGAGGACGACGCTGCACAGGGGATTTTCCGCTACAGCCCGAAGGTCTTTTCCGACCCAGAACTATTCGAATGCGAGCAGCGCCGGATCTTCGATCAGGCGTGGCTCTATGCGGGACACGAGAGCGAGGTGCCGCAGGCCGGAGATTTCCTGACTCGCCGGGTCGGCGGCAGGCCGCTCATCATCGTGCGCGGCGACGATGGCCGGATCCGCATTTTTCACAACAGCTGCCGCCATCGCGGCGCCACGGTGTGTCGCCATGCCCGCGGCAATGCCAGGAATTTCGTGTGCTTCTACCATAACTGGACCTATGACAATCAGGGCAGACTGGACGGCGTTCCCCTCAAGGACGCCTACGGGTCGGGCTTTAAGATGGAGGAGATGGGTCTCTACGCGGCACGCACGCAGAATTATCGTGGCTGGCTGTTCGTCTGCTTCAGCCGCGATACCGCGTGCCTTGAAGACTATCTCGCCGGCGCACGCGCCTATCTGGACATGATCCTCGACCAGGACGACGGCGGCAACTTAATCCTGCCGGGCACCCATGAGTATTCCATGCGCGCGAACTGGAAGCTGCTCATGGAGAACACCATCGATATCTACCATTTGGATTCGACGCACGGGCGGTACATGCGCGACTACGTCCCGAAAGTCCTCGGCCTGAAGCCGCCTGATCCGCGCACTGCCCATCAGGGCTCTCGCAGGCCTGAGGAACTCGGCAATGGCCACGTTGTCCTCGAATACCGCAAATTCAGCGGCACCGCTGACGAAGCCAAGCGCGCGTCGTGGGAAGCCCGGTTCGGCAAGGAGCGCGCCACCAGGATGCTCGATTATACCCGGACGTTGTTGCTCTTCCCGAACACGCTCTACATCGAGCAGCGCCGGGTGATTCGGACCTGCTTCCCGACCGCTGTCGATCATTCCGAGATTACGGCGTGGCCGCTGATGCCCGCGGTAGACGATCCGGAAGTGCGCAAGCAGCGGCTCGACATCTACCTCTCGTTTCTCGGCCCGGCCGGCCACGCCACGCCCGACGACATCGAGGTCATGGAGCTCATCCAGAAAAACTGCGCGACTCTCCCGCCGGAAGCCTTCATGGATTGCTCGCGCGGCATGTTGCGCGAACATCCGCTGCCGACTGACGAAGCGCAGATGCGCGGGTTTTGGCGCGGCTGGCGCGACGTGATGGCCCAATAGGCACGACGGGAGGACGCATGACGCAAGGGAGCGCAGAGCTTCGCGCCGAGGTCGAGCACTTTCTCTTCGAGGAGGCTGAGCTTTTGGACAGCTGGCAGCTCAACGAATGGGTCGAGCTTTTCACCGAGGACGCCATCAGCCACGTACCCGCCCTTGACGATCCGAACCGAGACCCCGCGCAAAGCGTGTTCCTGGTTGCCGACGATCTGGCGCGGATCCGGTCGCGCGTACGGCAGCTCACGGGCGGGACCGCCTGGGCGGAAAATCCACGCTCACAGACCCGCCGCTTCATCACCAATGTCCGCGTCACCTCCACCGATGGCGCCACGGTGCGCGCCACGGCCAATTTCCTCGTCCATCGTTGCCGCATGGAGCGGATCAGCACATTTGCGGGCCAATACCAATACAAGCTCGTCCGCCACGACGGTAGTTTCAAGATCGCCGAGCGCAAGGTGATTCTCGCCCAGGACACGCTTCGCTCACAGGGCACGATGAGCATCATCGTGTGATTGCTGACTGCGGTCAAAGACCCGCCGGATAGATCAGACTTCCATGAGGAGGACGCGCCGCTGGTGTACGTGAGGCACTGTAAGCCCTTGCGATCCGACGAATATCAGCGCTATTGATCTTGCGAAACCGGCAGCATTGCGGTCTGCGATTGCCGCATCGGGGAGAGGCAACTTTGACCAAGACCATCAGGGGCGTGTCATTCGAGGACAACCTCGACAACGCGATGGGACTGCAGTTCTACAACCTGTCCCACCGCTTCGGCTATCAGTCGCCCAACTGGCCGTATTTCGAGGATGTCAAGATCGAGCGCATCCACTACATGGCGAAGTCGGGCGTGCTGTCCCAGCGCATCACCACGTCCATGCACAACACCACGCACATCGACGCGCCGGCCCACGTGATCCAGGGCACGCCCTTCATCGACGAGGTGCCGTTGCCGCACTTCTTCGGCTCCGGCATCGTGGTGTCGATCCCGAAGAAGAAATGGGAGCCGATCACCTATGACGATCTCGAAAGGGCCGCCGGGGCGCACGTGCGGCCGCGCGATGTTGTCATCGTCAACACCGGATGGCACAAGCTCTACGAGGACAGCGAGGACTATTTCTGCCGCGCGCCGGGCTTTGTGCCGTCGGCCGGGGAATGGTTTGTCGAAAAGAAAATCAAGGTGGTCGGGCACGACACCCAGGCCAACGACCATCCGCTGGCGACTGCAATCGGGCCGCAGCGCAACGGGCCGCTGCATCCCCATCTCGCCGAGGAATACAAGCTATGGTCGGGCGGGCGCGATTGGAAGGACGATTTCCCCGAATGGGAGCCGGTCCATCGCATACTGTTCCGCAACGGCATCCTGGGCATCGAGAACGTGGGCGGCGACATCGACAAGGTGACGGGCCGGCGCTGCACCTTCGCGTTTTTCCCATGGAACTGGGATCGCGGCGACGGCTGCATCATCCGCCTGGTCGCGATCGTGGACCCGACGGGGGCCTACCGGATCGAAAAAGGGGAGACGTTCTAGATGGAGGTCAAACGCTTTGCCGAGGCGAAAACCTATGCGGCGCCTAATCACCGCAACTACGCCTCGCTGCGCCTGTTCGGACTCGACGCCGGCGGGCCGAAGCAATTCGTGGTCGGTCTCTCGCACTTCCTGCCCGGCGGCGGCGCCGGCCCCGACGCCTCGCCGACCGAGAAGGTCTACGTGGTTCTTTCGGGTGAGCTGACGGTGATCGCGGGCGGCAAGGAGACCGTGCTCAAGGCCAACGACAGCTGCTTCATCGGGCCCAATGAGGAGCGTGAGATCGTCAACCGCGGCAACGACGTGGTGACCATGATGGTGGCGATGTCCGCTCCGCCGAAGTGAGATCTCTTCTCCCTCCCCGTCCAATCGAATTCGGCTATCGCCGAATTCGACATGTTTAGCGCCGAAATCGGGCAGGCCCGATTTCGGATGGAGGGTTGGGGTGGGGTTCTTTACGCGGCACGGCCTGTGAGCCCTACCCGACCTCGCTTCGCTCGGCCACCCTCCCCGAAGACGGGGAGGGAAAAGGAAGGAACCCCCATGTCCGACGATTTCCTGAAAAACCCCGCCGCCCTGTTCGACATCCGGGGCAAGACAGCGATCGTAACCGGCGCGTCGGGGGCGTTCGGCTCGCTCGCCGCCAAGGTGCTCGCCGGCGCCGGCGGCAACGTCGTGCTGGCGGCGAGCCGGGAGGACGAACTTGAGAAAGTCGCCGCCGAATGCCAGGCGCTGGGCGGCAAGAGCACGATCGTGGCGAAGCGGCCAAGCTCCGCGGAAAATTGCGACGCGATCGTCGCTGCCGCGGCGACTGCCTTCGGCCGGCTCGACATCCTGGTGGTCGCCTCCGGCCTCAACAAAGTATCGAAGATCGTCGACCAGAAGCCGGAAGATTTCCTCGACGTGATGGACGCCAACGTCACCCAGTCGTGGCTGATGGCGCGCGCCGCCGCCCGGCAGATGCTCAAGCAGGGTAAGGACCGCAATGGCCTCGGCGGCAAAATCATCCTGACTTCCTCGGCGCGCGGGCTGTTGGGACATCCGGCCGGCTACACCGCCTATTGCGCATCGAAATCCGCGGTCGACGGCATCACCAAGGCGCTGGGCTGCGAGCTCGGCGAAACCGGCATCACCGTCAACGCGCTGGGGCCGACGGTCTTCCGCTCGCCGCTGACCGCATGGATGTACGAGGACACCGAACGCGCCCGCGACGTCCGCAAGGGCTTCCTCGCCCGGGTGCCCAAAGGCCGGCTCGGCGAGCCTTCCGACCTCGCCGGCCCGCTCCTGTTCCTCGCCTCACGGGCGTCGGACTTCTACACCGGGCATATCCTCTACGCCGACGGCGGCTATACGGCGGGGTGAGGCGATGAAGGCACGGATCGCCGTGATCGGCGCCGGCCTTATGGGCCACGGCATCGCCCAGGTATTCGGGCTCGCCGGCCATGACGTCGCCATTACGGACAGCCATGCGCCGACGCTTGCGAGCGCCAAGGATCGCATCCTCGCCAATCTTACCGATCTCGGAGACGATGTAGCGGCGCTGAAACGGATTCGCATTTGCACGGGGCTTGCCGAAGCGGTGGCCGAGGCGGATTTCATCGTCGAGGCGGTGCGCGAGGACCTCGGCGTCAAGCAGAAGCTGTTCGCCGACATCGAGCGCGCCGCGCGGGAAGACGCCGTCCTCGCCAGCAATACGTCCGTGATCCCGATCACGGCAATCATGGGCAAATTGGAGAACCGCGCCCGCGCGCTCGGCACCCACTGGTGGAACCCGCCCTATCTGGTGCCGCTGGTCGAGGTGATCGCGACCGAATGGACGACCCCCGCGGCGATCGACTTCACCATGAAACTCCACGCCAATATCGGCAAGACGCCGGTTCATGTGAAGAAGGACGTGCCGGGCTTCGTCGGCAACCGGCTGCAGCACGCGCTGTGGCGCGAGGCGATCTCGCTCGTGGAGAATGATATCTGCGACGCCGAAACCGTCGATACGGTGATCAAGGCCGCGTTCGGCCGCCGGCTCGCGGTGCTCGGTCCCCTGGAGAACGCCGACCTCGTCGGCACCGATCTGACGCTCGCGATCCATCAAACCGTGCTGCCCGCGATCGATGCGCGGCCGGGCCCCTCGCCTTATTTGGAAAAGCTCGTCGCACAGGGCAAGCTCGGCATGAAAAAGGGCCAGGGCTTTCGCACCTGGACGTCCGAGCAGCAGGCCGAGTTGCGCGCCCGCGTGCTGCGTCACCTCAAGGCGGCACGCGGGAACGAGTGACACGCGGCCACCCTCCCCTGCAAGGGGAGGGTCGGACTGCCCGAAGGCAGTCCGGGGTGGGGTGGCGGCGATGTCATAGATGCTGGCGATGCAGCGTATGCTGAAGCGCTGTCACCCCCACCCGGCCCGCTGACGCGGGCCGACCTCCCCCCTCCAGGGGGAGGTGGCGACCATGCCGGCGTGAACTAGGGCCTGTCCTCAGTTGAGCAGGATGATAGCTGCGACCAACTGGACAGCGGCGAGGAAATTTCGAGCGAGTTTGTCGTAGCGCGTGGCGATGGCGCGGTAGTGTTTGATTTTATTGAAGAAGCGCTCGACGAGA
>WNFR01000309.1_pt1 | contig 83595 bp, 87 predicted proteins | sample 5400221 | NCBI WGS metagenome assembly WNFR01 (sample SAMN13153357, study PRJNA577476) | soil metagenome | isolation source: 40 cm soil under Madrone tree | place: USA:California | collected 2016-06-14
AAGCCTGCCGGCGACGGCCTCTACTCAGTCGTCGACGCGCTCCGTTGTCACTATTTGTACGATTCGCCGCGAGGTGAGGCAATGCGCGCCCGCACCCGGCACACAAACGCGCGATCGCTCGAACTGGAGCTGAGTGTTCGCCGGGCAATGCGCCGCTTGCTGACGCTCGACGAGCTGCGCGACTTCGCCGTATTGATGTTCGAGAGCGCCCTGGACTCATACCAGGCCGAATCCAGTCGTTTCTATCACGAGTTCAGACAGACGCACGACGAACAGGAGAGCCTCAAGACGACGCACCGGTTCTACGAGCCGCTGAGGCTAATTGCGCAAGGCTGGAATAACGGCATCTTCGCCCTCATCGACCAAATCAACCGCGACCACCTGCCCGATGATGCCCGCCTCGACCGCGTCCTAGCGAAGATCATCGGCGAGATTGATGCGAGCAACCGGGCCGATGCGACGCGGCTTTTGACCCCGACACCACCATGACCGTCGTCACGACGCCCTTGAGCATCGAAGACGTCGTGCTGGCACAGCGCCTGCGCCGCGCATTCGACAAGGGCCTGGCAATGACCAATGCCAGCCGTCGCTCCTGCCTTGAAGCTCGTACGTCGGCCATACGGGCCGCGCTGGACGTCGACATCATTTCTGATAAGCCGGTTCGTGGCCGGCCCGGCCGGATCGCGCGCAAGCTCGGGTTGAAGCGGCGCACAGTGGACAGAATTCTGGCCACGCTCTGAGCGTGGCCTATTCAGAACGCGCCTACTGGCTTCCCCAACAGGAAGCCATTCATGTCAAAAGCAGTACCGCCGTTTTCCCTCATCTCACTTATCCGCGCGAAACTTGCCGGCACTTGGGCTCGCATTGATTCGCGGGAGTTTCGCGCGGTCAGCGATCAACACGAGCGCTACGGCATCCCTGATTCCGGGTACGACTCGATACCGTGGGATGCGCTCAACACCCGCGCGACGTCGTTGACGACGGCATCCTCCAACGGCGGCTATCTCGACCAGACAGATTTCCAGGGTTACCTCGCGGCGATGCAACCGCAAACGAATTTGCTACCGCTCGGCGCGACGATGGTGCCACTCGACAAAAACTCCACGGTCACGCCCTACGGTCTGACGGCGCTGGCGCCCACATGGCTGCACGATGAACTGACGGCGGTTGCCGCGACTGTAAATACATACGGGCAGAAGACATTCACGCGCAAGACGATGCTGGTGGCGGTTCCCATCAGCCTGCAACTTTTGAAGCAAAGCAACGCGCAGGAAATTGTGGTCGGCGAGCTGGTGCGCGCGGCTGGGGCGGAGTTGGACAAGCAAGGCATTATGGGCACCGGCCTTTCTGGTGCGCCGCTCGGCCTGTTGAACATTCCGCAGATTACTTCCACCAGCGGCGCGACGCTGGCGTACTCGACGCTCGTCACTGCAATGGCCGCCGTCGCGACCGCGAACGCGGTAGTAGATGCCTCCAAACTCGGCTTTCTGACAACCCCGTCGGTGGCCGGCGTCCTGAAGCAGCGTTACTTCAGCACCGCGAACTTCCCGATATGGTCCGGCAGCATCCCTGCCGGCACCATCGACGCGATGACCGCCATGTCGTCGACGAACGTCCCGACCGGAAGTCTGCTTCACGGCGATTTCTCCCGGCTGCTCGTCGCGCAGTGGGAAGACGGTTTGGCGATTGATATGGACCCGTATACGAATTTCCAGCAAGCCTACGTGACCATTCGCCTTTGCATCGCCGTCGATTTTGTAGTCGCCAGCGCGGCCAGCTTTCAAATTCTTACCGGAGTGACCTGATAATGCTCTTGCGCGAAACTATTCGACCGCCAGTTTTCAAAGACCCCATCGTCGAGGTCTTCGTGCTCCGAGAAATCTTCGTCGCCGGCACCGCGCGAGAGGTCGGAAGCAAGGCCATCATGGAGGCGTCAGATGCTTGGGCACTTAGCCGCACCACCCCGCCGACGGTCTCATTCGTAAAGTGAATCCAAGCCAGCAGCGCTGTTTTTCAGGGTCTAGCGTTGCTCGCGGATCGACGTCTCGGAGAGGTCAGCGTCGATAATCCATGTCTCTCCAGCAGAACCTCGACCGTCTTTACCTTTGGGTTTCAATTCCGGCGAGGCGCACCTGCAATCGGCGAAGGGCGCCGCGGCGCAACTGTCGCGGCGCCATCAGCTCTAACCGCCATCGGCGGCTCCCACGGGCCGCAGAGTGCCGAAGGGGTGGCGATTAGTGCCCAGCGTCCGTCTGGGGCGGCTTGCGGCCAAACCCGGTCACTGGTGGTACCGAAATGGTGACTCCGAAGCAGCCGTTCGCGGCCTGCGGTAATCTAAAGCTTATGTTTCGCATCCCATCACGGCGGCTCTTCCGCCTAATTAATAATTCGATGTCATGAAACGCGTAATTGCTGCCTTGGCTCTGGCGCCAGTGCTGGTATGCCTGTTCTTCGGATGGCCAGGCATGCTCCTTGCGCTATACTTCGCATGGTTGGTTACCGCAATCGTGGCTACCCCGCTGTTCTTCTTCTTTCGGAAGCGCAACTGGCTCAGGTGGTGGCAGGTGGCTCTCGCCGGCCTCCTATCCGGTGTAACTTTCTCGATCCTATTTGCAGCGCCTTCGCTAGAACGTCTAGACGCCTTTGGCATTCAAGATGCTCTCACCTTCGGTGGCACTGGCACGATGATCGCGATTGTATTTTGGTGGCTAGGTTTGTATCGGAATAGTGCCTTTCCATCGATACCCTCTTCGATCCCCTATGGGATGATCGTATTAGTACCGATCATGGTACTAGGTGTGTTGTGGCATCAATCCTTTCACCCTACGTTTGCGACAGGCCGCATTGTTGCAGTGAAGGGTGAAGTGCCGTCTCGGGAAGTGACTGTTCGCTTATCAAACGGTTCAGTAATAGAAACCGCGTTTTCGCGCGATACTCGACCTACCGCAGTGCTGATGAACCAGTGTTGGCACCTCATGAACTACATGTCCACCTATCGATTTCGGCGCGTTTACTCGCTGATGGCACCATTCGGCGGCGGAGTGGATGACTGCTAACAATCGTTCGAGCGAATCGCGGGTCTGGTGCCGCAAAGCTGACGCTGTCGAAGCGGGCGGCCTATCCATGAGTGTGTCATCACTGACGAAACGCCTGTGCCCGTCATGCAGCCCAACCGCCGAAGTGCTGCACGATGCCCTGGGCTGTGTGTTGTGTGGCCATGCCCCGGCGAAAAAGCGCTGCAAGCGGCACCCGAAAGGGGCGCAACCGTTGGCCGTGCGCCGATTGACCCGCGTGGCTGCCCCTGTAGCCCGACCATCTGCAAGATGGTTCTAGAAAGTGACACCGGCTATCGTCACGCGGGGCCGAAGCCGCGTTTATGGGCGTGGCTAGTCGTGATTTCGTGGGAACGGACTGGGTACAACACCGTAGACAGGTCGTTGGCTGATAGCGTAGTCAAACACGGCATGTGTATACTCGTGGGGCTGACTAACTACCCGCGTCTCGTCGGGAACTGAATTTGATTCAACCGTCCGACAAGCTGCCCAAATTCAATAAACCGCCCGTCGCAGAGGTGGTGCTGGGTGTCCAATTTGCACCGCTTACCAGCATGCATGTCGGGCACCTTGGGTTGCTCTGGGATCAATTCAAGTCCAAGTTTTCACGTGTCGAACAGCAGCCACGGCTTCCCCATGTTATCGAACGAAAGGGAAATCCGGCACCGCCGTCTTTGATCCCCAATATCTCAATCATGTCTTCGGCAGAATTGATACCCAGGGTTTGGATGCACAGCGCCGACAACACCGAACTAATCCAGGTGCAGACTGACCGATTTTTGCGTAACTGGCGACGGTACCATAACCACACCATTCCCTATCCGAGTTATGCAAGTTCCGGCCGTCCTGGATTTGAAGACGATTACAAGCGGTTCTGCGAATTCGCGACGGCCCAAGAGTTGGGCGTGCCTGAAGTTGATCAGTGCGAGATGACGTATATAAATCACGTCCGCCCATGCGGGGTGTGGACGGAATTTTCCCAAATGGACAAGGTCTTTAAAGGTTGGAGTTCAGGCTTCCCGGAACTGATGGGCACTAGCGCCAATACAATTGGCTGTCGGGTACGACAAGAAGTGTTTGACGGCGAAGGGCGTTATGTCGGACATATGTTCGTTGAGGTGGATTCTGGGTACCTGCCGGGGTCTAATGACGAGTTGACGCCGGTTATTCAGCTTCAATTGATTGTTCGCGGACGGCCGCTCAGTGACGGAATCGAAGGTGTGATGCAGTTCATGGACTTGGCGCACAACGCCATAGTTAAGTCATTTGCTGATGTTACAACGACCGAAATGCACGAAGTTTGGGAGAGGACACAATGAGCGCAGCCATGGATATGGTTTTTGCCGATCAACGGCAAATTAGTAGTCGCTGGAATTTTGGCGAAGTACAGATAGCGCCCCCGCCCGTGACAACGAGTGCGAGCGCTTTTGTACCGGCATGGGCGCGCTCTGTTGTTCATCGCCTCAATGATCTACTGAACCTGGAGGCTAACTGGGACTCGTATGGCGCATCGAAGCCATCGAAAATTTCTGCTATCGAGCTAATACGGGTGCTTGGTTCGGTTGCTGGACCAAACACCCCAGTACCTTCGATTGTCCCGAGTTCCTTAGGACATTTTCAGGCGGAATGGCATCAAAACGGCATAGACCTTGAAGTTGAGGTGGTGACGCCCACCAAGATTTTCGTGTCATTTTCCGATTCGTCTGGATACACATGGGACGACGAATTGAGCCTTGACATGACGCGTCTGGCCCAGGCGGTTCGACGGCTCGGACGGGCGCCGTAACTCCGACTTGTCGTCTGCTGCTCCAACGGAAGCTGATGATGCGTCAATCGGTGGCGATTGGCGTCTATTGCGGCGAATCCCAGTTGACTGGTTAGTCTGGAACGGGAATGTACGAGAGTGGACTATCACGTCGCAGGCATTTCAGGGACATAAGACTAACCGCCGCGCGTTTTCGGTTGATTTGGAGCCGGTACTATTTCAAAGCGGATTGAACCATGTTCACGCCGTCCAAAACTCCGCTATTTTCGGTCTGGCTGCTTTCACCGCAGCACAAGCTCGTTCATGCCAGCAAGTCATCCAGCGTGACCCTATTCCGCCAGGACACCCAGAACTGCCTGAAGATCCGGCGCACGCGAACGTGATCGGAGATAAAACAGGTTCGATCAGGAAGAAACTCAGCGCGTTCGCGGTCTGGGTAATTGCACCGGCATTTCCAACCCTTGCCTAATCCATGGCCTGCACAAGCGTGTCCCCCGGCATGTCCCCGCGAAGTGTAAAGTGCGGAAATACAAGGGAAAATATGTGAATTACTGCCTAATACGTGTCCAGGTGCAGAACATCGAGTAGTGTTTTCGGCTGTCGCGGGGTGTCCCCGGTCGTCCTCCAAAAGTCGCTGAAACCCCTGAAAAACTAGGCTTTTGTGACAATTATTGTCTCTGGACGTTTTGGGTCGTCTGGACTACTGTTGGGGCTGGGTGCGTAGCTAAATGCGTAGCTAGATTTTCTAGCCACGCGGCTTGTGTCTTAGCTACGCGGTTTGTACGCAATCTAGCTACGCACCCGGGGGTCTCCACATGGCGTCCGGAAAGCTCAACTCCCTTTCGATCGAGCGCGCACATCGCTTCGGCGGTCCGGTGCTCTTGAGCGACGGTGATGGTCTTTACTTCAGGAAGCAGACTCGCGAGGGTGCCGCGTGGATGTTCCGTTATCGCTTCGCAGGCCGCGAGCGCTGGATGACCCTCGGCAACTACCCCGACATGAGCCTCGCCGCGGCGCGGATCGAGGCGCGGGAGAAGCGCCTCATGCTCGACAAGCGGCGTGATCCGCTCCTCGCGCAAGTCCGAAAGAGCGCGCCCACCGCGGCGAACGATCTGCTGCGCTTCATGCGACGCGTGTTCCGCTTCGGCGTGCGCCGCCACGTGCTGACCAGCAATCCCGTTGCGGACTTCGATCAAAGCGATGCCGGCGGCCCAGAACGTGCGCGCAAGCGGGCCCTGAGCGTCGAGGAGCTGGCGAAGCTCCTCAAGGCGCTAAGGGAGTCCCCGAGCTTCGGCGGCGCCAACCTCTTAGCCGTGAAGCTCCTGCTCGCCCTAGGCGTCCGCAAGAGCGAATTGCTGGGCGCCCAATGGAACGAGTTCGATCTCGACAGCGCGTCGCCAACCTGGCGGTTGCCGGCGAGCCGCACCAAGACGGGCGAGGCGCTGACGATTCCGCTGGTGCCCGCTGTCGCATCCTGGCTCAAATCATTGCGCGAGTTGCACGCGGTAGCGCCTTCGTGTTCCCCAAGCGCCGGCGCGACCCGCGCCAGCGCGTGTTGCACGTCGGTATCGACACGTTGAACGCGGCGCTTGCGTCGGTTGAGCACGGACTGGAACATTTCACCTTGCACGACCTCCGCCCCACCATGCGAACCCACCTCGCGTCCCTCGGCGACCCGATAACAATCCAAGATGCAGACAACAACCACAGCACCCTAATTGCTTCCACGAGGTCATTGCGCCGGTCTCAATACTTACTCGGCGTCGAACTTACGAGGGCGGGTGTTGATTCGATCGGTCGAAGGAAGGATTTGGCCTACATGAACCAGCGGTCTCCGTGACCGTACAGCGTGCTGAGATGGGCTGACCGATGCCGTGCAATTACTGATCAGCGCAGCAATCGCCTCTGCCGACACGAAGCGCCGGCAACCGATGACGACGCTTGGTGATTTCGGCGATTCCAGGCGAAAATAAGGTATTTTCGCTGTAACGTTATTTGCGGGGCACTACACTAGGTTATCCACCATGAGACTGACGGATAAACCGAGTTAGATTCAGATGAAAACCACCCAGGATCAGGCGCTGCGGTCAGTCGCCAAAATATTTGATGCACGAATCGCAAACCGTCTTGCAGACCTGCTGGCGGACGAGTTAATTCCGGCGGACGTGGTAGATGCTCCACCGCTAGGCTTCGAGGTGTGGGTGCGCGAAGACCACTTCGATCGTGCCAAAGCGATATTGGACGCGGCTCCGGTTACGGAGGCGGAGTTAACATATCTGGCAACTGGGGCTTTGGGCAAAGGGCCGGGCACGGGTTAAGGTTGCGGTGAATCTAACTCGCGTTGGAGCGGACACGCGGCGGCGTCTTCGTTGATCGTCGGAGGGAATCGATGATTTGGGATAAAGTGGCTTTACTGATTTGGGCGCGGCCGCGCGCCGCTCAACTTAGACGTTAGGTATCACATGGGCGTCACGGCAGCCTCTCTGATCGAGCTAATCGAAAGTGAGCTTTCCGCCCTGAAGGATCCAAGGGTGATTAGTCACATTCGCGGTCTGTTGGTACCACCTGAGCCCCAAATGCGAGCCTGGGATTACGGAAGGCCGGGCGAAGCCTACCCCTGCTGGCTCGTGCTGGCGGAAACATCATCGAACACCGGCATAGCCTATTGTGAATCCGGTTTCGGACCTGCTATGCCATGGGGACTTCTTTTTCTTCATGGCGATAAACACATGTCCATGGGTATGGACTCGGGCTGGTTTGATCGTCTTCTCGAAGCTTACTTTGAGTCGCCGCCGTCTACACATTTGCCGATCTGGCGTGTGTTCGAGGGTGGCTTTCCTGGCACTCCCATTACCGATGAAGGTACCTGGGACGCGACATGGGCCGTTGTAATGCGGTTGCGGAACGAGAGACCGCAAATACAATACAATTGCGGGCAAAGTGTTTACGTGCGTGATACCTAACAATCGGTGGAGCGATCGCGGGTCGCGTCTTCGATGGTCCAGGGAGGGAAGTCGATGATTTGGATAAATCAGCTCCGCTTTGGGTCGGCCCGCGGCGCCCAGGTGCTTCTGGGCGGCCCCTCAACTTCACTGTTAGATAACGCTTCAGGCTAGTCGTGAGTTCAAACGCCCAACCCAATAGTCAACGATGCGCATGAGGGGCCAAGGCTCGGGGTGGGATCGCGAGCGTTCCGAGCGGCTGCCGATCAAAATCGCAAGGACTGATAGGACCGTTTGAACCGAGAGCAACAAATCGGCCCCTCCGTTCTCGGGCCGTTTGCTGTAGCTTGTATATTACGGTAATATACAACCTTGATCGACTTATCGAAGATCACTGAGTTCGACTGGGACGTGGGGAACGCTCGCAAGAACGAGCGCCACGGGGTTTCTGCAGGCGAGGCAGAGGAGGTGTTCTTCTCCACACCCCTCCTGCTGCTCGATGATGAACCTCACAGCCTGGAGGAGCCTCGGTACCATGCGCTCGGTGTCACGGCAGCCGGTAGGCGTCTGCATCTGTCTTTCACGCTGCGCCGTGAGGGCACCGCAATCCGGGTGATATCGGCTCGGGACATGTCGAGGAAGGAAAGGGTAGTTTATGAGCAAGCGCCAAAAGACCATTCCTAAGTTTTCAAGCGAAGCGGCTGAGAGAAAGTTTTGGGAAGTGAACGATTCCACCGAGTATCTCGACTGGGGAAAGGCACGACCCGCGGCCTTCCCCAACCTCAAGCCGTCGACGAAGACCATCTCTCTGCGGCTACCGCAGCACTTGCTGGACGCGATCAAGGTGGCCGCCAATGCGAGGGACGTTCCGTATCAGTCGCTGATCAAGGTATGGCTGCAGGAGAAGGTGCAGAGCCGCTAGGGTGCCGCCGGCAGGCAGGTTGCACGGACGCCGAAGGCCTCCAGCCCGCGTGGCTAGCCGCGTAGCTACGTGGCACCCGCAAAGCCTCAATCGCCGCAGGATCAAACGGTTACGCATCGTACCCACGAACAGGTGCAGAACATCGAGTAGCTCCCGCGGCTGTTTGGGCTCGCCGAGCCTGGCTCTGCGCGTCGAGATGAGCGTCTACGTCGTGCGTGCCTTCGTCCAATTGCGCGAGGTGCTCGCTTCGAACAAGGAATTGACCGGTCGCTTCGCGCAGCTCGAAACCCGACTCGATAAAAAGCTCACGACTCACGATGAGGCCATCGCCGACATCCTGTCGGCCATCCGTCAACTTATGCACCCGCCGGTACCCAAGCGCAGGTCGATTGGTTTCACCGCGGATCTTCGCGAGAAGGGCTAGCTACCCAGCGGAAACCGCACCTTTTGTTTTAACAACAGCGGCCGCGAATATCCTGCCTCACTCCAAAACGCAGCGCTATCTCCCTTGCCATCTGTCTATAATCGACCACAGCTGCCAGCAACCAACGTCTGCTATCGGGGAGCCCACATTGACGTGTTACACGACAAGTGGTGTAGTCAATCAAATCGCTTATCGAGGAGCCGCCGTGTTATTTGACACACTCTCGTGGTGTTTGTTTGCTACCGTTCGGTCGCCTGAGTAAGAGTTATGCGGCATCCACGTTGAGCGTAGACTGAAAGGCACGGTGCATGGATCGAACTGAAATCTTCCGACCATTCTGCGCCACCATGCTTCTGACGCTGGTGGTGTGGGTCTATATGTACGGCCGCCGCCTACCCTTCATCTTCTCAAGCGGTCTCGACCCGAAGCAGATGACCCCGCTCGAGTTGGCTCGGCTATCTCCGCCTCAGGTTTCCAATCCGTCTGACAATTTGAAGAACCTGTTTGAGCTGCCCACAGTCTTCTATGTTGTCGTCCTCTACATCTACGTGACCAACCAGGTTGATGCGGCATATCTGTGGGCCGCGTGGGGATTCTTCCTGTTCCGAGCGCTGCATAGTGCGGTGCATTGCACTTTCAACTTCATCCCCCTAAGATTTGCCCTGTACGTAATCTCCGCAGGGGCGTTGTGGTTTACTGTGTTAAGGGCTGCCCTGGCGGCTTTCTTTACTGTTCGGTGAACAACTACGGACCCAAGTGCACCGACTGCAATAAGCGCTATGAGTAGCCAAGTCTTGGGGTCCGCCATCACACGATGATGCCTCAGGATCCGGCAATAGGCTGCGAAGCGCTACTACAGTATCGTAGGCGCAGATACCAATGCAGTACCCGCAAACGACATTAATTTGTGTGACAAGAATGGGCCGAATGGCGATCCTGCAATCATCCAAAACGGCACATGGACCAGCATTGATGCTGGCCGCCGCGCGGCCAGCCGCTTACACCGACCGCGCCCAGGATCCAATCGCGCCTTGTCAGCTTTGCCATAGTGATACGGATCTTGCATGGGAGGAGCACTCCTTCGCAACCGCGGCTATTACGTAGCTTGGCGCCGATCCGCGCTATAAAAGAGTTCGTTAAATCAACAAACTAGGCGCGATCCGCCCGACCAGGCGCAGAACGTCGAGTAAGGTTCAGGGCCGTTCTGCCCGGTTTGGTGACCCTCGATCAACCCCGGCGCCTCGGTTCTGACGATGAATGCGGCGCGAAGCAGACTTCGCCTCTCGCCGCAGAACACGTTTATGGTTACTATCCTCCTCCTGGGCGATTCGAAGGATTAACCCTCATTCGGGAGGATGCGACCATGGGCAATACCCTCGTCAGCGGTCAAGACCAGACTCTGCATGTCGACGTCATTCGAATCCCGGTTTTCCGGCCTTTCACCTGGTTGCGGACCGGATGGCGCGATATGCGCAGGCCAGCCAGTCTCGCTTACGGTGCGTTGATTGTGGCGATAGGCTGGACGATTCTGGTGTTTTGCGGCACGCACCCGTACCTCATCGCGGCGGCGATCTCCGGGTTCTTGCTCGTTGGCCCCCTGATGTCGGCGGGTCTCTGTGAAATGTCGCGGCGCTTCTCCCTGGGCCAGTCGGCAGATTTTGACGACTCCTTGGAAGGATTCAAACGAAACGCCCCGGCGTTGTTTGAATTCGGTGTCATCTTGGCCATCTGCGCTGCGGTGTGGTTCGGTATTTCCGCGCTCATTCTCGGCACCGTGTTTCATATCGGCGCGCCCGATATGAGCGAGACTCTGTACCGCGGGTTTCTGGACTCGACGAATCGCTCGCAGGTGTTGGCCTATATCGCCATTGGTGGAGTGCTGGCGACCTGGGTGTTCGCCGTGTCAGTCGTGTCAATTCCGTTGATCATCGATCAGCATGCCTCTGCCGGGCAGGCGATGCGCGCCAGCGTCAACGTGGTGCTTCACAATATACCCGCCATGATTGTCTGGAGCGCGTTGATCCTTGTGTTGACGATCATCGGCTACGCGACGCTGCTCCTCGGCCTGCTCTACATTGCGCCACTGTTGGGGCACGCCACGTGGCATGCGTACAAGAGCATGATTCGGTAGCGTTTTGACCGGCTATCCTGCGCGATCAGTAGAAAACGCTGCGCTTGATCAGACTGTTTGCAACGCCGCGTCGACCGCCGCGCGGGCGAGCAGGCGCGTGGAGTCCAGCGCCGGCAACGGACAATCGTCCGGTCGCACCAGCAGCGGGATCTCGGTGCAACCCAGAATCACGCAATCGCAGCCGCGCGCCCTCATGCGGTCGATGACTTCGTTGTAACGAAGGCGCGATACCTCGCTGATTATTCCATTGACGAGTTCCTGGAAGATGATGTCGTCGACAATCTTCTGGTCCCCTTCGGCGGGGGAGCTGATCTTCACGGCGTGCTTCTCGAACATCTCCGGATAGACCGGCCCCCGCATGGTGAAACGAGTGCCGAGCAGCGCGGCATGCCGGTAGCCGCCGCGCACCGCGGCTTTCGCCACTTCCTCGGCGATGTGCAGCCAAGGAATGGGCGATCTCGCCGCGACATGCTTGAAAGCGAGGTGCGCGGAATTGTCGGGACAGATCGCGAGCTCAGCGCCGGCTTTCGCAACGATTTCCGTTTCGCGCAGCATGAATCCGGCGACGCCCTCATAGTCGCCGCGATTGAATGCCGGCATCCACTCGCCCAAGGCGATGCAGCTGAGCGTCACTTGCGGATGCATGTACTCGCCCATGAATTTCTGCGAGTACGCAGCAATCTCGCGAAAGCAGAGCGCCGCGCCCTCGGTGCTGCACGCCACGATGCCGATATGTTTGGGTTTAGCCTGCAAGTGCGACGGCATCAGAGATCGGCTCCGCTTTGAGCCCAACTTAAAACAGAGAGTATGTCCATATCGCGGCAGCCGCAAGGCAGGCCGATCCTACCGGGCTCGTGCGAGAGTAACTGTCTTTCGTAATGAATACATTGGAGGGGGGCCCTTGAGAACGGTGGCCCTTGCGGTGGGTGACCCTTGAGGCGCGCGGCCCTTGAGGAGAGTCGGCGTCGATGACGGCTTCCGAGCTCATCGAGCAATCCTGGCCCTCGCAGCCGGACCTCAACGGCACGTCGCGGTCGGTCGGTGTCTATGCGAGCGACGTCAACGTGATCTCGGGCGAGATTCAAATCATTTACGGCGGCCCGCAGACCAACCAGGCAATCAGCAATAGAATGCTGACCCTGAAAGGTGGCGCGTGGAGTAGACCCCCTGATCCGTGGAAGGTACGCTTGGACATGCGACCGCAACACGAACCTGGGGCTGGCGATCCGCGGGGCGGCCAACCGCAGCCAAGCGGCCTTGGGCGCCTCTATGTGATATCTGCGCCATCCGGCGCCGGCAAAACCAGTTTGGTGAAGGCGCTCATGGAGCGCGAACCGCGCATGCGCTTTTCGGTCTCGTACACCACGCGGCCGCCGCGGCCGAACGAGGTCGACGGCCGGGATTATCATTTTGTGACGCGGGACCGGTTCGAGGAGATGGCCGCGCGCGGCGAATTTCTCGAGCATGCGCGCGTATACGACAACTTCTACGGCACGAGCTTGCGGACGGTGCAATCCGAATTGCGGGACGGCCACCTCCTGCTGTTGGAGATCGACTGGCAAGGCGCACGGCAGGTCAGATCCCGCCTCCCTGCCGCGCGCAGCATCTTCATACTGCCGCCGACGCGCCGTGCGCTCGAGGAGCGCCTGCGTGCACGGAGCACCGACTCCGAAGCGGTGATCGAGCGGCGTTTTCGGGACGCGGCGCAGGATATGGCGCATTGGACGGAATTCGATTATGTCGTGTTCAATGACCAATTCGAGCGCGCGGTTGCCGATTTGCTCGCAATCGTGCAGCTGCGGGGCGACGAGTTGGCCGCGACCCGACCCGAAGTTGCGCGCTTTGCGGCTGAGTTGCTGAAATCCTAGCGCGAGGGATTTCCGACGCCGGCCTTAAGTGCCAGCCCAGGCGTCTGCCTGAGCGTTTTGCCCTAGCGCGCTTAGGTGGCCGGGGTACGGGCCACTCTGCTATGCTTACAATCCCTTTATTGGAACCTAAGCCATGGCTCGTATTACCGTCGAAGACTGTCTGCAGAACGAACCCAACCTCTTCAACCTCGTGTTGCTGGCCGCGAAGCGTGCCCGCCGTTTGGCGAATGGCGCCGAGGCCACCGTCGAGTGGGAAAACGACAAGCCGACCGTAGTGGCGCTGCGCGAGATTGCCGCCGGAAACATCACCCTCGAGATGCTGGAAGAGGCCGAAGAGCCCGTGCAACAGCAGGTCAGCGAACTCGACATGCCCTCCGATTTCCGCGCGCCGCAGCTCGGGTTGGGTGACTGACCGGCCCACCTTAGAGTAACGATGGACTATGCGTCTTCCATACTCGGTTTCCTACCTGGTGGAAGACGCTCCACCGGGATCAGTCAGCTTTTAGATAAGCTCGAAGCCTATCTCTCTCCCGCGCAGGTCGAGCGGGTCCGCGAGGCCTACGAATTCGGCGCGGAAAGGCATCATGGCCAGAAGCGCGTTTCGGGGGAGCCGTACATCACGCACCCGGTCGCGGTCGCCGACATCCTGGCGGACCTTCGCCTCGACGCCGATACGTTGGTCGCCGCCATCCTGCATGATGTGATCGAGGATACGCCGACTGCGAAGGCTGAAATAGCGTCGATCTTCGGTCAGGTCGTCGCCGAACTGGTCGACGGCGTCAGCAAACTCGACCAGATCCAATTCAAGAACCGCCAGGAAGCGCAGGCCGAGAGCTTTCGCAAGATGCTGCTGGCCATGGTGCGCGACATCCGCGTCATCATGGTCAAGCTCGCGGATCGCATGCACAACATGCGCACCCTGGGCGTCATGCCGCCGGTCAAGCGCCGCCGCAGCGCGCGCGAGACACTGGAGATCTACGCGCCCATCGCCGAGCGCCTGGGCCTGTACGCGGTCAAGCTGGAATTGGAGGATTTGGGCTTCCGGGCCCTGTATCCCTACCGCTACAAAGTGCTCGAGCGCGAGTTGAAACGCGCGCGCGGCAATCAGAAGGAGTTCGTCGCAAAAATCGCCGAGACCTTCAAGGGAGCGCTGAAGAAGGCGCAGATCGCCGGCGGCGTCGAAGGGCGCGAGAAGCATCTGTACAGCATTTACCGAAAGATGCAGATCAAGCACATCTCGCTCAACGAAATGGTCGACGTCTACGGCTTTCGAATCATCGTCGATAATCCCGACACCTGTTATCGCGCCCTTGGATTGGTGCACAGCGTTTACAAGCCCATGCCCGGGCGGTTCAAGGACTACATCGCGATTCCGCGCGTAAACGGCTATCAGTCCCTGCATACCACGCTGTTCGGTCCCAACGGCGTGCCGATCGAAGTCCAGATCCGCTCCGAGCAGATGCACCGCGTCGCCGAGTCCGGCATCGCCGCGCATTGGAAGTACAAGTCGGGCGGCGACTCGTTCGGCGGCGTCGAACACGACCGCGCACGGGAATGGCTGGCGAGCCTGGTTCAGATTCAGGAAGGTGGAAGCTCGGAGGAATTCCTGGAGAGCGTCAAGGTGGACCTGTTTCCGGACAAAGTCTACGTGTTCACGCCGAAGGGAAAGATCCTGCGCCTGCCCACCGGCGCCACCACCGTGGACTTTGCCTACGCCATCCACACCGACGTCGGCAACCGCTGCGTTGCCGCCAAGGTCGACCGCCGCCTGGTGCCGCTGCGCACGCCGCTGCGCAACGGGCAGACCGTGGAGATCATCACGGCAAAGGGCGCCACGCCGAATCCGTCCTGGTCGAGCTTCCTCGTGACGGCCAAAGCGCGCGCGGCCATCAGGCAGTACTTGAAGAACCTGAAGCGCGGCGAAGCGCTCGAATTGGGCCGTCGCTTGCTGGGACTTGCACTCGAGGAATTCTCCCTCAGTCTGAAAAAAGTCGCGCCGGCGGACCTCAACGCCGTGGTCAAGGAGTTGAATCTCAGGGACGCCGACGAACTGTTCGAGAAGATCGGACTGGGCGAGCGGCTCGCTCCGCTGGTGGCGCGGCGCCTGCAGCCGGCGGCCCGCGAGGATGCGGAACAGAACACCACGAGCAGCGGGCCGCTCATGATCGCGGGCACGGAGGGCCTGCTGGTCACGTACGCACGTTGCTGCTTCCCGATACCCAATGATCCGATCATGGCCTACCTCTCCGCCGGCCGCGGCGTGATGATCCACCGGCAAAATTGCGGTAACCTCGCCGAGTATCGCAAACAGCCGGAGAAATGGCTGTCGGTGGCCTGGGAGGAAACGCACGGGCGTTTGTTCACCTCCGAGATCCAGCTGGAGATCAACAATCGCGTGGGTGTGCTCGCCGCGGTCGCGTCGAGCATCGCCGAAGGGGAGACCAACATCGACCAGGTGCAGCTCGAGGAGCGCGATGTCAGCAACTCGTGGCTGCGCATCCAGCTCCAGGTCCGCGACCGGCACCATCTGGCGCAGGTCATCAAGACCATCCGTCGCATGCCGGACGTGCAGCGGGTGTTCCGCACGCTGGCGTGACGATCCATGCCGAGTTTCAACCCATCACCGAAGACCAACTTACCACCCTAGAGCCATGAGCAAGCAAATCATATCGACCACCGCCGCTCCCGCCGCCATCGGCACCTATTCGCAGGCCGTCCGCGTGGGCAATACCATCTGGGTATCGGGGCAAATCCCGTTGGATCCGCGCACCAAGGAATTGGTGCCGGGGGACTTCGAGGCGCAGACTCGGCAGGTGTTCGATAACCTGAAGGCCATCGTCATTGCCTCCGGAGCGACGTTCGACGACGTGGTCAAGGCGAACGTGTATCTGACGGATCTCTCGAACTTCGCGCTCGTCAACAAAGTCATGTCGGAATACTTCCGCGAGCCCTATCCCGCGCGGGCCGCCGTCGGCGTTGCCGCCTTGCCGCGCGGAGCGCAGGTCGAAGTGGAGTGCATCGTCGCCCTGTGACCGATCTGAAACCGGTCACCGCCCTGCGCGGCGTCGGCGACGCGCTCGCGCTGCGCCTGCGGGCGCTGGGCGTGGAGACCACACAGGACCTGCTGTTTCTCCTGCCGTCGCGTTACGAGGATCGCACTCGCGTGGTCCCCCTGGGCGAATTGCTGCCGGGTCAGCGCGCCGCGGTTGAGGGCGAGGTGCTGCTCACCGAAGTCGCGTTCCACGGCAGGCGGCAAATGCTGTGCAGGATCTCGGATGGATCCGGTTTTCTGACGCTGCGGTTCTTTTATTTCACCGCCCAACAGCAGAACGGTTTGGCGCGCGGGGTTCGCATCCGGTGCTTCGGCGAAGCGCGCCGCGGCCCGCAGGGGCTGGAAATCGTGCATCCGGAATATCGCCGGGTGGATTCATCCGCCGCGAAAGCCGCCGAAGATCATCTCACGCCGATCTATCCCGCCACCGAAGGCGTTACGCAGGGCCGGCTGCGGCAATTGGTCGGCCTGGCATTGGATCAGACCGCCGCGCACGACCTCAAGGATTGGCTGCCCGCCGCAGTGCTCGAGGGCTCGCGGCTGCCGTCGCTGCTCGATGCCTTGCTGTACGTGCATCGGCCGCCGGCGGACGCGCCCGTGGAGCAGCTCCTCGAATGGCGGCACCCGGCGCAGCGGCGGCTGGCGTTCGAGGAGCTGCTGGCGCATCAGCTGTCGCTCAAACTCTTGCGCCAAAAGATTCAAAGCGACCCTGGCTGGCCGCTGGTCACCGACGGTGCCTTGAAGGCGGGCCTGTTGTCTGCGCTGCCATTTCAATTGACGGCGGCGCAAACGCGCGTACTTCGTGAGATAGAGAAGGACTTGGGCCACGCGAAACCCATGCTGCGCCTGGTACAGGGCGACGTCGGCTGCGGCAAGACGCTGGTGGCGGCCCTCGCCGCCACCCAGGCGGTGCAGCTGCGCCGGCAGGTGGCGCTCATGGCGCCCACCGAATTGCTCGCCGACCAACACGCGCTGAATTTCAAGCGTTGGTTCGAACCCTTAGGTGTCCCCATCGCCCTGCTCACCGGCCGGCAGACCGGCAAGGCGCGCGCAGCCTCCCTGACCGGAATCCGCGAGGGGCATGCGCCCATCGTGATCGGCACTCATGCCCTGTTCCAGGAAAACGTGGAATTCGCTTCGCTCGCGCTGGTTATCGTCGACGAACAGCATCGGTTTGGGGTGCATCAACGCCTGCGCCTGCGCGAGAAGGGCGGACGCGACGGACACCAGCCGCATCAGTTGATCATGACGGCGACGCCCATCCCGCGCACGCTGGCGATGACGGCCTATGCCGACCTCGACGTATCCATCATCGACGAACTGCCGCCGGGGCGGACGCCCGTGAAGACCGTGGTGCTGGCCGGCACACGCCGCGACGAGGTGGTCATACGCATCCGCACCGCGTGTTTGGACGGCCGGCAGGCGTACTGGGTGTGTCCGCTCATCGATGAATCGGAGGAAATGCCGTATCAAGCGGCGGAAGAAACCGCCGCGGCACTGGCGGCGGCGCTGCCGGAGCTTGCCGTGGGCTTGGTCCACGGCCGAATGCCGGCGGCGGCAAAAGATTCGACCATGCGTCGTTTCAAGGAGGGCGAGATCCAGCTCTTGGTGGCGACCACCGTCATCGAAGTGGGCGTCGATGTCCCCAACGCCACGCTCATGGTCATCGAGAACGCCGAGCGCATGGGGCTGGCGCAATTGCACCAGCTGCGCGGACGAGTGGGCCGCGGACGGCACGCGAGCTCCTGCCTCCTGCTGTATCGACCGCCGCTGTCCTCACTGGCGCGCGAGCGGCTCGCAGTCATGCGCGATACCAACGACGGCTTCGTGGTCGCGCGCCGCGATCTCGAGCTTCGCGGCCCCGGCGAGCTTCTTGGCACCCGCCAGACCGGACTCGCACAGATGCGCGTCGCCGATCTCTTGCGCGACGCGGATTTGCTGCCGCGAGTCCAGACCGCCGCTGAGACGCTGCTGAACGAGTGGCCTCTGCACGTGACCCCGCTCATCCGGCGCTGGGTGGGACTTGCGGAGCAATACGGGCGGGTCGGGTAGAATGGCGCGATGACACCCAAAGCGGCACGATCCATCCAATCGGTTCGGTTTTTCTTCCCGGCATGGGCCGAAGTCGGACAGGCTCTTAAGGCCCCGCATCGTGGCATTGCCGCGCTCGGGCGTTGAATTGATGGAGCGCATCGCCCAGCGGTGGCGATGGTTCGTCTTTCGCGTACGCTTTCATCCGCTCACCACGAATGAGCTGCCCCGCTTGTTCGGCAGCATCAGCGACTATGTTTCGCTCACGCGTCTCGATCGTCCCATCGGCATCTGGCTGCTGCTGTGGCCCACGCTGTGGGCCTTGTGGATTGCCGGCCACGGCAAGCCGGAAGCACGGCTCTTCGTCATCTTTGTTGTCGGCACCGTGCTCATGCGTTCCGCCGGATGTGCCATCAACGACTATGCCGATCGCAGCTTCGATCCTCACGTGGAGCGCACCAAGGATCGCCCGCTGGCGGCCGGCCGGATCGCGCCGGTGGAGGCGTTGGTGCTCTTCGCCGGGCTGTCGCTCACGGCGCTGGGTCTGGCCCTGCAGTTGAACAAGCTGACGCTGCTGTTCGCCGTTGCCGGCGCGGCACTCGCGGTCACCTACCCGTTCATCAAGCGCTTCCTGTCGGTACCGCAGCTCTACCTGGGGGTGACCTTCGGCTGGGGAATTCCGATGGCGTTTGTCGCCGAGCGCGACGACTTGCCACCGCGCGTCGGCTGGCTGCTGCTGCTCGCCAACGTGCTGTGGGTCACCGTCTACGACACCATCTATGCCATGGTCGACCGCGATGACGACATCAAGATCGGCGTGCGCTCCACCGCCATTCTGTTCGGCGATTCGGATCGCCACATCATCGCGATCCTGCAGGCCATGGCGCTGCTGGCGCTGTACCTGGTCGGCAAGATGGTGCACATGGGGCCCTGGTACTACTGGGGGCTTGGCGCTGGGGCCATCTTCTTCCTGCATCACCTATGGCTGATTCGCGGACGCGAACGCGACGCATGCTTCCGCGCGTTTCTGGGTAACCATTACTTTGGCTTGTCGGTTTTTCTGGGGATCGCGTTGAACTACCAATTCGGACGGTAGCCCAAAGCTCCGGGCCCAATTCGGACGGTAAACCAAGGCTCCGGGTCAATTCGATCATAGAACTCAATTCACGCGCTTATACATCCCGTGGACGCTCCATGGCGGAAACCCTCTCGTCAACCGAACCTCCGCAACTTGGTTGACTAAGCGTGCACACCCCCCCAATACTCCGCAGCATCTCGTCACATCAGCCGCAACCGCGGCTAGGGCTCTCTTGAATATTCGCAACGATTGGTCGCGCGCCGAAGTCGAAGAACTCTTCGCACTCCCCTTTATGGACTTGATGTTCCGGGCGCAAGCCGTTCACCGCGTCCATCAGATCCCCAATACGGTGCAAATCAGCACATTGCTCAGCATCAAGACCGGCGCCTGCCCCGAGGATTGTGCCTACTGCCCGCAGAGCGTCCGGTACGACACCGGGCTCGAAACCGAAGAGTTGATGGAGATCGAGGCGGTGGCCGAGCGGGCCCGGGCCGCCAAGGCCGCCGGCGCCACCCGATTCTGCATGGGCGCCGCATACCGCTCGCCCAAACCGAAGGATCTGCGCAAGGTTACGGCCATGATCCACGAGGTCAAGGCGCTGGGTCTCGAGACCTGCGCGACTCTCGGCATGGTGAGCCCGGCCCAAGCGCAGGACCTGAAGGCCGCGGGCCTCGACTACTACAACCACAACATCGACACCTCGCCCGAGTACTACGGCAAGATCATCACCACGCGCACATTTCAGGACCGGCTCGACACGCTGCAGGCCGTGCGCGACGCCGGCATGAACGTGTGCTGCGGCGGAATCGTCGGCATGGGCGAAGCGGCCGCGGATCGGGTGGGACTGCTGCACACCCTGGCCACCATGGCCCTACATCCCGAGAGCGTGCCCATCAATCTGCTGGTCCGGGTGGCGGGCACGCCTCTGGCGGACAGCGCTGCGCTCGACCCATTCGACTTCGTCCGAACGGTTGCCGCCGCCCGCATTCTCATGCCGCGCGCGCATGTCCGGCTGTCGGCGGGCCGCAGCGAGATGAGCGACGAGTTGCAGGCCCTCTGCTTCATGGCGGGAGCGAACTCTATTTTCTACGGTGAGAAGCTGCTGACCACCGGAAACCCGGACACCGCCCATGATCGTCGCTTGTTCGAGCGGCTCAACATTGTCGCAGAACCGGCGAGCGACGCGCAGGCCGCGGTGGGCGTCATGCCGGTGCCCGTGGCGGAGCCGGCGGAGTGCCATTCCGCCACGGCGTGAGCCGCGCATGACCGGCGAAAGCACCGCTTATTCGGTCGACAAGCGCTGGCTGCGACGGTCGTTCGATCGGGCGAGCTCGACCTATGATGCCGCCGCTGTGCTGCAGACCGAAGTACGCGATCAGCTGTTGCAGCGGCTGGAATTGACGGATTTGTCGCCCAGGCTCGTGGTCGATGCCGGCGCCGGGACCGGGCATGCCGGCCGTGCGCTGAAACGCCGCTACCCGAGCGCACAGGTGCTGGCGGTGGATTCGTCGTTCGGAATGCTCCACGTCGCGGGCCGGCAGCAATCGTGGCTCCGCCCTTTCGCGAGACTATGTGCCGATGCCGAGCGCCTGCCCCTGCCGGATGGCAGCGTCGACCTCATCGTCAGTAATTTCATGCTGCAATGGAGCGACCTGGACCTGGCGTTGGCGGAGTTCCGGCGCGTGCTCGCTCCGCGTGGCTTCCTGACCTTCACGACCTTGGGGCCCGACACCTTGCGGGAGCTGCGCGCCGCCTGGGCACGGGTCGGGAGCGAACATGCGGACTACCACACCCGGGTCAGCCACTTCCTCGACATGCATGACATCGGGGACGCGCTGGTGCGCGCCGGCTTTGCGGCACCGGTGCTCGACGTCGAGCGGTACACCTTGACGTACACCAATGTGCGGCATCTGGCGGCGGATCTCAAGGCGGTCGGCGCCCGGAACGCAACCATCGGCCGGCTCAAGGGACTCACCGGTCCGCGCAGATTTGCCGCCATGCAGTCCGCCTACGAGGCCTTCCGAATCGACGGCCGGCTTCCCGCCACTTACGAAGTCGTGTTCGGCCAGGCGTGGGGACCGGCTGCCGAAGTGCGCCGCGCCGGCGAGGATTCAACCCACGTTTCCTTGGACGAACTCAAACGCCAGCTGCGCAAGCTGAGAAAATAGCAGAGATGCTGCGGTTGTTCGTCACGGGCACCGACACGGGTGTGGGAAAGACCCGCATCGCCACCGCCCTGTGTGCGGCGTACGCCGCCAGGCGGAGGCCGGTGGCTGCCATGAAACCCGTGGCCTCGGGCTGCAGGCAAACCCATGCCGGGCTGCGAAACGAGGACGCCGAGGCGCTTCTCGCCGCGATGACGGTGCCTGCGGTCTATGGCGATGTGAACCCGTATGCATTCGAACCGGCGATCGCTCCCCACATCGCCGCCATGGAAGCCGGATGCTCCATTGATTTCGGCCTGTTGGATGAAAGCTACGAACGACTCTGCCGGCAGAGCGACGTCATCATCGTCGAAGGCGCAGGCGGCTGGCTTGCACCGCTCGACGCGACGCGCACTTTTGCCGACCTGGCAGTCCGCTGGCGGCTCGACGTCATTCTGGTGGTGGGCCTGCGATTGGGCTGCCTGAACCACGCCCTGCTGACGGCCGAGGCCATCGAGGCGCGCGGCCTGAAGCTTGCGGGTTGGGTGGGAAACTCGGTGGATCCGGATTTCGAGCGCCGCGAGGCAAACACCGACACCCTGCGCTCGCGCCTTGCCGCAAATTGCCTCGGATTGTTTCCCTATGCGCCCGAATCCAGCGCGCTCGAGCTGTCGACCGCGTTTTTATCAACGCTTCCCGAATAGGAGCCGCCTCGCGCGCCCTGAGTTATTCTTGGCATGCCATGGAAACGCGTATCGAACTCGCGCCCAATTGTTCGCTGACGGCGGCGGGGGCCAAGCTCTTTTTCCTCACTACCTGCCTGTTTTCATTGGCTTTTAGCATGATATTCGCAGCGATGGGATTTTGGCCGGTATTGCCGTTCTGGGCGCTCGAGATGCTCGCCTTGGGATTCGCCCTGCGGGCCAGCCTGCAGCGCCGCGCGTACACGCAAACGGTAACCATTACCGACTCGCAGGTCAGCCTGGTGACCCGTTCGCGGCGCGGTGAGGCCAAACAAGAGTTTGCGCGGCATTGGGCGAAGGTTAGACTTCGCAGTCCGCGCGCGCGCCTCTATCCGAGCAGGTTGCTGATCGAGAGTCGCGGCCGGGCTTATGAGGTTGGCAGCTTCCTCACCGAAGAGGAGCGCTGCGTCCTCGCCAAGCGTTTACGCAATTTGGTGGGCGGCATGAACGAGTCGCCGCCGCTTGAAATCGATAGAACTGAGGGGTCCCGTTTAGATGAGAGTTACAGGCGACAATGACGACAGCACTTCCCGGCCAACCGGCTTTGCCTGGGCCAGAGCGCTCTGCCCAGCCGCCCTGGGTCTAGCAACCCAAGCCGAAGCCAACACGTCGAACGGCTACAACCTGCCCCTCGGGGTCACCTCCTTAAGCCGGGATATCTACGCTTTGCACATGGAAGTGTTCTGGATCTGCGTCGCCATCGCGGTGGCGGTATTCGGGGTGATGATTTATGCCCTGGTGAAATTCCGCCGTTCTCAGGGCGCTATACCCGACACCACCTTGCTGCACAGCACCACGGTGGAGATCGTTTGGACCGTCATTCCGGCCGTGATCCTGGTGGTGATGGCGATTCCAGCCGCGAATGTCATCCTCATGATGGAGGACACGCGCAACTCCGAACTGTCGATCCGGGTCACCGCCTATCAGTGGAAGTGGCAGTATCAATACATGGACGCGGCCGAGGGGGTTGATTTCTTCTCGACGCTTGCGCGCGACTCGAATTTCGCGCGCCAGTTGCATTCCGGCATCGACCCAAAGACGGTGCCCAATTATCTCTTGGAAGTCGACAGGCCCATGGTCATCCCGAGCGGCACCAAGGTGCGCCTGTTGCTGACCTCCCAGGATGTGATCCACGCATGGTGGGTCCCCGATTTCGGCGCCAAGCGCTCCGCCATACCGGGATTCGTCAATGAATTGTGGTTCATGGTCGATCCTGGCAAAGAAGGAATTTATCGCGGGCAATGCGCCGCGCTTTGCGGCCGCGACCACGGCTTCATGCCCATCGTCGTGGATGTGCGAACTCCCGACGATTTCAAGAAGTGGGTCGAGGAGCAGAAGGCGGCGCTGAAACAGGCGGCGGCGCCGGGCGCGGCGGAGCCGGGAGCCGCACCGCCACGCTCCGCGCAATTATTGTCGAACTAATTACGTAATCAGCATCGCATTTACAGTAGAGAACTATTGCACCATGGCCAAGTCCGAAGCTATCGACACCGCTCACCACGACGACCATCACGAGGACCATAGTCACGACCACGGCGATCAGCCTGCGACGGGCATCAAGCGTTGGCTGTTCGCGACCAATCACAAAGACATCGGCACCATGTACCTGGTGTTCAGCCTGGTCATGTTTTTCATCGGCGGCGCGATGGCAATGGTCATTCGGGCGGAATTGTTTCAGCCCGGGCTGCAGCTCGTCGATCCGGTGTTCTTCAATCAGATGACCACCAATCATGCGCTGGTCATGATTTTCGGCGCCGTGATGCCGGCATTCGTCGGTCTCGCCAATTGGATGATCCCATTGCAAATCGGCGCGCCCGACATGGCATTGCCGCGCATGAACAATTTCAGTTTCTGGATTCTGCCATTCGCGTTCACCTTGATGTTGTCCACGCTGTTCGTACCTGGCGGAATGGCCGCCGGCGGTTGGACCCTGTACCCGCCCTTGTCCTTGCAGACCGGCGATGGCTTTCCCATGCTCATCTTCGCGATTCATATGATGGGTGCCTCGTCGATCATGGGCGCCATCAACGTGATCGTGACCATCATGAACATGCGGGCTCCCGGTATGAATTTGCTGAAAATGCCCTTGTTCTGCTGGTCCTGGCTGATTACCGCCTACTTGCTGATCGCGGTGATGCCGGTGCTGGCCGGCGCCGTGACCATGCTGCTGACCGATCATTTCTTCAAGACCAGTTTCTTCAATGCGGCGGGCGGCGGGGATCCGGTGATGTTCGAACACATCTTCTGGTTCTTCGGACACCCTGAGGTCTACATCATGATTCTGCCGGCCTTCGGCATCATTTCGGAGATCTTGCCGACCTTCGCCCGCAAACCCTTGTTCGGTGCGACATCGATGATCTACGCCATCGCGTCGATCGCATTCCTGTCGTTCATCGTCTGGGGCCACCATATGTTTGCGGACGGCATGCCCGTGGCGGCGCAATTGTTCTACATGATGTCGACCATGCTGATCGCGGTACCCACCGGCGTAAAGGTGTTCAACTGGACGGCGACCCTGTGGCGCGGATCCCTGTCGTTCGAGCCGCCCATGCTGTTCGCGCTCGCGTTTCTGTTCCTTTTCAGCATCGGCGGCTTTTCCGGCTTGATGCTCGCGATCGTCCCCGCGGATTTCCAATACAATCAAACCTACTTTGTAGTTGCGCACTTTCATTATGTGCTGGTGCCGGGCGCCGTATTCGGAATCATGGCCGGGGTGTACTACTGGCTGCCGAAGTGGACGGGCCATATGTACAACATGGCCTTGGCCAAGTGGCATTTCTGGCTCTCGTCGATCTTCGTCAATGTTTTGTTCTTTCCGCAGCATTTCCTGGGATTGGCGGGCATGCCGCGGCGCATACCCGACTACGCGGTGCAGTTCACCGACTGGAACATGGTGTCGTCCATCGGCGGCTTCGGCTTCGGGCTGTCTCAAATCCTGTTCGCAATGGTGATTGTCCAGTGCGCGCGCGGCGGCAAGAAGGCGACTGCCGAGGTTTGGGAAGGGACCCATCCCACCGGTCTGGAGTGGACGCTCCCGTCTCCGGCGCCTTACCACAGCTTCAGCACCGCACCCGAGGTCAAATGAACGTGACCGAGACGCAGGGCGAGCGCCCGTCGGTTCGACGGCGAGTCCGCAACGGGGCATTGGGTTTGATGTCTTTGGCGCTGGCGGTTTATTTCGGCTTCATCGCGCTGTTGATTTATCGCAGTCATCGCTAGGAGCCTGTCTGACCATCGATCCTAAAAAGCGCGCCAACCGCAACCTAGTCAGAGCCCTTCTGGTCATGACCGCCGGCGCCTTTGCCTTCGGCTGGGCGTTGGTGCCGCTGTATGACGTCCTGTGCAGGGCCGCCGGTATAGGCAATGCGGACGCCAAGGCGGGCAAGTCGGTCGTTCAGGAGTCGATCGATCCCAATCGAGAAGTCACGATCGAGTTCCTGGCACAGCCTGCGTCGGTGGGCAGCTTCGATTTCCGGCCGAAAGTCGCGTCGATGCGCATTCATCCGGGAAAGCTCTACGACACCCTGTTTTATGCCAGGAATTTGACTCAAAATGCGTCGGTGGCTCAGGCCGTTCCCAGTATTTCACCGACCCGCACGGCAAAATATTTCCATAAAACCGAGTGCTTTTGCTTCAGTCCGCAGAAATTTGCGGCAGGAGAAGGGCGCGACCTGCCGGTGCGGTTCATCGTGGACCCGGGGTTGCCGAGCAACGTGGACAAGCTCACCTTGGCCTATACGATCTACGACACGACGCAATCGGCAACACGTCCGTAGCCAAACGTTTTAAACTGCTGTTTTCATTCACCGTTTAGAGATTTAGCAACATGGCGCAAGCGCACGCGGATGCAGACAAATACTATGTCCCTCACAGCAGTCCGTGGCCCATCTATGGATCCATAACGCTGTTCACATTGATGTGGGGTGCCGTTGCCACCCTCAACGAGTGGCTTCCGGCGTGGGCTTTGCTCCCCGGCTTCGTGATGCTGGCGCTGCTGTTCATTTTCTGGTTCCACACCGTCATCGGCGAGAATCAACAGGGCATGTACAACATGGCGGTGGACCGATCGTTCCGCATGGGAATGATGTGGTTCATTTTCTCCGAGGTGATGTTCTTCGCCGCATTCTTCGGTGCCTTGTTCTATGCGCGCGATCTTGCCGTTCCCTGGCTCTCGGGCGACGGCGTGAAGGTCTTCACCAGACTGCTCTTGTGGAATAATTTCGACGGGACATGGCCGACCAACGGCCCTGCCGCGCTGGGGCCGCGCGCGAATGGTACTTTTGAAACCATTCCGGCGGTCGGTCTACCTGCCATCAATACCGCGATCCTGCTCACGAGCAGCGTGACCATCACGATCGCGCACCACGCCTTGCTGACCGGACATCGGACGCGGCTGAAGATTTTCCTGGCCGCGACCTTTTTGCTGGGCTTCACTTTCGTCTTCTTGCAGGCCAAGGAATATCACGAAGCCTACACCGAGTTAGGACTGCAGCTCGGCACCGGTATTTACGGCTCGACCTTTTTCATGCTCACCGGGTTTCACGGCCTGCACGTCACCTTGGGCGCCATCATGCTGACGGTCATTTGGTTCCGAGTGATGAGCGGTCATTTCACGCCGCAGCGCAATTTTGGGTTCGAGGCCGTCAGTTGGTACTGGCACTTCGTCGACGTGGTTTGGCTTGGGCTGTTTATTTTCGTCTATTGGCTGTAGCCCGGCACCACGCGCTGCGGATCGATCCAGCCGCTGTAGTAGGCGACGATCAGCAGCACGAACAGCGCAAATGACAGGCCGATGCGCCAGGCCAGCGCCTTGACCATCTTGGCACCGTCCTGCGGTCTGGCACTCGTCAAGTGAAACAGAGCCTTGGCCAAACTGATCAAAACCAGCGCCAGCATGGCCAGAACGAGATATTTGAATTCCACAGCCACCCATGGATATTGAACAGGGGGCAGGCAGTATACCGTGTCAATCAAAGTGGGTTCCCGCATCTTCGCGCCACGGCTGTTCACGACGCTGCTCACCCTTGTCCTGATCGCGATGCTGATATCGCTTGGACGATGGCAATTGCGCCGTGCCGACGAGAAACGCGTGTTGTTCGACTCGTTCGCGGCGGGGACCGATGCCACTCGACTGGTCGATCTCGGAACACCCCGCCTGCCTCGGTATCAGCACATCGAGGCCAGGGGACACTACGATCAGGCGCGGCAAATCTTGATCGACAACATGGTCAATGCCGACCGCGCCGGCTATTTCGTGATAACGCCGTTCGCCCTGACGGACGGCGGTTGGGTATTGGTCAATCGAGGCTGGGTGCCCTTGGGAGCGAGCCGCGCAGTGCTGCCAACCATCCCGGTAACGGGCGATACGAGACGATTACGAGGACGGAGCGATAATCTGCCGAGTCCCGGCATTCAGCTGGGCACCAGGGCAAGGCTCGCGCCACCCTATCCGGTGGTCGCAGCCTTTCCGAATCATGCCGAGCTGGCGCAGCTGCTCGGAGAATCCTCTTGGACAAAGGCCGCGGATCTGGTGCTGCTCGACCCCGCCGAGCCTGACGGCTACGTGCGTAATTGGGCGGCGCCCGGATTTCCGCCGATGCGCCACTTCGGCTATGCGGTGCAATGGTTCGCCCTGGCGCTGACTTTGTTCGTCATATATGTCGTCACCAACCTGCGTCGGGACGCGGACGTGACGACGTGACCCCGCGCAGCGTCCATGATCGCCGTCAAGGGCGGCTATTGGTCGGTTTAGCGCTGATATTTTTTGGGCCCTTGGGCGTATCTTTTTATTTGTACTATGGTCACGGCTCCTGGCGCCCGGGCGGCCGCGTCAACGCGGGCGATTTGATCGTGCCGCCGCGTCCCTTGCCGTCCCTGGCGCTACCCCTCCAGAGTTCCGGGGAGACCGATTCGGAATTCCTCCGGCGCAAGTGGACCCTGCTATACGTGCAGCAGGGTCCGTGCGCCGAGCCCTGCCGCACCAGCCTGTACCAGACGCGGCAGGTGCGGTTGGCGCTGGACCGGGACATGGATCGGGTGCAACGCGTATTCATCGCCGACGGCGACTGCTGCGATTTTCAGTTTCTGCGCGAGCAGCATCCGGACTTGATCGCGATTCGCATGAATCCGGCTGCCGCACCCATGCTCGCGCTTCTGCCGCAGCGCGACCCCGGCAGCGCGAGCGCCGGCAGCGACGCAATTGCTCAACCCATTTATTTGATTGATCCCTTGGGCAATCTCATGATGTTCTATGCGCCCGACGCCAAGCCCAAAGGCATGCTCGAAGACATGAAGCGCTTATTGCGCCTTTCCCACATAGGCTAGCGCATGCATCCACAACGGCGTTTGTTCTGGTTCAGGCGGCTGGCATTGGCGGGCGCGATGCTCGCGGCGGCGGTGGTCGTGCTGGGTGCGTGGGTGCGGCTTACCAATGCCGGTCTGGGTTGCCCGGATTGGCCGGGCTGTTATGGGCATATTTATCCGAACGCCGGCCATGGTGATCCGCAGACCGGCTTTCGGTTCGGCAAAGCGCTGCACGAAATGATTCATCGCTATTTCGCCGGCACCCTCGTGCTGGTCATCACGATATTGCTCGTTTGGGCGGTGCGTTACCGCAGAGATCGCGACCAACCGCTGATTCCTCCGGCGCTGCTATTCGTCGTCGTATGCTTGCAGGGTGTTCTCGGCGCCTTGACGGTGACGCTGCTGCTGAAACCTTTGATTGTCACGGCACATCTGTTCGGCGGACTCACCACGTTAGGATTGTTGTGGTGGCTGTCGCTGCACCCCGAACGGCGGCAACCGTCTGCGCGAGAGGCGGGCTTGCGAAAGTATGCCCTCGTGGGTCTCGCCGCGCTGATCGTGCAAATCGGTCTCGGAGGATGGACCAGCAGCAACTACGCCGCGGTGGCGTGCCCGGATTTCCCCACCTGCCAACGCTCTTGGTGGCCGCAGATGGACTTTCGCGACGCCTTTGTGCTGTGGCGCGGACTCGACATCGACTACGAAGGCGGCGTGCTGGCGAATCCCGCCCGTATGGCCATCCACTTTACGCATCGACTCGGCGCCCTGGTTGCGGGCTTGATCCTGGTAAGCGTTGGGGTTTTGGTCGCCACCAGAGCCGCCAGCCGGCGTTTGGCGGCCGCCGGGGGCCTCTTGGTGCTGGCGGTCCTGCTGCAGATTTCGCTCGGGGTGGCGACCGTGCATTTTGGCGTGCCCTTGAGCGTAGCCACCCTGCACAATGCCGGCGCCGCTCTTCTGGTCATGAGCATGGTGTGGCTGTTGCGGGCGCTGTGGCCGGCATCCGGTGGGCCGGCCCCGGCGAACGGCATGTTACCCTTGCACCGTGTCGACCATTCCCGATAACCCGCCCATTGCCGTCGTCCACGTTAGCGGATGGCGGGATTTCCTGGAGCTCACCAAGCCCAAGGTGAGCCTGTTGATCGTCTTCACCGCCGTCGTCGGCATGGTTCTGGCGTCGCCGGGGTTGGTGCCGCTGCCCGCCCTGATTTTCGGCACGCTGGGCATCGCCTTGGCATCCGGGTCCGCTGCCGCCTTCAATCATGTGCTGGACCGGCGCATCGACGAGCACATGTCGCGTACCCGCCTCCGGCCGCTGCCCAAGGGGCATTTGGAGAAACGTCAGGCGGTGTTGTTCGCCGCGCTGCTCGGGCTCGCGTCCATGCTGGTGTTGTGGCTGCGGGTCAACGGACTCACGGCTGCGCTGACATTCTGCTCGTTGATCGGTTACGCGATGGTTTATACGATGTGGCTCAAACACGCCACACCGCAAAACATCGTGATCGGCGGAGCAGCCGGCGCGGCACCGCCCGTGCTCGGCTGGGCCGCCGTCACCAACACGGTCGACCCGCATGCGCTGCTGTTGTTCCTGATCATTTTCACGTGGACTCCGCCGCATTTTTGGGCCCTGGCGATCGCGCGGCGCGAAGATTACGCGAAGGTCGGGATTCCCATGTTGCCCGTGACTCACGGCATCCCGTACACCCGCCTGCAAATTGTGCTTTACACCATCCTGCTGGTTTTGAGCACGCTGCTGCCCTACCTCACCGGTATGAGCGGGTTCATTTACCTCGGCGCTGCGGCCGTTCTCAACGGTCGGTTTCTTTACTACGCGCTGACATTACACCGGGGACTACGGCCTGAGCTGCCGATGCGCACCTTCAGATTTTCCATCACCTATCTGATGCTGCTGTTCGCGGCGCTGATTCTCGATCATTATTTTTTGTTCAAGGCTTGATCGTCCTCATGGCCGGTATTGCGGTCGCCACTACGATCGCGATCGGAATCAGCGCCCAGAGAATCTCGGTCGCTCGGGCCGAAGCGGATGTCGGCGGGCAGTCGCGCAGCGAACTGCGAAACGAGACGATGGAAACGATCATCGCGGCAAATACCGCGACGCCGATCCCGGCGCACAGCCAGACGGTGATCAGCACGCCGTTCACCGGACGAACGCCGCCCAGCGGGTGATGAAGGTATGCGTGCCCTCGATCGCCATCAGGCCGATCAGAATGAGGAGGGCCAGCGGCGGGATCAGGATGGCGAACTTCAGCGCGAGCCGCTCCCATCTCATGTGCATGAAGATGGCGACGATCAAGCCCGCCTTCACCAGCATGAACAGAATGATCAGCGACCACCGCAGCAAGCCATGCAGCTGAAAATAATCGACCAGATAGGAGAAGGTGCTGAAGACGAACAGCAGTGCCCAGATCCACAGGTAAATGCCCAGCGGGTGTTGCTGCCCTTCGGTATGCCCTTGATCGGCACTCTCATGCGCCTTTTGCTCATGGACGGTTTCGGATGCGGCGACGTCGTTCATACTTCCCCTACCACAAATAGAAGAACGCGAAGATAAACACCCAGACGAGATCGACGAAATGCCAGTAAAGCCCGGTCACTTCCACGGTCGCGTAGCTGCCCTTGCGATCATAAAACCCGGTCCAGACCCTGCGCGCAATGACGCACAGATAGACCACGCCGGCCGACACGTGCAAGCCGTGAAAGCCCGTGATCATGAAAAACGCCGAGCCGAACTGCGCAGCGCCCATGGGATTGCCCCAAGGCCGCACGCCTTCATTGACGATGAGATTGGTCCACTCGAAGGCTTGCATTCCGACGAAACTTGCGCCCAAGGCCGCGGTGGCGAGCATCAAGGCCATGGTTTTGGCGCGGTCGCGCCGGTAGCCATAGTTCACCGCCAGTGCCATGGTGCCGCTGCTGGTGATCAGCACCATGGTCATGATGGCAATCAGCAGCAGCGGAATCTCTTGACCGGCGATATGCAGCGCGAACACCTTGCTCGGATCCGGCCAGGTCGCGGTGGTGGAAATCCGGACATTCATGTAGGAGGTGAGAAAACACGTGAAGATGAACGTGTCGCTGAGCAAGAAGATCCACATCATCGCCTTGCCCCAGTGCACTGGGAACGCCTGCTTGTCGCCCGACCAATCCGCGGCGACACCGCTCAGGCCTTCAAGCGGTGCCGGTTGTCCCGCGATCGATGCGTCTTGTGCCATGCGAGAGATCCTTGACTAGGTAGACAACAACAAAACGAACATCACCAGCCAAACGAGCAGCAAATAGTGCCAGTAGACCGTGCACAGCTCGATGCTCAACCGCATCTCGATCAGCTCCACCGCGCGTGTGCGCATGCGGAGCACCGTCTTCAGCCATACGACCAGTCCGCCCAGCAAATGCAACCCGTGCACGCCGGTGAGCACATAGAAAAAGGCGCCCGCGGGCCCGCTGGTCAATCCGTACCCCGCATCGCGGAGCTGCTGCCACGCGACCAGCTGGCCGGTGATGAACAATACGGCGAACGTTCCACCCGCGAAGAGATATCCTCGAACGCGCGCGCGATCATTCAGTCTCACCGCGCGCCGGGCCGCCTGCATGGCGGCGCTGCTCAAAACGAGCATCGCGCTGTTGAACCACAGGATTGAGGGTTTGCTGACCGGATGCCAATCCGAGATGCCATGTCCGGCGCCATGCCCATGGCCCATGCGGATGAAGTACGCCGAGATGAATAATCCGAATAGCGAGGTGATCACCGCAAGGAATACCCACAAGGCGATGCGCGCCGGCGGCACCCCCACTTCACCGACATCGCCGCGCGCGTGGCGCAGGTGCACGCTCGATCCGTGGCGCTCCCATGATCGCGTGCTCAGGCGTCTGATCAGCCACAACCAGACGATCACGCCGGTGGTGAGCGCGCCGAATGCAACCCAGATATTCATGAGCGCGGTCCGCCGGCCTAGTGCGTGTGCACGATCGGCGCCAGCTTGTCGGGCGGAACGTTTTGCGGGATGAAATCTTCTTTCGCGCCGGGCACGCTGTAGTCGTAGGCCCAGCGGTACACGACCGGCAGCCTCTCGCCCCAGTTGCCATGCCGGGGCGGCGTATCGGGTGTTTGCCATTCGAGCGTCGTGGCCCGCCAGGGGTTGCCGCCCGCGGGCTTGCCTTTGAAAAACGACCAGACCAGGTTGAACAAGAACAGCAATTGCACGGCCGCGACGAACAGAGCGGTGATGGTGATCCACTTGTTCATGGTATGAGCCGACGGCGGAATGAACTGGATGGATTCGTCCCACGCGTAGTAGCGGCGCGGCAATCCGAGGATGCCCAGGTAGTACATCGGCATGTAGATCATGTACGTTCCGACGAACGTGATCCAGAAATGGATCCTGCCCAGGGTGTCGTCCAGCATTCGTCCCGTCATCTTCGGATACCAATGGTAGAGCGCGCCGAACACGACCAGGATCGGAGACACGCCCATCACCAAATGGAAGTGCGCGACCACGAAATAAGTGGCGGATAGCGGCACGTCCACCGGCACGTTACCGAGAAACAGTCCGGTCAGGCCGCCGTTGATGAAGGTGAAGATGAACCCGATGGCGAACAGCATCGGCACGGTGAGATGGATGTCGCCGCGCCAGAGCGTCAGCACCCAGTTATAGACCTTGATCGCGGTGGGCACGGCAATGATGAGCGTGGTGGTGGCGAAGAAGAAGCCGAAGTACGGATTCATGCCGCTCACGTACATATGGTGCGCCCACACCACGAAGCTGAGACAGCCGATCGCCAGAATCGCCCACACCATCATGCGATAGCCGAATATATGCCGCCTCGCATGCGTGCTGAGCAGATCGGACACAATGCCGAATGCCGGCAGCGCGACGATGTAGACCTCCGGGTGACCGAAAAACCAAAACAGGTGCTGGAACAACAGCGGGCTGCCGCCGTTGTACACCATTGGTTGCCCCATCGAAGAAACCGCCGGCATGAAGAAGCTGGTGCCGAGCAGGGCATCCAGGGTCATCATGATGGCGGATACGAACAAGGCCGGAAAGGCCAGAAGGCCCAATACGGTCGCCATGAAAATGCCCCACACCGACAGCGGCATGCGCATCAGGGTCATGCCGCGGCAGCGGGCCTGCAGCACGGTCGTCACGTAGTTCAGTCCGCCCATCGTGAATGCCACGATGAAGGTGGCAAGCGATGCGAGCATACAGACGATTCCCCACCGCGCGCCGGGCGAGCCGGAGAGAATGGCTTGCGGCGGATACAGGGTCCAACCGGCGCCGGTCGCCCCCCCGGGCACGAAGAAACCGGCCACCAGAATCAGTACCGCGAGCAGGTACACCCAATAGCTCACCATGTTCAGGTACGGGAACACCATGTCGCGCGCACCGCACATCAAGGGAATGAGGTAGTTGCCGAAGCCGCCGAGAAACAAGGCGGTGAGCAGGTAGATGACCATGATCATCCCGTGCAGGGTGATGAACTGGTAGTAGTTCTGCGGCGCGATCAGCGAAAAGCTGTGCGGAAAACCCAGCTGCAGCCGCATCAGCACCGACAGCGTGAGCGCGACCAGGCCGATGGCGATCGCCGTGATCGTGTATTGAATCGCAATGACCTTATGGTCCTGAGACCAGATGTATTTGGTCAGAAAGCTCTGCGGATCATGAAGCGCATGAGCGTGATCTCGATCGGCAATTGCAGCATAAGCCATAGGATTTCACCTCACAGCGAATCGATATGTTTGAGGACGTCATCGATCGCGTGGTCATCCGTCAGCGTCTTCGCCATGGCCGCCATTTGCGCCCCGTTGAAGTCTTGCGGATGGCCCCCGCGCACGCCCTGCTGGAAGTTCTGCAGCTGTCGCTTCATGTACCAGTCGCTCATGTGCGACAGCCTCGGCGCGTTCGTCGACCAGACCCCCTGGCCGCCGTCTCCGTGACAGTACGCGCAAGTTTCGTAGCGCTCTCTGCCCTTCAAGGGATTCCCGGACACCGTCCCTTGCGGATGCGCGTCGGGCAGGGAGCTGATGTACGCAACCACGTTCCTGATCGCGGTGTCGTCGGCGAGCATCGCGGCAAACGCGACCATTTGCTTTCCGTAGGTATCCTTCTCGGCCCCTCCGCGTATGCCGAGCTTGAAATCCTGCAATTGCCGCGCCAGGTACCAACCCGCCTGACCGGCGAGCTTCGGCGCGTTCAATTGCGGATTTCCTTCCCCTTGCGGGCCATGGCAGGTGCTGCACACGGCATAGGACGCCTGGCCCGCCGCGACATCGCCGGCGGCAACGGCGCGCGTTTGCGCATAAGTCGGTTGCGCGGCGAGCCACGCTTGATAGTCCTTCTCATCGTCGACGATCACGCGCCCGCGCATGGTGAAATGCGCCGTTCCGCATAACTGTTCGCAGAGCGCATCGAATTTTCCGGTGCGGGTGGGGACCAGCCAGAAGTAGGTCACCATGCCGGGCACCATGTCCATCTTGACCCGAAACGCCGGTACCGCGAATTGGTGCAGGACGTCCTTGGCGCGCCCCAGAACCTTCACCGGCTTGCCGACCGGCAAATGCACTTCGGGACCCGACACCACCACATCGTCCTCACCCTTGGGGTCGTTGGGGTCGATCGCGAACGGATTCTCCGGACTCGCGAGCCGGACATTGGTGGTGCCGAACACGCCGTCTTTGCCGGGGAAACGATAGCTGAAATTCCATTGCTGCCCGACCACCTCGACCTCGGACGCACCGCTCGGCACGTTGACGAACTTGGCCCACACCAGCAAGCCCGGCGCGAGCATGGCGGCAATGCCGACCGAGGTCACGATCGTGAGCCACCATTCGAGTTTCTTGTTCTCAGGCTCGTAGTGCGCCTTGATGCCTTTGCGATGCAGGTAGCGCACGATGCAGTACGCCATGAAAAGGTTGACCGCGATGAACACGGCGCCCGTAACCCAGAATGTGAGGTTCACGGTATCGTCCATCGTCGTCCAATTGGAGGCGATCGGCGTGAACCACCAGGGACTCAAGAAATGAAACAGGACGGTGCCGATGACCAAAACGATCACTGCCCATGCAAGTATCATCGACACCCCCCGCGAATACGCCCAACCCGAGTCGATCAAGCCCCTTGTGTCGGAGTCGCAGAAACTCTCGTCACGGTACTGAAGGGATTGACGAAGTGCGAATCGATCGCCACCAATTCGGCGTCCGGATGCTTGTCGCGCATCATCTCCAGCACAACCTGTTCTCGATGCTTGCGGACATAGACCAATATCAGAAACTTGCCGGCCACCAGGTCGTCGTGAAACTTGGCGAGCTTCTTATTCTCGCTGTCGACTCCCACGAGACCGCCTTCCCAGGCGCCAAACAACGTGGCCGCTCCGACCAAGATGGCGTAAACGAAGGTCGGCACCACATGAACGCCGAAGGGCTTTATGTACAGGAGCAATCCGACCCCCGTCAGTCCGATCAGAAATCCGAGCGCGGCGCCGATGAAGCCGTCGCGCACGACATCCAGGGTTTCGAAGTAGTTGCTGGAATGGATCTGATGCCGTTTGAGACCGGCGTGGTCACGGCAAATGACGTGCAGGTAGAAATCGTTGACGCCGACCGCATGCAGATCGGCCGACACCTGATCGGTCGTTGCTATGGTGGGAGTGAGAAAATAAATGCATTTCATGGCTTCCCCCGCGACGTTTTTTACGGCGGCCTATGAACGAATTCTCTTCACCAAACATCTTTCCGGCACCGCCTTAATTTATTGCGCAGTGCCACAGCCGTATTGAGTGTGGCACAAGCACTGTTGCGTTGGAAGATGTGCATCAAGCCGGTGCCCGGGAGAAATCGCAATGCAACAAATGGGCTTTTCCGCTGAATCGGCACCGAACAGCCGCTTTTGTATGCACTGCGGCATGCAATTTCGCCGAACGGCGCTCGAAACGAGGCGTGCTAATATCAAGCGGGCGCTGGCAAAAACTGTTCGGGGAGACGAACAATGGACCTATTTGTAGTTGTCATCATCGCGGCGATGCTCTTTACCGTGGCCACGGTGTTTTTGGGCTTGCTGACGATGTCCGCAGGCGGTTCGACCGACAAGCACCTGAGCACCCCGCTCATGTGGACGCGCGTGGGGTTTCAGGCGCTCACCATATTGCTCCTGTTCGCTGCCATACGATTGCGCTGACGCGTCTCATTGCGCCGGCGCGCAGGCCGCGGCGAATCGTGCGCGCGCCGAATCGGGACGCGGCACCACCGCATTAGCTATTCCGCGATGCGCCGTCCGGCGCTATACTGCGCACCCCTCTTTGTGATTTTATCCCCGGTTTTCAGCGAGTTATTGTGGCCAATATCGAATCCTCAGATAAGCATTTCTTCAATTCATTCAGCTTGGTACTCGGTTTTCTCATCGCGTTCGCGATCATCCTGTTCGTGTTTTCCCGGATGATCGGCAGGGCCACTCAGGGGCAGGAAGTGCTGCTGGAGCCGATGCGCCTCAAAGAGGTTCGCCAAAACATTGCGCCGTTCGGTCATGTCGCCGTGGCGGGTCACGACAATTCCGCGCTGGCCGTGCCCAAGGGCAACCCTGTTGCGGCGGACGTGCCGACCACCGGCGAACAGGCGTATACCAAAGTCTGCTCGGCCTGCCATGCGCAGGGTATCAACGGCGCGCCGAAAATCGGCGATCATGCGGCATGGGGACCACGAATCGCCCAAGGCAAGGAAGCACTTTACTCGCATGCCATTGAGGGGAAGGGCGCCATGCCGCCGCGCGCCGGGACGACCTGGCCCGACGCGACCATGCGGATGGCCGTTGACTACATAGTCTCGCTCAACAAGTAACCGGTGCTCAGGCCGCCGGGTCGCGTCGTCCTGACGCTTCGATCGGGCGCGCGATTTCGCCGCCACGCCAGGCGCCGCGCCGCTTAGGTCAGCCTCTGCCTAGCCTTAGGAGCCGAGCGATGGGGAGACTGCGCAGCCGCTTTCCCGTCGCCGCGAATATCGCATTGCAGATTGCCGGCGCCACCGGCGGCACGGCCACTTCGCCGATACCGCCGGGCGCCGCGTCGCTGTCCACGAGATGAACGTCGAGTTCCGGCATTTCATTCCCGCGCAGCAGCCGATAGGAATTGAAGTTGGCCTGCTGCACCCGGCCCCCCGTCAGCGTCACGTCGCCCCAGAGCGCGGCCGTAAGTCCGAAAACCATTCCGCTTTCCATCTGCGACTCGACGATGCGCGGATTGACCATCTGGCCGCAGTCCACGACGCAGGTGATCTTGTGCACCTTGAGTTCACCGGCCTCCACCGAGATCTCGGCGACCTGCGCAATCTGAGTGCTGTAGCCCTCCATGAACGCGACGCCTTGATGCCGGCCCGGCGCAGGCCGGCCCCACCCCGCGCGCTCCGCAACCGTCTGCAACACATGCGCGTGGCGCGGTTTTGCAGCGAGCAACCCCAGGCGAAACTCGACCGGATCCCGGCCCGCGGCAGCCGCGACTTCGTCCATGAAGCTTTCGATCACGAAACAGTTGGGGGCATGGCTCACGGAGCGCATGTAGGCCACATCGATGCCGATCTCCCGGCGCGTGTAGGTGAGCGCGAAATTCGGCACGGCGTAGGGACAGTTGAGGGCCGCCTCGACCACGGAATCGAATGGGTCCGTGGTCGAAGGAGACGCGCGCGCGGTGATCGAAGGGCTGGTGATGTGCAGCGACCACGCGGTCAGCCGGCCCTCGGCATCAAGCGCACCGCTGACTTCTTCCCGGGCCGGCGGTCTTAACATGCAGTGGGTCATGTCGTCTTCACGCGTCCATATGAGCTTGACGGGAGCGCCGACCGCCTTGGAGGCAAGCACTGCGGCGGGAATAAAGTCCACCTCCAGACGCCGCCCGAAGCCGCCGCCGAGCAGGGTGGTGAAAACCCTGACTTTCCCAGGATCCAAACCCGCGGCGGTGGCGGCGGCGAGCTGCGCCGCCTGCTGCACCTGAGTTCCCACGTAGAGATCGCATCCACCGGGTTTGACGTCGGCCGTGCAGTTCATCGGCTCCATCGGAGCGTGCGCCAGCAGCGGCACCTCGTACACCGAGTGCAGCGAGCGTTTGGCGGACTTGAGCACGTTTGCGGCATCGCCGTCCGCCCGCGCACTCAATCCCGGCCCTGAGTTCGCGGCCTTTTCCAGCATGGCGCGGATCGCGGCATTATCGAGGTGCGCGTTGCTGCCGGGATCCCAGGTGATATTCAGGGCATTGCGTGCGGTGAGCGCCTGCCAGAAATGCTCCGCGACGATCACGACGCCGCCGTCGGTCCGGATGACCTTGCGGACCCCCGGGGACGCTTCGGCGGCGGCTGCATCGAGCGCAATCACCTTGCCGCCGAGCACCGGGCTCTGCGCCAGCGCCGCGTACAACAGCCCGGGCAGTTTGACGTCGATCCCGAACTCAGCGCTCCCGTCCACCTTGCCCGCCGAGTCTGTTCGCAACCGCGGCTTGCCGATGATTTGAAAGTTGGCCCTGGATTTGAGTTTGACGTCTTTCGGCACCGGCACTTTCGCGGCCGCGGCCGCAACGTCGCCATAGGTCACGGTCTTTCCGGCGGGCCCCAAGATGGAACCGTTCCGAACCTGGCAGAGGCCGGGGTCGACGCGCCACCGCGCGGCGGCAGCCGCCACCAGCATCGTGCGGGCCTGCGCCCCCGCGAGGCGCAATTTTTCCCACGCATCCGGCACGCTGTTGCTGGTGCCCGTGATCTGTCCTCCATTCGCGGCATTGACGTACGCGTCGCCCACCGGGGCGGCAACGATCTTGACGGAGTCCAGCGAAATCTCGAGTTCCTCGGCCAGCAGCATGGGCAGCGCCGTGTAAACGCCCTGGCCCATTTCGGAGCGGTCCACGACGATCGTGAACGAGTTGTCCGCCCCGATGGTGAGCCATGCGTTCAGCTGGCTCAGCGCGGAGCGCGCGCCCGGCCTTTGTCCGCTGCCGAAGCCTGGGAGCGTCAATGCCAGCAGCGCGGTTCCTCCCGCCCCGGCGGCGGTTCCCAGGAATCGGCGGCGCGTCAGCCCGCCGGAGTGGCGGCTCATTTCCGTACACCCTCGCCGCTGCCGCCCGCGCCCCGCACTGCGCCGGTGCCCTGCGCGCCGCCCGCGCCCTGCAGTTCCGCCGCGCGATGAATGGCCTTGCGGATGCGCGCATACGTCCCGCATCGACAGAGGTTTCCGGACATCGCCGCATCGATCTCGGCGTCGCTGGGATTCGGGTTGCGATGGAGCAGAGCCGCGGCGGACATGATTTGTCCCGACTGGCAGTAGCCACACTGCGGAACGTCGATTTCCAGCCACGCTTTCTGGACCGCGTGGCTGCGATCCGCAGATAAACCTTCGATGGTCGTGATCTCCCGGCCTGCCACCGCACTGAGGGGCAGCACGCAGGAGCGAACGGCCGCGCCGTCCAAGTGCACCGTGCAGGCGCCGCAGAGCGCCATGCCGCAACCGAACTTCGTGCCCGTCATGCCGAGGTGGTCGCGCAGCACCCACAACACGGGAGTGTCCGGCGCTGCGTCCGTGTCCATGAGCCGATCATTGACAGTGAGCTTTGTCATGCGGCGATTCCGGTGGCGACCTGTAACGGCCGCAATGCTAGCATCGCGTCATGCCGGCGACCTCGACCTTTTATCCGCGCGTTTTTGCGCTCGTGGTGGCCCTCGTGCTCGGCTACGCGCTGCTCCTGATCTTCAGGCCGTTCCTCGGCTCGATGACCTGGGCCGCGTTCCTCGCGTTTCTGCTGTTCCCGTTGAATGTCCGCTGGCGCCGTCACCTGCGCGGCAAGGGGATGGCCGCGGGCGTCCTCACGTTCTTGGCGCCCATCACCATCCTGCTGCCGCTCTCCGCCCTGTCGATCGTATTCGTGACTCAGATATCCGCGCTGCTGCAGGAGCTGCAGAAGGCGGCAAAGCAGTGGGACATCAAAACCTTCGCGGACCTGCGGCGGTTCCCGTGGATCGCGCATGCCAACGACTGGCTGCAAGCGCACGCGGGAATTTCCGCCGCGCAAGTGCAGTCGTGGCTGGTTTCAGGCACTCAGCAAGTCCTGCAACGCGCCGCCGGCTTCAGCGGCTCGTTCTTCCTGGGGGCGCTGGATTCGCTGCTCGGTTTCGCGATCATGTTGTTTCTATTGTTCTTTTTCCTGCGCGACGGCGATGAGATGATGGTCCGCGCGCGCGCACTCATCCCCTTGGACGATGACCGCAAGGACCGGCTTTTCGATCAGCTCAGCAACGTGACCCGGGCGATCATGTTCGGCACCAGCGTGACTGCGCTGGCGCAGGGTTTTCTGGTCGGGGTGGGCTTTGCCATTGCCGGCCTGCCCTCGCCGGTGGTGTTCGGCGTACTCGCGGCGCTGCTGTCGTTGCTTCCCATCGGCGGTGCGGCCTTCGTCTGGGCGCCGGCGGCCATCTGGCTGTTCATCGACAAGCACTGGGGGTACGGCATATTCATGCTCGTCTGGGGACTGATTCTCGGAGGGCTGGACAACGTGCTGCGGCCGCTGCTGATTTCGGGCCGCGCGCGGATTTCGGCGTTGGCGGTGTTCGTCGGAGTGTTGGGCGGCATTCCCGCGTTCGGCGCCATCGGCGTCATCGCGGGTCCGGTGGTGCTCTCGCTGGCCCTTGCGTTGGTGGAGTTCGCCGAGGAAACCCGCAGGGGACGGGCGTAACCGACACGCCACGTCCCGGGGTCCAGGAGCCTGCAGTACAATCCGCGGCCTTATGGACGTATCGCATCTCCTCGACGGGCTCAACGACGCCCAGCGGCAGGCCGTTGGATCGCCGCTCGGCGCAGCGCTGGTGCTTGCCGGCGCCGGCAGCGGCAAGACCCGAGTGCTGGTTCACCGGGTTGCCTGGCTGATCCAGGTCGAGGGCGCGTCTCCGAACAGCATCCTCGCCGTCACTTTCACCAACAAGGCGGCGGCGGAGATGCGCGGGCGCATCGAGACCTTGCTGGGGATTCCCGGCGGGGCCTTGTGGATCGGAACATTTCACGGCCTCGCGCACCGCCTGCTGCGCCGTCACTGGCGCGAGGCCGGACTGCCTCAGGCGTTCCAGATACTGGATTCCGAGGATCAGTCGAGAGTGCTGCGCAAGGTGCTCAAAGCATTGGATCTCGACGAGACCCGTTGGGTGCCGCGCGAAATCCTGTGGTTCATCAACGCGCAGAAGGATGAAGGGTTCCGGGCCAAGCACATCAAGGACAACGGCGATCCGACGCGCCGGCAATTGATCAGGATATACCAGGCCTACGAAGAGGCCTGCCAGCGCGCGGGAGTGGTCGATTTCGCGGAGCTGCTGCTGCGCGCCTACGAGTTGTGGCGCGACAACCCGGCGCTTCTCGAGCACTACCGGACGCGCTTCCGTCACGTGCTGGTCGACGAATTTCAGGACACCAATGCCATTCAATACAAGTGGCTGATGCTGCTGGCGGGACCCGACGGCCTGCCGTTCGTCGTGGGCGACGACGACCAGTCAATCTATCGCTGGCGGGGCGCCCGCGTCGAGAACTTGAATCAATTCCGGCGCGACTACCCCCGGGCGACGCTCTACAAGCTCGAACAGAACTATCGGTCGACCGGGACCATTCTCAAGGCCGCCAACGCGCTCATCGCCAACAATGCCGGCCGCCTCGGCAAGAACCTGTGGACCAGCGGCGCAGACGGCGACCGGGTGAAGCTTTACGCCGCTTTCAACGAGCGCGATGAAGCCGACTTCGTGGTGAACCGCATCCGCGAATGGGTGGATCGCGGCGGCGCGCGCCGCGAAGTGGCCGTGCTGTATCGCTCCAACGCCCAATCGCGGGTCTTCGAAGAAGCCTTCTTGAATGCGCGCATGCCATACCGCGTCTACGGGGGACTCCGATTCTTCGAGCGGGCCGAGATCAAGGACGCGCTCGCGTATCTTCGCCTGGTCGCGAGCCGCGCCGACGACACCTCCTTCGAGCGAGTCGTCAACCTGCCCACGCGCGGCATCGGCGCAAAGACGCTGGACACCTTGCGCGACATGGCCCGAGCGGGCGGTACGTCTCTCTGGCGCGCGGCAGTTGCGGCCGTGCAAAGCGGGCTGGCGCAACGCGCAACGCAGGCGTTGCAGAGTTTCCTGCAGCTGATCGAGAAACTTGGGCGGGAAGTTGCCGGGCTGGAACTCGACGAGCAGGTGGACCACGTCATTCAGAACAGCGGACTGATCGAACACTTCAAGAAGGAGCGCGGCGAACGGGGCGAAGGCCGCGTCGAGAACCTGCTCGAACTCGTCAGTGCCGCGAAGGGCTTTTCGCCCGACGGCGAAACCGATATGCAGCCGCTCGAATCCTTCCTTGCGCACGCCGTACTGGAATCGGGAGAGGGACAGGCGGATCCGTATGCCGATTGCGTGCAAATGATGACGCTGCATACGGCCAAGGGATTGGAATTTCCCGTCGTCTTCATGACGGGCATGGAGGACGGCGTGTTCCCGCATCAGCGCTCGATTGCCGATCTCGCCAGTTTGGAAGAGGAGCGGCGCCTGTGCTACGTCGGTGCAACGCGGGCCATGCGGCAGCTCTATATCACGTACGCCGAACAGCGCCGCCTGTATGGCGTGGATCAGTACGGCCAGCCGTCGCGCTTCATCAGCGAACTGCCCGCCGACTTGATCGAGGAAATCCGGCCCCGGCTGCAAGTCTCGAGGCCGGTATTCGTCAGACGTTCGACCTCCCTGGACGAGGCGCCCTCTCATGACATGCGCATGGGGAGCCGGGTCCGGCACGCCAAGTTCGGCGACGGCGTTGTGCTCAATTTCGAGGGCAACGGCCCTCAGGCCCGGATCCAGGTGAATTTCGAGGGCCAGGGTACCAAGTGGTTGATGCTGTCATACGCCAACCTCGAGGTCGTGTAGAGTAATTGCCGTGAAAATCATCATCTTGGGTGCTGGACAGGTCGGCCGGACGGCTGCATTTCACCTCTCCCGTGAAGAGGCGAACGACGTCACGGTCATCGACGTGAACGAGGAGATTCTGCGCGACCTGCAGGATCGCCTCGACATACGCACCGTCAACGGCAATGCCGCCAGTCCGCGCATTCTGGAGGCCGCGGGCATTGCGAGCACCGACATTCTGGTCGCTCTCACCAACAGCGACGAAGTCAACATGCTCGCGTGTCAGATCGCCTGGACGCTCTATCGCACTCCAAAAAAAATCGCGCGCGTGCGGTCGGCCGACTACACCGACCGGGACAGGCTGTTCGGCGAAAGCGGCGTCGCAGTGGATGTCTGGATCAGCCCCGAGCAGCTGGTCACTGAATACGTCGCGCGCCTGATCCGCTATCCGGGAGCGCTTCAAGTGCTGGACTTCGCCGACGGCCGTGTGCGGCTGGTCGGCATCCGCGCGCTGAAGGGCGGACCGTTGGTTGGCCAGGCGCTGCGGACCTTGCGCGAACACATTCCCGCGGCCGATGCCCGGGTTGCGGCAATCTATCGCGCCGGCAAGAGCATCAAACCGGAAGGCGAGACCGTCATCGAGGACGGCGACGAAGTCTTTTTCCTGGCGGCCAGCGACAACATCCGCGTCGTCATGAAGGAGTTGCGCCGCGAGGAGGCTCCGGCGCGCCGTGTCGTCATCGCCGGCGGCGGCAACATCGGATTCCGGCTGGCCAGCGAACTCGAAGACAACAATCAGGTGAAGCTGATCGAGCGCGATGGCAGGCGCGCGCGCCGGGTGTCCGAACAGCTGAACCGGACCATCGTCCTGCACGGCGACGCCGCCGACGAGGAATTGCTGCTCGAGGAGAACATCGACAGCACGGATGTCTTTGCGGCGCTGACCAATTCCGAAGAGTCGAACATTTTGTCCGCCATGCTGGCCAAGCGTCTCGGCGCGCACAAGGTCATGGCATTGATCAACAAGCCGTCCTATGCGGAGCTCATCGAAAGCGGCTCCATCGACGTGGCAATCTCGCCGCAGACCGTCACCATCGGCTCCTTGCTCGCGCACGTGCGGCGCGGCGACGTGGTGCGGGTCCACTCGCTGCGGCGCGGCGCCGCGGAAGCCCTCGAGGTGGTGGTGCACGGCGATGCGGACAGCTCCAAGGTCATCGGCCGCCGCATCGAGGACATCACCTTGCCGGAAGGCACCACCTTGGGAGCCGTGGTGCGGGGTGACGACGTCATCATCGCGCACCACGACACCACTGTGCAGCCGGACGATCACCTCATCCTGTTCCTGACGGACCGGCGCCACATCGACGCCGTAGAGAAGTTGTTCCAAGGCTCCGCGTCGTTTCTGTGAAAGACATTCTCGCGCCGGTCGCCCACGTGTTTGCCATGGTGATGATGGTATTCGCGATGACCATGCTCGCCCCCTTGATCATGGCGATCTGGGGCCTCGACCCCGCGCTATGGTCATTCGTGCTGTCGGCGGTGGCGACCTTCGTGCTGGGGGCGCTGCTATGGCTGGCGACGCGGCGTTTCAAGCGGGAATTGAAGACCCGCGACGGCCTGATGCTGGTCGCGCTCACCTGGATTGCGCTGCCGGCGGTCGCCGGATTTCCCCTCTGGAAATACCTGCCCATCAATTTCACGGACGCGTATTTCGAGGCGGCGTCCGGCCTGACCACGACGGGCGGCACGGTGCTGTCGGGCCTCGAATATCTGCCGCGGTCCATCAATCTCTGGCGGCATCTGCTCTCGTGGCTCGGCGGCATGGGAATCATCGTGCTTGCGGTTGCCGTCCTGCCAATGCTCGGCGTGGGCGGCATGCAGATCTATCGCGCCGAGATGCCAGGCCCCATGAAGGACAGCAAGTTGACGCCGCGCATCGGGCAGACCGCCAAATTGCTGTGGGCGGTGTACGCGGGGCTCACGGCGGCGTGCATCATTTCCCTGCGATTCGCCGGCATGGATTGGTTCGATGCCGTGTGCCACGGATTTTCGGCACTGGCCCTCGGGGGTTTCTCCACCTACGACGCCAGCATAGGGCACTTCAATTCCCTGCCGATCGAGTTGGTGCTGACGGTATTTCAGATCCTGGCGGGGTTGAATTTCGCGACGCACTATCTGGCCTGGAGCCAGCGCGGCGTGCTGGCTTACTTTCGCGACGCCGAAGCGAAGGCGGTCCTCGGGGTTCTGGCCGCGAGTTGCGCCGGCATCGCGCTGTTCCTGTTTTTGAGGGGCGCTTTCCCGGACTTCCCGACCGCCCTGCGGCACAGTTTTTTCAATGTGGTGTCGATCGCGGTCGACAGCGGCCTGCACACGGAGGACTTCTCGCGGTGGCCGATTTTCGCGCCGATATGGATGATGTTCTTGAGCTGCTTCGTGGCGAGTTCCGGGTCCACCGGCGGCGGGATAAAAATGATCCGCACGCTGGTGCTGGCAAAGCAGGCGCACCGGGAACTCAAGATGCTGGTGCATCCGAACATGGTGCGGCCCCTCAAGGTGGGCGGTACGGTCATCGCAAATCGGGTGGTATTCGCCGTCCTGGCGTTCTTGTCTCTGTACTTCATGAGCATCGTCACGCTGATTTTCGTGCAGCTGGTGAGCGGGTTGGATTTCCTGACGTCGCTGTCTTCGATCCTTGCCTGCATCAACAACGCGGGACCGGGTTTGGGGCTGGTGGGTCCCGGAAGCAACTACGGAATATTGACCGACTTCCAAACGTGGGTGTGCTCTGCGGCCATGCTGCTCGGCCGGCTGGAGGTTTTCACGATTTTGGTGCTGTTTACGCCCACTTTGTGGCGAAAATAGCGCTTTTTTGATGCTGTTTTTACCACTTTTTATTAGCGCTTGGTAAAGTGGGGGCTGTGGCCACATTTCGGCGCGTCACGTCTTGGCCACAGCCGGATGGGGAGCCGGTCTCATTGCCGCCGGCGAGACCCGTCAACTCCAACGCCTGACGTTCCGTCCTCAACATAAACGTCTGGAAACGCCAGCGTCGAGCGGTACGACGGCATGGGGAAGGTTTGCTCTCGGCGCCTTGCGGAAAACCGCAGCGCTACGGCGAATCCGTCGCCTACAGATCCAGTGCCGACAAGAACCCGTCGATCGCATCCAGGCATTCGGGTTCGTCGAGCAAGGGTGCATGTCCACGATTGCGTACCGAGACCTGCAGCAAGGTCGGCATCTCGGCCTTCATCCGCGCGAATGTCCCCGGGCTCAAGATGTCGGAGCGAGCGCCGCGGATGGCCAATGTGGGCAAGTCTCGCAGCGCCCTCCACGCCGGCCATGGATCGACGGGCGCGCCCGGAGCGGCGCGCAGGGCTTGACCGATCAGGGGATCGGCGTCCACCTGGGGACGTCCGTTGCCGTCTTCGCGATAACCGCGCCGCGTCAGAATGGCCCAGCGTTCGGATGACAGATCCGGCCACGCGTCGCCGTATACGGCCTGCGCCTGCAACCGGGCTTCATCCCAGTCGCGCACCGGCGGGGTGCGGCCGGCGTACTGCTTGATGCGTTCGATTCCCGACGCGTCGATTTCCGGTCCGATGTCGTTCAACACGATTCCCGCGGTCAGAGACCGGGCGGCGTGGCCCAACGTCATGGCGAGGATGCCCCCCAACGAGGTGCCGATCACGGCGACTCGCGCGGCGCCGATCGCCGCCAGCAGGGCCAGGAGGTCCTGGAGGTAGATTCCCGGCTGGTAGTTTTGCATGTTGGGGTCGCGCGCCGACAGGCCGCGACCGCGCAGGTCCGGCGCGATGACGCGGTAATTCTTCTGCAGGTGCGGTGCGAGTTCCTCGAAATCCCGGCAGTTGCGCATCAACCCGTGCACACAAAGCACCGTGGGAGCCGCAGCGGCCGGCGATTCGTATATCCGGGCGTACAACGGCAGGTTGTCGTGGCCGGTCCAGGTAAAATCGCGGAACGGGTTTGCCAGCGCAATCTCCTTCACAAGTCGAGGCCGGATAATTCCTGGCGCAACTCAGGCTTCAAGACCTTACCATTCGCGGCATGATCGCACTCCTGCAACGGGTCCTCGCGGCCGAAGTCCGGATCGAGGGGGCCGTCGTCACATCCATCCAGCGCGGGCTCCTGGTGTTTGTCGGTGTCCGGCCTGACGATGATCTCACGGCGACCCAAAAACTCCTCGACAGAGTGTTGAAATATCGTGTTTTCGCCGACGAACATGGCAAGATGAACCTCAGTCTCAGCCAGATCGACGGAGATCTTCTCCTCGTGCCGCAATTTACCCTCGCTGCGGACACCCGCCACGGACTGCGGCCGGGATTTTCCACGGCGGCTTCACCGGAATTGGGGAGGCGCTTGTTCGAAGGGCTCATCGCGGCGGCCCGCACCCAGCACCCACGGGTCGCATGCGGCGTGTTCGGCGCCGACATGCAGGTTGCCTTGATCAACGACGGCCCCGTTACTTTTTGGCTGGAAGGGTAGGGGCGCGCAGCGGGGCGCCGAGCCCGGGGAGCGCAGCTGGGGGCGCCTTGCCGGGGGCGCCGAGCTCGGGGCAGCAGCCGGGCCGCCAAAAAGTGCAAATGCGACCGAACACGCAGCCGCCGCGCACTGTCAAACGGCATAATGGCTTTGGCGTATCATTGGCGCCCTAATGTTGGTCAACGTGGAATCGGAGAAGCGATATGTTCGATTCAAAAATGTTGTTGGTGATCCTGGCGATCGCGCTGGTGATTTTTGGCACCAAACGGCTGCGCTCCATCGGTTCCGATCTGGGCGCGGCGGTCAAGGGCTTCAAACAAGCCATGAATGACGGAGAATCGGAGGAGCGAGTGAAACAGCTCAAGCAGGACGCCGATTTCGAGCCGGGTGCCGCGACGTCCGCGCCCGCCGCGGCTGCGCACGAAGCGGACGCCAAGGTACCTCCCAAACCGAACGTGTGATGCCGCATGCTTGATTTCGGCTTCTCGGAAATCCTTCTGACATCGGCTATTGCGCTGGTGGTTCTCGGTCCGGAGCGCCTGCCGAAAGTTGCCCGCCAGGTCGGCAACTGGATGGGGCGCGCGCGCGCCATGGCCCGGCAACTCTCCGAACAGCTGGAACGCGAAGTGAGCGCAGACGAGTTGCTGAAGGAACAGAGCAAGCCTAATCCGCCGGCCGCGAATCGAATAGCGCCGCCGCCCGCGCCTTACGTCTCGCCGCCGGCCGGCGCCGCGGGCGCAGACCCGCATGCGGCACCGCACGCGGAGTACAACCCCCCTACCACGGTCCCCACCACCACGCCATCCAATGACTGAGCCCGGCGAGGACCCTAACGGGCTCGCCGAAGGTACGCTGATCTCGCACTTACTGGAGCTGCGCGACCGGTTGCTGAAGGCCATGCTGGCGGTGGGAATCTGTTTCATCCCCTGCGCGTTGTACATGAATCAGCTGTTCACTTTCGTCGCCGAACCGCTGAAGCGCAAACTGCCGGCCGGAGCGACCCTGATCGCCACCAGCGTGGTTGCGCCCTTCACGGTGCCGTTCAAGCTCGCGCTGGTGCTGGCGATCGGCATTGCCATACCCTTCGTCCTCTATCAGGCCTGGGCATTTGTCGCGCCCGGACTATACCGGCACGAAAAGAAGCTGGCGGTCCCGCTGCTCATCTCGAGCGTGCTGCTGTTCTATCTGGGAGGCGCGTTCGCCTACTACGTGGTATTCCCGGTGATGCTGAGCTTCTTCGTCGCGACCACGCCCGCCGGCGTGCAGATGATGACCGACATGGGCAGTTATCTGGACTTCGTCATGGTCCTGCTGCTGGCATTCGGCGCAGCATTCGAAGTGCCCGTGGCTACGGTGCTGCTGGTCTGGACCGGCTTCGTGAGAATTACGACGTTGCGCAAGAATCGCGGCTTCGTCCTCTTGGGGATATTCATTTTTGCGGCGTTCGTAACGCCGCCCGACGCGATATCGCAGAGCGCGATGGCGGTTCCGATGTACTTGCTGTACGAGATCGGGATCGTCATGGCGGGCCTCTTGCTCAAGGACAAGATCGCGGCGCGCGCCAAAGAGGAAGCAGAACGCAAGGAGCCTGTCTGAGTATTTCACGTGGCCGCGACCGCGGCAGATTTCCCCTCAGGCAAGGCGGAGCCGACGTAGTTGGGTCGATACCCAATGAGGAGGCGACAACGCCGCATGAGGGGAAATCTGCCCGGTCCCGAAGGGTTGGCAGGGCACTTTGCTCGAGCGCAACCATTGTATTTGGCCGTGCGGGCGGATCTGTGCGCTGGGGCGTCTGCGGCGTTGCACCAACGCGGCTCACGTGGAATACTCAGACAGGCTCCAGAGACCGGGGCCTGAACTTGGGAGGCACCTTCTTTGGCCATCCACGCGGCCTGGCAACGCTGTTCCTCACGGAAATGTGGGAACGATTCACCTATTACGGCATGCGGGCCCTGCTCGTGCTGTTCCTGGTCCACGCAGCATCCTCCGGCGGATTCGGCCTCGACGACAAGACTGCGGCGGCCATCTACGGGTTGTACACCGCCTCGGCATATCTCGCGGGTCTTCCCGGAGGCTGGATCGCGGATCGGCTGATCGGCGCGCAACGCGCCGTGCTCGCCGGCGGGGTGGCCATTTCGCTGGGCAACGCGCTGCTGGCACTGTCGACCACTCCGCGAGGGTTTTACCTCGGGCTGGTCGTGATCGTGCTCGGCATCGGGTTGCTCAAGCCCAACGTCAGCGCCATCGTCGCGGACCTCTATCCTGAAGGGGGTGCACGACTCGATTCCGGATTCACAATTTTCTATATCGGCATCAACATCGGCGGCTTTCTCGGGCCGCTGGTCACCGGGGCGGCACAGGTTTTGTACGGTGCGCGCGCAGGATTCGCCGCGGCCGGCTTAGGGATGGCGTTGGGCGTGGTCCAATTCCTGTTCAATCGCCGGAATTTGAATGGCGCCGGAGCCTATGTCCCGCCCGATCCTTTCATTGCCGACTCGGCGGCGATTCGCAGCCGCAATTGGACGCGGCTCTGGATCGCCGTCGGCGCAGCGGCGCTGCTGCTGGGTGCGGTCACCGCCGGCGTCATTCCGGTGAATGCGGTGCGCTTGGCGCAGACCATCACCTACCTGATCGTCGCCATGGCGGTGCTGTACTTCCTCTACTACTTGTTCGTGGCCGACCTGACCCCGGAGGAGCGCAGGCGCGGCGTAGTCCTGGTCGTGCTGTTCGCCGGCTGCGCCCTGTTCTTCTCCGGCTACGAACAGGCCGGCTCATCGCTGAATCTGTTCGCCGAGCGATATACGGATCGGACCATCGCGTGGCTGCAGTTCGTCATTCCGGCAAGTTGGTTTCAATCGCTCAATTCACTCTACATTTTCATCTTTGCGCCGTTCTTCGCATGGGCCTGGATCGCGCTGGCCGCGCGCAACTTGAACCCATCCGCGCCGGCCAAGTTCGCCGTCGGCGTCATGCTCATGGGTTCGGGATTTCTCGTGATGGCGGCGGCCGCCACGGTCGTGGCCGCGGGCGCGAAAGTACTGCCCTACTGGCTCATTCTGACCTACATGCTGCATACGCTCGGCGAACTCTGCTTGAGTCCGGTGGGCTTGAGTTACTACACCAAGCTGGCTCCCAAGCGGTTCGTGGGCCAAATGATGGGCATGTGGTTTTTGGCCCTTTCGCTCGGGAATCTCGTGGCAAGCCTGATCGCCGGCGAATTCGACGACAAGCACGTCGCCGCCATGCCGGGTCAATACATGCACATCGTATATTTTTCAGTGGGTCTCGGAGCGGTATTGCTCATCCTCAGCCGCCCCGTGAAAAAACTCATGGGCAACGTGGAATGACATCGTATGCGCGCCGATCCCCGATATTCAGCGAAGCTCGCCGTGAGCCTCGCGGCCGTTTATCTCGTCTGGGGATCGACTTTCCTGTTCACCAAGCTGGCGGTGACCCATTTGCCGATCGCGCTATACGCGGCGATACGCTTTCTCATCGCCGGCGGCTTGCTGGCGCTGATGGCGCGTATCTTGCGGCGAGAAGAGTGGCCCCGCCGGCTGATCGACTGGCGCCACCTTCTGGTCACGGGTTTCTTCATGGTGTTCGTCAGCAACGGACTGAACGCATGGGCGATGCAGTTCATTGCGACCAATGAGTCGGCGCTGCTCAACGGCACATCGGCGTTCTGGATCGCGGGTCTGGGGGTCTTCGGGCCGCGAGGTCACCCGCTGACCCGTTGGGCGATGCTCGGCCTCGTCATTGGGTTCGCCGGTACCGCATTGATGTTGGTTCCCGACGGCGGACTGCAGCGCACGAGCTTGTTGGCCGAATCGGGAGTGCTCGGCGCCTGCCTCGCGTTTTCCCTCGGTACATTGTACTACCGAAGCGTCGACATGCAGGTGGGCCCGCTCATGTTCATGGGGATGCAGTTGCTCTCCGGCGGCCTCATGCTGCTGATCGTCGCCCTGGTGCACGGCGACACGGCTCGATGGACCTTCAACGCGCCGGGGCTGATCGCGCTTGCCTACCTGACATTCATGAGTTCCTGCCTGGGGTTCACCGCATACGGATGGCTGATGCGCCATGCCACGCCGGCGCTGATCGGCTCGTATAGTTACGTGAATCCGGCGATCGCAGCCTTCCTCGGGTGGTGCTTCCTGCACGAACGGTTGTCGCACAGCCAGCGCATCGGGATGGTGGTCATCATCGCCGGGGTTTCCATATTGACCATCCCCGGGGGAAGCTTCACGGATCCCAAGACGCTCGGCGAACCGAAGACGCAGTAGGAAGCCCGTCCGAGTATTCCGCGTGAGCCGCGTTCAGACAGGCTGCTGCTTCAGCGGCGTTTGACGATGACTTCGAACGTGCCCTTGGGGCCGATGAACCAGGAACCGACGATGCTCACCAGGCTCACGATCACGGCGGTCCAGAACGCGGACCAAAACCCGGCGATGTGCATGCCCGGCAGCATCCAGGCGACCAGGGATACCATTCCGGCGTTGATCACCAGCAGGAAGAGACCGAGAGTGGCGATGGTCATCGGCAAGGTGAGCACGATGGCGATCGGCCGGATGACGGAATTGACGATGCCGAGCAGCACGCCGGCCAGGATCAAGGTCGTGGGGCTGTCGATTCCGACTCCCCGCACCCAAACCGACGCCACCCACAGTCCGACTGCGACGATGACCCCGCGAAAGAGAAATCCCAGCATGCTGCCTCCGTTATGCCGCCACGCCCGCCGAATTCAAGACTCTATTTCATTAGAAAAAGTCGCCTGCGGCGCTTTTTGTGCCTTACCATCCCTGGACGGCACCCTGCGGGCCGACCTCTGGTCGTCCAAACGCGCTCCTGCGCGTTTGTCGGACATCAGCTTCGTTTCCGCTGGCAAAAAGCGTCGTTTTTGCCAGCTGCGTAGCAGGGGAAATACAAGTCCGAAAGGCTGCGAGTGCCTTTAATAATCCAGCCCCGGCAGCGGCGGGTCCTTCGGCGGCGGCGGCGGCTTCTTGGGTTGGGGCGGACTCTCGAGCGCGACCTTGATGCGCGACAGGTGTCGCTCCCAGGTCATCCGCATGCGCGCATAGGGCTTGTCCCATTCCCTGGAATCGGACACACCGGATCCCAACACCCGGAGCGATGCCGTGCCTTCGCCCTTGCGAACGTCCAGCAGAAAATCGTCGACGACGGCGCTGTCGCTGCTCGGCATGTCCGCGCTGCTCAGGTAGATCAGCCTGAGCCGGCGATTGACCTCGAATATATCGATATGAGCCTCGCGGCCGCCCGCATGACGCTTCCCGATGCGATAGAGCCCCCCCTTGCGCGCGTCGATTTCGGCATCCTGACCCGACCAGATGCGGATCAAGCCCGGATCGGTCAGCGCGCGCCATACGCGCCCGACGGGTACGTCAATCTCAACCAAGTGGGCATAGCCACGGGTGCCGGAACGGCTCGATCTGCGGGGTGAACTCATGGTGGGCATTCTGGCGAAAAGCAATTGACGCTACAGTGCTAGAATCCACCAAAGACCAAGGAAACACCATGGCTTATGTCGATATCGTGACTGTGCTCGCAATTCTCCAGTTCATCGTGTTCGGCTTCCAGGTGGGCGGAGCGCGCGGGAGGTACGGCGTGAAGGCGCCGGCGACCACCGGAAACGAAATATTCGAGCGCCTATTCCGAATTCAACAGAATACCTTGGAACAGCTGGTCGGATTCATCCCCGGAGTTTATCTGTTCAGCCGATATTTCAACCCGCTGTGGGCCGCGGCACTGGGTGTCGTCTACCTCGCGGGCCGGCAAGTCTATGCAGCGAGCTACACCAAGGACCCCTCCAAGCGCAGCCTCGGATATGGCCTGAGCTTTCTGCCCGTGGCGGCGTTGCTGCTCGGCGGTTTGATCGGGGCGGTCTGGCACCTGGCGCACGGGTAGCGGCCGGCTACCTTTCGACTTGGCCGAATTTGACGGTCACGCTGGCGCCCCAGGTGCGGGGATCGCCGAGCTGGACGTACAGCTTGTTGTTGAAGTCGGGCGGCTCGTCGCCGAAGAAAAAGCCGCGGACCGCATAGTCCTTGTTCAGCAGGTTCCGGCCCCATAGATACGCGGCCCAGCGCTCCTGCTCCCAACCAAGCTTTGCATTCAGAAGCCCGTAAGCGTGCGAGCGAGTCGAATTCGGGGGCAGATCGAAATAAAAAGAGCCCATTCCGGTCAGGTCTACGCGTGCGAATGCGCCGCGCGGATCTCGGATGCTGGCATTCAATGCGGCCTGCCAGTGCGGCGCGTTTGCCAGTTCGCGCGACTCGGAGACCAGCGTCCTGCCCGACGCGCCTTGTTGCGCGAAATCCTCGAAATAGGTCCTGAGCAATCCCAGTGATCCGCCCAGGGTGACGGCAGGGATGACTCGCCATTCGGCATCGCTTTCGAGTCCGTAGTCGTGACCGCGTGCGGCGTTGCCGGTGTAGTACACGAAAGTCGTAGGGTCGCTCGGATTACTCTGCAGGCTCGTTTTGATCTGGGCGTCGCGCCGGGTGAGATAAAAGACGTCGGCATTGACCTTGAGGCGGTGTTCCAGCAGGTCGGCCTTGTAGCCGATCTCCGCGTTGAGGTCGGATTCCGGATTGAACAGCAATTGATTCGGCAGCAGACCCTGGCTCAAGTTGAAGCCGCCCGCCTTGTAGCCGCGCGCGACCTCCGTATACAACGCCTGATTGGTGTCGAGCTTGTAGGTGAAGGAGACGTGGCCGCCCCACAGGTTGTTCGAGGGAGTCAACGCTGCCGGCGTGACTGTGCCGCCGATGAAGTCGGTGGTCGTGCCCAGATAGCCGGCGGTCCAACGCTCGCCGCGCAGTCCAACCGACCAGCGCAGGTTGCCCGCCAGATCGCCATCGAGCTCGCCGAAAAGCGCGCCGTTGCGGGCACGGTACGCGCTGTCGATGACCGTATTGGTTTGCGATAGGCCACTTCCATAGGCCACATCATCGTAGGCGCCGAGGCTGGTGTCGTTGAGACTCTCATTGAGCTGGTTGGCGTAAGCGCCGACCAGCCACCCGAATCCCGTCGGCCGTTCGCTACCGACCCGTAACTCGACCGATTTCGTCGTCCGGTCACGGTACTGAAGGTCGGTGTAGTTGTAGAGATCGGTGAATGGCGCCCAGAGGATGGGATTGCCCCAATCGCTGTCGAAGCCATATTTCACCAGTGTCTTCGCGTAGGTCGCGATGAAGGTCAGTCCGATGTCGCCGCCCGGCACATAGTGGACGCGCAGGGACGCGCCGGTGGAATGCTGCGAGTCGACGCTCGGATTATCGGACTCGGTGTTTCGCGAGTTGTCGATGGCGTAGGCGTCGTAGCCGTTGTCGATCTGCACGTGCAGTGCGGTGAGGTCGACGTGAAGCCGCTCGGAGGGCGAATAGGTCCATTTTCCACGCAGCGTGAGTTCATCGCGACGGTTCGTGTCGTAGCGATTCAAATACAGATTGTGGTAATAGCCATCCGTGGTGTAGCGCTGGACCGCCAACCTGAATCCCGAATCCAGGGACTCGACAGGACCGCTGAGGACGGCGCCATAGGATTTCGTGTTGTAGTCGCCGCCATCGAGGTCGACCCGGCCGGAGAGCGCCGTGGTGGGTTCGGCACTGCGCAGGTAAATCAGCCCGGCCAGGGCATTGGCCCCATAGCGGGTGGCCTGAGGTCCGCGAAGTACCTCCACCTGATCGATATCGTAGAGCGTCCCTGCGGTGCCGAGACCGCTGAAATCAATGTCATCGATGAGAAAACCCACGGACGGGTTCGGCGCACCCTGGTATTGCTCCAGTTCACCGATGCCGCGCAGCTGAAAGTAGCGAGGCCGTGACGTATCGCCGGCCCAATTGAGGTTTGGAATCAGCGCCAACACGTCCTGCAGGCTCTGCTGGCCGGCGTCGCGCAGCACCCGTTGAGACAAGACCGTAACGCTCGCGGGTATTTCCATCGCCGGAGCCGTTCGAAACGTCGCGGTGACCACGATTTCCTCGAGCGAATCATCAGCTCCCGCCGCCGACTGCGCAAACAGAGGGCAGAGCATGAGCAGCCCAACGACAAGCCATCGAAGTTGCATACACCTGCTCCCTACGCCGGTACTAACCGGATCAGGTTCAACGGGTTCGCCGGGGCACCGGCGTCTCAGGTCTTCAAAGACCACCCCAAGGTAAGATGCTTAAACTATCTGCGAATTGCCGCCGCTTTGCAAGGCGCGCCGCCCTATCAACGCATCGAGACGCGCACGCGCTCCGTGGCCGTCGATTCCATCCAGGTCTTGATGCGCTTGGCGTCGGCCACGCGGGTGAGCCGTCCCGCCGAATCCAGCAACACGATGATCACATTGCGGCCTTCGATCACGGCCTCCATGACCAGACACTTGCCGGCCTCGGTAATGTACCCGGTCTTCTGGACGATGATGTTCCAGGTGGGATTCTTGACCAGGTTGTCGGTGTTGTGAAACTCGACCAGATGCTTGCGAACCCGAACGGCATAGCCCGGGTCCGTGGAATACTCTCGAATATGCGGGTTCTGCGCGGCAGCCAGCACCAATTTGGACAGATCCTCGGGACTCGCGACATTGTCGCCGGACAATCCGGTGGGGTCCACGAACTGCGCCGTGGTCATTCCCAGCGCGGCGGCCTTCAAATTCATGGCTTTCACGATGGCCGGCACGCCGCCGGGATAGTTGGCGCCCAGCGCATGGGCGGCTCGATTCTCCGAGGACATCAGCGCCAGGTGCATGAGGTCGCCGCGAGTCAACACCGTGCCCACGCTGAGCCGTGAACCCCGGGTTTTCGGCAGCATCGCCTCCTGCTGGGTGATTGCGATCGGCTCATCCAGGGGCTGTTTTGCGTCGAGGACGACCAGAGCCGTCATGAGCTTGGTGATGGATGCAATGGGCGCGGCGACGTCCGAGCGGCGCGAATAGAGCACTGTCGAGTCGCTTTGATCGACGATGAGCACCGAACTCGACTTGAGTTTCGGGAAGAGCGTGGGTTTCGCAGCCGCCAAGGTTGAAAAGGCCAGGAGGGCGCAGCTCACTGCCGCCATCGCCGGCAGCCGCGCCCGATTGAATGATCGCATCGCTTTCCTAAAGTTAACCCAGTCCGTCTAGATAATCATATGTAAAGCATACATCGGCGTGATGTGCCACTAACTTTGCCATCTTTTTCGGCAATGTCCAATGAGTTAGTTGTCATAAATGGAGTTTGTAGACTTAAGATTGCTAGGCCTTCGCCTGCGCACCCGGCGCACGCCGCAGTTCCTTGTCCCGGTACATGTTGCCGTCGGCGATGCTCAGAAGTTCGCGCATGTCGCGGACGTCTTTCGGATAGTTCGCCACGCCGATGCTGACGCTGCAGCGAATCATCCGGGAACGCAGATCCAGCGTGGTTTTATAGACATTATGTCGTACCCGCTTGACCACGGCCTCGGCAACTTCCGGCGACGCGCCGGGGAGCAAGACTGCGAATTCGTCGCCGCCGAATCGGGCGGCGAAGTCGGTGCCGCGAATGCTCCGTTGCAGGCACTGGGCGACCAGCATCAGGGCGCTGTTGCCGCCGTCGTGGCCGAAGCTATCGTTGATGTCCTTGAGCTTGTCCATGTCGATCATGAGCAGGGCGTACGGCTTTTGATCCCGTTCGCACGCGGCATGTTCGCGCTGCCACAGCTCATTGAACCGGCGCACATTGAAGAGACCCGTGAGTGCGTCCGTCTGCGCGAGGTTCTCGATGTGTTCGCGCGCCTCGGTGATGTCCGCCGACAGGGCGGTCGTGAGATAGGCGACCAGCAGATAGGGCGCCAATTCCCCGATGGCGCGGCTGGCATATTCCATGGACGTCACATCCACGCCGGGCGATGCGGCGGCAAGCGCCAGGTGACACAAGGCGATCACGGCGACCTGGCTCAAGGTGGTGAGGCGACCCAGGGTGAGCGCGCTCAGGATGAGGGGCAGCAGATAGAGATTCAGCAGCGGACTTGAACTCTTGCCGGTGAACCAGAGCACTCCCGTGATGAATATCACCATGGACCAGGATTCGATTTGCAGTTTGGTGCGGACGCGCCCCGGAAGGAAGCGGCGGGCGCGGAACGCCACGATGGCCGCCGCAAACGCGCCCAGCAGGGCCAGCACCGGCCAGGGTTGCGTGGTCAACGCCCTCGACCAGACGAGGACCAGCGTCGCGAGGCTCAGGCACAGAATCTCGATGGAGCGGGTACTGCGCATCAGGAGCCTATGGCGCGCTGGGCTTGAGCGCGGCGGTCACCGAACCGGCTCCGCCCACCGTCGGTATCTTCAGCTCCTGGATGGCGCGCTTGACCTCGGGATCGCGCCGCTCGAGGGGCAGGGCAGGATCCGCGGGAGCGGGAGCCGTGGAGGACGGTTCATCGGGTTCGCGCGCGAGTTCGATGTCGGGGGTGATTCCCCGATGGTTGATCGATACCCCGGAAGGGGTGTAATAGAGAGACGTGGTGAGCTTGATTGCTCTATCGCCCGATAGCGGCATCACGGTCTGCACCGAGCCCTTTCCGAATGTGGTGCGCCCCATGAGTTTCGCCCGGTGATGATCCTTGAGCGCGCCGGCCACGATCTCGGCCGCCGACGCCGAGCCTCCGTTGACCAATACCACAATGGGCGCGCCGTTGAGTTCATCGCCCGGTGTGGCGTTCATCTCGAATTTCGACTCGGCCGTTCGGCCCTTGGCACTCACGATCAGCCCCGCATCGAGAAACGCGTCGGCGACGGACACCGCGGCCTCCAGCACGCCGCCCGGATTGTTGCGTAGATCGAGCACCAGGCCCTTGAGAGGCGCGCCATTGCGTTTGCGCAACTCGTGCAGCGCGCTCACCGTATCGGCCCCGGTCGTTTCGCTGAACTCGGCAATGCGCAGATAGCCGTAACCCGGCTCGGGCAATTCGGACCTCACGCTGTGCAGTTCGACCTTGGACCGCTTGAGCGTGAAAACCTTGGGCTCGGTGCTGCCCTGGCGCAGAATGCCGATCTTGACCTTGGTTCCCTCCTTGCCGCGCATTCGTCCGATGGTGTCCGCCAGGGTGGTTGTATTGACAGGCACGCCGTCGATGGTGGCAATCACGTCGCCGGCGCGAATCCCGGCTGCAGCCGCGGGCGACCCTTCGAACGGCGACACGACGACGACCTGATCGTCTTCCATGGACACTTCGATGCCGACGCCGGAATACTGTCCGGAGCTCGAGATCTTGATCTCGTCGTACTCTTCGCCGTCCAGGTACGCAGAGTAAGCGTCCAGCGAAGACACCATGCCGCGTATCGCGGCCTGAAGCAGTTGATGATCATCGACCGGATTCACGTAGTCGTGTTCCACCCGGTCCAGGACCTCGGCCAGCATGCGCGCATCCTGCCAGGGTAGGTCCTGGCCAGGGCCGGCGGGCTTGTCGGCCAGGACGCCGCCCGCCAACGCGATCGACATACCGATCGACGCACCCACCGCGGTGCACATGAGATTGCGGGTTTTCTTCAGCATTACTCGGCAGCATACGTGCGGCGGGGCGCGCCCGCCAGGAGCCGGTCCAAGAATTACGGCAGTCGACATAACGTCCGTGCGCGGCGCGGATGATGCCCGGCTCAGGGAGTCCTTTTCAGCCAAACCTTGGGATCCTTAGGCGCACGCCCCTCGCGAATTTCGAAATAGAGTTGCGGAGCAGCACCGCCGGTCTCGCCCAGGCCGGCGATCACATCGCCGGGCGCCACCCAGTCGCCGACGGACTTGTAGAGTACTTCGGTGTGCCCGTAGAGAGTCATGTAGTTCCCTTTGTGGCCGATGATGAGCAGCAGGCCAAGTCCTTGCAGCCAATCGGCGTAAACCACGCGCCCGAAGTAGGGTGCACGGACTTTGGCGCCGCGCGCGGTCTCGATGAGCACGCCGTTCCATCGCAGGCCCGAGGCGCTGTTCGCCCGAGAATCCTGATACCTCGCCGTCATCCTGCCCTGCACCGGCCACGGCAGGCGGCCGCGCATCGCCGCGAAGCTGTCCTGAGTGTCGACGGGAAAATCCTGAAGCACCCGGGCGAGATCGGCAACCAAGGCTTCCTCGGCCTGCTCCTCGCGTTTGAGCCGCGCGAGTTCCTCGTTGCCGCTGCTGACCTCTCTCGTGACCGCGGCAAGAGCCGCGGCACGGTTCTCTCTGGCATGCTGTAAGTCCGCCATTTCCTGGCCGGCGCCGCTTCTCAGCGCCTGCAGCCTTTCCGTCGCCTGCTGTATCTGATCGACCAAATCCTGTACGCGCGCGAACCGCTCACGGATCTCGTCGATTTTTTGGGCGCGCGCGCGGACAAAATAACCGTAGAGCGTGGCCATTCTTCCCGCGGCGGCGGGATCGCTCTGGTTCAACAGCAGCTTGATTCGTTCCTGCCGGCCGATCATGTAGGCGGTCCGCACCTGCGCTGCAAGGGCAGCCCGCTCGGTGTCGAGCGCTGCCTGAGCCTGGATCTGTTCGGCGCGCAACTCCCCGCGGCGCCGCTCGGCAGCCAGCAGAGCGCTGCGCAAATTCTCCAACCGGCGGCGCATGGCGGCGATGCCTACCTCGGCCTCGCGCAGGCGAGCGCTCTGCGCATCGCGCTCCTTGAGTTCGTCGTGCAGCCGGTTCGTCACGGCCGCAATACGGCCGCGAATCTCGGCAAGTTTGGCCTTCGCCTGAGCCGAATCGGCAGTCGGCTCGGCCGCGCTCACCGGCCGGCCGGCCGGGTCGGCGGCGATCGCAGCAACCGCGGAAATCAACACGGCAAGCAGGCATAAGTATTTGATTGAGCGCTTCATCTTGTGGTCGACACCCGGGCGGAGGGCAAGCATACAAGCCTTGTGCCCGCTGCTATACTTGCGCGCCCGAAAAAACCAAAGTGCTTTTGCCGCATGCAGCGATTGTTCGAGTTCATTGCCCATCATCCTTACCTCGCGAGCGGCGCCGTGCTGGCTGCCGTGGCGGTCGCGGTGAATGAGGTGCAAGCGCGCCTCCAGGCATTCGCGGCGCTATCCGCCATGCAGGCCGTGCGCCTGATGAATCAAGGCGCGCTCGTTCTCGACCTGCGCAACAAGGATTCCTTTGACGCCGGCCACATCGGAGAAGCACGCAATGTTCCGGCGGCTGATCTCGAGTCGCAGGCGGACACCCTGAAGAAGTGGCGCGACAAGAACGTGATCGCCTATGACGACAGCGGCAGCGGCGGGGCGAGCGCCGTGCGCACTCTGACCAAGCTCGGGTTCACTAAAGTATTCAATCTCCAGGGGGGCATGAATGCCTGGATCAAAGACAATCTGCCATTGACGAAAACCTCTCCAGGCGGCAAGTCGGGTGTCAAATGACCCAGCCGGCGATCACCCTCTACGTCACCGGCTGGTGCCCGTATTGCGAGCGCGCGAAGGGGCTGTTGACCGGAAAAAGTCTTGTTTACACAGAGATCAACGTGGACGACGACGCAACGCTCCGCGAGGAAATGGTCGCGCGCAGCGGCCGTCGCACCGTTCCGCAAATTTTTATCGGCGAGACGCACGTTGGCGGATGCGATGATCTGCTCGCTCTCGAAGGCAGCGGAGAGCTGGATCGATTAATTGGGGGGCTTGATGAACGAGGTTAGAACTGGGGGGGTTGAAGCCAATGTCGGCGGCGTGCAAGTCACCCTGCAGAGCGTTTATTTGAAGGACTGCTCGTATGAGTCGCCAAACGGCCCACGATTGCCGAACAATCAAAACTGGGAGCCGAAGTTTCAGCTCAATATGAACACGTCAGCCGAGGAACTCGCGGCAGACGTTCGGGAAGTACTGCTGACCATCACGCTCGAAGCAAAGCAGGGCGAGGCCACGCTCTATCTGGTGGAGGTCAAGCAGGCAGGCGTGTTCACCATCGCCGGTGCGTCAGTGGAGGATCTGAAGCGCCTCATCGGCAGCTTCTGTCCCAGCGTTCTGTTCCCCTATGCGAGGGAGGTCATTTCAGATCTCATCGTCAAAGGGGGTTTCCCGAATTTTCTCCTGCCGTTGGTCAATTTCGACGCTCTGTTCGCTCAAGCGTCGGAAGCGCCGCAGCCCGGACTGGTCAACTAGGATCTGAATGCCGAGCACGCGCCAGCAACCGATGGCCGTTATCGGTGCCGGCTCGTGGGGAACCGCGCTCGCCATCCAGTTGGCCCGGGCGGGACTTCCGGCCCGCCTGTGGGGCCGGGACACCGGGCAGATGCGCGCCTTGCAGCGCGCGCGGTGCAATGAGCGGTACCTGCCCGATGCGGCATTTCCAGCGTCGCTCGAGGTCGGCGCGGATCTCGGAGAGGTCTTGGACGGCGTGCGCGACGTGCTCGTCGTGGTGCCCTCGCCTGCGTTCCGTGCCATCTTGGAGCTGGTGGGGCGCCATCTGAGCCGGGAAGCGCGGGTTGCCTGGGCCACCAAGGGTTTCGAGATCTCGTCGGGGCTGCTGCCGCATCAGGTCGCGCATGAAATTCTGGGTGCGCGGCCGGCCGCCGTCGTCTCCGGTCCCACCTTTGCCAAAGAGGTCGGCGCGGGCTTGCCGACCGCCATGACGGTGGCGTCTCGCGATGCAGCATTCGCGACGGCGCTGGCAACGAGACTATCGGGGCCGAGTTTTCGGGCGTATACGCAATCCGATATCGTAGGCGTCGAAGTCGGCGGCGCCGTCAAGAACGTGATTGCCATCGGTTCCGGCATCGCCGATGGGATGGGCTTCGGAGCCAACACCCGAGTCGCGCTCATTACGCGAGGGCTTGCCGAGATGATGCGTCTCGGCGTGAAATTGGGCGCCGCACGAGAGACCTTCATGGGCCTCGCCGGACTCGGCGATTTGGTCCTGACATGCACCGACGATCAATCGCGCAATCGCCGGCTGGGACTGGCCCTCGGCCGTGGTCAAACCCTGCAGGAGGCGCAAACCGGGATCCAGCAGGTGGTCGAGGGCGTACTCGCGTCGCGCGCGGTGTGTGCCGTTGCGGCGCACCTGTCGGTCGACATGCCGATATGCCGGGAAATTCATCGCGTGATGCACGAGGGTAAGCCCGTGCGCGAAGCGGTGCAGGAGTTGATGGGACGCGAGATGCGGTCCGAAAGCGAATGACCTCGGCACCTGCTCGCCGTACGCACGGCGCTGGTGGAGACGCTGCCGTACGTGTCCAAAAGGGACTTATGCGTGCTCAGAATATGGGGTAGCCTGCTGGTTCGCAGGCGCATTTTGGAGCGTGCCAATGCTAAGGAAATCACCACCACACGGAGTTTCGCGCGCCGTCAGCCCGGTACGTCGCAGCACCCCCTGGCACGCCGTATCGGTGGTGGCGGGACCGTCTTGCTGCGAGGTCGCGCGCTCCCTGTCGACGACCCGGTATTTGTCGCGAGAAGCGCCGCGTCTCCCGCTGCCTGAATGCGCGTCCCCCGCGTCTTGCTCGTGTTCGTACAAGCATCATGTCGATCGCCGGGGTCAGCCGCGCCGTAAGGACGATCTCTCCGGACTGCGGCGAGGCCTGCTTTCGGGCACGGAACGCCGCATGCTCCGCGGCCGGCGCGAGGACGATTAGCGGCCGGCATTTCGCCGGAATCGTGGCGAGCGGGCAACCGGGCCTCGGCGCCGGGTTAATATGCCCGCTGTGCAGAGCCAAGATCTCTTTGCCTCAGCTGCGCCCGATACGCGCCATGAACTTCTGGCGCCGGGTGCGTGGCTGCTCCGCGGATTCGCGCTCCCGGTGGACCGCGCGTTGGTGGCAGGTGTGCGTGAGATCACCGCTGCCGCGCCGTTCCGTCACCTCGAAACACCCGGGGGCTTTCGGATGTCCGTGGGCATGACCAATTGTGGCAGTCTCGGGTGGGTGAGCGATCGTCGCGGATATCGCTACGAAAGCTGCGACCCGTTGAGCGGCCGCGCCTGGCCGTCCATGCCCGAACCGTTCCTCACGCTTGCCGAATCAGCCGCCGCGGCCGGCGGCTTTCCCGGATTTGTGCCGGACGCCTGCCTTATCAATCGCTATGAGCCGGGTGCTCGTCTCACACTGCACCAGGATAAGGACGAGCACGATTTCGGGTCGCCCATCGTTTCGGTATCGCTCGGACTACCGGCGGTCTTTCTGTTCGGCGGGGTGGTACGGTCGGAAAGGCAGCGACGGATACCGCTTCGGCACGGCGATGTGGTGGTGTGGGGCGGCGCTTCGCGCCTGCGTCACCATGGAGTGTTGCCGGTCAAGCAGGGCTGCGACGAACTATTGGGCGCGCAGCGCTTGAACCTGACCTTTCGGCGCGCGCGCTGACCGAAGCAGCCGGCCAACCAGCCAGTGAGTTCCTGAAGCAGTTCTATCCACGTCCGAAGGGTGGAACGTATAAGTGCGGAACTTCGCAGAGAGCAGGGTCTGCGAGAAAAATCTCGAGCAATCGTGAGTGCCGCCCGATATCATTCCGCCCTCGATTTTTGCAGACGACGGCGCAACCATGCCCAAACTAGACGATCAGATTTCCACCCTGCAGGAGCGACTCAGACAACTCAAGCTGCGACAGCAGCGCATCGATGCACGCAAGCGCGCGATCGAGACGCTGCGCGAACGCAAGGCCGAGACCCGCCGCCAATTCGTGGTGGGCAGCGTCATCCTGGCGAAGGTGCAGGAAGGCGTCCTCGACCCGATGCAGCTCCGGGATTGGCTGAACCAAACTCTCACACGGCGGGACGATCGGGCGCTGTTCCACTTGCCGCCCAAGGATGAACCGCTCAAGGACGCGTTGTCGGCCGCACCCGCGCTGCTGGCGTCGGCAGCGGGAGCAGCGGAGGTTGGATCGCCGGCGCTCCGCGCACCGGCCGGGGAATAGATCCGACCCGGGATATAGATCCGACGCTCTAACTCTAAGTCCGCCCGGCGAATTGCAACTGCCGCCAAGCGTCGAAGGCGACGACGGCCACCGCATTGGACAGGTTGATGCTGCGGCACTGGGGTCTCATGGGAATGTACAGCGAGTTCTCGCGCCCCACGCGGTCCAGCACCTCAGGAGGCAGACCCCGCGTCTCGGGTCCGAACAGGAAGACGTCGCCCGGTCGGACCGTCAAGTCGCTGTAGCAGGTCCGGCCGCCGGTCTCCACCGGGAACACACGTGCCTCGCCCAGCATGGCGAGGCACGCCTCCAGATTCTCATGCACCTTGAGGTCCGCGAGATCGTGATAGTCGAGGCCCCCGCGCCGCAGACTCTTGTCGTCCAGACGGAACCCCAACGGCTTCACGAGATGCAGCGTCGCGCCCGTGTTCGCGCAAAGTCGAATCGAATTGCCCGTGTTCGGCGGGATCTCCGGCGTGTACAGCACGATGTGAAACATCGCTTACTTGTCGAGAACGACGCGCTGCGCCGGCAGCGCAAACTCGATGCCGACGCGGCGGAACTCGTTGATGATTTGAAAATTCACCATTTGCTGCAGATCCATCATCGGGTTCAATTTCGGCTGCTGGGCGAAATAGGACAGTTCGAACTGCAGCGACGATTCTCCGAGCGACCTCAAGTGACAGCGCTCGAAGCGGGCACTCGGCTGTCCGCGCACGATGTCCTCGAGCAGCTTCGGTATTCCCGCCAGAACCTCCGTGGGCGTTGCATATGCCACGCGCAGCGTCGTCAAGACGCGCTGTTCGGTCATGCGGCCATAATTTCGCACCCGGCTCTTCAATATATCGGCATTCGACAGGATGATTTGCTCGCCGGTGTCGCTGCGAAGCCGCGTCGTCTTGATGCCGATGTGCTCGACCGAACCGGTGTACGTGTCGATGTTCAGGCTGTCGCCGACCACGAAGGGCTTGTCCAGGGCAATCGAGAGCGAAGCGAACAAATCGCCCAGAACGTTCTGAAGCGCGAGTGCCACCGCGACGCCGCCGACGCCGAGTCCGGCGAGCAGCGCCGTGATGTTCACGCCCAGGTTGTCGAGCGCCACCAGGGTCAACAACGACCAGATAACCAAGCGCGCGACGAAGTTGATGATGTCCAGGGAGCCGGCGAACAGGCGATCTGAGCCGCGCTCCATTTCCTTGATCTCGAGATAGAAGCGCAAGGAGCGCCCCGCCCACAAGCCGACCTGCACGAGAATGAGAATGAGCGCGACGTTCGCAAGGACGTGCTGCAGTCTCGGCGTCAGCATGAGACCTTCCTGTCCGGCATAAAGCGCCAGGGCCAGGAAAAAGAACTGTTTGGTGTTTCCGGCGAGATAGAACGCAAGCCGGACGGGCGTCGAGCGATGGTCTCCGGAGTAGCGCTTTGAGCGCGCAGCAATGAACCGCCGCATCAGGGAGAGCCCGGACCAGACAGCCAGGGCCAAGAGGCCGGCAAGGAGCCAATCGGCAATCGGGTTGCCGTAGAAAATGCGTTCGGATGCCCCCAACGTGAAGTTTCGAAAATCGGCCATGGTCGAACCGATTATAAACTGCTGCGAAGCAATTCCGCCGTCTCCGGGCCCCGGCATTTCGCGCGGCCTTGCCCTTAGGCGACATCCTCCATGCCGAGCTCCTTCATCTTCCGGGTCAACGTATTGCGTCCCCAGCCCAGAAGCTTGGCTGCATCCTGTTTCAGGCCGTCGGCTTTGCGCAGGGCGACGCGAATCAGGATGCGCTCCACTTCCGGAACGGCCTGGTCGAGAAGCCGTTGCGTGCCGGCATCCAATTGCTGTTCCGCCCAGTGCGACAGCTTCGCCGTCCAGTCATGATTCGTGGCCTGTCCCAGCGGTGCGCCGCCGAGATCGGGAGGAATATCCTCGGCGCGGATCTCGCGGCCCGGCGCCGTCACGGTGAGGCGCCGGCAGGCATTCACCAGCTGCCGCACGTTGCCCGGCCAATCGAAGGTCACCAAGGCGGTCTCCGCCGTCGACATCAGCAGTTTGGGCTCCACGCCGAGCTCCACTCCGGCGAGGCGCAAGTAGTGGCGCAGCAATTCGGGAATGTCCTCGCGGCGCTCACGCAGGGGCGGAATTTCGATGCGGATGACGTTGAGCCGGTGCAGCAGGTCTTCGCGAAAATGGCCCGACTTCACCCGGGCCTCGAGATCTTGGTGGGTGGCTGCGATGACGCGCACGTCGACCTTCACAGGAGTCTGTCCGCCGACGCGATAAAATTCCCCTTCGGCCAGGACGCGCAGCAGGCGCGTCTGCAGCGCCGGCGACATGTCGCCGATTTCGTCGAGAAACAGCGTACCGCCGTCGGCCTGCTCGAAGCGCCCGCGGCGCAGGGTGTCGGCGCCGGTGAACGCGCCCTTTTCGTGGCCGAACAACTCGGACTCGAGGAGGTCCGCCGTAAAGGCAGCGGTGTTGAGGGCGACGAAGGACTTGGCGGATCGCGGACTGTGCCGATGCAGCGCATGCGCCACGAGTTCCTTCCCCGTCCCCGATTCGCCCGTGATGAGCACCGTCATGCTGGAGCGCGAGAGTCTGCCGACGGCGCGGAACACCTGCTGCATGGCCGCCGCCTGGCCGAGCAATTCCGGAATGCTTTGGCGCGCGGCATCGACATCGGTGGAGACCGTGGCCTGCTGCGCGGCGCGTCGGACCAGATCCACCGCCTTGTCGATATCGAACGGCTTCGGCAGATATTCGAACGCGCCGCCCTGGTAGGCGGCGACCGCGGCGTCCAAGTCAGAATGCGCGGTCATCACGATCACCGGCAGACCCGGCCGCGACACTTGTATTTCCTTCAGCAGATCGAGTCCGCTGCGGCCGGGCATCCGGATGTCCGTCATCAGCACATCCGGCGCGTCGGCACGCAGCGCCGTCAGCGCGTTGTCCGCGCCATCGAAGGACTTGGCGTGCATCCCTCCGCCCTTCAGCGCCTTTTCGAGCACCCAGCGAATGGACGAATCGTCGTCGACCAACCAAACACTCAGCGGCTTTGCATTCATACGGAGTCCATTGGTAGAAAAATCACGAATATGGTTCTTCCCGGCGCGCTGTCGAACTCGATGAGGCCGCCATGGCGGCTGACGAGATCTTGCGCTATCCCCAAACCGAGGCCTGTTCCCTCGGGGCGGCCGGACACGAGTGGATAGAAAATCGTATCGCGGATTTCCGGGAGCACGCCGGGGCCGTTGTCCTCGAATTGAATCGACGCCACCAGGCGATGACGCTTGGTACCGATGCTGACACTGGTAGCCGCGCGGGTTCGAAGCACCACGCGCGGAGACCGCACGCCGCCGCTCGACAGCGCTTGAATGGCGTTACGGCCGAGGTTCAGCATCGCCTGAATGATGTGGTTGGGATCGATGGCGACCGCCGGCAGGCTGGGATCGTAGTCGCGCTCGACGATCACCCCTTCGGCAGCTTCGCTGCGCAACAGATGATAGACGCGCTCCAACAGCTCGTGGAGGTTCACGAGCTGTTTGGCCGGGGGGCGTCCCGGGCCGAGCATTGAGTCGAGCAAATGCGTCAGCCGATCGGCCTCGCTGATGATGACGCGGGTGTATTCGCGCAAGCTCGGGTCCAACAACTCGCGCTCGAGCAGCTGCGCGGCACCCCGCAGACCGCCGAGCGGGTTTTTGATTTCATGGGCAAGCTGCCTGACCATGAGCCGGCTGCCGCCCAGCTGCGCCAACAGGGCATTTTCTCGCGTCAGGCGCCGATGCTGCGTGATGTCCTCGATTTCCAGCAACAGACGCGGCGCATCATGACCCATGACGACCTGGGTGACGGCGCAGTCGAGTATGCGGTCGACTCCGCCGGGAGCGGGCCAGGCCAGTTCGCGCTGAACGACGCCCTCGCCGCCCAACCGCGCACGTTCGCAGAGATTGAGGAGGCTTTCGGCGCCGCGCGCAAGATCGGCGAACCGCCGGCCGAGCGCTTGCTTGGCGCCCAAGCCCAGCAGGGTCTGGCCCGCGGCATTCAAGTAGATGACGTGCAGGTCTTGATCGAGCAGAAAGACGCTGGTCACCAGCACATCGAGCAGGTCGGTCCCGTCGATGGCCGGCGCATGCACTCCGAGTTCAGCAGCCAAGCGGCACGTCCGCGTCGGCCGCGACGGGAATCAGGGTTTTCGGTGCTGGGGCGACAGCTCGGACGGCTGTCTGACGTAGAAGGTGACGCCCTCCGAATTCTGCGACTCGCCGGTCACGATGTCCGTGATGGTCGCCGAGACCTGGTAAGTGCCGCGCGCCAAGGATTGCAGGGCGAAAGAGCGGGCTGTCGGCGGCTGGTCGGTCAACGGAGCACCGTTCAAGTACCAGCCGATGGTCTGATTCGGCTTCAGATCCGGATCGAGCCTCAGGCGCACCGGAATGATTTCGTCGCCGAAGAACACCTGTTCCTTCGTCGGCGACTCGATCGTGAAAGCGTTGTATACGAGGCGCGACGGCCCCGTGTTGCCGGGCGCGGCGATGGACCGCGCATTCGGTGCCCCTACGGCGATGCCATTGTTCGAACTCGACGAGGTGACGATCTTTTCCGCTCCCGGCACCGCTTGATCCGAGTAGTGAACCACGCCATCGGCATCGGTCCATTTGTAGATCACCGCAGCACCGGCGGCGGCGCAGACCGCGACGAGCCCGAGTGCAATCCAAAGTCGCAGATGGTGCATAACGCGAAAGCATATCCCTATCGGCTCCAGTCCACAAAGCTCCAGGTGACGGCGGCGTGACCGCCGTCACCGTATGGCTGCACCGCTGCAAGGCAGGCTCACAGACTGTAGTACATCTCGATTTCGATCGGATGCGTGGTCATACGCAAGCGAGTGACCTCCTTCATCTTGAGCTCGATGTAAGCGTCGATGAGGTCGTCCGTGAACACGCCCCCGGCCTTGAGAAACGCCCGATCCTTGTCCAGGTAGTCGAGCGCCATGTCGAGCGAGTGGCAGACCGTCGGGATCTTCTTATCCTCTTCGGGCTCCAGATCGTACAGATCCTTGTCCGCCGGATCGCCGGGATGAATCTTGTTCTGGATCCCGTCAATTCCGGCCAACAGCATGGACGCAAAGGCAAAATACGGATTCGCAGTCGCGTCCGGGAAGCGCACTTCGATGCGCCGGCCCTTCGGATTGGCAATCCAAGGAATGCGGATGGAGGCCGAGCGGTTGCGCGCCGAATAGGCCAGCTTCACCGGGGCTTCGAATCCCGGCACCAACCGCTTGTAGCTGTTCGTGCTGGCATTGGTGAATGCGTTGATGGCGCGCGCATGCTTGATGATGCCGCCGATGTAGTAAAGGGCGGTATCCGAGAGGCCGCCGTACTTGTCGCCGGCAAAGAGGGCCTTCCCCTCTTTTTGCAGGGACTGATGCACGTGCATGCCGTTGCCGTTGTCGCCGACGATGGGCTTCGGCATGAAAGTCAGCGTCTTGCCGTAGCCATGGGCCACATTCTGCAGGGCGTACTTTAGAATCTGGACCTCGTCGGCCTTCTTCGTCAGCGTATTCGCGGCGACGTTGATTTCGCCCTGACCCGCGGTCGCCACCTCGTGATGGTGCACCTCGAATTTCAGGCCCATCTCCTCGCAGGCCATCGACATGGCGGTGCGGATGTCTTGCTGCGCGTCCACCGGCGGCACGGGGAAGTAGCCGCCCTTCACACCGGGCCGATGCCCCTTGTTGCCGTCCTCGTACGTCTTGCCCGAGTTCCAGGCGCCTTCATAGGAGTCCACTTCGTAGGAACAGCCGTTCATGCCGGAGCTCGACGTGACGCTGTCGAAAATGAAGAACTCATTCTCGGGACCGAACAGGGCGGAGTCCGCGATGCCGGACGATTTCAAATAGGCCTCGGCGCGCTTCGCCAGCGACCGCGGATCCCGGCCATAGCCTTGCATGGTCATGGGCTCTATCACGTCGCAGCGTAGATTGACCGTCGTCTCTTCATAGAACGGGTCAATGACCGCCGTGGCAGGATCCGGCATCAAAATCATGTCCGATTCGTTGATGCCCTTCCAACCAGCAATGGACGAGCCGTCGAACATCTTGCCGTCCTTGAAGAAGCCTTCATCCACGAGCCGTGTCGGCACGGTCACGTGCTGTTCCTTGCCGATCGTGTCGGTAAACCGGAGATCGGCGAATTTCGCCTCTTTTTCCTTGATCAATTTTAGAACATCAGCCGGAGTCATTGGCATCCTCGCGAGTTGGAATAGTTCTCTGATCCGGCTCAAATGCCGGGTAATGTGACAATGCAGCAAATGTGCCAGCAGACCGCATCGAAGGATCAATGGCTTGCGACCAAGAAGCGTGCATTGACGCCCTAGTATGGCGCAAGTTCAAACGCGACGCGCCCCCAAATAGTGCGCGTGTGCAATACAAGTGCATGGTGGAGCTCGCCCCTCGAGGCTTAAGACAGCGCGCGCCCGGCGTCGCTATACTCGCGGGCCGTTGTTGCAGCCCGCGAGACCTGATGGCCAAAGCCCGTCCCCCTTCGCCCGAGACCTTTCAGGACCTGATATTTGCACTGCAAAAGTATTGGTCGGAGCAGGGTTGCATCATTTTGCAACCCTATGACATGGAGATGGGTGCCGGCACGTTCCACACCGCCACATTCCTGCGGGCGGTGGGCCCCGAGCCGTGGAGTGCTGCCTATGTGCAGCCGTCGCGCCGGCCGACCGACGGGCGTTACGGCAACAATCCGTTTCGCCTGCAACACTACTATCAATTTCAAGTCTGCATCAAACCCTCGCCGGACGACTTTCAGGAGCTGTACCTGGGCTCGCTTCGCAGCCTCGGCTTTGATCTGCTGACTCACGATATCCGCTTCGTCGAGGACAATTGGGAATCGCCCACGTTGGGGGCGTGGGGACTGGGCTGGGAGGTGTGGCTCAACGGCATGGAGGTCTCGCAGTTCACCTATTTCCAGCAGGTCGGCGGCCTGGATTGCCGGCCGGTCATGGGCGAGATCACCTACGGGCTCGAGCGCCTGGGGATGTACATCCAGGGCAAGGAGAGCATTTACGACATCATATGGACCGAAGGCCCCTTCGGCGCCATCACGTACGGCGACGTGTTCCATCAAAATGAAGTGGAGCAATCCACCTACAACTTCGAGAAAGCCGACACACAGGTCCTCTTCGGTCAGTTCGATATCCACGAATCCGCCTGCCGCCTGCTGCTGCAGGACAAGCTGGTACTGCCCGCCTACGAGCAAATGGTGAAGGCCTCGCACTCGTTCAATCTTCTCGATGCCCGGCATGCAGTGTCCGTCACCGAGCGCCAGCGCTTCATCCTGCGGGTCCGCACGCTGGCGCGCGGCGTCGCCGAGGCCTATCGCGAGAGCCGCGAGGCGCTCGGCTTTCCGCTGCTCAAGAATGCGATTTCGCCTGAGACCGCCGGATGACGGCCCGCGATCTACTGTTCGAACTGCGCACCGAGGAATTGCCGCCGCGCACGTTGTTGATGCTGTCGACCGCTCTTGCGGAGGGGATACTGAAGGGTCTCGATGCCGCCGGCGTTCCGCACGGCAAGGCGCATGGCTTCGCAACCCCCCGGCGCCTCGCCGTCAAAGTGACCGCCTGCGCCGAATTCGCGCAGGACAGGCGCGTCGAGCGCCGCGGGCCGCCGGTCGCCGCATCGTTCGATGCGCAGGGTGCGCCCACTCAGGCGGCGGCCGCATTTGCCAGGAGCTGCGGTGTGGAGGTCGGCAATCTCGAGCGCTTGACCACGGACAAAGGCACGTGGCTCGCGTTCCGGGGCACGGAGCCCGGCGCCGCCACTGCCGGCCTCTTGAGCGGCATCGTGACGCAGGCCATCGCGGGGTTGCCCATCGCGAAGCGCATGCGGTGGGGCGCGCACAGCGCGGAATTCGTGAGGCCAGTGCGCTCGGTCATCCTGCTGTTCGGCGACGACGTGGTCCCCATCACCGTGCTGGGCCTCCCTTCCGGCCGGACCACCACGGGGCACCGCTTCCATGCACCGCGGCCGTTGACCATTAAGTCGCCCAAAGGCTATGAGGGTCAATTGCGCCGGGGCAGGGTGATCGCCGACTTCACCAAGCGCCGTGCGGCGATTCGAGCCGGAGTCATCGCGGCCGCGACCGAGTCGGGCGGCTCCGCCCTGATCGAGGAGGCACTGCTCGATGAGGTCACTGCTCTGGTGGAATGGCCGGTTCCCATCGCCGGCCGCTTCGAGCAGCGCTTTCTCGCGCTGCCGCGGGAGGTGGTGATCGCCACCGTACAGGACCACCAGCGGTATTTCCCGGTCGAAGGCGCAGATGGAGCGCTGACCGGCGGCTTCATTACCGTGAGCAACCTTCAAAGCCGGGATCCCGCCAAGGTGCGGGAGGGCAATGAGCGGGTGGTTCGACCGCGGTTGAGCGATGCCGCTTTCTTCTGGGACCAGGACCGCAAGGTACCTCTGCAGGCGCATGCGGCGCGCCTGAGCGAGGTTACGTTTCAGACCAAGTTGGGCAGTTATGCGGAGAAGACCGGACGGGTTAGAACTCTGACACAATACATCGCCGAACGTATAAGCGCGCCTCGCGATGCTATTCGAGCGGCGGAACTGGCGAAGGCTGACCTCATGACCGCCATGGTGGGTGAGTTCCCGGAGCTGCAGGGCACCATGGGCAAGTACTACGCCCTCGCGCAGGGCGAATCCCCCGAACTGGCGCAGTCCATCGAAGAACACTACCGACCGCGATATGCGGGAGATGCGCTGCCCGTAACGAAGAGCGGTCAAGCGCTGGCGCTGGCCGACAAACTCGATACTTTGGTTGGAATCTTCGCCATCGAGCAGCGGCCCACCGGCGCCAAGGACCCCTTCGGTCTGCGCCGGGCCGCGCTCGGCGTGCTGCGGATCCTCCTGGAGAGTCGGTTGGATCTCGACCTACCGGCCCTGCTCAAGGAATCCGAATCGGCACAGCCCATACACCGGCCGGGAGTCATCGAGGAGGTGTACGATTTCATTGCCGAGCGATTGCGCGGCTTGCTGCTCGAACGTGCCGACGGGACCACTGCGGAAATGATCGACGCGGTGCTCGCGCGCCGTCCTGCCTCGCCCTTGGACGTGGAAACGCGGCTGCAGGCCCTGAAAGAATTCTTGATGCTGCCGGATGCCGGTGTGCTGACCGCCGTCAACAAGCGGATCGTCAATATTCTGCGCAAGGCGCCGGAGGGCCTGTCCTCCGGCGTTCAGGTGGCGGTGCTCGCCGAGGAAGCGGAACTCGCCCTGCACGACATGCTCGGCGCGATTGGCGGGACGGTCGAACTGGCGATTGCTGAAGGGCGCTATGCGGACGCCTTGCGCGCACTGACCGGACTGCGCGGCACCGTCGACGAGTTCTTCGAGAAGATCATGGTCATGGATGAGGATCCGGACAGGCGCAACAACCGGCTCGCGCTGCTGCGCAATGTGCAGATGCTGCTCGGCGGTGTGGCTGATTTGTCGCGGCTACCGGGCTGATCGGTCATGCAGCTGTTGCGGTCGCTGCTGTTCAACACCTACATGATCCTCTCAGCGTGCGTGGTCGGCGCATTCATGTCCCTGTGCTTCTGGTCACCCCACTCTTTTCAGTTCGCGGTTGCCCGGAATTGGGCACGCTGCCTGCTCTGGGTGTTGGCGCGCCTGTGCGGCTTGAAGTTCACCGTCGAAGGCCGCGAGCGAATTCCGGAGGGTGCTCATATCGTGATGAGCAACCACGCCTCCGCGTGGGAGACCATCGCCCAGTTCGTGATCTTCCCGCCCCACGTGTGGGTGCTGAAACGTGAACTGCTGTGGGTACCGTTCGTCGGGTGGGGACTCAAGTTGCTGCGGCCCATCGCCATCAACCGTGGCAAGGGGCACCGCGCCGTCAATCAGGTCGTCGAACAGGGCAAAGAGCGGCTCCGGGAGGGGCTATGGATCATCGTATTTCCGGAAGGCACCCGCGTCGTAGCCGGCCAGAAAAAGAAATTCGGCTTCAGCGGAGCCTTGTTGTCGACTGCCACGGGCAGGCTCCTGGTGCCGCTGTCGCACAATGCCGGACAGTTTTGGCCGCGGCGCGGCACGGTCAAGAAGCCGGGCACGATTCGCGTGGTGATCGGCGAACCCATTTCGCCCGTCGGCAAGAACCCGCGTCAGCTCACCGACGAAGTACGGCGGGCCGTCGACGCCGGGTTAGCCAAAATCGCTGCGATCTGAGTTAATGCGATCTGAGTTAAGTTGGCGGCACTTATACGTTGGCCTTTTCGCGGAGTGGCTTGCCGCCCTACGGAGCGGCTGGTGCCTCTTGGCCGGGTCGGGGCTGCATCGGGGGCCGCGCCTTATGGGTTTTTTCCGGGGGGACGATCGGCCGGGCCGCGCTCGGCTTCGGTACGGTCACCGCATCGGGAAAAACCGGAGGTGGCGGCCGCGCATTCGACACGGAAGTGACCGGCACCCACGCATCGGGGGAAGGTTCCCACTTGATGCGCAGCGCCGGCATCAACCAGAAACCCAGCAGCAGGGCCGCATGGAACGCCACGGCAATGCCGAACCACAGCAGCAGGCGCTTACGCTCGAAGCGTCGACTCTTGGCGCTGCCGTCCGTGGTGGGAAACAATGGGACTCTCTGCACGTAGCCCGCGGGCGACGGCAGGCGGATCGGGCCGGGCGGCGTCGCGGGACGCATATCCGGAAACTTTATGAGTTGACTCATGGATGCGGATTTTACTTGGCCGCGCGCGGGCTCGCGAGCGCCGCATAGACGCCGAGCCCAATGAACGCCGCGGCAGTGATGTACCGGCCGTACGGGCGCGAACTTCCTCGCCGGCTCATGGCGGGCCGGAGAGCCGAAGCCGTCAGCATGTAGATGGTATCGGTGCACATGGCCATGGCTACGAAAATGCAGCTCAAAACAAGGCTTTGCCATAGCGGTGAAGCGCCGGGATTGATGAACTGAGGCAGGAGCGCTGCGAAGAATAGCGCGGTCTTCGGGTTGAGCAGCGCCACCAGGAAGCCGTCGCGAAACAGGCGGCCCGGCGACTCTCGGATCCGGCGTGCCGCAACCGGAGCGGCAGACCGTGCCCGCAATGCCTTCACGCCCAGATAAACAAGATAGGCCGCACCGGCGAGCTTCACGACGACATAAGCGGCGGCCGAGGCCGAGAGTAGGGCGGCGAGACCCAAGGAGGCCGCGGTGGCATTCCCGAGGTCGCCAAGCGCAATTCCGGCAATCGATGCGAACCCGGCTTTGCGCCCCTGACCCAAGGTGCGTGTCACGATGTAGATGACGCCCGGGCCGGGCGTGACGGCGAGAATCAGGCTCGCGAACAGGAACGCGGCAAAGGTCGGGGAGGTCAGCAGTACTTGGATCATGGGATAGCGTCTCCGGTCATACCTGGGCCGGCGAAGCCGTTCGTTCGGCGAACCCTCGCGCCAGCGTGTGGACGTGCTGGCGGGACGGCGCCAACCCGTCGATGAGAACCTTGAGCGCTCGTCCGGGGACCGCCCTGCCGCACATGAAAATGTCCGCGGCAGCGAGCCCGGACTCGGGCCAAGTATGAATTGAAATGTGCGACTCGGCCAGAAGGACGACCCCCGTCACGCCGTCGCCCGCGCCGAAGATATCCCGCAAGGAACTCCGATAGACGATGCGCGTCGCGCCTTCGCCTAACTATTACACCAGTGGGGGGGGCGCTTCGCCAGGAAAGCTTCGATGCCTTCGGCCGCATCGTCGAACCGCATATTGGAGGTCATCGCCGCGCCCGCCACGCCGTAGGCTCCCGTCAGGCCCGACTCGATCTGGCTGTAAAAAGTGCTTTTCCCGAGAGCGATCGCGGCGCCGCTGCGGGCAAGAATGCGATCGGCGAAGCGCTGCACTTCGTCGTCCAATTTCTCGGTCGTGACGACCCGGTTGATGAGACCCCAAGCGAGCGCCGTGGGGGCATCGATGGTGTCGCCGGTCAACAGCATTTCCATGGAACGCTTGCGGCCGATATTGCGCGCGACGCCGACCGCCGGCGTCGAGCAGAAAAGGCCGATATTCACGCCGGGCAATCCGAATCTGGCCGACTCGTCGGCTACCGCCAGGTCGCACATCGATACGAGCTGGCATCCCGCGGCGGTTGCAATTCCATGCACGCGGGCGATGACCGGCTGAGGAAGCTTCGCAATCTTTACCATCATGCGGCTGCACGAATCGAACAGCTGTCTGTGCCGGACGGCATCGTCACCAAATTCCCGCAATTCGCGAAGATCGTGACCTGCGCAGAACCCGCGGCCTTCACCCCGCAGCACGATCACCCGGACCGAAGGGTCCTCGAGAACCTCATCGAACGTGTTCTCGAGTGCGGCAATCATCGACGACGACAGCGGATTGAAACTCTCGCCGCGATTCAGGGAAAGCGTCAAGAGGCCGCCGCTTTGCGCGCGCTTGAGATACGGCGGAGCGGCATCGGCGGCGGGATTCGGGTTCAACATGTGGACAACGTATCACAGAACTATTACGGTGGCGCGGCCGGCTGGGCAACTCACCTGTTGACACAGGGACACGCATGATGAAGACCTTGATTTGTGTAGTTCTCCTGCTGTCCATAACGGCGTGCGCCACCTGCAAAAGCTCCGATTCATACGAAGTTTGCAGAACCAAGCAGCGTGACCATTCACAAGCTCGTCCTTGACCACCCCGTGACCTTTGCGCCGGCCGCACCGCAGCGGGTCCCCAGGAATTGAGTCAACGCAGGATCGCTCCCGTAGGCCGCGTTGATTCGGAGATACTCGGCGCTCTGGCCGCTGATCGAGAACATGGAACCGTTGGCCAGCAGAATCCCCTCCAACCGCGCATCGACGCACAAGCGTTCCGAGTCGACCCCGGCGGGAAGCCTGCTCCACAGAAAAATGCCGTCCGTAGCCGATTGCTCGACAGCCATGCCGGCGCGGCCAAGGGCAGCAGCCGCCGCTGCGCGCGCCTTTCCCAGCCGGTCGCGCAACCGCTCGGTGTGTTTGCGATATTTGCCGCTGGCGAGCAATTCCCGGAGAACGAACTCATCGAGCGCTGATCCCGAAAGAACGCTGAGGATCTTCGAGTCAATCAGCCGAGGCACGAGAGCCGGGCGCCGCCTTCGCCGACCACCCCCGCTCGCAGCAGCTGCCAGGCAAGGTAGACGAGGTAAACGGCCGCAACTATGGCAAGTCCGGTATGCAGCGGCGGAAATTTCTGAAACACCGCGCCGACTCCAAGCGCGACAAGGACCATCTGCAGCGCCGCGCCAAGCCCGATCCCGAGCACATGCGGCAGCGTGGCCCGATATCCATAGGCCGCGCCGGAGGACGTTACCATGACGTTGTTCGGACCGGGAGTAATCGACATCACCGCGAAATAGGTTGCCAATGCAGTCACGTCAATCACAGCCGCTCCTTGGAATTGCCCTGTGGCAATGTACCAATGCATGCCGAACCGGGACACCCTGGATCAGGCCGAACGAACTGTCCTGGCTACAGCGCCTGAACAGTCTCCAGGTCAACCCGCGGATTGCACGGCATTCATGACCTTCGCCAGTTCTTCCGCGCTCAGCACCCGCGGAAGCACGATGGGCGTTCCTTTGTCCACGAAGAAAAAGGGTGTCTGTTTGTAGCTGCCGTCGATGCGGGCTTTTGCGACGTTAGCGAGGAACCATAGGATCGTGGCGCCGATTCCCACCGTCTTCGGTTTCGGATTTCCCCTGGCACCCTTTGTGTTGACCCACACGCGAACAGGACCGAAGGAATCTTGGATCGGCCGGCCTGAAGTCTCCAGGCACGTATGGACGAGTCCGATGAATGAAATCTTGAAGTTGTCGAGGGTGTTGCCTATCGGAGTATTGCAACACCCGGCATACCAGCGAAGCAGTCCTTTCCCGGTGAGACGCATGCACGCCAAAGCCTCGGTACCTTGGGTGAAGGTGACTTTACTGGGGAGGACTTGAATCACTTCGGATCCTCCCCGCTCGTCCAGAATCTCGCCCGCCTTCCCCAAGAAATGCGCGAAGGCCTGACAATCGCGGCAGTAACACACCGCCCGGTTCGCGCGCTGCGGATCGTGAACAAGTCCCTTGATCGTGCCGCACCGGCATTGCAATGGATGCTTCACACCGATGTCCCTGTGTACGAAGAATGAGCCACGAGATTTGCGTCTCCTAGAATACGAAGGGCCGCGGGCCGGGGCAAGTCGGCCGCCGGAGAACGCTACGCGACGTCCGTTCCGCGCAAACGATCCGCGCGGCTCGTGAGGCGCCGCGGCCGACAATTCGACGGCAAGAAACGGATGGTTCGATATCAGTTGCGGCCTCAGACTGTGACCGCGATATGAATTGAATCGGACGGAGCGAATGTCATGAAACTCATGTTGAGCGCAATGGAGTCCCCCCTCGGCGAATTGACGTTGGTCACCGACCCCCAGAGCCGGGTACGCGCGCTGGCTTTCGCCGATCAGAGATCCCGTCGTCATCGAAATCTGCTGGAGAACTACGGGCCGTGCTTGCCTGCGCCTGCGCCAATTGCGGCGGCGCTCAATTCGTACTTCGGCGGCAGCCTCGCGGCGTTGGATGCGATCGTCACGGCGACCGAGGGGACCGAGTTCCAGCGGCGCGTGTGGGCGGCACTACACAGCATTCCCGCCGGCGAGACGATCAGCTACGGCGAATTGGCTCGAACGCTGGGATACCTCGATCCGCGAATGGCCATTGATGTGGGGGCCGCGAACGGCGTCAATCCGATCGCGATTATCGTTCCGTGTCATCGCGTCATCGCCAAAAACGGAGATCTCAAAGGCTACGCGTGGGGTCTGCACCGCAAGCGCTGGCTGCTCGCGCATGAAGGCGCGCGAGTGCGCACAGCTCTCAAGGAGAAGAACGTCCCGCGGACAATGTCATTGCCGGGTCTTTGATACGGCCAGGTCTTTGATACCGAGTGAGTGCGGCCGAATGAAATCTTTGAGGTTCAACCGCAAGAAACGGAGCGCTGGCCGCCGGACGGTTGGGCGAATTGCCGGCTGCCACTGGGCGCAAGATGCACTTTACCGGGACAACGGTCCTTAAGCTCAAGGATGGAAAAATTGTCGAGGAGAAAGGGCTCGATGATGGTGTAGCCGCGCTGACGCAGCTCGGACTCATCGAGACGGTCTGATTTGGACGCTCGGTCTTTGCGAATTGAGTCCCCACCGTCGATCGAGAGCAACAGGCCGGGCCCGCCGGCCTGTTGTCATGCACGGTAGCGTATCGCAGGCACTTATACGTCCAGGTTCGACACCTGCAGCGCGTTCTTTTCGATGAACTCCCGGCGCGGCTCCACGGCATCGCCCATCAGCGTCGTGAAAATGTCGTCGGCCGCGACCGCGTCTTCGATGCGCACCTGCATCAGGCGCCGGGTTTCCGGGTTGATGGTGGTGTCCCACAATTGGTCGGCGTTCATTTCGCCGAGACCCTTGTAGCGCTGAATGCTCTGACCCTTTTTCGCCTGGTCGAACAGCCAGTTCATCGCAAGCTTGAAGCTCGCGACTTCCTGCCGCTGGTCGCCGCGGATGATGTAGGCGCCGGGCCCCATGAGGTCGCTCAAGGTTTGAGCGAGTTCCGCGATCCGCAGATATTCAGCCGAGTCAAAGAATTCACGCGGTATATGTTTTTCCGAACTCAAGCCGTGCTCGAACCGTTGCAGATCGATCCGGTGGCCGCCCGATGCCGTGGTATGCACCGAGACGCGATACCGGCGCGATACGTCGTCGAGCCCGTTCAATCTCGACTCCAAATTCCGGCACCAGTCGCGAAGCACGTCGATGCGATCGAACGCGTCGGTGGTGAGCCTCGGCACATAGATTAATTGCTCCAGGAACCGGTCGTCGTAACGGCGCGCCCAGCGGTGGATGATCGCCTTCACTTCCTCGTACTTTCTGGCCAGCGACTCGAGTCCGAGACCCGACAGCGGCGGTGCATCGGCGCTCACGTGCAGCGCTGCGTCCTCGATGGCGGTGTTGAGCAGCAACGCGTTGAGCTCGAGATCGTCCTTGACGTAGTTTTCCTGCTTGCCTTTCTTGACCTTGTAGAGCGGCGGCTGGGCGATGTAGATGTGGCCGCGTTCTATCAATACCGGCATTTGGCGGTAGAAGAATGTGAGCAGCAACGTACGTATGTGGCTGCCGTCGACATCCGCATCTGTCATTAAAATGATGCGGTGATAGCGCAGCTTGTCGACGTTGAAATCGTCGCGTCCGATGCCGCAGCCCAACGCGGTGATGAGCGTCCCGACTTCCGCCGATGCGAGCATCTTGTCGAAGCGCGCCTTCTCCACGTTGAGAATTTTTCCCTTGAGCGGCAGGATTGCCTGCGTGCGGCGATCGCGTCCCTGCTTGGCGGAGCCGCCGGCGGAATCGCCCTCGACCAGGAACATCTCCGACAGTGCGGGATCCTTCTCCTGGCAGTCCGCCAGTTTCCCCGGCAGGCCGGCGATATCGAGAGCGCCCTTGCGCCGCGTCATCTCGCGCGCCTTGCGCGCCGCCTCGCGCGCATATGCGGCCTCGAGGATTTTATTGACGATGGCGCGGGCTTCCTGCGGATGCTCCATCAGAAATTCTTCCAGGCGTGCCGCCACTGCGGACTCGACGACGCCTTTCACTTCGGAGGAGACCAATTTATCCTTGGTCTGCGACGAGAATTTCGGATCCGGCAGCTTCACCGACAAAATCGCGGTCAGGCCCTCTCTCGAATCATCGCCCGTGGTCGCAATCTTTTCCTTCTTCGCCGCGAGTTCCTTTTCAATGTAGTTATTCAGGGTGCGCGTCAGTGCGGCGCGGTAGCCCGCAAGGTGTGTGCCGCCGTCCTTCTGCGGGATGTTGTTCGTATAGCAATACATGCTTTCTTGATACGAGTCGTTCCATTGCATCGCCACTTCGACCTGCGTATTGCCGTCGCGGGTCTGGAACCACAGCACGGTGGGGTGAATCGGGGTCTTGCTTCGATTGAGATGAGTGACGAAAGCTTTCAATCCACCTTCGTGCTGAAAGACTTCCGTCTTCTCGTCGCGTTCATCGACCAATTCGATGCGAACGCCGGAGTTCAGGAACGATAATTCGCGCAAACGTTTCGCCAAGGTGTCGTAGTTGAACGAAATGTTCGTGAAGATCTGCGAACTGGGTTTGAACCGCAGCGTGGTGCCGCGTTCGGTTGTGTCGCCCACCGCGATCAGAGGCGCCTGTGGCTCGCCGAGCCGATACTCCTGGCGATGGAGTTTGCCCTCGCGCCGGATGTTGAGTTCGAGGAAATCGGAAAGAGCGTTGACGACAGAAACTCCGACGCCGTGCAGGCCGCCGGAGACCTTGTACGACGTGTCATCGAACTTTCCGCCGGAATGCAGCACCGTCATGATGACTTCCGCCGCAGACACCCCCTCCTCGCTGTGAATGTCGACGGGAATTCCGCGGCCGTTGTCGGACACGGTCACCGATTCATCCGCATGGATGGTTACGACGACGCGGTCGCAGTACCCCGCGAGCGCTTCGTCGATGGCGTTGTCCACCACCTCGAAGACCATATGGTGCAATCCGCTGCCGTCGTCGGTGTCGCCGATGTACATTCCGGGCCGTTTGCGAACGGCGTCGAGGCCCCTGAGCACTTTGATTTTGCTGGAATCGTATACATCGTTTTGAGCCATAGCGAGTCCCTAAATTGCGACCCGCCATACTAGCAGTTTTCCGCTTCGAAAACGAATTGGGAGTGGGTGAAAAAGCTAACCAAATCATCCGGTTATAGATCAGCTGGGACCCATGAACGGATGCCGGCGGAACCTTCAGTATCCCACTGCGGATTGAGGTGTGGATCGGCTAGACCCACCAACCCATTCGGCCCGTGCCACCGCGCCGAGAGTGGCGATCTACGTCATTGATTTATTTGGAGAACTCCACGTTTTGCGCATTGCGGCACCGACGAACATGGGCATTCTGCCCTGCCCGGTGGTTCACCGCATATATGCGCCCATGCACGCGACAGTCTTGTTTCACGTGGAACCAAGTCGTGCTGGCCGCGACGGGCGCCTGCCGGACCCGGAGACCGCTGCCAACTGGGCGTCGTCCGGCACGCCAAGAGCGCGAACCTGCTGGCCTATGCGTTCGAGAATGCGCACCATGGGCCGGCAAGTAACTGCACTGCCCTGCACGCCGGCAAAGTGCGATTCGGCGGGCGCCGGAGGGGGCAGGTTTCTACACCCACCATTCGGAGAGAATAGCCTATGACGTCACAACCCCTGAGAGTCGGCATCGTCGGCCTGGAGCCGGGCCGTAGCTGGGCGGCCAAAGCCCATGTCCCAGCGCTACGTGCTCTGTCCGCGGATTTTGTGATTGCCGGCATCGCAAACACTACCCTCGCCAGCGCAGTGCAGGCGGCGGCCGCGCTGGATCATAGGCCCCGGCCGTTCGCGAGCGTCGCCGATCTGGTCGCCTCGCCGGGTATCGATGTGGCCAGCGTCACCGTGAGGGTGCCGCATCATCTTGATGTAGTAAGGATGGCGATCTCAGCGGGCAAGCACGTTTACTGCGAGTGGCCCCTCGGCAACGGCTTGGCTGAGGCACGGGAACTTGCCCGACTTGCCAAAGAAAGGGGCGTGCTGGGCGTAGTCGGTACGCAAGCCTGCCTCGCGCCTGAAATCCTGTACCTGAAGCAGCTGATTGCCGATGGGTTCGTAGGCAAAGTGCTGTCGACGACTTTGATTGCGCGCGGCGGCGGCTGGGGCGGCGTGATACCTGAGAAGAAAAGCCACGCATATCTGCTCGATAACGCCAACGGTGCCACCATGCTCACGATCCCGGTCGGGCACGCTCTGGCAGGCCTCCGGGCCGTGCTGGGCGATGTCGAAAAGGCATCTGCAGTGCTGGCGACGCGGCGCAGCACGG
>WNFR01000159.1_pt1 | contig 83214 bp, 68 predicted proteins | sample 5400221 | NCBI WGS metagenome assembly WNFR01 (sample SAMN13153357, study PRJNA577476) | soil metagenome | isolation source: 40 cm soil under Madrone tree | place: USA:California | collected 2016-06-14
CGGAAAATGTCGATTGGCGCGGGTGCAGTCATGCCAGCTCAGCCTCGCCTACCACCAAGCTGCCCTTCGGCAGAATCATGTGGAATTTGTCGGGAAATCGCTGTGTCAATTCGTGGAACCCGGCGACCACGCCGGCGCCGCCGGATATCTTGTTGAGTGCGATGTAGCTGATGACGAGGCCGCCGAGCACCAATAGCGAGACCTGGACGATGTCCGTCAGAGCCACCGCCTTCAGCCCGCCGTAGAGAGCGTAGGCACCGGCGAACAGCCCGAGTGCCAGCAATGCGATCTGCACGTCGATGCCGGTGACTGTATGCACCGCCGTCGCTCCCAACCAAAGAATCGCCGTCAGATTGACGAAGACGTAGACGCCCAACCAGAAGATCGCCATGACCGTGCGAACGCCGGGGCTGTAACGTCGCTCCAGGAATTCCGGCATGGTATAGATGCCGTTCTTCAGGAAAATCGGCAGGAAGTACTTGCCGACGATGATGAGGGTGATCGCCGCCATCCATTCGTAGGAGGCAATCCCAAGGCCGATGACATAGCCTGATCCGGACATGCCGATGATTTGCTCGGCCGAGATGTTCGCTGCGATCAGTGACGTGCCGATGGCCCACCAGGGCAGCGTACGGCCGGCGAGAAAATAGTCCTGTGCATCCTTCTTGTGCGTGCCTTTTTCGCGCGATACCCACTGCGCCAGGCCGAAGATCGATACTGCATAGACGGCGATGATTGCGATGTCGACGGGTTTCACGAAGGCTTCCTATATGATGCCGTCAGCGCCGCTATCACCGCTCGAACTGGCTGCGTGCTTCTTGCAAGGCTTGCACCAGTTGCCTGGCGCGCTGCTCGATCTCGACGAGAGTGTAGTTGGGACGAAAGAGTTCGGAACCGAAGCCGAAGCCGGCCGCACCCGCGCTGAGCCAGCCGGCGATATCCTGGGTGCCGACCCCCCCGACGGGAAACACACCGACATCCGCCGGCAGCACGGCACGCAGCGCTGCCAGATGCCGGGGTCCGTAGGTCACCGCCGGGAATAGCTTGATGTGCCTGGCGCCGGCGTCAATGGCGCTAAATGCATCCGTGGCCGTTGCGAAGCCCGGCATCACTTCCATGCCAAGCTGCAAGGCGCCGCGGATGACGTCGGTATTGCAATTCGGCGACACGATGAGGCGGCCCCCGGCCGCGTGGGTGCGGCGCACGTCATCGACGCTCAGCACCGTACCGGCGCCGACGAGCCAGTCGGCCCTGTGCAGGGCGGCGAGCCGCGCGATGCTGCCGAACGGCTCGGGTGAGTTCAATGGCACTTCGATTTTACGAATACCGGCGTCGTACAGCACATCGGCGACGGCCACGACCTTCTCCGGCGTTACACCGCGTAGAATGGCCACGAGCGCGGGCTCGCCCGCCGATACGCCGGAGGTCATGCGACAACCTGCCGCGTCATGCGGCAACCCGCCGTGATAGCCGTCGGTGTACTTGTGCAAGGCCGGCGAGCGATGCCGCTGCGCCGTCCACGATGTGCGTGCCGCAACCGTGGGGGCCTAAGGCGGCCGCGTAGCGCCGCGTCAGTTCCGGGGCGCCGATCAAGCACACCGACCGGGCGGCGAGGGGTTCCGTCAACATGGAGAGCGCTCCTTGCACGTCGCTTGCGACCAGAAGGCCCGACAGATACCCGGCCGCTTCTTGAAGCGAGAATTCGCCGCTGAGCTGGCGGCTTCTGCATTCGAAGAGGCGATGCAGAAGCTGCGCCTGCGGAAATTCGTTGAACTGCGCCAGTCCCTTCGCGAAAGCATCCGCATCGAGTTCCGCAGCGATTCGGCCGTGCTTGCGCAACAGGACGCTGTGCTCGCACACGAGAGCGAACAGTTCGCCGGTCGGCGCCGTGAAGAATTCGCGGACCGCGCCGTCCTGCAAGAGCACCCATTTGGTGTGGGTTCCGGGAAGACACAGCAGCCGGCGTTCCCGCCGCAGCGATTCGACGAGATTCAATGCACCGAGAATCTGGGTTTCCTCGCCGCGGAGAAAGTCGGGGGCGTTGAATCGGTTGCGGCACGACAGGCCCGGCACGATGTGCACGCGGCCGTCGCACAACGCCACACAGGCATCGGAAATCTTTTCGGGCAGCGCCGGGCAGGCGACGTACGGCGCTTCGGTCCAGCCGATGTTGGAGCCCGCCATTCCGCATAGAACCACCGGGAGGGCGGGGCACGATGCAGCCCAAGTCGCGATCAGCGACTGAAGAATATCCGCGAAGCGACCGCCGGAGTCGGCCGCGCCCGGTCCGGTGCAGCCGTCGAGCGCAATCCCCTGCGCATCGCAAAGATAAAGCCGCAGATTGCTCGTGCCCCAATCGCCGGCGATGAAGCTCGCACCGTTCATCAATGTGATTCCCGGTCGACGGTGCTGCCGCTCGATCCGATCAAGAAATCGAGGTCGCATCCGCGATCCGCCTGCATCACGTGTTCCACGTACAGACGGTAGTAGCCGCGAGAATATTTCGGCTGGGTGGTCTTGTCGCAGCCGCCGAGCAGCACCACAGCGTCGATCGGATTGCCGCGAATGGATTCCTCGACTTCCATCGCCAGCAGATTGCGGAACAACATGGCCGTGGGACGCATCTGCGTCTCACCCAGCGACATGGCGGGGAATTCGAGCGGTAAGCCCCCGGCCTCCCACACGCCTTTCTTGACTTGTTCAGCGACGTCCCGCAGCCCGGAATTGCAGGGTGTGAGCTCGGACCAGGTATTGCAGATGCCGATCACGGGACGGCCGTCGAAGACGTCCGCGGGAAAGCCCTGGCTCTTCATCCAACTGCGATGAATGAAGCCATCCTTGTCTTTGGGACCGTAGCTCCTGACACTTCGCAGCGGCTTTTTATCTGTCGTCATGGCAGTTGTCTGTCGTCCGCGAAATCAACGGCCCGACTCCGGAGGTCTCTGACCGAAGTTTAGCGGAAATTATAATATTAATACGATTTAAGCGACATGAATGTCGGGAGCGTTCGTCGGGGGGTGCGCTTAAACACACATAGATGCCGAAATACTCGAACGCGCCGACGGAGTGGCCACGGCTTCGGGGCGACCCTCGCCGCGTTTCCGGACCTGCGTCCCGGAACCCGAGCCTGATTTACGAGTAGTATCCGAAGGATCGAAACCGCCTCCGGCGCTGTGATGTCGAACGCACAATCCCTGCAATATGCGCTGATCGAGGCACTTCCCGATCTTGTGGTGCTCGTGCGGCGCGATGGCATCCTCCTGACGCACGCCGGGGGACATGGACTGCCGGCCCTCAAACCGGATGCGCAATCCATCGGTGAAAACTACCAAACCATCTGGCCCCAACCGGTGGCTGATTTGATCAAACGGCTGACGCTCAAAGCGATCGGATCTCGCGCCGCCACCGAGGCCCGCTTTCATCATCTCGGGGAAAACTATGAGGCGCGCGTCAGCGCACAGGGTCCCGACCGGGCGCTCTGCGTCATCCGCCGCGTACTCGCCGATGGGCCCGACGAGGCGCTCGAGTCGACCAGCGAGCGTCCGCGGCCGCAGCTGGATCGCAGGGGTTTTTTGCGACGCTTCAAGGATTCGGTGTCACGGGCGGCGTTGTGCGAGAAGCCCGCAGCCCTGGCCATTATTCAACTGGACGGCGTGACGGATATCGCGCAGGCCTTCGATGCCACGATAGCCGAACAGCTGGTGAGCGCCGCCATTCTTCGTCTGGCGCCGCACGATCCGGGCCGCTACGGCGAGCCGGCGCCGTGGTATCTCGGACAATTGAGCGACAGTCTCCTTGCCCTGGTGATGGAAACTTCGGACCGGGACACGATCGACGCCTGTGTCGCGAATCTCTGCGCCAGCCTGCGTGAACCGATCAGTGTCGGGGACGCTTCCTTCCACCTGACGCCTTACGCGGGCGCGGCGATTCTCGGACAGGATGCGACCTCGCCACAGGCGTTATTGGACCACGCGCGCGCCGCCGCCACTGAGGCGCGGCGCTCCGGATCTGGGAAAGTCAGCTTTTTCAGCGACACCGTGAGATTGCGCTCGTTGGCCCGTCTCGATCTGGCGCGTGAATTGCGTGAAGCCATCGCGAACGGCGAAATCCGCCTTCGCTACATCGGTCGCCACGACCTCGCCTCCGGGCGGCTGGTCGCCTGGGTTGGCTACCTTCGGTGGATTCATCCGATTCGAGGCGAGGTTCGACCGGTGGAGTTTTTGCGCGTGGCGGAAACGACGGGCCTGGCCGTTGCCTTGTCGCGTGCCGTGCTGACCTGCCTGCAAAAAGACTTCGCGGCTCTATCGCCCCAATGGGACCCCGATGTCCGGATATCGTTCGGCGCGCTGCGGCATCACATTCTGCACGACACTTTCGCGGCCGAATTGGCGCAGTTCCTGGCCGACGGCGCGCTGCCCGCGCAACGGTTGGAGCTGCGGATTTCCGAGAAGGCCTTCATCGCGCGTGATCCGGCGTTTCTGTTGGATCTGCAGCGGCTCGGCGTGCATCTGGTGGTGGATGAAGTGGCGCGTGGAATGGGTTCGCTGGACGGTCTGGCACGGGCGCCGATCTGGGGGATGCAACTCGACCGGGCATGGGTGACTGCCCTGCGCAATGACGAGGTTGCGCTCCGCGTTTGCCGCGCGGCGATTGGCGTTGCCGCCGCGCTCGGTCTGACACCCATCGCCACCGGCGTCGACGATGAGGCGCAACGCCGGGCACTCCTCGCACTGGGGTGTCGATATGGCAGCGGCGATCTTTACCGGGACGCCGTGCCGGACATAATGAAGTCCTATCGCGCCGCGAGATCCGACTAAGTCGGCAGGAGGCCGACTTGAACGCCGCGAACGCGGCGGCCCGTAAGGGCGAGGCGCAGGAGCGCCGAGTACTAAGTCGGCAGGAGGCCGACTTGAACGCCGCGAACGCGGCGGCCCGTAAGGGCGAGGCGCAGGAGCGCCGAGTACTAAGTCGGCAGGAGGCCGACTTGAACGCCGCGGACGCCGGCCCTCGGCGATTTGACCGCGGGATTATTTGACGCCCGTCACAATCGGCCTTCAGGCCTGTGGGACTCGCGCGACCGCCGTTCATCCCCGAATGCCCTTTAATTCGCAGCACGCGGGTTACTGACGATCCGCCCTTACAGGGAAACGCGTTATGCAAAGCCGTAATCTATTCGCCTCGACGTTGATGGCTCTGGCTGTGACCACGGCGACAAGCATCGCGGCCCAAGCGCCGTCTGCCGGCGCAGCTGCACGGTACATCGTGCAGGCGGCCACGGTCAGCGCTGCAAATCAAGATGTGGCTCGTGCCGGCGGGAAAACGGAGCAGAACCTCCCGATCATCCACGCGGTCGCGGCACACCTCAACCCCGGGCAGGTCGCGCGTCTGCGCCGAATCGCCGGCGTACATGTGTTCGACGATCGCTCGTTGACCACTGAAGGAAGCCTGCTGAGCTTGCTCAGTCCGGTAACCTCCCCAGTGGTCATGCTCGCAAGCAGCCTCCAGACGCCCACGGACGGTCAGGGCATGCTGCTCCCGACCCTGCTGTATCAGACCAACTACCCCACGCTGGTGGGTGCCGACACGTTGCAGCAGGCCGGCGTCACCGGCAAGGGCGTGACGATCGCGGTTCTCGACTCAGGGCTCTGGCAGGACCCGGTCCAGAACTACAGCGGTCGACTGCTGGCGAGCATCGATGTACTCAACGGCGGCTCGGGGACGGTCAAGGGCGATCCTTACGGTCACGGCACACACGTGACCTCGATCGCCGCCGGCGGCGCGATGAATATTTCCGGCAGCTACTTGAGCATCGCACCGCGGGCCAATCTGGTGGTCGTTCGCGCCTTCGACGGCACGGGCTCCGGCCGCTACGCCGATGTGATCGCGGGCCTCAACTGGATCGTCGCGAATCGGACAAAGTACAACATCCGCGTCCTCAATCTATCATTCGGTGCGACACCGGAGTCGTACTATTGGGACGATCCGCTGGCGCAAGCCGTCATGGCCGCGTGGCGCGCCGGCATCGTCGTGGTCACCGCGGCAGGCAACGAGGGACCCGCCGCCATGACCATCGACGTGCCCGGCAATGTGCCGTATGTCATCACCACGGGCGCCCTGACGGACAACTACACGCCCTACAACTTGGCGGACGATCGCCTGGCCTCGTTTTCTTCCGCCGGTCCGACGTACGAGGGTTTCGTCAAACCGGAATTGGTCTCGCCGGGCGGTCACATCGTCGCGTCGATGGCGAGCGGCAGCTACCTCGCGAATATCGATCCTCTTTCGATGCTGCTGACCGAAAATCTGTTCACCATGTCCGGCACTTCGATGGCCGCGGCCGTCACGACCGGCGTCGTGGCGTTGATGCTGCAGTCGGATCCGGCGCTGACACCCGACGGCGTGAAATGCCGCCTGCTCGCCTCGTCGCGTCCTGCCGTCACGGCGCAGGGCAAGCTCGCCTACAGTGTCTTCCAGCAGGGCGCGGGTCTCATCAATGCCGTCGCGGCCGTCAACAGCTCCGCGACCGGTTGTGCCAATGTGGGACTCGATATCAACGCGGATCTCGCGGGAACCCAGCACTTCGGCGGGCCGGCCAATAAGGACGCCAGCGGCAACTACTACATCATGAACATGGCGGGCTCGGCGTGGGGCGGGTCGCTGGCCAGTGATGGTTACACGTGGTCTCAGGGTTATGCATGGAACCAGGGCTACAGCTGGAGCGCGGGCTACCTGTGGTCCCAGGGTTACACATGGGCCAAGGGTTACACCTGGGCCAAGAGCTACACCTGGGCCAAGGGCTACACGTGGGCGAAAGGCTATACCTGGGCCAAGTCCGTCCCTTGGTGGACCTCGACCGGAAGTAGCGCGGTCGCGACGACGCCGGCATCGATCGAGAACTGGGTTCCGAATCAATAACGGGACTGTGACGCAGGTCTGCAAAACCGCGGCTGTCGTAACGCCGATCTGACGCTGGTCAACAAATCCGGGCTCGACTTCATGCATCGTAGCGCAGTGAGTACCCACCTGGATGCGGGAGCGCGGCGCTGGAAACTGCTGCTCGGATTGGCGTTGTGGAGTGTGGCATCGATCGCGCAGGCAGCGATCGATGCCTCCCCGCTCATCCTCGAACATTTGACGACAGCCGATGGCCTGCCGCAGGGCACGGTGTTTGCGACCCTGCAGGATTCCCAGGGCTTCGTGTGGCTCGGCACCGAGGATGGTCTGGTCCGCTATGATGGCCAGACCCTTGTTCGCTACGCCCACTCTCCCAGCGCCCGAGGTGGACTGCCCGGTAACTTCATCTACCAGATCATCGAGGATGCGCATCACGATCTGTGGATAGCGATCAAGGATGCCGGTGTCGCCCGCTGGAACCGCGGCAGCGATACCTTCACGGTCTTCCGCCATAGTGCCGCCAATCCCGATTCTCTCGCCAGCGATGCCGCGCGGGCCGTCATGATCGACGCGCGCGGCCGGGTTTGGATCGGAACCAGCGATGCGGGTATCGACATCCTGGATCCCGCAACCGGGCGCATCGAGCATCTGCGCCATGATCCGGCGTATGCGGGCTCGCTGATCGATGACCGGATTTTCACCCTGACCTTGGACCGATCCGGGTCCGTTTGGATCGGCACCGAGTCGGGTCTCGACCGGTGGCAAAGCGAGCGCCGCGCGTTCGATCACTTTCGCCACTCGGCGCAGGACCCTCACTCGCTCAGCGGCGATCAGATTTCCCGCGTGCTTGAGGACAGGACGGGCGGCTGGTGGGTCGCAACCTACGATGGAGGCCTGAACCGGATGGATCGGTACGGCCGGGTGGTACAGGTGTTCCGACACGATCCACAGCGCAAAACCTCGCTGAGCAACGACGATGTTCGGGCACTTCTCGAGGATCAGGTCGGTCACCTTTGGGTGGGCACGGCGGACGGTCTGAATCTGTTCGATCGCGCGACCGGGGGCTTCATCCACTATGCACATCAGGAGAGCGACGCCGGCTCTCTGCGAGACTCCTACATACGGTCCCTTTATGAGGATTCCAGTGGGCTCGTTTGGATCGGCACCGATGCCGGGGGCGTCAGCCGGTGGAATCCGCGTAGCTGGGACCTCGGAGGTCACCGGCCGGAATGGCTCGGCGGGAGGCCCGTCACGGCGTTTGCGGATGCCCCCGACAATAAAGTGTGGATCGCATCGGTAGGTGGGGGACTGGTTCAATACGACGGGAGCAGCGGCGCGGCAACCGACATCGACACCTTGGTCGGTCAACGCAACGCGCTCGGCGATCGACGCGTGATGGCGCTGCATGAGAATCGTCACGGCGCGCTTTGGATCGGCACCATGACGCACGGACTCCGCAGGCTGGCAGGCGGCCACCTTGAATCGATTGCGGTGAAGCCCGGCGACCCGCGCAGTCTGAGCGATGCCGGCATCATGACGATTGTCGAGGCGCGCAACGGCCGGCTCTGGATCGGTACCCACGACGGCGGCGCCAACGTGCTGGATCCCGATACCGGGTTGGTCCGACAGCTCCCCTATGGTCCCTCGGTACCCGGTGCCATCAGCGCCGCCAGCGTGATGTCAATCGCGGAGGATCTGAAAGGAAATTTCTGGATCGGTACCGATGGCGGCGGCCTGGACCTGGCGCGTCCGGACGGCTCGGTGGTCAAGGTCTTTCGCCACGATGCGAGCGATTCTTCCAGTCTGCCCGCGAACACTGTGTACGCGATCACCGTCGACTCGGTAGGTCGAGTGTGGCTCGGTACTGATGGCGGCGGCCTCGTCCAGGTACTCGGCTCCTCGGAAGCGCCGGATTCACTGCGCTTTCACGTGATCTCGCGCGATGAGGGGCTGTCGAGCGACACGATCTGGGGCGTGCTCAGCGACGCCACGGGACACCTGTGGCTCAGCGGAAATGCCGGGCTGATGCGCTTCGACCCCGAGTCTCGCGCTGTCAAGACCTTCCACCGCGAGCACGGTCTTCAGGCCGAGGAATTCGATAACGGCGCGTATTTCCGGTTACGCGATGGCCGGCTGTGTTTTGGTGGCCCGGGCGGCTTCAACATTTTCGACCCGTCACGACTGTCCGAGGACCGGCGTCCGCCGCGGCTGGCGTTGACCCGGGTCGAGGTGATGGGGGTGCCGGTCCCCACGACCACGCCGTACTGGCTGCTCGGCAGGATCGCAGTCGATCACCGCGCGGGCATCATCTCGATGGACTTCGGTGCTCTCGATTTCATTTCGCCCAAACGCAATCGTCTCGCCTATCGAATGGCGGGCTTGACGGATCAATGGATCGATGTGGGCTCGCAGCACCGGATCACGCTGACCAACTTGAGTGCGGGCGATCATGTGCTGGAGGTGCGTGCCGCCAATGCCGATTCCGTCTGGAGCGAAACACCGCTACGTTTCACGATTCACAAAGCGCCGGCGCCGTGGAATTCGTCGTGGGCCTACGCCTCCTATGCTCTCGCCGCGCTGGCAGTACTCGCCTACCGATTGCGATTGCAACGCGTAAAATTCCGGCAAGTCGTCGCGGCGCGCGAGCGCCTCGAATCCGAGGTCGCGCTGCGAACCCGCGAGCTGGTCGAGAGCAATCGACAGCTGGCCGAGGCAGCGCGGGCGAAAAGCAACTTCCTGGACCGTATGAGCCATGAGCTTCGTACGCCAATGAATGGCGTGGTCGGCATGACCGAACTGCTCGCACGCACGCCGCTCTCATCGACACAAACGCGATTGACGGCGACGATCCGTTCTTCGGCCGGGGTGCTGTTGCAGATCGTCAACGACTTGCTGGATCTGTCGAAGATTCAGGCAGGCAAGGTTCAGCTGGAATCGTTACCCATCGACCTGATCCCGTTGCTCGAGGAATGCACCAGTCTATTTTCGGGCAGCGCTGCGACGAAGGGCATCGAGCTGATCGTATGCCCGACGGCGCATGACCACGAGGGCCTCATGGGCGATCCGCTGCGCCTGCGGCAGATTCTGATGAACCTGATCGGCAACGCCGTCAAATTCACGGCGCAGGGCGAAGTCGTGGTGAAGGCCGACATCCTGTCCATCGAGCCGGACCGGGCGACGCTGCAAATTACCGTGTCCGACACCGGAGTCGGGATGGACGCGGCGACGATCGCGAAGATCTTCGAGCCGTTCACGCAGGCAGATGAGTCGACCTCCCGTCGCTTCGGCGGCAGCGGGCTCGGGCTCGCGATCTGCCGGGAGCTCGCGGAGCTCCTGGGGGGCACGATCGCCGTGACCAGCACACCCAAGGTGGGCTCGACTTTCACGCTGGCATTGCCGCTGAAGATAGAGGCCGCCGAGTCGAGTCGACAGCGACGAGCACCTCTGCGGCCGCGCCGCGTGCGAATACTCACGCGTCGGCCGGCTCTGGCCGAAGCGCTGGCTCGCACCGTGTCGGCACTGGGGCTGACGGTGCTCGAGGACGATCGCGATCGCCCAGCTCACGTGACCGACGGTGAAGAACTCGCCATCGTGGACGCGGGCAGTTATCCGGATTCTCTCCGAACGTGCGTGGAGTCCAGTCGCCGGTCAGGCTCGGCTGCGGTGATCGTGGCGTCGACCGCCGAGGCCGAAATCGCGGACCTCGGAAGCATCGTGCACCCTGAGACCATCGTGACCAAGCCGGTCCATCGCGACGCGCTGTACGAGGCACTATCGACCGCGATGGGCGCACCGCGGTTGGCCGGCGTCGAGGCTCCGCGTCCGGCGCCGGGCGAAACGATCGGCGGGCATGTGCTATTGGTGGAGGATGAACCCGTCAACGCGGCCGTGGCGGAAGGGTACCTCGCCGAATTGGGGTGCACCTGCGTCTGGGTCGAAACGGGGCCCGCGGCGATTGCACGCAGTGCCATCGAGCGCTTCGATCTGATTCTGATGGATCTGAGCATGCCGACGATGGACGGCTTTACGACTACCGCCTTGATCCGGCAACGCGAAGTCCGCGGGCGACGCGTGCCGATCGTCGCGCTCACCGCCCATGACGCAGCAGGCTATCGCGAAACCTGCATCGGGGCAGGGATGGACGATCTGCTGACCAAGCCGTATACGCTGGAGGAATGCGCACAACTTTTGCGGCGCTGGATTGCAGGCAGTCATGGCCGGCCGTCGGCCGAGCCCTCGCCGCAGTCCTCTCGTGACCCGCTGTCGATCGTCGACCCCTCAGCCGTCTCCACTCTGCGCAACTTGCGGGCGGGAAAGCATGCCGACCTGTATTCGAAACTCGTCGATCTGTTTCGGGTGGGATCCGCCAAGGCGCTGACCGAACTCCGCGGCGCCCTGGCGGCGGGTGATCTCAAAACCGCGGGCAGCGTGTGTCACAAACTGGCCTCCAGCGCCGCGAATGTCGGCGCATTGGCGTTCGCAAAGGAGGTTCGCCGGTTGGGGGAAATGTGCAGCGAGGGCAACGTCGCCGGCGCTGAGGAACTGAAGGGCGGTCTGGAAGCGGCGCATCCGATGCTCATGGACGTACTGATGCGCGTGCAACTTCGGGAGAGCGCGTGAGCGTGGCGCCCCATACGGTCTCCTTCGCGATCATTGCCGACGACGAGGAGCTTGGACGGTTGCTGTTGGCCGAATCGGCGGCCGGGACGGGCCTTGAGCCGCTGGTCTTCGACAACGGCCTGGAGGCCCTGGACGCGGCATTGTCGCGAGAAGTCGCCATCATCCTGCTCGACGTCGACATGCCGGGCATGGACGGCTACTCGGTCTGCCGGCGCCTTCGCGCCGAGCCGCGACTCGCAACCGTCCCGATCGTCATGGTCACCGGTCACGAGGACGCCGCTGCAATCGGCCTCGCTTTCGAGGCCGGCGCGACCGACTTCATTTCAAAGCCCGTCAATTGGGCGCTTCTTCCGCGTCGTATCGAATACATTTTGCGAAATGCGGCCGCGGCGCGCGCGCTCGCCGAACGGGTGTCGCAGGTGAATACGCTGGTCGAGGCGATACCGGACACCTTGTGGGTAGTCACGGCGGACGGCAAGATCCGGTGGAGTCCGAATGCCGGCCCCGCAGAACGCGGCCAGGCGGCCGGGTGCTCGGATGGCATGAGCGCGGCCGTGCTCGCTCCGCCCGAGCATCTGCCGGAGGCGCTCGAGTCCATTCGGCAGACGGCACACGACGGCGTGCAACGCAAACTCGCCTACCGCGAGGACGGTCCTTCGGGATCGCACCGCTCGTTCGAACTGAGATTCAATCGGCGCGAGGGCGGCGACGTCGTCGTGCTGCGCCAGGACACGAGCGAGCGCACGGCAGCCGCCGAACACATCGAGCGGCTGGCTTACTTCGACCCCCTGACTTCCCTGCCGAATCGGCAGCGCTGCATCGAGACCGCCGAGCGTTTGTTCGGCGAGGCCGCGGAGTCCCAACAATCCGTCGCGGTGGTCTATCTCGATCTCAACAGCTTCAAACGCGTCAACGACAACTTTGGCCATTCGGTGGGAGACGCCGTGCTGCGCACGGTTGCCGGCAAGCTCGCACGAACCCTCGAACAATTCCAATCCGGTTGTCAGCACCTGTCGGTGGCGCGCTTCGGCGGCGACGAATTCGTCATACTGCTCAAGGATGCGGGGGCGCGCGCGCTTGCGATGCAAATCGCCGAAGCCTGCGCGGTGAAGTTGAAGGAGCCGATCGAGTACGGTGGACTCGAGTTCTTTTCCGGCCCCAGCATCGGTCTCGCGGTCTATCCCGACGATGGTGCGGACGTCACAACAGTACTGAAGCACGCAGACACCGCCATGTATCAGGCCAAGACCGGCGCCAGCGGCTCGGTTGCGGTCTACTGCCCGGCGATGAGCAGCCGGCTGCGCGATTGGCTCGAACTCGAAGGCCGTCTGCGGCGCGCGGTTCAAACGGATCTGCTGCAACTGCAATACCAGCCAAAGTTCCGTTTGAGCGACAATCGGATCGTGGGAGTCGAAGCGCTGCTCCGCTGGTGTGATGCGGATCATGGAGACATCTCGCCGGTCCGATTCATCGAGATCGCGGAAGACAGCGGCTTGATCATCGACTTAGGATCTTGGGTGGTGCGGGCGGCATGCCGGCAGCTGCGCAGCTGGCTGGATCGCGGTATTGCCGTTCCGGTGGCCGTCAACGTGTCCGCGAAGGAATTGCTGTATGGAGACCCGGCGAAGGTCGTCGAAACAGAGGCCGCCGCGTTCGGCGTTCCGCCGGCGTTGATTGAAATCGAGATCACGGAGTCGCTGCTGGCAAAGGACTCGGCAACAGTTCGCAGTGCTCTCGAGAAACTTCGACAGCTCGGATGCCGGATCGCACTGGATGATTTTGGCACAGGCTATTCCTCTCTCGCGTACATCACTCGCTTTCCACCCGACAGGATCAAGATCGACAAGGCCTTTGTGAACAATGTGGATCGGTCGGCAAGCGACGGGGCAGTCGCCAGCGCAATCCTGTCGCTGGGGAAGAGTCTCGATCTGATCGTCACTGCAGAGGGAATCGAGCGTTCCGGCCAATTGGAATGGCTGCGCTCGCGCGGCTGCAACGAGGCACAGGGCTTCCTGCTGTCGAGGCCCTTATCGGCCAAGGACTTGGAGAATCGATATCTGCTCGCCGCGGACGCGCAAAAGCCGATCGACACTCGTTCGGCGATTGGAAGTTAGGATCAAGCGCCCCGAGTTGGACGTCGCATTTGACATATGTCTTTTGCAATCGCGAATTCGAGCATGGCACGCCAACGGCCTATTGGATTATTCTGGCGTGGTCTTCTAAGTAAGTATTACCCCTTAAGTGAGTGTCGTTCAGGCCGGTTACAGACAATGTAGCCGGCCTTTTTTCGTGCGAAAACGACGCCCGGGATCCGGACGGCGAAGCGCGCGGACCACAACGTTCAAGCCTTGCGTGCGCTCTGGAAAAAAAGGCGCGCCAGCACCCGGAGCAGCCGCTCGACACCGTCGGCCGACGTCACATTGCCCGGCGACAATCTCAGCGTCGTTCCCCGGCAGTCGGCGTACAGGCCCGAAGCGCGCAGTTCCGCCAGAACCTGTTGGTTTGTACCCGGGGGAAGCTGAATCATGGTGGAACCGCCCCGGCGATGCTCCTCCAGAGGACTGGCGATGCGAAGGCCCAGGTCGGTGGCGGATTCGATCAGGGGGGCGGCGAGGGCGCGGTTATGTGCCAGGAGTGCGGCGCCGTCCTGCTCTGCATGCCAGGCGAGCGCGGGCAGGGTCCCGACGCATGCCAGGATAGAGGGAGTGCCGTTGTCGAAGCGATGCGCATCCGGTGCGTACGCAAACGCTTCGAGATCCCAGGAAAATATGTTCTGCTGGCTGAACCATCCGCGCAATTCGGGTTCGCACCTCTCGAGCAAGGGCGTCCGCACGTACAGAATACCGGCGCCCGGCGTGCCGCCGAGCCATTTCAGCGAAGTCGAGACGACGAAGTCGACTCCGGTCGCTCGTACATCGAAGGGAAACAATCCCACGCTCTGCGTGATATCGACGCCGATCAGAGAGCCCATGCGCCGGCCATGGGCGGTCAGCGCATCGAGATCGCATCGATACGAGGCCGTCGAGGTCACGGTCGTCAACAGCGCGACCCCCACGTCCGGGGTCCAGCGAGCGATCAGATCTTCATCCCGCACCCAGGTTTCCCCCGCACGCAGGGGCACGGTGTCGAGGATGAAACCGTGCCGCGCGGCCATGCCGGTGAGCAAAAAATGCAAGCTCGGGAAACAGTCCGCCGCGATGAGGATTCGGCGGCGCGCGCGGTAGCGGCTGGGAAGCGAATTGATGATCGTGTAGAGCGCGGACGTGACGTTCTCCGCACTCGTGACCGTTCCCTCGTCCGCGTTGATCAGGATCCGCCAACGATCGATAAACTCCCCGCGCGTTCCCAGGGCCGATTCCCACTGCGCATCATCCGGCGTCCCCCATCGGGCGGCGAACGCGGCCAGGGCTTCGCCGATGCGCCTGCCCTTGTCCGGAAACATGCCGATCGAATGGTAGAGAAAATAGCCCGACCCGTCGCCTTCGGGCGTGCGCTCCGCGATCACTGCGTTTGCCGCGCGTCGCTGCGGGACGGTCCGCGCCGCAGTCGGCTCTTGAGCCGCGCGAGATCGTCATGCCGCGTGACGAGGTCGCCGCGCTTGGCGGCGACGCGCATATCCTTGAGGACCTCGAGTGAGCGGATCAATGCCGGCAAGGGGGGCCCGCTCGCCGTGACTCCGGCGAGGTGCTCGGGCTTGAGCTCGGCCGCGGGTCCTTCGATGAATCGCTTGACCAGCAGATCGTGGTGCTGCGCAGCCGTCTGTCCAAACAATTCGCACACCTCGATGAACGCGGCGGCATTCTCTTGAAACCAATCCGTGTCCGAACTCGTGTCCGCGACCGCCAGGAACTCATCGAGCAGGCTCCGGTAGGTCATGCAGGAACGCAGGCGGGCTTGATCGTCGGGCAACATGAACAGCATCTTGTCGACGAGCAATTGTGCGTAGTAGGGGTCGCTGGCGCGGCATAGGCCCAGCAGCAAATCGAGTTCGTTGATGCCGGCGAAATCGCCGGCATTGGCGCCGCGGTATTCCTGCCAGCCCACCCTGTAGGGTTTGTAGTACGGCCGCACGCAGTAAAAGAAGCGGTCCACATCGAGCGTCGCATAGAGCCGCTGGTTAAACCGTATGACCTCGCTCAATGCCTGTTTCGCCGCGCCGAAGAGGACATCGACGACAGGGCTGGAAATTCCCAAGGGTACGATGCGCCGCAACGCATCCGCCGCGCCCTGCATGGATAGGATGCCGCGGGTATTTTCGTCGATGAATAGAAATTCGTCCGGAAGCGACGTGAAGCTCTTGCGGATTCCCGCCACCGCCTTGTTGTGGGTTGCCAGGTGGCCGGTCGCGAATCGAGGTGCCATCCCCAACGAGGCGCCGACGTGCGAGGCGAGCGCGGAGGCCTCCGCAAACGGCGATCGCTTCTCTCGCGCCGGATTGGTCAATTCGTGCCGCCGCATGGCGCCCAAATACAATCCCACGCTTCCCAACACGCCGAACGCGCTGTCGAATCCGTCGCCCGTGTTGCCCTCCTTCAGCAGGCCTACGATGTAGACGTGCCCCTCGTCGCGCAATTCCGCCTTGACGTCATCGCCGACGCCGATCACCTGGGCGCGGTCCTCCTGGGCGAAATAGCGATTCTCGAGAGCCGTGTTCATCTCGACGAATGAGGTGCGAATCCAACGGTCAAACGACTCGGCATTGTTGCTCATGGCCTCATCTTAGTGGATTGGCCCATGGTGCGCACCGGCGCGAACGCCGGCCGGAAATCAAGACCCGCTGTGGGTACCGTGCGACGGCAATATCGAGGCAGGTGGATGGGGCGCTTCAGCCGGCCGTCGTGTACGCGTCGATCAGGACCCGGGCGGTCAATGCCGCGGATTGCAGCGGCCCGCTCCCATGCCCGAATGTTCGGCGCGTGAGATATCCGCCTTCCATCAGCAACATCAGGGCGTCGCCCAATTCGTCCGCCTTGCGCGCTCCCGCTTTCGCCGCCAAGTCGCGAAAGCGCCGCTGCATCTCCGCCTTCTGTTTGAGGGCCACCTGCCGGCCCGGATGTTCAACTTCAGCAAGCTCGACCGACGCATTGGCCAGCGCGCAGCCGCGCGAATCCGCGAAGCAGGTAGTGGTCACGAAGGCATCGAACAACGCTTCGATCTGATGCCGCGCATCGCCTTCGTGGGCCGATACGATGCGGTCCCACCAGATCCAAAATTCGTTGCCCTTCTCTGCCAGGTACTCGGCGACCAGTTCATCCTTCGATGCGAAGCTGCGATAGAAACTCATCTTGTTGGTGCCGGCCGCCGTCGCGATGGCATCGACGCCCACTTCGCGAATGCCATGCTTGTAGAAGAGATCGCAGGCCGTTTCAAAAATGCGATCGCGGACTCTTGGTTTGGCGCTGACCGGTAGGGACGGGTGTGTCTCTTCCAGGTTGGAAGGGTTCCGTTTGATCGACCTCGGCGCTGCCTTGTTCGTACTCATGCCCACTCCTCTTGACATGTGAGTTACCGGTCACTAACATCCAGCAACGTTACTTAGCGGTCACTCACACGTTTATTGTCGTCTCCGCGAGAGCTTGTGTCAAGTCGCTGATTTGCAAGGGATGTCCCCATGAACTTTAGAGCCCGTCTATCTCAGTTTCCCGTCCTGGCCATCCTTACGGCCCTTACCGCCGGCGCAGCGCTCACCCTGAGTGCCTGTGCGCCCTCGGTGGGGCACCCGACCGTGAACGCGACTAAGACCCCGCCCGCCGCCCAAGTGACGGTCGCCGAGGTCATTCATCGGCCATTGCGAGACTGGTCCGAATTCACCGGCCGCCTCGAAGCCGTGCAATCGGTGGAAATCCGCCCGCGTGTCAGCGGCTACATCGATCGGATCGGTTTTGAGGAGGGCGCGCGGGTCGAAAAGGGCCAGATCCTGTTTCGCATCGACCCGCGGCCGTTCCGTGCCGAAGCGGAGCGGCAGCTGGCAGCGCGCACCCGCGCGTTGTCGGAACTGGATCTGGCGAAGGCCAATCACGCCCGCGCACAGCGCTTGATTGGAGAGAACGCCATCTCGCGCGAAGAATTCGAGCGCCTCTCGAGCGCCGACGCCGTCGCGGCGAGCGATTTGGCGGCGGCGAACGCCGCGCTCAGCGCGGCCAAGCTGAATCTCGAGTTTACGGAAGTTCGCGCACCGATCGACGGGCGGGTATCCCGCGCGCTGATCACACAGGGCAATCTGGTGTCCAGCGACAGCCTGCTGACCACCATCGTCTCAGACGACCCGGTGTACGCGAGTTTCGATGCCGATGAGCAGACCTTTCTGCGCTATAGCCGGAATGCCGCAAACCGCGTCGCCGGCGAGGACCCCGTCTACATGGGTCTCACGGATGAGAAGGATTTCCCGCACCGCGGCCGCTTGAATTTCGTCGACAACCAGGTTGACCGCAAGACCGGAACCATTCGCGCGCGCGCGGTGTTCGCAAATCCCGACGGGGTCTACACCCCGGGACTGTTCGTGCGCATCCGGCTGGTGGGGCGCGACACGCGCGACGCCGTGCTCATCGACGACCGCGCGGTCGGCACCGATCTCGGCAAGAAGTTCGTGTTCGTACTTAAGAAGGACAGCACGGTCGATTACCGCAGCGTGGATCTGGGACCCGACGTTGATGGACTCCGGGTGGTCGAGAGCGGGCTTGGGGTGGGCGAGGTCATCGTCGTCAACGGTCTGCAGCGCGTGCGGCCCGGCGCATTGGTCTCAGCAACGAAGGTAATCATGGACATGAGCCGGGATGGCCTGCGCCAAGTCGCCGCCGCCGACCCGGACGGCTCTGCAAGCAAGGCGTCGGCAGCACACGGACGCGACGCCACGGCGCGCCTTGCCCGTTGAGTCTCGCATGGCGCACGCCGGAGACCTATAGTCCATGAAACTTGCAGACTTCTTCATTACACGCCCGATCTTCGCGGGGGTACTGTCGTCGATCATCTTGATCGCCGGTCTGATCGCGCTGCCGAATCTGCCGATCAGCGAATACCCCGAGGTGGTCCCGCCGACGGTGGTGGTGAAAGCCACCTATCCCGGCGCGAATCCGGAGGTCATCGCCGACACCGTCGCGTCCCCATTGGAGCAATCGATCAACGGCGTCGAGAACATGCTCTATCAGTCGTCGCAGGCGACCGCCGACGGTGTCATGACGCTGACCATCACGTTCAAGCTCGGCTCCGACGTCGACAAGGCTCAGGTGCAGGTGCAGAACCGTGTGGCGCAGGCCCTGCCGAAACTGCCGGAGGAGGTGCAGAGGCTCGGCGTCACCACCAACAAGGCATCGCCCGATCTCACGATGGTGGTGCACCTGTTTTCGCCCGGCAAGCGCTACGACATGCTGTATCTCTCGAACTTCGCGCAGCTGCGCGTGAAGGACGAACTCGCGCGGCTCGACGGCATCGGTGACGTGCAGATCTTCGGTGCCGGAAACTATTCGATGCGCGTCTGGCTCGATCCCGACAAGGTTGCCTCGCGCAATCTCACGGCAGGCGACGTCGTCAAGGCGATTCGCGAGCAAAACGTGCAGGTCGCGGCCGGCGCGCTGGGCGCGCCGCCGACTTCAAACAGCGCCGAGTTTCAGCTCTTGGTCAACACCAAGGGACGCCTCGTGACCGAGGCCGATTTCGGCGCCATCGTGGTGCGGGCCGGCGATGCGGGTCAGATCACGCGTCTGCGCGACGTGGCCCGCATCGAGCTCGGCGCCGACACCTACGCATTACGGTCCTTGCTCGACAACCAGCCCGCGGTAGCCATCCCCATCTTCGCGCGCCCGGGCAGCAACGCCATCGCCATCTCCACGGCGGTGCGCGCCAAGATGCAGGAGCTCAAGCGAACCTTCCCGGCGGATATCGACTACACCGTCGTCTACGACCCCACCGTATTCGTGCGCAGTTCCATCGAGGCCGTGGTACACACGCTGTTCGAGGCGATTATTTTGGTGGTGATCGTCGTCATCGTTTTCCTGCAAACATGGCGGGCATCGGTGATCCCCTTGATCGCAGTGCCGGTCTCTCTCATCGGCACCTTTGCCGTCATGGACCTGTTCGGCTTTTCGCTGAACGCGCTCAGCCTGTTCGGGATGGTGCTCGCGATCGGCATCGTGGTCGACGACTCCATCGTGGTCGTGGAAAACGTCGAGCGCAACATCGAAAGGGGATTGAGCCCGCTCGACGCGACCCGTCAGGCCATGAAGGAAGTGACCGGACCCATCGTCGCGACCGCGTTGGTGCTTTGCGCCGTGTTCGTACCGACCGCCTTCATCAGCGGGCTCTCCGGACAATTCTACAAGCAGTTTGCCCTGACCATTGCCATCAGCACCGTGATCTCGGCCTTCAATTCATTGACGCTGTCGCCGGCGCTGTCCGCGGTGCTGTTGAAGCCGCGGGGCGCCGCGCCCGACCGCTTGCAGCAGCTCATCAATCGTGTGCTCGGATGGTTCTTCCGCCCCTTCAACCGGCTTTTCGCGAACGCTTCCAGCGGCTACCTGCGCGGCGTGGCTCGAATCGTGCGTGCCGGCGGCATCGCGCTTACGGTATACGGCGGGTTGATCGGTCTCGCATGGCTGGGGTTCGCGTCGACGCCGACCGGCTTCGTCCCCGCGCAGGACAAGCAATATCTGATCGCTTTTGCGCAGCTTCCCGATGCTGCCACCCTCGGCCGGACCGAGGCGGTCATCAAGCGGATGGGCGAGATCGCCTTGAAGCAGCCGGGTGTGGCGAACGCCGTGTCGTTTCCGGGCCTGTCGATCAATGGATTCACCAACAGCCCGAACTCGGGAATCGTGTTCACGCCCTTGAAGCCGTTCGATGAACGCAACGGCCGGGGGCAGTCCGCCGCTGAAATCGCCGCCGCGCTCAACCAGAAATTTGCGGGCATTCAGGATGCGTACATCGCGATTTTCCCGCCGCCGCCCGTGCAGGGCCTGGGCACCATCGGCGGCTTCCGCCTGCAGGTCGAGGATCGCGGCAGCGCTGGCTTCGAGGAGTTGTACAAGCAGACTCAGAACCTCATCGCCAAGGGCAATGCCACGCCGGGTCTCGCGGGGTTGTTCTCGAGCTTCCAGATCAACGTCCCGCAGATTCGCGCCGATGTGGACCGCGAGAAGGCGAAATCTCAGGGCGTCGACCTGCAGAATCTGTACGACACCATGCAGATCTATCTTGGTTCCCTGTATGCGAACGATTTCAACCGTTTCGGACGCACCTACCAAGTCAATGTGCAGGCCGAACCGCAGTTTCGATTGCAGGCCGAGGACATCGTCAAACTCAAGACCCGCAACGCGGCCGGCGACATGATCCCCTTGAAGTCCTTCGTCAACGTTGAATCGAGTTCGGGGCCGGACCGCGTCATGCATTACAACGGTTTCGTGACCGCCGAGATCAACGGTGCAGCGGCGCCCGGCTTCAGCACGGGACAGGCGCAGAAGATCATGGAGGACCTCGCCCACCGTGAGCTTCCAAACGGAATGACCTTCGAATGGACCGAACTGACCTACCAGCAGATTCTGGCGGGCAATACCATGATCTATATATTTCCGCTGGTGGTGCTGCTGGTGTTCCTGGTGCTGGCCGCCCAGTACGAAAGCCTGGCGCTGCCGCTGGCCGTGATCATGATCATGCCCATGGTGCTGCTGTCGGCGATCCTCGGCGTGAAGCTGTCCGGCGGTGATAACAATATCTTCACGCAGATCAGCCTGATCGTTCTGGTCGGCCTCGCCAGCAAGAACGCGATTCTGATCGTCGAGTTTGCGCGCGACGCCGAGGCGCACGGCGCTTCGACCCTGCGGGCCATCTTGAAGGCGGCTCACCTGCGATTGCGGCCCATCCTGATGACGTCGTTCGCCTTCATCATGGGCGTCATTCCGTTGGTTCTGAGCAGCGGCGCCGGCGCGGAAATGCGCCACGCCATGGGCGTCGCGGTGTTCTCCGGAATGCTCGGAGTGACTCTGTTCGGTTTGGTTCTGACGCCGGTTTTCTACTACCTCGTGCGCGGCTTGCGACGGCGCGCCGCCCGGCGTGCCGCGCCGCCCGCGCTCGATGCGGTAGCGCATCACTCTCACTGATTGTCAAACCACTCGAGGAATTCGAATGAGCAAGATCGCACTCAATCATGCCACGGCGAGCAGTGGTCGATGAAGCCGCTTGTTATATTCGTCGCCTCCCTGGCGCTCGCGGCGTGCGCGGTGGGGCCTGACTTCAAGCCGCCGGCCAATCCGCCGGCGACGTTGGTCAACGCCTATTCCACGGACCGAAGTCCCTTGGTGACGCAGTCCACGGACGGCCTGTGGTGGCAGCAGTTCGACGATCCGGTGTTGAACGAGTTGATCGGGCGGGCACTCGAATCGAACCTGGATCTCGCATTGGCGGTCGATCGAGTCCGCGCCGCCCGGGCTGTGTTCTCCGGCGCCGAACTCGACTACGCGCCCCATATACCGGTCACAGCCGGCTACTCACATGCCAAGGAACAGCAGCCAGGATTCGGCAGTCAACGCTTCAACGCGGAGAGTTACACCGCAGGGTTCGACGCTGCGTGGGAATTGGACCTCTTCGGTCACGTGCGCCGCTCGGTCGAGGCGGCGCGCGGCGACCTTGCCGCCGAACAGGAGGACTTGCAGAACGTGCGAATAACGGTTGCTGCCGAGGTTGCGCGGAACTATTTTTCTCTGCGCAGCACCCAACAGCAGATTCAGGTCGCGCACGATAATCTCGCCAATCAGCAGGAGGCCGTGCGCCTGACTTCGGTGCGCTACGAGTCGGGCCGCGGCACGGAGCTGGACGTGCAGAGCAGCCGCGCCCGCCTGAAGGCCACCGAGGCCACGCTGCCGGTGCTGGAGACCTCTCAGGCGGCCGCCCGCTATCGCCTCGCGGTGCTGCTCGGCCAACATCCGGGCGCTCTCGACGCCAAGCTCGAGCCGCGCGCGGCGCCGCCGTACGCCAAAGCACTCCCGATCGGGAAAGATGGCCAGGAAGCGAGCAGCTTGCTGCGCAATCGGCCGGACGTTCGAGAAGCCGAGAGGCGCCTCGCGGCGGCCACCGCACGCGTCGGGGTCGCCACCGCCGATCTATTTCCTCGCGTCACGGTGACCGGTTTCGTCGGCTTCTTGTCAGGCGATTTCTCTCATCTGTTCAGCTCCTCGGCCGGCACGGATGCGCGCGCCTGGTCGATCGCGCCTTCGGTGAGTTGGCCCGCGCTCGATTACGGGTCTGTCAGGGCACGCCTTCGCTTGAGTCGCGCCAACGCCGACGGCGCATTCGTGAACTACGAGAAGACCGTGCTCAACGCGCTGGAGGAGACGGAGAACGCCTTCGTCGGCTATCGCGAGCAGCAATCACGGCTCAAGAGCTTGATGGAACAGGCGGATGCCTCGCGCCGCGCGCAGGAACTGGCGGCGGCGCAATATCGAGAGGGCGTAACGGACTTTCTCACGCTGCTCGATGCCCAGCGCACGCAACTCTCGGCCGAGAGCGATGTTGCGGAAGCCGAGGGCGAAGTCAACGTCAGCGTGGTCGCGATTTATAAGGCGCTGGGCGGGGTGGGGCAACCCAATGGCCCTTTGCTCGTGACCCGGTAGGCGCGCCGGTTGAGCGGGGGATCAGGTCCTAAAAGAACTCGTACTCCAGCTGCAGCAGCCAGGTCTGCCGTGGTGCCGCCGCGTTGATTCCGGCCACCATGCCGATGCGATACTCCAAACTGCCCGTGGTGCCGGGAATATGGCGCTCTCCGGTGGCGATGGGGCCGGCCTGATAGGCGCGATCGCCCGGCCGCCCATACGCCTCGATTCCCGGACGAAAGGCCTGCGACACCGCGTAGGTGCCCGAGTAGCTGCAACGAAACGCGTAATGGCGGTCGGCGCCGCTGCCGACCTCCTTTTCCCAGATCAAATTCGCGGTGTGCGTGAAGCGGCCCGCGGTCTTTTCGATCAATGGTCCGAACTCGACCGTATTCAAAAGGCCGGCGGCGATGTTGTGCTCGAACGCGGCAAGAAATCCAAAGTCCGCCACATACTTGCCCGGCGGGGTGAATTGAAAGGTGTTCTCGAACTCGAAGCCTTTAAAATAGCCGCGGGCGTCCGGGGTTTTCTCGAATTCCGCCACATAAAATTCCGGCTTCCACCAGTCAGTGACGCCACGGGCAATGGACAGTTCGGCGGCGCTCCCGCCTTGATCCAAACGTGAGTCGGCATATCGATAGCCGCGCAGTTCGACTTCGCTCTGCGAGGCGAAGACATGCGGCGAATACACGATGAAGTCGTCGGCTCGCATCGCGCGGCCGGCCGCTAACAACCCGACGCAGACCGCGACTGTAGACGTAAGACGCATTGCGCTCGGCGCTGCTGCCATTGAAGGCCCGCCAACAGCAGCGCGGCGGTGGACAGGTAAAAGGCGATTTGGATCCCGGCGGGTGCGGCTTTGTAGCCGATCAGTATCCCCAAGGTTCTGCCGAGCAGTGAATCATCCGACAAGAGGTGCGTCGTGTTCCACACCTGGCTGCCCCAGGCGGGCAGTAAATCGCTCTGTACGAGGAACCCGGCGGCGGTCGATGCGAGTCCCGCGGCCAATAAAATCAACATGGCGTTGGTGACGCTGAAAAAGTGCTTCATCGGAATCCGGAGCAGGCCGAAATACAGTGCGAATCCCAATATCGCGCCGGCGCCGACGCCCAGCGCGATACCGGCGGCGAGTCCCCCGCGTCCGATCCCGCCGGCGGCCATGCCGTAAAGGAACAGTACGATTTCCGAGCCCTCACGCAGCACCGCGAGCGCCACGACGGTGAGCAGCAGGGTCAGCGAACGGGAACCCGCCTTCACCGCGCCGCCGACGGACTGCACGTGCTCTGCCAGTTCGCGCCCATGAGAGGACATCCAGACGACGTGCCAGCCGATCATCACGACCGCCGCCAGCAGCACGCCGGCATTGAAGATATCCTGTCCGGCACCGCCGGCGAGAGAAGCGATGTAGTCCGCACCGACGGCCACCAGGAGCGCTCCCATCACGCCGAGCCCGATGCCTCCGAGTACGAATGACCCCCGGCGCGGCACGCCGCGCGTCGCGGCGCAGACAACCGAAATGATCAGAGCCGCTTCCAGCACCTCACGAAGCACGAGTAGCGCCACGGCCGGCATCTGCTCACTCCACGATCAGCCGGCCTTGTGCCGTGTCGCGGTGGAAGTCGCCGAAAAATCCGTAGGTGCCCGCGCGCAAGGGCCCCACATAGACGACGATGCTGTGCTTCGCCAACACCACCGTTTCACGATTGAAATCGGTGCTCTCGAACTCCTCGGGCGTGGCGTCCTCATTCGTCACGCGAAGCTTGAACTTGGTGTCGGGCGGGACCTTAAGTTCGCGGGGTTGACAGGTGTGATCTTTGATCACCAGGGCGAACTCCGGCATTTCGGCCGCCGCAGCGGGGCCGCCCCAGGCCAGTGCGGCGATTGCCGCCGCCACCGGCAGTACAAACCTCATAACCGGCTCCCAGCTAGAACGTCATGCGAATGATAATCGTTCTTATTAGCATTGTCAATTCAGTCCGCCGGCGGTTGGCTTTGGCTTGAAAAGGGTGGGGCAGAGGGTCGTCGGCGCGTCAGGAGTGGCCGTGCCGGTGGTGCAAGTCCGGATAGTGCGGATGCTCATGCGTGAGGATGCCGTGGCGGTGTTCATGGGCATGGGGTTCTGTTCCGTCCCACGGAAAATCGTGCTCGCGCTGATGATGTGCGTCGTGGACGTGAGGTGCGCGTGAGTGAGTGCTTCGTGCCGATGCTCGTGCGCATGCCGTTCGGTCAAGTAGAGCGCAACGCCGGCGGCCATCAGCAACGACGCCCGCCATCCAGGTGTACACGGGAGCCAGGTGCGTTCTGTAGTGCTCTGCAACGGTGGCCATGTGACAATGATACCCGCCGCGGCCGCCTGATGCTCCCGCCCACCTTTACCCCCGCGCGACGAAGCCAGCCGCGGGTCTTCGGTACGGTATCGCACATAGATGCCCGGCCGCCAATCCGGGAGTAGGCGCGGTTATTTATTTCAACGGTTGGCGGTTGTTTTCATTGACTGGCAACGTCTAAGCCAAAACGGCATGATAATGGATCAAGGAGCGATTGTTCTCGCCCAGGGGTGTGACCTGATGGAAACATGGCGCGGCCATTTTCCGATTATCAATCTCGTGCTGCATGCTTTGCTCAAAAAGCGAGCCGCCGATGCTGACGGCTTCTCGAGGGCAGAGGCTGTCCTGTTGACCGCATGCCAATTTTGGGCGGCGGCGGCTACGCATGAACTCGCGCCATATCTCGCTCCGGAACCCGTGCCGAAGCTGCTCCTCGCATTCGAGGCGTTTTCAGAAATCGGAGCGGTTCGGGTCGCGAGCGCATTGCGCGTGGTGCTTGGAGATCGCCCCGAGGCGCAGTCATCGACGTGGTTGCGGCAACAGGCTCGCGATCTTGAGGCACGCCTTTTGGATACGGAGGATGCGGTCGATCAATTAATCGCGCAATTTGCCTCGACGCACATGCAGGATGATTCGTCGGATAAGCAACCCGGCAGCGCATATCCAGAGTCGGCCAACCCCACCCCGATGGATGACGCGGCGATCGAGTAAAACCGATGCCAAGCCCATGATAAGCGGACACAACCGATCCGGCGGTGGGCGCTCCTCTCAACCGTCATGCGACCGCGACCGGAAACTTCGAATACCGGGCGCCCGCGATCGTTCAGTGTTGAAGGCTGATGAGGGCCGCGCGCGCGGCGGCGCGCGCGGGTTCGCCGGCCGGAGGTTCCCCTGCCGCGGGTTCGCCCGCCGGCGGGTTGCCCATGGATACGAACAGCGCCGCGGTGTCCGCCAGCCGCGCGGCACGGGCGCGCACGTACTGGACGTTCGCACTCTCATATTGTTGACGGGCGCTCAGAGCGGCGTACAGGGACGAGGCGCCCAGATGGTATCGCGTCTGCGCATTGCGATCCAGGTCGCGCGCGGCGTTCGCGGCCCGCTCCGATTGGGCCAATGCGTTCGCGTCTTCCTCGAGCGACACCAGCGTGTCCGCGACATTCTGAAATGCGGCAAGCACCGTCTGCCGGTATTGCGATACAGCTGCCGAGTAGTTCGCCTCGTATTGACGCTTGCGCGCCACCAGCGCTCCGCCGTGAAACAAGGGCTGCGTGAGCGAGGCGCCCACGCCCCAGATGGCGCCGGCCGGCGAGGCGAACGTCGACCAATCGAAGCCGCCGCGGCCATAGGAGGCCGAGAGCGTCAGGGAAGGATACATCGCGGCAGCGGCCGCGCCGGCCGCATCGGCGGCTGCCCGCACGCCTGCCTCGGCCGCAAGAATATCGGGCCGCTGATGCAAGAGGTCCGAAGCAATCGACAGGGGAACGGTACCGGGCAAGCGCAGCGAGTGGAGCGGCAGCGGCTCCGGGGCCTGGTCGGGCGTGCGGCCCAACAGCACGGCTTGGGCGTGCCGCACCGCCAGCGCCTGTGCGCGCAGGGGCGGCAAGGCGGCGGCCGTCACGGCGGCATCTTCCTGGGCCGCCAGGTTGTCGTCGAGCGATGCGCTGCCGAGTGCGTAGCGCGCCGCGGTTTGCTGCGCGCGGCGTTCGCCGAGCGCGACCAGTTCTTCCGTCGCGGCCACCTGTTCCTGCAGCGAGGCGGCATCGATGGTCGCCACCACGATGTTGGCGGCAAGCGCGCGGCGCACCGACTCCAATTGATAGTCCTGTTGTTGCACCTGGCGCGCGAGCGCGCGGTCGGCCAGCACCGCCGCGCCGAAGAAATCGAAGGTGTACGAGGTTTTCACCTCTGCGGCGAAGACGTTGTAGAGGAAGGTCTGCTCCGGCAGCGTAGGAATCGCGAGGGCCCGCTGACGCGAGGGGCTGAAGCCCACGTCGACGCTCGGCCACAGCGATTGACCTATCTGCGCACCAAGGCCTTCGCGCGCAGCCTTGAGCGTACTTTGAGCCGCCGCCAGCGACGGGCTGTTCTTCAGCCCTTCATCAACCAATGCGTCGAGAGGTTCCGAGCCGTACTCCTTCCACCATTCCGGGACCGGACGCGCACCCGCGTTCAAGCGCTGCCCGGCACCGTCAGCGGCGGGCATTTCAAGGGACTGGTCCTTTGCGGCATAGCCTCCGGGCGATGCCATCTGCGGCGGGGCGCGTTCGGGCCCGAACGCACCGCAGGCAGCCACGCTCAAGGCGAGCGCGGACGTTCCGATCAGTCGAATTCCCAAGGTGCGTGCGCTCATGCCGTGAACTCCCCCGGGCCCTCGTCGCGCCGGACGCGGAACCACGCTGCATACAGTGCCGGTAGATAGAAAAGCGTGAGTATCGTCGCGACGGTAATGCCGCCCATCAAGGCGGTCGCCATCGGCCCGAAGAAATTACTCCGCAGCAGCGGAATCAACGCGAGCACCGCCGCTGCCGCGGTCAGCGTGATCGGCCGGAAGCGCCGTACCGTCGCGCCGACGATGGCATCGACACGGGAGTGTCCGACGCGGATATCCTGTTCGATCTGGTCCACGAGGATCACCGAATTGCGCATGATGATGCCGAACATCGCGATGGTGCCGAGCATCGCCACGAATCCGAACGGCATGCGAAACAGGAGCAGGGCAATCACGACCCCGATCAGTCCGAGGGGCGCCGTCAGCACCACCATCAGAACGCGGCTGAAGCTCTGCAATTGGACCATCAGGAACACCAGCACCGCGATCACCAGCAGCGGCATCTGCGCCACGATGGAAGCCTGGGCCTTGGCGTTCTCTTCGACTGCGCCGCCGATTTCGATCCGGTAGCCTCCCGGTAGCCGCCGGCGCAGCGTCTCGAGCGCTTTGTCGATCCGGCCCGTGACATCGATGCCCTGCGCCCCCGGCCGTACGTCCGACTGCACGGTGATCGTGGGCTCGCGGTTGCGCTCCCAGACCACGCCGTACTCCAGCCCGTAGGTGAAGCGGCCGAGCGCGGCCAGCGGCACCGCAGTGCCGTTCTGCGACGGCATTGCCAGCCGTTCGATCTGCGACGGATCGATGCGGTCGCGCTCGGGTGCGCGCAGCTCGACGCCGATCAGCTTGTCGCGCTCGCGGAACTGCGTAAGGGTGTAGCCGGTCAACGACATCTGCAGATAGTTCTCGATGTCCTGCGACGAAACGTTGAGTTGGCGCGCCTTGGTCTGGTCGATTTCGAAATGCACGGAACGCACGGCCGGCTCATCCCAATCGAATTGCACGCCGACGGTCTCGGGGTTGCCTCGCATGACCTCGGCCACTGCGTCGGACAGGCCCCGGACGGTCCCGATCTCGGGACCCGTGACGCGAAACTGGACGGGGAAGCCGATCGGCGGACCGTTTTCGAGCCGGGTGATGCGGGTGCGCACCGACGCGAAATCCTTGCGCAGGACGTCGGCCAGAGCCGTGGCCAGCTGTTCGCGCTGCTTGACGCTCTTCGCCGTGACGACGAATTGTGCGAAGTTCGGTGCAGCGAGTTGTTGGTCCAGCGGCAGATAGAAGCGCGGCGCACCGGCGCCGACGAAGTCCACGTAGTGATCGATCTGAGGACGTTTCGCCAGCACCGCCTCGAAACGCTGGGTCTCGCGCAGGGTCGCGGCGAACGACGCGCCCTCAGGCAAGCGCAGATCGACCAACAGTTCGGGCCGATCGGAGCTCGGAAAGAATTGCTGCGGCACCAGCGTGAAGCCGGCAAGTCCGACGATGAACGCTGCCAGCGTAGCACTCAGCACCAACCCGCGGTGATCGACGCACCAGCCCACCCAGCCGCGCAGGCGGCGGTAGAACTTCGTGTCATAGATATCGTGGGTCACGGCGCCCGGCGCATCGGCGGGCCGGCGCGTCGGATGCTGCGACAATAATCGATAGCCGAGCAGGGGTATCACCGTGACCGCGGCCAGCCACGACAGCAGCAAGGCGATCGCCGACACCTCGAAGATGGATCGGGTGTACTCGCCGGTCGCGGATTGCGCGAGCGCGATCGGCAGGAACCCGGAGACGGTGACCAGGGTGCCGGTGAGCATGGGAAAGGCCGTGCTCGTGTAGGCGAACGCCGCGGCGCGCAGCCGATCGTAACCCTGCTCGAGCTTCACCGCCATGGTCTCCACCGAGATGATGGCATCGTCCACCAAGAGTCCCAGCGCGAGAATCAACGTGCCGAGCGAAACCTTGTGCAGACCGATGTGGAACAGGTACATGCACAACACGGTCGCCGTCAATACCAACGGGATCGAAATGACCACTACCATCCCGGTGCGAAAGCCAAGACTAATCAAACTGACCACCAACACGATGGCGATGGCTTCGGCCACCGCCTCGACGAAGTCGTCGATGGAGTGGGCAACCGCCTGCGGCATACTGGCAACCTGCACCAGCTTGATTCCGGCGGGGAGCGCCGCGCGCAGCCGCGCTGTTTCGGCTTCGAGCGCCTTGCCGAGCGCAATGACATCCCCCGACGGCGCCATGGTGACGCCGATGCCCAGCACTTGCTGGTTGTCGAACCGCATGATTTCGGTCGGAGGGTCGGTATAGCCGCGGCTGATGGTGGCGATATCGCCGAGGCGGATGGTGCGGCCGTTCACCGCAATCAGCGTGTCGGCGAGCTGGTCGAGGTCCTGGAACTGGCCGCTCGGCCGGACGTACACCCGATCTTCGGTGGTGGTGAATACTCCCGCCGCGCCGACCGCATTCTGCGAGTTGACGGCGTCGGCGATCCGCTGCGGCGTCAGGCCGAGCTTGGCCAGCTGCGAGTTGGCAACTTCGACATGGATGCGCTGCTCCTGATCCGAGATGAAGTTGACCTTGTTGACGTCGCGCACGCGCAGCAACTGGGTGCGCAGCCGTTCGGCATAGTCGTGCAACTGCGCGGGCGAAAACCCGTCGCCTTCCAACGCGTAGAGATTGGTGTAGACATCGCCGAACTCGTCGTTGAAGAAGGGGCCTTGGACTCCCGCCGGCAGGGTGTTGGTAATATCGCCGACTTTTTTGCGAACCTGGTACCACGTGGCCGGCACCTGCGACGGTGGTGCGGAGTCCTTGATGGTGAAAAACAGAGTCGACTCGCCGGGGCGCGAGTAGCTGCGCTGAAAGTCGACGTCCGGAGACTCTTGCAATTTGCGGGCTATGATGTCGGTGACTTGTTGCTGCACCTGCCGCGCGGTCGCGCCGGGCCAGAACGTGCGGATCACCATGACCTTGAAGGTGAACGGCGGATCCTCGGACTGCGCCAGTCTCCCATACGACAGAACGCCGAAGAGAGTCACCAACCCGAGAATGAAAATCACCAGCGCTTGATGGTCCAGGGTCCAGCTGGAAAGGTTGAAGCGACGGTCCGCGCCGTAGGGCACGGGATTCGGCAGGGCGACGGGCGCCGCTGCATGCTGGTCGCTCATTGCGCGGCATCCGCGCCGTCGTCGGCGAACAGCGGCTTGACCGCGCGCACATGCTGCCCGGCGAAGACGGTGTGCACTCCGGCCAGGACCAGGCTGTCGCCCTCGGCGAGGCCGCCCGTCACCACGGCGCCGCGCCCGGTGTACGTGCGCACGCTCACGGGCCGCAATTCGAGCGTGGAATCTGCGGCGCGAATCACCCACACCGCCGGTGCACCGCCTTGGTGAAAGATCGCGGTCGCCGGAATCTTGAACATCGGCGCGGTGGCCGCCGCGGCGCGGGCGGAGCCGTTAGCCGGGGCATCGCCGGCGGCAGCGGGCGACAGCACGGCATCGCCGGTCATACCGAGACGTACCGCGTCTGCGCCCTGTCCTCCCGCGAGGGTCAATTTCACGCGGTAGGTGCGGCTTTGTGGATCGGCGGCAGGCGCCACCTCGCGCACCCGGGCTGCAAAGCTAAGGCCGGGGAGCGCGGGGAAGGTCACGCCGGCGGGCTGGCCGATCGACATTTTGCCGAGGTCCGCCGCGGCGGCGTCGAGATTGACGTCGATGTCGCCGGTCCACGCCAGCCCGTACACCGCCTGTCCGGCGGCGACGTACTGCCCGGTATCGGCGTTTTCGCTGGTGATCATTCCATCATGGTCCGCAACCAGCGCGTGGTACTGCAGGGCATTGCGCGCCACCACCCATTGATCTGCCGCCTGATCGCGGGCCGATCGGGCCCCGCTGTAGGCGTCCTGGGTTTGTTCGAGCGCACTCTCGGCGATCAAGTGCTGCGCGAATTGCGCGCTGTCGCGGTCCAGAGTTTGCTGCGCGAAAGTCAGGCGGTGTTCGGCCGCATCGAGCGCGGCCCGGGCGGCGGCGGCTTGCTTTTCGGCGTCTGCTGCGTCGAGTCGTGCGACCACGGTGCCGCGGCGCACCGCGTCGCCGAGCCGGAACGTGCGCTCGACGATCTTGCCGGCAACGCGAAACGACATGATGTTTGAATAGCGCGCGGCGGCTTCGATGGGGTAGCGCAAGGACTGGCCGCCGTCCGCCCCGGAGTAGGCGTGTACGGGAAGCGCCAGCACGGCGGCGGGCGGCGCTTGGGCGGCCGGCTTGCCGTGGCACCCGGCGAGGGCGGTTGCCGCGAGGGCGGTTGCCGCCAGCAGCCACCGCGCGCTGGCGGCGGCGGCTCGAGTATGGGCAGTCGTATATTTATTAGACATGTGTCAATACCAGTGCAAAAAAAATCAACCAACCGGTTTGCTTTCCGCGGCCCCGCGGAGCAACTGAAACGCGTAATTGCTGAAGTCCTGGACCGCCACGCCGCGCCGGGCGAGGTCCGAACCCTTGGCCATGGCGATCTGGATGATCCCGTGCGTGAAGGCCCACAAGGTCAGGGCGAGCAGCATGGGATCGCCGACATCGGCCCGAATGCTGCCGTCGCGGATGCCGGTCTCGATGGCTTGCACCACGGTGCCGAGGACTTGATCACCGGCGACCTCACAGGCCCCTTCGTTGGTGCTCGAATCCGTTTCCATGGAGTGCGACTGAAAGCGTGTGCAGAAGTCGAAATAATGGGGAAATTCGTGCGCGTAACCCATGTACGCGCGGCCGATCGCGTCGACCTGGTCCATGCCGCGCGCGGTGCCCGCAATGGCGGCCTTGAAGCGGTCGTGAAGCAACCGCATCGCGCGCTCGCCGATGGCAAACAGCAGATCTTCCTTGTCGCGAAAGTAGACGTACACCAGGGCGCGCGACAGACGTGCGCTGCGCGCCACCTGATCGACAGTCAGCGCGTCCCAGCCCTTTTTCGCATACAGGGCCTCGGCGGCGTCGAGAATCTCGGCGCGGCGCCGTTCTTTTTCTTCCCCACGGCGAACGGCTATATAGGACATGAGTGCGATGCTGCACTTCTATTGACACGATGTCAATTACTTTACATATGTGCTAGGGAAGGACGTTATTGGCGGGTCAACTCGGCGCGGCGCATGATTCGCGCGGCGCATGATTCGGGAAGACTCCCGATGCCTCCGTGAATACATTCACTCCGACAACGCCCAACGACGGAGGAACGATGCTCACGCTATACGATTATCTGCCCTCGCAGAATGGCTACAAGGTGCGGTTGCTGTTCAATCATCTGCAGCGACCGTACGTTTCCAAATGGGTGAGCATTTTCGAGGGCGACGGTCAGCACGCGGACTTCCTCGCCAAGAGTCCCACCGGCGCCGTGCCGGTCCTGGAGTTGGAAGATGGCCGAGTACTCACCGAATCGAATGCCATCCTCGTCTATCTGGCGGAAGGCACCCGCTATCTGCCGGCGGACTCGTGGGATCGCGCGCAAGTCCTGCGCTGGATGTTCTTCGAAGAGGACTTCATCCAGAACGGCCTCGCGTCGCTTCGCCATTGGACGATGACCGGAAAACTCGGGCGACGCAGCGGCGAAATGATCGACGCCAAGACCGCCGCCAGTCACAAGGCGCTGTCAGTTCTGGAGCGCTGGCTCAACGGCCGTGAATTTCTGACCGATGCGGGTTACACCGTCGCCGACATCAGCGTGTTCGCCTACACCAGCAGGGCGGAGGACGCGATGATTCCGCTCCGGCGGTATCCGGCGGTGGACGCCTGGGTGTCGCGGGTGCGATCCCAGGAGCATTTTCTCGATGCCGTGCATCCCTATTCCATCGATCCGAATTCCGCCGGGGAACTGCCCTAAGATCCCGCCGCGATGGCCGCTTCAGTATCTTGCGTAAACAATAGGTTTATCAGAAATCCTCGCCGACGCGATGATTGTAGTCGGAAAACTCCGCGGCACGAATAAACCTCATGCTCCCATCGATGACATACGCGGATTTGAAAAATTCTTCGACAATGGCTACAAATTCCTCCGTTGTGCTGCCCTGTTCCTGAAGTTGCTCCGGAGCAAACTCCACATAAAGACGCTGCGTTCTTCCCAGCGTGACCCGCCCCCCTCGCATGGCTGCAACTTCACTGCCTTCGACGTCACGATGAGATCGATCGATTCCCTTAACCGCGAACTCGTACCTAACAGACTATTTAGCATCGCAATCTGTGGCCAGTCGTATTCACCCTGTTGAAGTAATGAACGTGAGACATTGAAGTCGCCGGGTTGCACAGCCAGGAGGCCATTTTTGGTGTCCGCGACTATGGCAATACCATGCGTTGCGAGTATCTTCGTACGCCAGCGACTGCGCGCTTGTCTCGACACCCATTTGAGCAGGGGCACTTTGATTGATTTTTTGCCAACATACTGCGCTCTCTCTTGGAATCAATGAAGTGCTAATCTATCGTTTGCAAATCCAGTTGTAGCTATCACGATCCATGCGCATTATGCATGTAATCCTTTCCCGCGGCTTCGCCGGATCCGAGCGCTACGCTGCCGAACTCGCCAGCTTGCAGGCAGCGGAGCATGACGTCACGGTTCTAGTGCGCCGGACCCATAGGAGCCGATTCGGTACGTCCATTGTGGATGCTGTCTCGGACCGCGTACACGTCTCTACGGTCCCGACCTGGTGGCGCACACAGCAGTCAGTGGAGCAACGCATTCAAGAATTTAGCCCGGACATCATTCACACTCACCTGCGCAGATCGTCACGCATCCTTGCGCGTGCACACACGACCGCGCCGACGGTCGCAACTCTGCACATTAGAGCGAATGGCCCACATTTCTTTCAGCTGGACGGGCTGATATGCAACGCCCACTGGCAGATACAGGAAATTCCACGGAGCTACCGTGGGCGAGTATTCAAGCTAAATCAGCTCTTCACCCCTCATCGTCGGCTGAATGCAGCCGAGGTCGGCGCGCTGCGCGAGTCTCTCGGGGTCGGTCCGGAGGACTACCTCATTGGTGCGGTTGGTCGTCTATCTAAAAGCAAAGGATTTGATATTTTGATTGAAGCGTTTCGTGCAGCCGCTCTACCCAACGCCCGCCTCGTTATCCTTGGCGAAGGCCGAGAGCGCGCCCGGCTTGAACGACTACTGGGACCAAACATGACGATGCCCGGATTTCGCAAAAACGTTAAGGACTACTATCAGGCCTTCAACCTCTTTGTGTGTCCGTCACGCCGCGAGCCGTTGCCCCTCGTCATGCTCGAGGCCTTCGATGCAGGCTTGCCCATAGTTGCCTCGACTGCCGACGGTTGTCGAGAGCTAATTGATGAGTACGGCGGAGATCTTTTCCCGATCGGCGATGTTGCAGCGCTAGCGTCGATATTACGGCGTCAGGCCTCAGCGCTGCGTCAAAAACTAGTACCTGATCTAAGTCCGCATTTTATTGAAAACGTCAATCGAGCGATCATCGATGTTTACCGCACGCTAATCGTTGAACGCCGGGGCCGCGTTACGGGGCAAGGTCGCGGCATCACGAATGCCTGACTTGCAGCGTCCGACGATCCGGAAAAGCCGCCGCCCGCAGGCGGCAGACGCGACATCCATCGGAACCTCCGGCTCAAGCGGTGCCGTAACCCACGATCCCCTTGGTCTCGAGGAATTCGTAGATTCCCCAATCGGCGTATTCCTTGCCGTTGCCGGACTGCTTGTAGCCGCCGAAGGGCGCATGGGTATCCCAGTCGGGATAATTGATGTTGACCGTTCCGGCGCGCAATTCCGCAGCCACTTTTCGCGCATGCTCCAGGTTCAACGACGAGACATACGCGGCGAGCCCATAGACCGAATCGTTCGCCTTTTCGATGGCCTCCTGTTCGGTGCGGTAGGGAATGATCGACAGCACGGGACCGAAGATCTCCTCTCGCGAGATGGTCATCTCGTGACGAACGTTTCCGAACACGGTCGGGCGAACGTAGTATCCCTTCGCGAGTCCCTCGGGACGGCCGACGCCTCCGACGACGAGCGTGGCGCCCTCGTCGATTCCCGTCTGAATGAGGCGCTGAATCTTGTCGAACTGCACCTGGCTGACCACCGGACCCAGCACCGTCCCGGCCGCGTGCGGATCTCCCACGGTGTGCGTGGCCGCCACGCCCCTGGCGATTTCGAGGGCTTCCGCTTGGCGGTCCGCCGGCACGAACATCCGGGTCGGCGCGTCGCACGACTGTCCGCTGTTGCTGAAGCAGGCGGCGGCGCCGCGCGTCACCGCATCGTTGAGATCCGCGTCCGCCAATATGATGTTGGCGGATTTGCCGCCCAATTCCTGAGCCACCCGCTTGACCGTTTCGGCGGCCACTTTCGCGACGATGATTCCGGCGCGGGTCGACCCGGTGAAGGACATCATCGCCACATCCGGATGGCCCGAGAGGTACTGGCCGACGGTCGGACCGTCGCCGTTGACGAGATTGAATACGCCCTTCGGGACCGCGGCGTCGTGCATGATCTCGGCAAAGATGATGCCGCTGATCGGCGCGATTTCGCTCGGCTTCAGCACCATTGTGCAGCCCGCGGCGATGGCCGGCGCCACCTTGCAGACGATCTGATTGAGAGGCCAGTTCCACGGCGTGATGAGGCCCACCACGCCGATCGATTCCCGAACGATGCGTGTATTGCCGCGCTGGTAGGAGAACTCGAGTTCTTCGAGGGCCTTGATGGTCGCCTCCAGATGCACCTGGCCGGCCCACGCCTGCGCCTCGCGGGCGAACTTCGTCGGCGCCCCCATCTCTTCGGTGACCGCGTCCGCGATTTCGTTGTAACGCGCATTGTAGAGTTCGAGCACCTTGCGCAGCAGCGCGAGGCGCTGCTCACGGGAAGTGCGGGAGAATGCCGGAAACGCGGCCTTGGCGGCGGCGACCGCGCGATCGACGTCGGCGGCGCTGCCGAGGGAAATCTTCGTGTAGGCACGTTCGGTCGCGGGATCGATCACATCGAGCGTCTTCGGCACTGCCGGGCTCACCCAGGCTCCGTCGATGTAAAACTTTTCGTGGTTCTTCTTGTGGTTCGTGGACATGGGTTTGCGATTCGCGGACATGGGAAGTCCCTCTGACGTCGGGGAATGATGTGAAAGCATAGCAGTATTTGAATGCCGGGAGGTCAACCGGGGAGCTACGGGTCGGCGCGATGCCGCATGGCGGAAGGTCGATTGCGCGCGCTGCGCCGCGGGCCCATATGGCCGTGCACTCCGTCCCGCCAACCCTGCCAGACTGCATAAATCTTTCGGGCCTTGTCCTGCTCGTACAATGCGATGCGTTTGACCAACCGGCAGCAGCGAACGAAGCTCTTGAGCCGCCACGACCCGCCGCCCGGGGCGCGGTACTCGCGCAGCAGCACCGTGTTGTTTCGCGCGATGTAGTAGCGCCTGTCCGGTGAATGATTGGTGGTCCACTTCGTCGTCCACGGCAGTTTGTGCGACGTGGGCGCTCCGACCGTGTGAGACATGAGCGGCCGCCGGGTTTGTATCACCCGGTAGCCCGCGGCTCGCGCCCTGAAGCAGAACTCCGTATCGACATAATCGATGAAAAACTCGTCCCGGAAAGGAGCGATCGCCGAGTACGCCCGTAAGGACAGCAAGGATCCGGAGGTGATGGCCGATTCCACCTCTTCCCAGAGTTCGCCACTCGAGTCAAGCCGAATCGGCTCCTGGGATTGTCCCTTCAGATCGCGGAAGCGCGAGCCGACGATGGCGATCCGGCCGCCGTCGGGAAAGGACGCATGGGTAGCCAGCAATCTTTCGACCATGTCGTGGTCGACTTCGGTGTCCTGGTCGAGCAGAAGAGCCCAGGTAAAGCCCTCGGCCACGGCGCGGCGAGCACCGATGTTGAGGGCGGTTGCGACGCCGAGGTTCTCGAGATTGCATACCAATGCGGCGGCCTCGCCGGCCGCGGCGCCGCGGAGCATGCAGAGCTCCGCGTCGGACGAGCCATTGTCGACGATGAACGTCGCGGCAACCTGCGGCGCGATGCGGCGGAGCCGCGCCGGAAAACCGTGATCGGGATGGTATGTCACCACGACAGCGCAGACTTGTCCGCGTGCGGCAGGCGGGTCGGGTATTTTCTCCTCCATGCCTCACTATATGATACCGGATGATAACGGGGTCGCGGACGGTGCAGCGCGGCAGGACTATATTCCTGCGGCTGCAGCCACCCCAGGTACGCGATGTCGACATTGCCCGAAGAACAAGCCAAAACCTACATGGTGAAGCTTCTGACCGCCATGTGCCGCGCCGGCGGGTCCGACTTGTTCATTTCCGCGGATTTTCCGCCGACCATGAAGACCCACGGCAAAATGCAACCGATGGCGCCGCAGAAGTTGACATCGACGGTCGCGCGGCAGCTGGCGCTCTCGTTGATGAATGAACGCCAGCGCGACGAGTTCGCCAAGGAACTTGAGTGTAACTTCGCCATGGCCATACCCGAGGTCGCGAGGTTTCGGATCAACGTCTTCGTCCAGCAACAGCATACCGGCATGGTGATTCGAACGATCCCCGCAGAGATTCCGAGTTTCGAGACTCTCGCGCTGCGTTGGGAAGCCGTTACGCCTTGGGAGGCCGCTACGCGCAATTTGCCAGGTCGTCGTCCTTCGCCTGATCGGCAAACAGGATGTCGTCCGGCGCGATGGCGCGGCCCATCATGACCACCTTCTGCCAATCGTCGGCGGACAGGTAGTTGGGTTCGCGCGACAGCTTTCTGACGATTTCCAGGAACCCGCGCTGATTCGTCGTGGCCGCGCTGTAATACGTTTCCAACAGTTTCATGCGCAGGTCGCGGCGCTCCGGATCGCGCTCGATAGCCATCTTGAGCACGTCGACGATATTCGTGCGCCGGTCCTTCACCACCGGTTGATCGAGCAGGTCGCTGGGCATGTGCACATGCTGCGTCGTGGCATCCAGATCGAGCAGGTTGTAATCGAGGACGGTGCCGCTGGCGGCCGCCGCATCGGCTTTCCTCGTGTCGAGAATCACGGTGTTGAGATCTCCCTTGGCGACTGCGGTGTCGAGTTCCGAGACATCGAGGGCCACCGTATGCATCTCCGCCGTGTCGCTTGCGCGTGCAGCAGCGGTCCGCGCCAACGTGCCCGGCGCCGCGGCGACTTCAACGGCCTTGTGGGGTGCCGTGTCGTCGATGCCGAAGGTGTCGATGCCCATGTCGAGGTAGGACCTCTCGAGCGCCACGGTGTCGATCCCCATGTTCTCGTCGTAGTCGCTCTCCGTGCGCGGCTGGATTTCACGAGCGACAATCGCGTCGGCCGCGACGGGCGGCGGGCGCTCCTGGACACGGTAGACGGGCGTTGCCTTCGCTTCGGTGGTCGATTCAGGCTGCTGCGGCGCGGCTTCGCGACGCACCATGGCGGAGGTATGCAGCGGCTCTTCCGCCGGCAATGGAGGCGTGGATGCTGTGCCGGTCAGGGAGACTCGCCGGCGAAGATAGGCAAACCCGCCGAGCAGCAGCGCCAACCCGACGGCCACGGAGCCCAGCAGGCCCACGGCAGCCGTAGCCGGCTGACCGGGCGAAGGCGCGATCGCCGCCAGCACCGGCGCGGGATGTTCTTCAGCGTGCATGCGCTCGACCTGCACCGGGGAAGCCGCCGGGGCTTCGGTCGCGGCCGCAGATTCCGCGGCCTGCGGTTCGGCGGCGAGCGCCGCTTCCTGCGCAGCCCTCTGCTTCAGATCCTGAATCTTGGCGTTCTCGGTGGCCAGTTGTTGGTGCACTTCCTCAAGAGCCTTCTCGAGCGACTGAACGCGATCTTTGAGCGCCGCGGTGGCCGCGGCATCCGCAGCTTGCGCCGCGAAATCCTGCCCTTGCGGCGGCTCCGAAGCCGCCTGTGCGGGGACCGTGCCATGCGCGGACGCGGCCGGAACTGCGGCGACTCGCTGCGCCGCCGCCGGCCGTCCGTCCAGTCTCCATGCCGTCATTTGCGCGCGGACCTCGCGCTTCGCCTCGGCGCCGTCGATGGCCTCGACGTCCTGCGCCGAAGGGATGCTGAGCAGCGCGCCCAGATGCACAAGGTTGATGTTGCCCTCGAAGGCATGCGGGTTCGCCCGGAAGATGGCGATCATCATGCGCTGGGCCTGCGATTCGGTGCGCGCTCCGGCGCGGCGGGCAATCGTGCGCAAGGTGTCGCCGGCGGCCACACGGTGCCGCGATGCAATGGGCGCGGTGGAGGAGGCGCTGCCGCGCGCGGAATCGACGGCGGGCGAGGACACCGCGGCGCGCGAGGCAACTACGGGCGGCGAGGACACCGGGTCGGTCGAGGAAACCGCGTCGGGCGAGGACGCCGCGGCGGCCGGCAAACGCGCGGAGTCGCTGACGGCGGCAGTATCGGCCACCCGGGGGGCGGAGGAGAAACCGGCTGGATCGAGCAGCAGCGAGTACTCGCGAATCAACTCGCCCTTGCCCCAGCGCAAATCCACCAGAAAATTGATGACCGGATCCGTAAAGGCTTCGGCCGAGCGAACGTTGAGCACCGGCCGTCCCTGAGAATCGAGCCCGACCTTGAATACCGCGCTTGCGAGAAAGGACGGGCGGTCCGCGCCGTAACGTTGGAACATCTCGCGATTGGCGACTTTGGCCGTGAGTTCGACCAATTCCTCGCGGGTCGCGCCGACGATGTCGATCTGCGCCGACAGCGGCTCGTTGAGCGCCGAGTCGACTCGAATGTCTCCCAGACCCAGCGCTTTCACGGCTCCGGGCAGCGACATGGCCAGCATCAGAAGCATGGGGTAAGGTCCGCGTGACATCGTCTGCTCCAAGGATTGGCTGCTCTTGAGCATGGTAGAGGCGAACCGGCTGCGGATCGCTGCTCCAGCGCACACCACCCAGTAAAATATGTGAAATGCTATGCGACAGAATCCCTCATTGGATAGCAAAGAGTATCAAGACTTCGACCCATTTCACGCTAATGGGGTATTGACAGTACGCGTCGGCGGCGTGATGGCCCGAAGTGGCCTGCAGGGGGTTGAATTCCATTTCCTGCTCAAAGATCAGTAATATCGCCTCGAGAGGATCCCATGCTAGACAAAATCCCGACGATTCCTTCCCGGCCGCAACCGGCCGCCGACAGCTTTTCGCTGCAGCGCCGTCGCGCGACCGGCGATACCCCGCGCCTTGGGTTTTGGGGTTTCGACAACGAAACCGACCCGCTCACGGATGTCCTGCTGGCGGCGCCGGACCACCTGCGCCACATGGCAACCAGTTCCCTGTCGCGTAAGTTCTTGCGCGAGAACCCGGCCAATCTGGAGATTGCCAGGGCGCAGCACGGGGAATTGACGGCCGCCTATCGGCATTTCGGCGTGCGCATTCATACGCCCCCGCTCGAAGCGGAACTCCCCATGCAGGTCTATACCCGCGATTCCAGCGTCATGACGCCCTATGGCGCCATCATCACCGCGATGGCCAATTGGTGGCGGCGGGGCGAGAATTACGCCGCCATTCGCAACTACGAGCGTCTCGGCATTCCGATCTACGACATGGTCACGGCCGGCACTTTCGAGGGCGGCGACTTCAACGTCATCGAGGACCGATGCGTACTGATCGGCTGCGGCGGCGGCCGCACCCAGGAGGAGGGCGCGCGGCAGGTGGAAAGCTGGCTCAAGAAGGAGGGGTGGGAGACCAGGGTCGCCTTCTTCGACGAGTATTACGTGCACATCGACCTCATGGTCGTGCCGATCGCCAAGAAGCTGACGGCCGTATGCCTCGACTGTACCGAGCCCGCGCTGGTCGACTGGCTCAAGGCCAAGGGCCACGACATCGTCGATGTTCCGTTTCACGACACGATCAATCTGGGATGCAATTTCATGTCGCTGGGAAGAGACCGCGTCATCGCCCCCAAGGCCAGCGGCGCATTGATCCTCCAATTGCGTGCGCGGGGCTTCGAAGTGGCCGCGGTCGACATGAGCGAAATCTCCAAAACCGGGGGCGGCATCCATTGCATGGCGCAGGCGTTGCGCCGCGACGCCTCCGCTTGACGCCGCCGCGGATCAACGGCGACCGCCTCTGGTCGCGCCTGATGGCCTTGGCCAAGATCGGCGCCACGGCCCAGGGCGGCTGCAATCGGCAAGCGCTTACCGAAGGGGATCTGGCCGGGCGCCGGATGTTCGCCGATTGGGCGGCGGCCGCGGGTTGCCGGGTGCGCGTGGATGCGATCGGCAACCTGTTCGTGCGCCGGGCCGGGCTCGAGGACGCACTCCCCGTAGTCCTGACCGGCAGCCATTTGGACACACAGCCCACGGGCGGCAAGTTCGACGGCGCGTATGGCGTGCTGGCCGGACTCGAGGTCATCGAATCACTGAATGATGCCGGCATGACCACCGTGCATCCGATCGAAGTGGGTGTCTGGTGCAACGAGGAGGGTTGCCGCTTTCCGATGGCCATGATGGGCTCGGCCGTTTGGTCGGGGCGGCTGCCTTTGGATACGGCGTATGCCCTCACGGATCGATCGGGCCGCAGCGTGCGGCGGGAACTCGAGCGGCTGGGCATAGCCACGGATGCGCCGGTGTCGCGTCAGCCCGTCAAGGCGGCGCTTGAAGTGCACATCGAGCAAGGCCCCGTGCTGGAACAGCGCGCGAAGACCATCGGCATCGTGACCGGCGTGCAGCACATGAGCCGGCACGAAATCGTCGTCGTGGGTCAGGAATCTCATGCGGGGCCCACCCCGATGAACATGCGGCGCGATCCCGTCCGAGTGCTTGCGGAGGTGTTGCCGGCGATCTACGCGGCGGCCCGTGAGCGCGGCCCGGACGCCCGTCTCACCGTCGGGGTCATCGAAACGTCGCCGGGCTCGCCGAATACGGTTCCCGGCCGGCTGCGCTTTACCATCGATGTTCGGCATCCCGATCTGCGCCAATACGAGACGCTGCGGTTCGAGGTCGACCGGTTGGTGCGCGGGGCGCTCGAGCATCACGATCTCGAAGGCGATATCCGCTGCGTGTGGGAGGCTCCCGGCGTCGTTTTCCATGCGGAGTGCGTCGATGCCGTGCGCCGGGCGACCGCTGCTTTGGGGTATGGTTCGTTGGAGATGGTCAGCGGCGCCGGCCACGACTCGTGCAATGTCGCCGCCGTCGCGCCCACCGCCATGATTTTCGTTCCCTGCGCGGGAGGCTTGAGTCACAACGAAGCGGAGAGCGCCATACCGTCCGATCTTACGGCGGGCGGAAACGTACTCCTGCACGCGATGGTCGCGCTCGCGGCCGGCGCGTAACATGCGCCGCCATGGCAACCAAGAAAGGCACGACCGCAGTCGTGCAAGGCGCCGCACGCACCAAGCGCCCCGTCCGCAAGACAGATCCGCTCTATAACCAGACCGTCGAGAAGGCTTTGGCCATTCTCGAAGCGTTCGGCGACAGGGGGCGGGCGCTCAACCTGGGTGAAATCGCGGCCGCGACCGCCGTGACCAAGAGTTCCGCGCAGCGCTGCACGCACACGCTCGAGAGACTCGGCTACCTGAGGCGGGACCTTCATCTGAAACGCTGGGTGCTGTCGCCGCGCTCGTTGAGCGTGGCCAATGCCTATCTGACGGGTCACCCGCTGCTGGAGCAGGCGACCCCTCATCTGGTCGACTTGAATCAAGCCAGCGGCGAATCGGTGAGCCTGTCCGAACCCGACGACACGGAGATGGTGTACATCGCGCGCTTTCCGAGCCGCAAGCGCTTCTTCATCCATATGCCGGTGGGCCATCGCCTGCCGATGTACTGTACGGCGGCCGGCCGCGCCTACCTCTCGGCGCTGCCCCCGGACGAGGCCAATCAGATCCTAGGCCGCTCCGCGCTGCGCAGCTTCACGCCGACGACCACCACCGACACGGCCAAGCTTCTCGCTCTGATCGACGGTGCCCGCAAAACCGGTTACGCCTGGGCCGACCAGGAAACCTATCGGGGGGATTTGACCATCGGCGCGGCAATTCTCGGCGAGGACGGCCGGCCGGTTGGCGCAGTCAACATTTCCGGCCCCACCAGCCGGTGGACCCTGCCGGACCTGCGCAACAAACTCGCCTCGTTGCTGCTCGAAACGGCGCACGCCGCTTCGAGCGGACTCGCCGGCCGGCGCAAGGGCTGAGTCTGGAGCCTGTCTGGTATTTCGCTTGAGCTCCGCGCTGCTCGCGCGACCATGGTCTCAACCGGCGGTACGCACGAAGCCGGTGCGCAGCGCGCGCACCCAATCCGGCCTCGCGTGCCGTTCCGCAATTCGCGCCGCCGCTTCCCAGTCGTAGGGCACCGCGATCAATTCAACGATCCATCCGTCCGCCGATTCCTTGACGAGTGCATAGCGTGCGTGCGGCGAGCCGATCTCGACGGTGTGCGGAATGGGGTCGTGGCCCTCGTAGGCTTGTATTCCCACGCTGCCCGGATTCACGATGACCTGTCCATTGGTGAGTCGCACCACGCGCGGTATGTGCGTGTGGCCGCAGAAAATCAACGACGCCGTGCATGGCTGCGCCCGGACATCGATCTCGCGCAGCGCCGCGGGAATCAGTTCGCCGTCGCGTATGTCTTCGAGAAAACACTCGACATCGCTCTCGGGCGTGGCATGACAGAGAAATACGTCATCGGCCGCCCACATCGTCGCCGGCAGCGTCGACAGCCATTCACGCTGCGGTCCGGTGATGCATTCGGCGGCATGGCGGTCCGACAATCCCATGGCGTCCCGATCCGGCGCCAGGAGTTGACGCTCGTGATTGCCGCGAATGGTCGGCAGATCGAGCGCCATCAGGCGATCCGCGGTTTCGCAGGGGAGCAGAGGACCCGAGAGGATGTCGCCCAAGTTGACGACCATGTCCACCCCACGGCGGCCGATATCGGCGAGCACCGCGTCGAGGGCGCCCAAATTTCCATGAATGTCCGAGATCGCGGCGATTTGCACCTGAACAAATTGGCAGAAGATGGGATTTCCGGCAACATTTACCCATGGACCTGCAACTGTCGAGGAAAATCGCTCTGGTCACCGGCAGCACGGCCGGCATCGGCAACGCGATCGCGGCAGCGCTCGCGCGCGAGGGCGCCGCGGTCATCGTCAACGGCAGAACGCAGCAGGCAGTCGACGCCGCGGTCGAGAAAATCAGGGCGCAGAAGACCGGCGGCGACGTCACGGGCTTCGCCGGCGACTTGAGTCTCGCGGCGGCGGCCGAGGATCTCGTGCGCCGGCACCCGGCCGTGGACATTCTGGTGAACAATCTCGGGATCTTCGAGGTGCGCGCCTTCCAGGACATCAGCGACACCGACTGGCGGCGCTTCTTCGATGCGAACGTGCTCTCCGGCGCGCGCCTCGCGCGGCTGTACCTCCCTGGGATGTTGGAGCGCAATTGGGGCCGCATCATTTTCATTTCCAGCGAGAGCGGTTATCAGATCCCGGCGGAGATGATCCATTACGGTATGACCAAGGCGGCGCAGATCGCCGTTGCGCGCGGCCTGGCGGAGCTCACCGCCGGCACCGCCGTCACCGTCAACTCGGTGCTGCCGGGCCCGACCCGATCGCGCGGCGTGGGCGACTTTGTGACGGAAATGGCCGCCGCCGCTGGGCAGTCCGCCTCACAGGTGGAACAGGACTTCTTCCGCACGGCACGGCCCACGTCGCTGCTCAAGCGGTTTGCCACGCCGGAGGAGGTGGCGGCGCTGGTGAGTTTTGTGGCCAGTCCGCTGTCTTCCGCAACCAATGGGGCTGCGCTGCGGGTCGACGGCGGCGTCATCAAGACGGCGTATTGAGCGGTTTTGCGCAGTTCTCTGCGTTTTGCGCCGTTCTCTGCGTTTTGAGCTAAAGACTCTTGCCGCCTCGCCGATGAACTACACATGTCAGACGGTAAACCCCGCAAGCCCGCCGATCCCCTGTATCAGCTACTGCGCGAGGGGCGCGGCGAGGAATTCAATCGCCGCCGCAAGGCCGGCGAGAAGTGCGACCTGCGCGGCAGCGATTTGCGCGGCCTCGATCTGCGCGAGATCGACGTCAAGGATATCGACTTCTCGGACTGTTATTTTCGGCAGACCGATCTGCGTGGGCTCGACTTGCGTACCTGCCGGATGGAGGGCGCAAGCCTCCATGCCGCGCATGTGTCCGGCGCCTACTTCCCGCGTGAGCTGACTGCCGCAGAGATAGAAATGTCGGTCAAAATCGGCACGCGGATGCGCTATGCATGACCCGCAGGGGCCGCGGTCCGAGCCAGGACCCGCCGCCCGGCGTTGATCCCCGCGTGCAATTCTGCCGCCGCGCCGCGGATGGCATCGTAGGTGCCGCCGCCGGCAAAGATGATGCCGCGCGAGGAGCTGATGAGCATTCCGCCGCCGTCGGCATCAAGACCCGCCGCGAGAATGCTGTCGAGATCGCCGCCTTGCGCCCCGATCCCCGGGACCAGAAACCATAGCCCAGGGTGCGCGCGGCGCAGCTCGGCCATCTCGCCGGGCCAGGTGGCGCCCACCACCAACATCAGGTTCTTGTTCTCGTTCCAGTACCGGTCGGCCCGTTCCGCGACACGCCGATACAGGGGCAGCCCATCGACCAGCAGATCCTGGAAATCGCGTGCGCCCGAATTCGAGGTGCGGCAAAGCAGGATGGCGCCGCGGTCGCGGCGGGCGAGAAAGGGCCGCACCGAGTCTTCGCCCATGTACGGATTCACCGTCACGGCGTCCGCCCCGTAGCGGTCGAACGCTTCGCTCGCATAGGCCTCCGCGGTGTTGCCGATGTCGTTGCGCTTCGCGTCGAGGATGACCAGTGCGTGGGGCGCGCGCTCCCGGATGTACGCGATGCTGGCGGCGAGTTCGGCTTCCTTCCCCAGCGCGCTGTAGAAGGCGATTTGCGGTTTGAAGGCGGCAGCCAGGTCGGCGGTCGCATCGATGATGCGGCGATTGAAGGCGAGCAGCGGTTCGGGCACCCCGGCGAACTCGCGCGGCAACCGGACGACGTCCGGATCAAGGCCGACGCAGACCAGGCTGCCGCTGGTCGTGTGAGCCCTGGCGAGGCGTGCGGCAAATGTCGGATACATACGCCATGATAGCGGGCGCACCCTGCATTAGGGAGTATGCTGTAGGGTTAGTGTGAGTATCACCGTGTCCACCAATACCATTGTGCCCATCAAGCCCCGTACCGGACCGCGATTGGTCTTGCAGCCGGCCAGTCGCCGGGCGGCGCGGCACGCGGGGACCAACGCCCTGAAGCGCTTCTTTGCCATCGCCGATGCCTGGGAACTCTCGCCGTTGCAGCAATGCCGACTGCTGCGGATTCCATCGCCGCAAGTTCTGGCGCGCTACCGGATCGGCCAGGCGCCGCGCTTGTCCGCCACGCAACAGGAGCGCGCCGCGCTGATTGCAAGTATCCAGCAATCGCTGCTGGCGGAGTCTCAAACTGCGGACCGGGCCTGGGCCTGGGTGCACGCGCCGCATGAGGGGCCACCCTTCGCGGGCGATAGTCCCCTGTACTTCATGCTGGAAAAAGGCCTGCCGGGGCTGCGCGAGGTCGCCCGGATGCTGGTGCGCGAAAGCGAACCCCGATGAGTGCCGGGCGTAGCGCCGGACTCCCCTGACCCCCGCCAGACGCACCCCGCCAGGCGCACCCACCTGCGTTATACTTGGAGGCTGCCGATGCGAATGTGGCGGAATTGGTAGACGCGCCAGACTTAGGATCTGGTGGGGCAACCCGTGCGAGTTCGAGTCTCGCCTTTCGCACCACGACACGCAAGATCGGTTCCACCCCTACTCATAGGTATTGTCATGCAGGTTTCCGTCGAGAACACCGGTAAATTAGAGCGCCGCATGCAGGTTCAGGTGCCGGCCGAACGCGTCAGCAAGGAAATTGCTTCGCGTTTGAAACAGATCAGCCGCACGGCGCGTTTGAACGGGTTCAGGCCCGGCAAGGCGCCGCTGACCGTGATTCGTCAGCAATTCGGTCCGCAAGTGCACCGCGAAGTGATCGGCGAACTCATGCAGTCGAGCTTCTCCGAGGCGGTGACGCAGAACCAGCTGGCGCCCGCCGGCAGTCCCCGGATCGAGCCGCAGAGCATCGGCGAAGGCCAGGATCTGACCTATGTCGCGACCTTTGAAGTGTTTCCCGAGGTCGTCCTGCAGCCCATCGATTCGCTGGAGATCGAGCGCGTCGCGGCGGAAGTCACCGAGAGCGATGTCGACGCGATGATCGAGCGGCTGCGCAAGCAGCAGATGAAATACACACCGGTGGCACGCGCGGCGGTGGCGGGCGACAAGGTCACCGTCGATTTCGAGGGCACGATCGACGGCGTCCCGTTCGCCGGCGGCAAGGGCCAGAACGTTGCGATCGTGCTTGGGGGAAACCGCATGCTGCCGCAGCTCGAGGCAGGACTCATCGGCGCTGCGCCGGGTGAACAGAGGGCGGTGGAAGTCGATTTTCCGCACGATTACCGGGCGACGGAACTCGCCGGCAGGCGCGCGAACTTCAAAGTCGACGTCAAAACCGTGGAGGAACCCAGGTTGCCCGACGTGGACGCAGAGTTTTGCGAGGCATTCGGGGTCACCGAGGGAGGCGTTGCCAAGCTGCGCGAGGATGTGGTGGCGAACATGCGCCGCGAGCTCGATCAGGCGCTGCGCACCCGCAACAAGGCCGCGGTGATGGAGAAACTACATCAGGCGAATCCTATCGAGGTGCCGAACGCCCTGCTCGAGTCACAGGTCCGGGACATGCAGATCGAGGCGATGCGGCGCGCGGGGACCAAGGACGTTGCGCAGGCGCCGCCGCACGGACCGCTCATCGAACCAGCCCGGCGCCGCGTGGCGCTTGGGCTGTTGTTCAACGACATCATCCGCCGCGAGAACATCGTGCTGGATCCGGCCCGCGCGAGTGCGCGCCTGGATGAGACGGTCGGCGTGTACGGCGATGCCGCGGCAATGAAGCGCGCCTACCTGCAGAACCCGGATGCGATGCGCCAGGTGGAGAGTTTGGCGCTGGAAGACCAGGTTGTGGATTGGGTGCTCGCGCATGCTAAGGTGCGCGACAAGAGTTCGACATTCAAAGAGCTCATGAACTTTGAGGGCTGAATCACAGCAAGCGACTTGAAATGGTCCCGTACTGTCCTCACTACGGCATATTGATGTTCCGGGTATTGTTTAGGTCATTCTTAAAGGGCGGCACTCCATGACGACTCGCGCACTCAATTTGGTCCCGATGGTGGTCGAACAAACCGCTCGCGGCGAGCGGGCCTACGACATTTATTCGCGTCTGCTCAAGGAACGCGTGATTTTCATCGTGGGTCCGGTCGAGGACTACATGGCGAACCTCGTGGTCGCCCAACTGCTGTTTCTCGAGTCCGAAAACCCGGAAAAGGACATCGCACTGTACATCAATTCGCCCGGCGGGTCGGTGAGCGCGGGCCTTGCCATCTACGACACCATGCAGTTCATCAAACCGGATGTGAGCACCATCTGCGTCGGTTTGGCCGCGTCCATGGGAGCCGTGCTGCTCGCCGGCGGCGCGGGCGGGAAGCGGTATTCGCTGCCCAACTCCAAGATCATGATCCACCAGCCCTCGGCGGGCTTTCAGGGCCAGGCCTCGGATATCGATATCCACGCCCGCGACGTCATGGAAACCAAGCAGCGGCTGAACGGCATTCTGGCCAAGCACACGGGTCAAACGGTCGAGCGCATCAAGCTGGACAGTGATCGGGACAACTTCATGAGCGCCGAAATGGCCAAGGCCTACGGAATCGTGGATTCCATGCTGGAAAAACGCGGCGAAGTGCTGTCAAAGGGTTAAGTTGGCCGAAATCCGCCCGTTGGCCGCGCGGAACCGGGTCACAGCTCTGACGACCGCATCTTTGCGGAAGGCCGGTTGGGTGCTATATAGTCAGGGGCGTAGCCTCGTTTTCGGCTTTAGGTCCGGCGGCGGGGTCAACTTGAGGACAGCATGAGCGACGATTCGCGCGGCAAACATGATGATGGCAAACTGTTGTATTGTTCTTTCTGTGGAAAGAGCCAACACGAGGTTCGGAAGTTAATCGCCGGCCCTTCGGTATTCGTCTGCGACGAGTGCGTCGAACTGTGCAACGACATCATCCGGGAAGAGCTCGAGGAGCGCGCTGAGCGTACGCGCGACAAGCTTCCGAAGCCGCAGGAAATCAAGAAAGTCCTGGACGAATACGTCATCGGTCAGGAGCGGGCCAAGCGAGTTCTGTCGGTCGCCGTCTACAACCATTACAAGCGGTTGCAGACCCGGGGCACCGAGGGGGTGCGGTCGCGCGATGAAGTCGAACTCGCGAAGAGCAATATTCTTCTGATCGGGCCCACCGGCTCCGGCAAGACCCTGCTGGCCGAAACGCTGGCGCGGCTTCTCAATGTTCCGTTCACCATCGCCGACGCCACCACCTTGACCGAGGCGGGCTATGTGGGCGAGGACGTCGAAAACATCATCCAAAAGCTGCTGCAGAAATGCGACTACGATGTCGAGAAGGCGCAGACCGGCATCGTCTACATCGACGAGATCGACAAGATCTCCCGTAAGTCCGACAATCCGTCCATCACCCGCGACGTTTCCGGCGAAGGTGTGCAACAGGCGCTGCTGAAGCTGATCGAAGGCACCATCGCCTCCGTTCCGCCCCAGGGCGGCCGCAAGCACCCGCAGCAGGAGTTCCTGCAGGTCGACACCACGAACATCCTGTTCATTTGCGGCGGTGCGTTTGCCGGCCTCGAAAAGATCATCATGAACCGGACCCACAAGAGCGGGATCGGCTTCATGGCCGAGGTTCGGGAACAGAATGCGCGGCCGCACGGCAACGACGTATTCCACGATACCGAGCCCGAAGATCTCATAAAGTACGGTTTGATTCCCGAGTTCGTCGGCCGCTTGCCGGTGGTGGCGACGCTCGAAGAGCTGGACGAGGACGCGCTGATCTCGATCTTGCTGCAGCCGAAGAACGCGCTCACCAAGCAATATCGGAAATTGTTCGACATGGAAGGCGTCGAACTCGACTTCCGCGAGGACGCGCTGCGCTCCGTGGCACGAAAGGCGATGCAGCGAAAGACGGGCGCCCGGGGCCTGCGCACGATCTTGGAGAACGTGCTGCTCGACACGATGTATGACCTGCCCTCGTTGCGCAACGTGCAGAAGGTCGTGGTCGACGAACAAGTGATCGAAGGACAGAACAAACCCTACATCGTCCATCGGACCGAGGAGACTCGGCTGGTGGCTCCGGTTGAAGAACAGCGCCGGCCCACGGGTTCGGACCATCTATGAGTCACACACCCGCCCCTTGACGCCAAGGGGCAGACTTGAAACTCATCGTCGGCGGCCGCATGTCCTTCAGCGTCTCTGAACTGCATGGACCAACAATAAGGCAAGCCTAGTGAGCGATGAACCCAAAATCGATGTTCCGACCGTAGCCCCCACTCAGGCCGGCATGCCCGTGTTGCCGCTGCGCGACGTGGTTGTGTACCCGCACATGGTGATTCCGCTGTTCGTCGGGCGGGAGAAATCCATCGTCGCGCTCGATCTGGCCATGAAGGCCGACAAGCGCATTCTCCTGGTCGCCCAGAAACAGGCCGACGTCGACGATCCGAAGGGCGAGGATTTGTACCGCGTCGGCACCGTGGCCACGATTCTGCAGCTGCTCAAGCTTCCGGACGGCACGGTCAAGGTGCTGGTCGAGGGCGTCGACCGCGCCACCATCGAGAAGCTGGTCGAGGGCGAGTTCTTCTCGGCCGAAGTCACGTCCATGCCCGATCTGGAGCGCTATGAGGAGCGCGAAATGGACGTGCTGACGCGCTCAGTCATCACCCAGTTCGAGCAATATGTAAAGCTGAACAAGAAGGTGCCCCCGGAGATTCTCACGTCGCTGGCCGGCATCGAGCAGGCGGGGCGCCTCGCGGACACCGTTGCGGCCCACATGTCGTTGAAGCTCTCCGAGAAGCAGAAGGTTCTCGAAATCCCGGACGTGCGCAAGCGTCTGGAACACATGCTCGCCGTCATCGAAGGCGAGATGGACGTGCTGCAGATCGAAAAGAGGATCCGCGGCCGCGTCAAGCAGCAGATGGAAAAAAGCCAGCGCGAGTACTACTTGAATGAGCAGATGAAAGCCATTCAGAAGGAACTCGGCGACCTGGACGACGCGCCGAACGAGATCGGCGAACTCGAGAAGCGGATCAAAGCGGCGGGCATGCCCAAGGAAGCGCGCGAGAAGGCCAACTCGGAGCTCGCCAAGCTCAAGCTCATGTCGCCCATGTCGGCCGAAGCCACCGTGGTGCGCAACTACATCGACTGGCTGGTGAAGTCGCCGTGGAAGAAGCGCAGCAAGGTGCATCTCGACATCAGCGCCGCGGAAAAGGTGCTGGAAGCGGATCACTACGGCCTGGAAAAAGTCAAAGAGCGCATCGTCGAATACCTCGCCGTGCAGCAGCGGGTCAAGAACCTGCGGGGCCCGATTCTGTGCCTGGTGGGGCCGCCGGGCGTCGGCAAGACCTCGCTGGGACAGAGCGTGGCGCGCTCCACGAACCGCAAGTTCGTGCGCATGTCGCTGGGCGGCGTGCGCGATGAGGCGGAGATTCGCGGCCACCGTCGCACCTACATCGGCTCCATGCCGGGCAAGATCATTCAGAATCTCGCGAAGTGCGGGGTTCGAAATCCATTGTTCCTGTTGGATGAAGTCGACAAGATGTCGACGGATTTTCGCGGTGATCCGTCCTCGGCCTTGCTCGAGGTGCTCGATCCTGAACAGAACAGCACCTTCAACGACCATTACCTCGAAGTGGACTTCGATCTCTCCGAAGTGATGTTCGTCTGCACCGCGAACACGCTGAACATTCCGGCTCCGCTGCTGGATCGCATGGAAGTGATCCGCATCCCGGGGTACACCGAGGATGAGAAGTCCAACATCGCGCGGCGTTATTTGCTGCCGAAACAGGTGAAACAGAACGGGTTGAAGCCCGATGAACTGGTGGTGGCCGAAGTGGCCATTCAGGACATCATCAGGTACTACACCCGCGAGGCCGGTGTACGAAATCTCGAGCGTGAACTGTCGAAGATCGGTCGCAAGGCGGTCAAGCACCTGCTGCTGAAGCCCAGCGACAAGACTGTCACCATCGACTCCAAGAATTTGGATGCGTATCTCGGGGTGCGGCGCTTTCGCTACGGCAAGGCGGAGGAGAGCAACCGCGTGGGTCAGGTCACGGGCCTGGCATGGACCGAGGTCGGCGGCGAACTGCTGACCATCGAGGCCGCCGTGGTGCACGGCAAAGGCAAGCTCACCCACACCGGCCAACTCGGCGAAGTGATGCAGGAATCCATTCAGGCCGCCATGACCGTGGTGCGCAGCCGCTCCGCCATGCTCGGGCTCGACATGGACTTCTATCAGAAGGCCGACGTGCACATTCACGTCCCCGAGGGCGCCACGCCCAAGGATGGTCCGAGCGCCGGCGTAGGCATGTGTACCGCGCTCATTTCCGCACTGACCAAGATCCCGGTGCGTTCGGACGTGGCGATGACCGGCGAGATCACCCTGCGCGGTGAAGTTCTGCCGATCGGCGGATTGAAGGAGAAGCTGCTGGCGGCGCACCGCGGCGGCATCAGCACGGTCTTGATCCCGGACGACAACGTCAAGGATCTGGCCGAGATCCCCGACAACATCAAGGAAAAACTCGACATTCGCCCGGTCAAGTGGATCGACGATGTGCTGCAGGCGGCTCTGGTGCACCTGCCGGTGCCGCTGCCCGTCGTGGAGCCTAAACCGCCGGAGGCCATCGCCGGCGAAAAGCGCCGCCGAAAGCCTGCGCGCGGCAAAGCGCAGGTGCGGGCGCATTAGGCTTGAGGCGGCGGCTGACCGAGGGCGCGCGGCCCCCGGGCACTAGCCGCACGGCCCCAGCGCCCCCTGGCCATGGGAGCCTGTCTGAATATTTCTCGTGGCCGCGACCGCGGCAGATTTCCCCTCAGGCAAGGCGGAGCCGACGCAGTTGGGTAATGACCCAATAAGGAGGCGACAACGCCGCATGAGGGGAAATCTGCCCGGTCCCGAAGGGTTGGCAGGGCCGTTTGCTCGTGCGCAACCGTTGTGCCATGGCGGGTCGACGAGTCCGTGCGATGGGGCGTCTGCGGCGTTGCACGGCTTGCCCGTGGTAACCACCACGGGCGGCGCCGCGCGCCTTGCATCCGCTCCCGTGCACGGATCCAATGGCGTGGGCCGAGCCCAACTGCATCGCACGGATATACGGCCCTGCCAACGCGGCTCACGAGAAATATTCAGACAGGCTCCTAGCCAAGCGGGACTGCCTCGCGTATATTCCCGCCCCTCTTCCAGGGGGGTGCTTAGCTCAGCTGGTAGAGCATCGCCTTTACACGGCGAGGGTCGGGGGTTCGATCCCCTCAGCACCCACCAGCACGCGGAGTGGTAGTTCAGCTGGTTAGAATACCGGCCTGTCACGCCGGGGGTCGCGGGTTCGAGTCCCGTCCACTCCGCCATTTCCTCACGAAGAGCGCGCGCGTGCCGCATGGCCGCGCTGCGGGTATGATGCCGGGCGGGCGGCGAGCCCGGGGCACCTAGCCTAAGGCCGGCGAGCCCAAGGCGCGCGGCCCATGGCCGGCGCGATTGTCAGGAAGGAACTGGTAAAAAATGCTGCAGTCGATTCACGATAAATTGAAAGGATGGCTTGCCGGAGTGGTCTTGAGCGCCATCGGTCTGGTGTTCGTGTTCTGGGGCATCAACTGGACCTTGAGCGCGCCGAACTACGCCGCGAAGGTCAACGGCATCGAGATCTCCAGCAGCGAAGTGCGCGAGGCCTATCAGCGGCAGCTCGCGCAATTCGAGCGGCAGGCGAACGGCACCATCGACGAGGTGACCCGCAATCAAATCAAGCGGCACGTGCTCGACCAATATGTGAACACGGAGGCCCTGGTGACCCGTGCCGATGACCTCGGCTATCGGGTGAGCGACGACGAACTGATCAAGGCCATGTCGCAGGTGCCCGCGCTTCAGGTCGACGGCAAGTTCGACAGGCTCCATGCCATCGCCGTGCTCCGGGCCCAAGGCCGGTCGATTGCCGAGATCGAGGATCTGATCCGGCGCGACGTGAAGCTGCGGCAGCTCGACACGGCGCTGAATAGCTCGAGTTTCGTCACCGCCAGCGAATTGAAGCAGCTGCGGGCGCTGACCCAGCAGCAGCGTGAACTGTCCTGGTTCACCGTTTCCGCGGCGAAATACACCGCCGAAGCCACGGCTGACGATGCGGCGCTCAAGGCGTACTACGAAGCACACAAGGCCGATTACATGACGCCGGAGACCGTGAACCTGCGCTACCTGGAGATCAGCACGGCGCAGCTCGAGTCCAAGGTGTCGGTGAACGACGCGCAGCTCAAGGCCTATTACGAGGAACAGAAGGCGAAAACGCCGGAGCGCTTCACGCAGGCGGAGCGGCGCCGCGTGCGCCACATCCTGTTGCAGGTGGCCGATCCGAAGGAAGACCCGGCCGCCAAAGCGAAAGCCGAATCGATTTTGAAGCGTGCCCAGGGGGGCGAAGACTTCGCGAAGCTCGCCAAGGAGTTCTCACAGGACACGGGATCCGCAGGGCAGGGCGGCGACCTCGGCTTTTCCGAGCGCAAGGCATGGGTCGCGCCGTTTGGCGATGCGGCCTTCAGCATGAAGGAAGGCGAAATCCGCGGACCAATCAAGACGCAGTTCGGCTATCACATCCTGAAGCTCGAAGGGATTCAGCCGACGGCGGTGAAAACGTTCGAGGAGGATAAGGCCGAACTCGAAGCCGAATTTCGCCGCAATGAAGGGGAGCGGTTGTTCAACAATGCCCAGGACCAGTTGGCCGACGCCGCATTGCAGAACACCACCGACATCGACGTGGTCGCCCGCAAGGCCGGATTGACCGTTCACGACATTCCCGATTTCAGCCGCAACGACGGCGGCGGCGACCTCGGCAAAGCGGCGCCCGTTCTGACCGCGGCCTTCAGCCAAGACGTGCTCGACGGCCGTCTGAGTCCCATGGTGGAAGTCGAGAAGGGGCGCGGCGTGGTGCTGCGCGCCACCGACCACAAGCTGCCGCAGCAAAAGCCGCTGGAAGCCGTGCGCATCGACGTGGTGGCTGCGTGGAAGAAACAGCGCGGTGCCGAGCTCGCGGCGGCTGCGGCCGGTGATGCGGTCAAGCGCCTGTCGGCGGGCGATGGCTGGGACATGGTGGCAAAGAGTCTCGGTGCGGCTGCACAACCCGCCAAGTTCATCGCGCGAACCGATCAGGCGGTGCCGATCGACGTCCGCCGCCAGGCTTTCGACGCGCCGAGGCCCAACCCCAAACCCGTCTATCGAAACTTCCCGCTGGCCGACGGCGATGCCGCCGTTCTGGCCGTGACTGCCGTGCGCGAGGATCCGAACGTCGACCCGAAACAGGGGGAAGGGCAGCTCAAGCTTCAATTCGCGGAGCAGTGGGCCTCGGGCGAGGCGCAGAGCTATGCCGCGGCCGCTCGCGCGGCTGCCAAGGTGATCGTCAATCCCCAGGCTCTGGACTAGGAAGCTCGTTGAGCGACCTGCTGCACCGGTTTTCGGACTGGTATCTCTCCGTACTCGCCGAGGGCGGGTACTGGCTGATCGGCGGCCTGATGGCGCTGGAGAGCACGGTGGTGCCCATTCCGAGCGAAGCCATCATTCCGCCGGCGGCCTATCTTGCCCATACCCAGGGCCAACTGTCCCTGGCCGGCGTGGTGCTTGCCGGCACCCTGGGCTCCTGGATCGGCGCTGCCATCATGTATTGGGGGTCGCGCTGGCTGGGACGCCCGCTGGTGATGCGGCTCGGACCCTACATCGGGGTGGCCGCAGCGAAGTTGAGTCTCGCGGAAGCTTGGGCGGCCCGCTATGGCTGGCCCGGGATATTCTTCTCCAGGCTGCTGCCGGTGATCCGCCATCTCATCGGCATACCCGCCGGCATCCTGCGCATGGACTTCCGTTGGTACAGCGTGGCCACGCTGGGCGGTTCCTTGGTGTGGACCTCGGTGCTCGCATGGCTCGGCATGACGGTGGGACGGCACCCCGAGCTCCTGCAGGGCTCGCTGCACCGTTTTTTCCTGCTGGTCATGGCCCTGGCCGCGGTGCTGGCGGCTCTGTACTACGTGTTCGTCAAGCGGGCGGTGCCCCGGCAGTAGACTCCTGTCCTCATCTATCCCCACGGCGAGTAGACAAGGGAATATAGCGCGGGTAATATACGCGGGTAATCTACACGTGTCACTCAGGAGCGAACTATGTCGGACCCATTATTTGACCCGAAAGCTTCGAAACAGACCGTGAGCATTACGCTGAACTCCGATCTGTACGCGAAGGCCAAGGGCGTGGGGATCAACGCGTCCAAGGTGGCCGAGCAGGCGCTCGCAGCGGAATACTCTGAGCGTCGGCGAGAAGCGCTCCGGGCCGAGGTGCAAAAGGATCTCGCTGCCGCCGAGACGTATGCGGAACAGCACGGCTCATTCGCGGATCTCGTCCGGGAACACTACGAGCGTGGCGAGGTGGTCGATGGAGTGGCGCCAAGTAGTGCAGTTTGACGTGTTCGTCAATCCAATAGCCGCAGCTCACCGGCACTATCCTTTCGTCGTTGTCCTGCAGTCGGACTTCGTCGATGGCGCCCGCGAGCAGATCGTGGCGCCTCTGGTGCCGCGGAAGTCCCTATCGGCGATTGCTGGTCGACTGACGCCCATCGTGGTCGTCAAATCGTCCGAACTCGTAGTCCTGGTACCCGCGTTGGCGGGAGTTCGCCGTGGTGATTTGAAAGAGTGCGTCGCTTCTTTGGCCCCCGCACGAACCGAGGTTCTGGCAGCGATCGACTTGCTATTTTTCGGCGTCTAGTCGCCGCCCCTTAAGTTGTCGAGCGGCCGGTCACGGGCACCCCCGCGCCCGGGAACTTGGTAAAGATCGCCGTTGTCGCGGCGTTGATCCGCTCCACAGCGTGGGGGCCGGTCAGTTCCGCGACACTCTGACTGACGCTGGCGTGCCAGATGGGAACCCGCGACCTGGCATCGAACAGATCCACCGAGATGCGCGTTTCGTCGCGCACGTAGGGACCGTCATAGCCAAGCCCACCGCCCCACCAACCGCGATTTCCCCAGCCGCCGCCCCAGCCCCAGCCGATTCCGAAATTGCCGTAGTAGTCGTCGAACACCTGGCGCGTGCCCATGGCGTAGCCGACGACGCAATCGGAGGACTTACGGTCGGCGGCCTTTTGAATGCCCTTGGCGCTCATATTGGCTTCGATCGCCTGGCGCAGGCGCTCGGCATTCAACGGATTGCCAAAGGCCGAAGGCTGGTCGGTGTTCGCCACGTGCTCGTCGGCAAACGCATATGTATGACAACTGGACACGGACAAGTTGGGGTTGATGTCGGTTCTCACCGGCAGGGAGCAGGCGCCGAGCGCGAGCAGCGTGCCGCCCAGCGATAGCGACTGAAGAATGGATTTTCGTAACATAAAACTAACCCCGTTCTCTCGATATGGCGGCCGTCAGCGCCGGAACGCCCAATAATTAGTACTCGGCGCTCCTGCGCCTCGCCCTCCGGGCATTGCGCTACGCTGTCCCTGCTGCGCGCAAGCCCCGGGTAGCCATCGATGGCTACCCGTGCGACGCATGCGTCGCACCCGCGTTCGCGGCGTTCAATTACTCGTCGCTTCGCGACTCGCCCTCCGGGTCGCCGCGTTCGCGGCGCTCAATTCGGCGGGACCGCCGAATTAGTCGGCTTCCTGCCGAATTAGTCCCTGGTTTGGCCTTCAAAGTTGCACCTTACGCCCGTTGGCATGCTGACAGTTCAATAACGCGTGACGCCCGCTGGCGTTGACGCGGGCCGCCGAGCACCCGGCGTAAAGCTACGCCAAAACCGGCGCAATGGTGCGCCTGCCCGGTTCAGCCCGGTTCCGATTCCTCGGGAAAACTCATGCCCACGGAATTGAAACCGCCGTCGACGTAGGTGACCTCCCCGGTGATACCGGCGGCCAAATCGGAGCACAGGAACGCGGCTGTATTCCCGACGTCCTCGATGGTGACATTGCGCTTGATCGGCGCTACCGACGCGACGTGCGCCAGCATTCTGCGCAACCCGGGAATGCCCGCGGCGGACAGCGTCTTGATGGGACCCGCTGAGATGGCATTGACGCGATGCCCCAGCGGCCCCAGATCGGCCGCCAGGAAGCGCACATTGGCCTCCAGGCTGGCTTTCGCCAGGCCCATGACGTTGTAGCCCGGCAGCGAGCGCATGGCGCCCAGATAGCTCAAGGTCACGATGGCGCCGGCGCGTCCCTTCATGAAGGGCAGGGATTCGCGGGCGAGAGCCGTCAGGCTATAGCTTGAAATATCGTGCGCCACGCGAAAGCCATCGCGGGTGGTGGCTTCGATGAAGGTTCCCGTGAGCGCTTCGCGCGGTGCGTAGGCGACGGCATGCACCAGGATATCGAAGGCGTCCCAGCGTGTTTTCAAGTGTGCGAAGCCCCGCGCGATGTCGTCGTCCGAGGCCACATCCATTTCGAACGTAATGTCCGATCCCAATTCCTTCGCGAGCGGGACCACCCGATCGGCCATCCGTGCGATGTGCGAGAAGGCCAATTGCGCTCCCTCGCGGTGCATGGCCTGGGCGATTCCCCAGGCAATCGAACGATCCGTGGCCAGCCCCACGATCAAGGCGCGCTTGCCCTGCAAAAAACCCATTTGTGTCCTTTTCTAGGCGCTTACGCGCCGATTCTACGGGGTCGCCGCGACCCCGATTGTCCAGGCGCTGACCCGCCGAATTAACGGGGTCGAAGCGACCCCGACCTTAAGTCGCTGCGCGGGCGGAGAAATCCGCCTGCTGCCCCCGATTATCCTTGTTGTCGGTTCGAATCTACGTACATTACCAGACGCCTTCCGGCTTTGATCTGATGACGTTCGTTGATGCCGTTCCACGTCTTGAGCTGGGCGACCGATACCTGAAATTGGCGCGAGATACTGTAAATCGTGTCGCCGCGCCGCACGGTATATAGGACTCGGCGGCCGCTCACCACGCCCTCGTCGCGATAGCGGCGGGAACTCGCCTTGATCACCAGCCGTTGGCCCTTCACCAACGAATCGCCCGTCCCCAGGTTGTTGAGGCGGGCGAGCGTGCTCACGGGAATGTTGTTGCGCCGTGCGATGCTGGAGAGGGTTTCTCCGGCCCGCACTCGATAGACGATCTGCCGCTGCTTGCGGCCGGTGGCGGTTTCCGGCCGGTCCACCCGGGCTGCCGCAATCATCACTTTATCCGGCAGGCTGCCGCTGATTTCAGGGATCTTGAGCGATTGGCCCGCCGCCACGCGGCCGCCGGGAAGATCGTTGACCTTCGCCAGCACCGCCGCCGACGTACCATAGCGCTTGGCGATCATGGCCAGGGTCTCGCGCTTGCCGACCTCGTGAGCGGTGTAGCGGACCCGATCCTCGGGCGCCAAAGTCTGCAGCGCGCTCTCGAAGGCATCGGCATAGTCGATGGGCACCAGCATGCGATGCGGTCCCGCGGGATCGGTGGCCCAGCGGTTATAGCCCGGGTTCAACGCGACCAGTTCGTCGTAGCTGGTGCCGGCCAGCTGCGCGGCGATTTTCAGATCGATCTGCGATTCGGTTTCGATGACGGCGAAGTAGGGCTCGTTCGGAATCGGCGCGAATTCCAGGCCATACCGCTCAGGCTCGGCCATCAGACGCTTCATGGCGAGCAGTTTCGGCACATAGGCGCGGGTTTCCGCGGGCAGGTTCAGATGCCAGAAGTCCGTGGGCCGGCCGACCGAGGCGTTGTAGGCGATGGCGCGCTCGACGCCGGCCTCGCCGACGTTGTACGCCGCGATCGCCAGCAGCCAGTCGCCGTTGAATTCGTCGTGCAAGGCCTGCAGATAATCCAGGGCCGCGCGAGTGGACTCCACCACATCGCGTCGGCCGTCGTACCACCATGTCTGCTTGAGGCCATAGCGCACGCCGGTGCCCGGAATGAACTGCCACAACCCTGCGGCGCGGCTCACCGAGTAGGCGAACGGTTCGTAGGCGCTCTCCACCACCGGCAACAGGGCGAATTCGGTGGGCATGCCGCGCCGCTCGACCTCGGTGATGATGTGGTACATGTAGCGCTGGCCGCGCTGGAAGACGCGCTCCAGATAGTCGGGATTGTTCTTGAACCACGCGAGCTGCGTATCGATGGCGGGTTCCGACACCTCGTCGAAGGTGAAACCCGCGCGCATGCGCTCGAACAGGTCGTCATAGTCCTCGCCGTTGTGGTGCTGCCATTCCTGCGGCATGGTCAGGGACGGAGGTGCCCCGGCGGCGGGTGCAGGTGCCGCCGTGCCCGTATCGGCCGGCGTGAGCGTCGCCGGAAGCACGACCCGCTCGCGCGCCACCGGCGCCGCAGCCTGGTGGGCGCAGGCGGTCAATCCAAGGGCGCAGGCAAGGGCGAGAAGGCGGGGTAACACGGGCGGTTCCATCCGGTTCGCGACCCTCATCGGTAGGTATCTTTCCAGGAACGGAGGACGGCGAATACGTCGGCCGCTTCAGCCAACGGCCTCCCGGCATGCGCCTCGGCGGCCGCTCGTATGGCGGCCGTGTCGCATCGCAAGAACGGATTGATGCGTATTTCCAGCGACAGAGGCGAGGGCAGGGTCGGCGCATCGGCGGCGCGCGTGCGCTCCACGGCGTCCCGATAATCTTGTGCGGTGCGATTGTCCGGATCCACCGTCAAGGCGAATCGCAGGTTGGCGGCGGTGTATTCGTGCCCGCAAAACATGCGGGTTTCCGGCGGCAGGGCGCGCAGGCGATTGAGCGAAGCATTCATTTGAATTGGCGTACCCTCGAACATTCGGCCACAGCCGGCGCTGAAGAGCGTGTCGCCGCAAAACAGCGCACCATGCCCCCAAAACGCAATGTGACTTAAAGTATGCCCGGGCACCGCTAAAATCTCGAAGCCAAGTCCCAAGTCCGGCAAGTCGCACCGCTCGCCGTCCCGCACCGTGCGGCTGCGCAGCGCAATACGCGCATCCTCCGGCCCGATCACGGGCACGGATCCGAGTTCGAGAAGCCCCTCGACGCCGCCGATGTGATCGGGATGATGGTGAGTCAGTAAAATCGCGGCTAAGCTTGCGCCGCTCCGGCGTAGCTCGGCGCGCACCGGGGCGGCATCACCGGGGTCGACGGCAACTACACGGCCGGGAACTCGAGGCGACTCGATCAGCCAGATATAGTTGTCGGCAAACGCGCGCACGGGGCGCACGTCGAGCGGCGGTAAGGTTTTCTGCATTTTGCGCCGTATTTAACCTGTAACATTCGACCTTTGCTAGTATTTTCAAGGAGTCCCGATTGCACTCAATGCGTGACAACGCCGCCCGCGAATGGTTCGACGGCCCGCTCGGCTGGCGGGTGTTGCGCGAAGAGGCGGCGCTGGCCCGGCTGGCGCTGGACGACGTTTTCGGCTTCGAGCTGCTGCAGGTGGGCGCTTGGGGACCCTCCCCGCACCTGCTGGGGGGCGCACGCACGCAGCATACGACGCTGCTCGCGCCCGAAATGAGCCCGGGCGTCACCCTGCGCGCACCGCTGCAGTCGCTGCCGTTCCCATCGGATTCCATCGACGCAATTTTTCTGCCGCATACGCTGGAGCTGGTCGAGGATCCGTACGCGGTGCTGCGCGAAGCGGAGCGGGTGCTGTGCGCCGACGGCTGCCTGATGATTTGCGGTTTCAATCCCTTCAGCGGGTGGGGCGCGAGGCGCTTGTTCGGCCAATATTTCCGCCGCCCGGCCTTTCCGCCCCAGACCCGGCGCATGCTGTCGGAGCGGCGCATGCGCGATTGGATGGCGCTCCTCGATTTCGAGGTGGAAAATGTTTACGGTTACTTAGGACCTCTGCCCATCACCCGGCGCCCGCGAAAAATGGCCGATGGCTCGGTGCAGCAGGGCGAGTACCGGGCGCGGCGTCCGCTGACCGCGGGCGCGTATCTACTCAAGGCGCGCAAGCGCGTTCAGACCCTCACCCTGGTCCGTCCGCGCCGCCGGGTTCGCCAACTGGTCCTGGTGCCGGCGGCGGAGGGAACTTCGAAATTGGGCTCCAGCAAATTGGGTTCCGACGATAGCGGCGCATGACGCACGTCGAGATCTATACCGACGGTGCGTGTCGCGGCAATCCGGGTCCCGGCGGGTGGGCGGCCTTGCTGATCGCGGGCAAGCAACGCAAGGAAGTCTCGGGCTCCGAAACCACGACCACCAACAACCGCATGGAACTCATGGCGGTCATCGGTGCCTTGAACGCCTTGAAACGGCGCTGTGCCGTCAAACTCTACACCGACTCGAAGTATGTCCTGCAGGGCTATACCGAATGGCTGCCGGGATGGAAGGCGCGCGGGTGGCGCACGGCGGCACGCGAACCTGTCAAGAACCAGGATTTATGGGAGCAGCTTGATACCGCCGCGGCGGCGCAGGATATCGAATGGCATTGGGTCAAAGGGCATTCGGGGAACGAACAAAATGAATACGTCGATCAACTCGCCAATCTCGCCATCGATCATCTGTTGGCGGGACGGTAACCGCTGATGCGCCAGATCGTTCTCGACACGGAAACGACCGGTCTCGAGGTCGAACAGCAGCATCGGGTGATCGAGATCGGCTGTGTGGAGGTGCTCAACCGGCGGCTGACCGGCCGCCGCTTTCACCGCTATCTCAACCCCGAACGCGACATCGACGAAGGCGCGCAAGCCGTGCACGGCCTGTCGCGCGAGCAGTTGTCGAAGGAGCCCACCTTCGCGCAAATCCATGCGGAATTCCTCGAATTCGTGCAGGGCGCGGAACTCGTCATCCACAATGCGCCGTTCGACGTCGCGTTCCTGGACGCCGAGTTCGGGCGTCTGGGCGGCGCGGCCGCGGCGTGCGTGAAAGTCGCCGACGTCTGCCGCGTGCTGGACACCCTGGCGCTGGCGCGCCAGATGCACCCCGGCCAGCGCAACAGCCTGGATGCCCTGTGCAAGCGCTATTCGGTGGACAACTCGCATCGCGAGTATCACGGCGCCTTGCTCGATGCCCGTATCCTGGCCGAGGTGTATCTCGCCATGACCGGCGGTCAGGCGGCGTTCACGCTGAGCGAGGAATCGGATACCGCGCGCAGCCGCGCACGGCAGGCCGCACCGCAGCGCTTCTCTCACGGCGTTCGCATCGTCGTGGTGAAGGCCAGCGAGGAGGAACTCGCCGCCCACGAAGCCGCGCTGGCGTTGCTCGACAAGGCCTCCCGCGGCAATACGGTGTGGCGCAGGCTGTGAAGCTGCTGGTGACCGGAGCCGCGGGGTTCATCGGATTTCACACCGCGCAGCTCCTGCTGCAACGGGGGCACGAGGTGGTCGGACTCGACAACCTGAATGACTATTACGATCCGAAGCTCAAGACCGCGCGCCTGAACCTGTTGTCGCAGGCCGAGCGGTTCCGCTTCGCACGCGTCGACATCACCGATCGCGATGCCGTGCAGAACGTATTCGCGCGCGAGCGTTTCAACCGCGTGGTGCATCTGGCGGCGCAGGCCGGAGTCCGTTACTCGATTGAAAATCCGCACGCGTACGTGCAGAGCAACATCGTCGGTTTCCTGCACGTGATCGAAGGCTGCCGCGCCCACGCCGTCGAGCATCTCGTCTATGCGTCGACGAGCTCGGTGTACGGCGCGAACACCCATCTGCCGTTTTCCGAGCAGCAGTGCGTGGACCATCCGCTCACGCTGTACGCGGCCACCAAGAAGGCCAACGAATTGATGGCGCACAGCTACTCGTCGCTATACGGCCTGCCGACCACGGGCCTGCGGTTCTTCACCGTCTACGGCCCGTGGGGCCGGCCGGACATGGCGCTGTTTCTGTTCACGAGGAAGATTCTTGCCGGCGAGCCCATCGATGTGTACTACGAAGGTCATCACCAGCGCGACTTCACGTATGTGGACGACACCGTGAAGGGCGTCGTGGCCGCCGTCGACCACGTCGCGCGGGCGGACCCGCACTGGAATTCGGACGCGCCCGATCCGGGCAGCAGCCGCGCGCCGTATAAAATTTACAACATCGGCAATCAGCAGCCCGTCACGCTGCTGCGCTTCATCGAGGTGCTCGAACACTGTCTCGGGCGCAAGGCGATCAAGAATCTCATGCCCATGCAGCCGGGCGACGTCCCGGATACCTCGGCGGACGTCGGCGCGCTGGCGCGCGACGTGGGCTATCGACCGAGCACCGAACTCGAGGAGGGTGTCAAGCAGTTCGTCGAATGGTATCTTGAGTACTACCACCGGCAATCTCCCTAAACCTGCACCCGAAGCTTAAGCGCGAGTCCGTCATGGCCATCATGAATTCTTCTCTACCGGCGTGGGGCGCCGTCGCCAGGCATTCCCTGGAGCTCAAGACGGTGCACCTGCGCGATCTCCACTCGTACGACCCCCTGCGCTGGGAGAACTTTCACGTCGAATCCGGCCACTGGCTGCTCGACTATTCGCGCCAGCGCATCACGCAGGAAACGCTGTCGCTGCTCATCGGCCTGGCGCGGGCTGCCGACCTGCCGGCGCACATCGCCGCAATGTTTCGCGGCGACGCCATCAACAGCACGGAAGGCCGTGCGGTGCTGCACACGGCGCTGCGCTCCGATTTCGCCGGCGGCGCCGCGATCCAGGCCGAGGTGCGCGCGTCGCGCAAGAAGCTGTCCGATTTCGCGGACGCGGTGCGCCGCGGCGACAAGCGGGGAATCACGGGCAAGCAATTCAGGCATGTGGTCAACATCGGCATCGGCGGTTCGGATTTGGGCCCATTGCTGGTGTGCGATGCGCTCCGCCACGAATGGAGCGGCGGCATCACGCCGCACTTCGTATCCAACGTCGATCGCACGCAGCTCGAGGATTTGACGCGTACTCTCGATCCCGCCGAGACCCTGGTGCTGGTTTGCTCCAAGACGTTCGTCACTCAAGAGACTCAGTCCAATGCCAATGCCGCACGGGCGTGGATCGTCGGCGCGCTGGGCGAGAAGTCCCCGGCCAATCACTTCGTCGCGGTATCGACGAATGCATCCGCCATGGATGCGTTCGGCATCGCTCAGGAGCACCGGTTCACGATGTGGGACTGGGTGGGCGGACGGTACTCGGTCTGGTCCGCCATCGGCCTCGTGGCCGAACTCACCATCGGCAGCGAGAAGTTTCAAGAATTCCTGAGCGGCGCCGGCGAGATCGACCAACATTTCACCAACGCTCCGTTCGAGACCAATCTGCCGGTGCTGATGGGTGTGCTCGGAGTCTGGAACCGCACATTCCTGGGGTTGCCTACGCTGGCCGTGCTTCCCTACGACCAGCGCCTGGCGCGGCTGCCGGCGTATCTGCAGCAACTGGAGATGGAGAGCAACGGCAAGAGCGTGTCGCTCTCCGGCGAGCCCGTGACCTTTGCGACCGCGCCGGTCGTCTGGGGCGAGCCCGCGTCGAACGCCCAGCACTCGTTTTTTCAGATGCTGCACCAAGGGACGCCGACGGCGGCACTGGACTTCATCGCCCCCTTAAGGGGGTCCTGGGGAGGTACCGAGGGCCAGGACCTGGCGCTGCAGAATTGCTTCGCGCAATCCCAGGCTTTCGCCTTCGGCCATACGCCGGAAGGAGTCGAGGCGGACATGCGCAAGGCCGGCTCCAGCGCCGCGGACATCGGCCGGTTGCGTGCGCACCGCGTGTACGAGGGCAATCGGCCCAGTTCCCTCCTGATGTACCCGCAGACCACGGCCCGCTCGCTGGGCGGGCTGATTGCGCTATACGAGCACAGCGTGTTCGTCCAGGGCACGATCTGGGGCATCAACTCCTTCGATCAGTTCGGAGTGGAACTCGGCAAGAAGCTGGCGCTCGGGATCGATATGAAGGGCCAAAAGCCGCCGGCCGGACACGGGGCGACGGGGTTGAAGGCGCTGATCGAGTACGTGGCGAGGAATCGCTGAGCGTAGCTGTTGCGTTAAAAGTCAACAACTGTTATACTTTCGTTGATGAAAAAGTCAACGCAGCTTCCAGCAATTCTCGATCGACTGACGCGCAGCGCGCGAGCACTGCAGTTGACCGACACCGACTGGGCGGCGCGGGCCGGTATCCGCAAGGAGACGTTATCGCGAATGCGAGGCCGTAGAAGCTGCGATTTGGCAACTTTGCAGGCGCTCGCGGAGGTCGTGGGGGCCCGCCTCACGATCGAAGATCATAGCGGGCCGATCGCTGCGCCCGACGCGCGATTTCCGATACGGGTCGATAGGGAGTTCGAAGAGCGTCTTCTCGCCATATGCGCGTCGGGCGATTTGACTCTCGCGCATTGGCGGAACTTGGGCCCCGATTTTTTCATGTCGGGTCTTGCGGTCATGGTTGCCAGCGCACCCGGCTTCGATCGCCGGGCGCTACTTGATCTGGCCGAACTCCTGCATGCCGGAAGTACGCAAGTTGATGTGTTCGCGGAGTGGCTCGAGCGCAGCCCGCTTCGGCCGTCACGCTTTCTGCCTATGGTGGCGATGCAGCGCCATGCGGCCTGACGCCGCGGTGCGGCCGGAGTATGTCGATGCATTCCAGCAAATCGCCGGCCGAATTGCAGCCGCCCTGCACGACGTTCCGCCCGCCGAGTTGCCGATCAAAATGTACGTTGCGGGAGGCGCAGCCCTGCACTTTTATACGGGTGAGCGAGTCTCTCGTGATGTTGACGCCGTGTTTTCGCGCAGAATCGCACTGCCGGAAGATCTCGAAGTCGCGTATCGTGACGCCGATGGCGCGGCACGTTTGCTGTATTTCGATCGCCAATACAACGATAGTCTTTCCTTGATGCATGAAGAGGCGTTCGACGATTCAATACCACTTTCCTTGCAGCGCATCGACGCGCGACGACTTGACGTGCGGCTGCTCACTCCGCTCGATCTTGCCGTGAGCAAACTCAGTCGTTTCTCGGAGCAGGATCGAAACGACATCATGAGCTTGGTGCGTCATCGGCACGTCCGCTCCGCGGCTCTTCGAGTGCGCGCCGAAGAGGCGCTCGCCGGCTACGTCGGCAGCACCGATCGGATACGCGGTTCGATCGATCTCGCCTGCCGAAGATATTTTGACGAAACAGCGCAAGGGCATCATTTTGGCGGGCGGCGCCGGCACGCGCCTGCATCCGATCACCATGTCGCAGAGCAAGCAGCTGCTGCCGGTGTACGACAAGCCGATGATTTACTATCCGCTGGCGGCGCTGATGTCTGCCGGCATCCGCGAATATCTGATCATCACCACGCCGCGCGACCAGATCGCGTTCCGCGACCTGCTGCGCGACGGCGAACAGTGGGGAGTCTCGTTCCAGTATGCCGCGCAACCGGAGCCGAACGGCATCGCGCAGGCGCTCCTCATCGCCGAACCGTTTTTGAACGGTTCGCCCTGCGCGTTGATTCTCGGCGACAATATCTTCTACGGCGCCAATCTGTCGGGGCTGCTGCAATCGGCGTCGCAACGCACCGATGGCGCCACGGTATTCGGCTATTACGTGCAGGATCCTCAGCGCTATGGAGTGGTGCAATTCGACGGCGCAGGGAACATCGTGGACCTTCTGGAAAAACCCGCCAAGCCGCCATCCAATTATGCGGTGACGGGAGTCTACTTCTACGACGGCCGCGCGTCCGAATTTACCCGCGCCATCAAGCCGTCCGCCCGGGGCGAGCTCGAGATTACGGATTTGAACCGCGCGTATCTGCGCGACGGCACCTTGAAGGTCGAAAAACTGGGCCGCGGCACCGCGTGGCTGGATACCGGTACGCACAATTCGCTGCTGGACGCCGGTGTCTTCGTCCGAATCATCGAGGAGCGGCAGGGATTGAAAGTCTCATGCGTCGAGGAAATCGCATGGCGCATGGGTTTCATCGACGCGAACCAGCTGCGGAGTTTGGCGTCCCCGCTGCTCAAGAGCGGTTACGGCGAATACCTGTTGCGCATTCTGCGCGATGATCCGCCACCATGAAATTCCACAATACGCCCATTGCCGACGTGATACTGATCGAGCCGCAGGTATTCGCCGATGCCCGGGGCTTTTTCATGGAGACCTGGCAGGCGCCGAAATTCGAAGCCGCGGGTATCGACTGTGGCTTCGTCCAGGACAATCACAGCCGGTCGGCGCAATGGACCTTGCGCGGCATGCACATCCAGGTCGAGCACACTCAAGGGAAACTGGTACGCGTGGCCGCCGGTTCGGTATTCGATGTCGTGGTGGATCTGCGCCGCTCCTCGCCATCGTTCGGGCGCTGGTGGGGCAAGGAACTATCCGACCAGAATCACCAGATGCTGTGGGTTCCGCCGGGGCTGGCCCACGGTATTTTGGTGACATCGGAATCGGCGGATTTTCTTTACAAATGCACGGATATCTACAGTCCCAGCGACGAACGGACGCTGGCGTGGAATGACCCGGCCGTGGGCATCCAATGGCCGTTGCCGCCGGGCGTGGCGCCGAAATTGTCCGGGAAGGATGTTGCGGGCAAGAGCTTCGCCGACATCGAGAAGTTTGCGTGAAAGTGCTCGTTCTCGGCGGCGGGGGCCAGGTGGCGCGTGCCGTAGCCGCCTGCGTGCCGGCGACTCACACAGTGCTCTTGAAAGCTCGGCAGGAACTCGACATTACCGACGAGGCCGCAGTGACCGCCGCGCTGGCAGCCAGCGGCGCCGGATGGCTGGTGAACGGCGCGGGCTATACGGCGGTTGACCTGGCGGAGGATCAAGCCGCGCAGGCCTTTGAAATCAACGACACCGCGGTTGGCTTGTTGGCACGGGCCACGGCGCGCGCGGGCTGCCGGCTGCTGCACCTTTCCACCGACTTCGTTTTCGATGGAAATTCCAGCCGAGCCTATCAACCGGGCGATGAGCCGAATCCCCTCAGCGTGTATGGCAAGAGCAAGCTCGGGGGAGAGCGGCGGGTGCTTGCGCAGGATCCCGGCGGTATCGTTCTGCGCACCGCCTGGGTTTACGCAGCTTATGGACGAAATTTTGTGCTGACGATGCTGCGGCTGATGCGCGAAAAGGAGCAGCTGAGCGTGGTCTGCGATCAGATCGGCACCCCGACCTGGGCCGCCGGCATCGCCGCGGCAATCTGGGGTCTCATCGAGGTGGGTGCGCCCGGCGGCGTGTATCACTGGACGGATCTCGGCGTGGCCAGTTGGTACGATTTTGCGGTCGCCATTCAAGAGGAGGCTTTGGCTCGGGGCCTGCTCCGCCGCGCGGTTCCCATCACACCCATTCCGAGCGCCGCCTATCCGACGCGGGCGCGGCGCCCGGCGTTCAGCGTGCTTGACAGCGCAGCCACGCGTGCCTTGATCAGCGTCCCGGCGCGGCATTGGCGCGACCATTTAAGGACCATGCTGAATGAACTTCGAACCCCGTAACGTGTTCATAACCGGGGGCGCCGGGTTCATTGGCGCGAACTTCGTGCGCCATTGGCTGGCGAGCACCCGAGAGGGACGGGTGGTGGTGTTCGATGCCCTGACCTATGCGGGGAATATCGACAATCTCGCGGGCTTGGACAAGGACGCTCGGTATGTTTTCGTGAAGGGGGATATTTGCGACGAGACCACAGTGAGCACGCTGCTCGAGCAGCATCAGATCGACACCATCGTGCATTTTGCCGCGGAGTCCCATGTCGATCGGTCGATCCTGGGTCCCGATGACTTTATCCGGACCAACATCGTGGGCACGCACTCGCTTCTGAAAGCGGCAAAAACACTGTGGTTAGACCGAAAAACCGTCCCCAACCACCGATTTCATCATGTATCGACGGATGAGGTATACGGATCCCTGGGGCCCGGCGATGAACCCTTCCACGAGGCCACTCCCTATGCGCCGAACTCGCCGTACTCCGCCAGCAAGGCTTCGTCAGACCATCTGGTTCGGGCATACTACGAGACCTTTGGACTGCAAAGTACGATCACGAATTGCTCGAACAACTATGGCCCATACCAATTTCCAGAGAAACTAATCCCGCTCACCATCGTCAACATTTTGCTGGGTAAGGCGTTGCCGGTGTACGGCGATGGGCTGCAGGTGCGCGATTGGCTGCATGTGGAAGATCACTGCGAGGCGATATCGCTGGCGCTGAGGCGCGGCAGCGCCGGTGAGGTATACAACGTTGGCGGCAATAACCAAACCACCAACATGGAGATCGTGCGGGCGCTGTGCGGGTTGGTGGATCAGTCGATCATCCAGCGGGCGGAGCTGCGCGCGTCGTTCCCGGCATCTCCCGCGGCCGGCGGGAAGCCATCTCTCGACTTGATAACGCATGTGCGCGATCGGCTTGGGCACGACCGGCGGTATGCCGTCAACTTTGCGAAGGCGCAGAGGGATCTGGGGTATACGCCCGCTCGCGATCTTGCCAAAGGGCTGCGAATGACGCTGGATTGGTATTTTTCCAACGCGGGCTGGTGGCAGGCGCTCCTGGGACGAGATTATGCTTCCTGGCTAAAGAAGAATTATCAGCGCTGATGGGACAGTCGGTTAAACTTTAGGACTGCCCTGGCCCGCCGGTCGGGGGTTACCCGGAACATGACACAGGCTATGATGCGCACCCATATTGGCGTTAGGCCGTTATATTCGGCAAATTCAAGCGAGGCCTCAGAGAAAATGCAAGGCGTTTTGGGGATGGCGGCTGGCCGCGGGACAAGGATGGTAGCGGGGGCATGACTTTACGTGAGACGTATTCGCGACCCTGGCTGCATTCACCCATAGCGACTTCACCCATAGCGACTTCTCATCTGCATCTCGCGAGCAGGCATCATGCGCATTAGATCGCTGGGCGCGATCTTGGTGGCGCTGTCGATCGCGTCGGCCGCGTCGTCGCAGAATCAAACCTCCGATACTCTGCAAACCCTCAAGAACAGTCTCTCGCCCGATCAGCAGAGTTCGATTCTTCAGGAGGTACTTGGCGGCAAAGGCAGCGGCACCGGGAAGAAATCCGATCCGAGGCTTGAAACCCCCGAAACCGTACGGCGCAAGAACGGCACACAGACGGACTTCTTCGACAAAGAAAAATATCAAAAGACTCCCGACGGCCGGATACTTCGTCAGTCGGACGAAGATCCGGAGCTGCGTCCGAACGACACCGTGTTGATCGAAATGATATCGAGCGATGACCTGTGCAACAACAACCCCAATCAATTCGGCAATCAGAACATCAACGGGTCGAACGGCAACGCCGGCACCAATGGTGCCGGCGGCATCAATGGCATCAATGGCATCAATGGCATCGGCGGGATCAACGGCATAACCGGCGTCCCGGGCGTCAACGTGGCCGGCGGCAACCTCGGTGCCGGCGGCAATAACGGGATCCTCTCTGAAGGGCTCGGAAAGGGGCCGAACAACAACTTCAGCAATATCATCTGCCGAACGCCGGAGAAGCCGAAAACCGACGCGGATAAGGATAAAACGGAGAAATTCCGCAAGCGGATCCTGGACAACAATCCCTATACGCTCACCAGCGTCGGCGTGCTGGAGTTGCCCGGCCTGCCAGCGATTCCTCTGGCCGGTCTGACGGCTTGGGAGGCGACGAAGCGGCTCGGCGCCGATCCGGATCTTGCCGAATATGCGGTGAGGGTGACGCTGCTGCGCCTGTTGCCGTCCGGCAACGAAGCGCTGAAGCCTTTCGGCTATGATTTGTTCGAGGGCGTCCCCAGCACGTTTGCCCCGGTGGGGGACATCCAGGTGCCCACCAATTACATCGTGGGGGCCGGCGATACGCTGGAGATACAGCTGTACGGCAACGACGCCTCGCGCTATGCGCTGACCGTTCAACGCGACGGCAGGGTGAATTTTCCGAAACTCGGGCCGATCATGGTCAGCGGCATGACTTTCGATCAGGCCCGCGCAGCCATCGAGCAGCGCGTGGCCAAGCAATTGATCGGGACCCACGTCAACGTGACCATGGGCGAACTGCGCTCCATTCGCGTGTTCGTCTTGGGTGAGGCCGAAAAGCCCGGCTCCTACACCGTGGGCGGCCTGTCGACCATGACGAATGCGTTGTTCGTCAGCGGAGGCGTCAAAAAGATCGGTTCGCTGCGCAATATCCAACTGAAGCGTGATGGACGCTTGGTTACCACCCTCGATCTGTACGATCTGTTGCTGCATGGTGACAACAGCAGGGACAGTCAGCTGCTGCCGGGCGACGTCATATTCATCCCGCCCATCGGCAACACGCTGTCCGTCGATGGAGCGGTGCGGCGCCCGGCCATTTACGAACTCAAGGGAGAAAAAACCGTAGCCCAGGCCATCGAAATCGCCGGCGGATTGCTGCCCGACGCCGACCAAAAGCTGGGCCAACTCGAGCGAATTCTGCCGTCGAGCTTGCGCGAAATGCGCAATGTCGATTTGACCAGTCCAACCGGCCGTGCGACTGAATTGGCCAACGGCGATAAATTGAGAATCCCCGCGATACGCCCGACGCTCGAGAATTCCGTCACGCTCGTGGGTTACGTGTTTCGGCCGGGTCAATTCGAATACCGCCCGGGACTGCGGCTGAGCGACGTCTTGGGCAGCTTCGACGAACTGCGGCCGAATGCAGACCACCACTACATCATGATTCGGCGCGAAGTGCCGCCCGACGAAAAAATCGAGGTGCTCTCCGCCGATCTCCAGCGCGCCCTCCGGGCGCGCGGATCCGCGGCAGATCCTGAATTGCGGCCTCGCGACAAAATCTATGTGTTCGACCTGTCGTCGGATCGCGAGCGCATATTGCAGCCGGTCATCAGGGAGCTGCAATTGCAGGCAACGCCGGAAAAACCGGAGCAGACCGTCAGTATCGACGGCAGGGTCAAGGCGCCGGGGCATTATCCGCTCGAGCCCGCCATGCACGTCAGCGATTTGATTCGTGCCGGCGGTAGCTTGGAGGACGCCGCATTTCGCGGCAACGCTGAAATCACCCGGTATGACGTGGGCGAGGGAGACGCGCGGAAGACCGAGTTGATCCCGGTCGATCTCTCAGCAATTCGCCAGGGGGATGCCGGTGCCGATTTGCTGCTGAAACCTTATGACATCTTGATCATCAAACCCGTTCCGCAGTGGATGGAGCCGGGGGTGATTGAACTTGCAGGCGAGGTGCGGTTTCCCGGCAAGTATCCCATCCATCAGGGTGAAACCCTATCGTCCGCCCTGCAGAGGGCCGGGGGATTTACCGACCTGGCGTTCGTCGAGGGCGCGGTGTTCATCCGTGAGGAACTGAAGAAAAAGGAAAAGGACCAACTCGATTTATTGGCCAATCGGCTACAAAGCGATCTCGCGTCCATGTCGCTCGAAGCGGTCGCGGGCAGTGCCGCCACGAATTCCGCCGGAGGCGGGGGCAACGCGGCACAGGGCTTGGCAGTGGGCCAGCAATTGATGAATCAGCTTCGCGAGACCAAGCCGGTTGGACGGCTGGTGATAGATCTCCGGCGGGTGGTGAAGGGCCCGGTGGGCACGGTGGGCGATGTCGTACTCAGAGACGGCGACAAGCTGCTGCTTCCCAAGAAGACCCAGGAGATCACTGTCTTGGGTGAAGTGCAAAGCCCAACCTCGCATGTGTTCGAGCCCGGCCTGACCCGTGACGAATACATCGCCAAAAGCGGCGGTACCACGCAGAAGGCCGATCGCAAGCGGATTTACGTCGTGCGCGCGAACGGCGATGTCGTCACGGGGCAGCGCACGGGCGGCTGGTTCAGGCGTTCGCAAAACCTGGAGATTCGCCCCGGCGACACGGTCGTAGTACCGCTCGACACGGAGCGGGTCAGGGCACTCCCCTTGTGGCAGGCGGTGACGACGATCATCTACAATTTGGCCGTGGCGTTGCTGGCGGTTCGAAGCGTGTAAGAACGCGAGCCTGATGTCACTGATTTGCACCGCGGTTCGGTGCATTCGGCGGTTCGTCCGGTTTCGGACATGTTCGTGCCCGAATGAGCGAATACGAGATGGAGGAGGCTAGAGCCGGGCCTCCGCGGCATGTTCTTGGAACCACGCGTAGGTGTGCTCCATGCCGCTTCTCAAGGGTATTTTTGGCCGCCAGCCGTGCCCGTTGAGGCGGGCGACATCAAGCAATTTGCGGGGCGTTCCATCCGGTTTCGTCGCATCGAAGGTCAACATTAAGATTCGTGGGCATGCCGCCCGGCGAGCCTCGCATCATTGTCGATTTTACAATGCACGCGGCGTGCGGACTGGCCCCCTGGTGTGAAATCAAGTGCGGGCAAGACATTTGTTGCCGGAGACAGTCGCGTTCTTCACTCCCACGAGCCGGGTGCAATTGAAATTCGGGGCCACCCCTTGTGCGATATTGTCCATGCAAACCACATCAGTAATCGACCCGCCGGCCGTGGAAAAGAATTCGATCTGGACAAACCTGCCGCCGAAGCATGAATTGCCCACAACCGAAATATTGGAGACTGCAATCGCGTTTGCGTAGACAAAAATGCAACGCCCATTGGTTTCCTGGGCGCGCGTCGCCGAGTTGCCGGTCACGTCTACATTGGATGAGGCTTCGATTTGAATCGGCGTTCCGGTGAAGTTACCCGGCGGCAAGGTTGCCGTATTTCCCGAGACTTTGACGGGGCAGCCCTTGCACGAGACGACCAGAATCGCATCATGAGCACGCATTTCGAACACGGTGTTTCCGGTCACGCTTACGGGTGCGGCCGCCTCTGAAAGTCCGGCGATTCCAATTCCGGCGGGCGCGAGGCTTCGCTGGGTCGTCTGTACACAACAATTGCGTACGGTATTGCCGGAAACCGTCGTGCCGCCGGCACCCGCACCAACGACATAGATGCCGGCTCCGGAGTTATTCCCAAGCACCGCTCCTTGTATGTTTTCAACCTTGTTTCCGATCAATTGATTGAATGTGTCGCCGGCGGTGGGAACGTAAACCATCAGGCCGTAGGCGAGATGCTGGCCGATGGTATTTTCGGTCACCATGTTGTTGCTGGGCAATGAGTTGTTATACGGATCTTGAATCGATATTCCGTGCCAATTCCCTCCATAGCACCTGTTGTTCTTGACCGTGTTGCGATGTGACTGGTTGTATATGCACACGTCGGCGGAATCGTGAACGGAACCCTGGAAGTCGTGAAAGAAACAGTGGCCGACCGTGCAATCGGTTGAATCGTTGATTAGGACGCCGGCCCAATTGCATCCAATTATCTCGCAGTCGCTGCAGGAGCAGTTTGTCGATTTGTAGAAGCGGACCGCGGCGGTGTACGCTTTTTCGCTGACTCCCGTAACGGAAAGCTTGATCTTTTCGACCGTCACATCATGTGCGTTTGACGTCGTAAAGATGCTTATTCCGCCGTTCGCACACGTGATCTGGGTTGCCGAGGTTCCAGCGCCGCGGACAGTCGCCCCGGATGGAATCGAAATTGTAGCGGATACCAGGTAAGTGCCGCCCGACGCGTCGAATGCGAGTTCGTTGGCGTTGCATGCCGCTTGAATTGCCGCTGTTGAGTCCGCGTTCCCGGTGGGATCGGCGCCGTAACGGCGCCAATCGCCCGGACACCGGGAGGTATCGGCAACCTTTACGCCGGCGGCAGTTTCCGCCGGTGTCTTTTCATAACTCCCCGACCCGCACGTTTGGGCCCTAGCGACCCATGGAACGACGGCGGGGGCCACGGCACAGGCCATCAACAGCCTGCTGATGTCTCGACGACGCATCTCGCCACCTCGTAGTTCTTTGACGGTAATTGCCGGCGTCGGCTTCACTCCGGTCGCCCGGAACCACTGTAGTACGCACACACGGCCAATGGTGCAAGCGCGAGGACGCAAATCCATAGCGCGGATTGCGGAAATATCACGCTGAACGCTGCACACGGGAGCAGCCACACGAGGTTGATGGCGATCACCGTAACCGTTACCCGCGAGTGCGAACTCCATCGGCGCGCCAACCATTGATAGGCATGCGTCCGATGCGCCTGGGAGACGCGTTCGCGGCGCAGCAGGCGTCTGCAAAGCGTCAAGGTCGCATCGACGAAAAATACACCCCCGAGTATTAACCAGGCGTAAACGTTGATTGCGCTCGTTTGTGCCAAATCGATGGCGATCACCGCGATCGTGTAGCCAAGGTAGCCGCTACCGACGTCGCCCATGAAGATGGCGGCAGGCGGCCAGTTCCACCTCAGGAATCCGAGACACGCGGCGCCGGCGATGAGGGCCGGAGCGACCTCGACCGGCGAACACCCCGCCATGAATAAACCCAGACCTGCGGCGCCGAACAGAACGCATGCAGCTTCGGAGGCCGCGATTCCGTCGATGCCGTCCATGAAATTGAACAGGTTGAGACTCCAGACGATGGCCAGAACACCCAGCAGTGGGCCCATGGCGCCAAGGCTGACAACCAAATCGCCGACGCGCAGAGTTGGAGGGCTCCCCAAGTAATACACGGCCAACGCGGCGGCGCTCAGGTGCACGGTCATGCGAACGGTGATCGAGGTCGGGCGAATATCGTCCCAGAACCCTACGGCGGCGACGCTCAATCCACCCAGGATCAACACCGCGGTCAAGGGACCGGAGAGCATTCCCGCCCCGTAAAGAATGATGACGCCGCTTGTCGTTACCGCGACCATGCTCAATCCGCCGCCACGAGGCGTAGGAGTGCTATGCGAGCTGCGCGGGTTCGGCCGGTCGACGAGTTGGCCGATGCGGGAATGGCGCAGCAGCCATGCCGTCAAGGCGTAGGTTGCGAGGAACGCGGCCATTGAAATCCATCCGATCATCATCTGAAATTGCCCATTGAATTGACTGTCAAGGTAGGGCCGACGTTGCAGGCAGCGGCAGCGTCCGGATACTGTTGAGCACCACTAGGTCGGTAGGATTCGAGCCACCCGTGCCGGCGATGACGACAAGCGACGTCGCATTGGAGCCGCTGTCGGTAGCTACGTAACAAGTTGCCGCGTGCCGCGGCTCGAGAGCGGTTCCGTCGGGGAGTTCGGCGCCATAGTCAGCCTTGAATTGCCTCCAATCGGCGCCGTCTTTCGAGTACCAGACATCCGAATGGTTGGCGGCATACCGCCTGGTCACCGTGCCACCATTGTTGTTCCAGTCGGTGGGGGCGTAACCTCCGGCCAGCCAGATGATTCCATCATTTCCGGGTGCGATGCACGGCCACATGCGGGCGGACCATGCGGCAGTCGCAGAGCTGCGCGTCCAACTGACGCCGTCCGCAGACGACCAAATGTCATGGTACGTCTGCGAATAGTCGCATGCGCCGCCGCCCTCGATCCAGAGTTTGCCAAGCGCCGCGAAAGCTGCAGCTCCACATCTAGGCGTGAAGCCCGGGATCGCGCCGAGGTCGGCCCACGAAACAGCGTTCGGATCGGCGGTGCTATAGACTTCGCCCGTATCGGGTTGCAGGAAAAAAAGCGACGCGCCCAACTGCAGCGCGTGCGAATTTTCGGTCGCTTTCCCAGGGAGGGGGCCGCGAGCAGCAGTTACGCCATCGGCGAGATTCTGCCGCGCCCAGTTCGTTCCGTCGGCAGAGCTCCATACGGTGCTGCCGACCGCAAACAAACGGCCATTCCAAACCACGATCGAGCTATAGGAGTCATAGAAGTCGGTCGGCACCGGAGCGTCTTGCGCGCCGTTATTTACCACCGGCGAAGTGTCGCGAGGATTGGGCGAGGTGGCCGTCGCAAAACTCGGCTTGTCGTTCCATGTCGTGCCCGTTGTATCCGTCGATGACCATAGATCGAAATAGCTGCAAGTACTGAAACAACTTGCCGTTCCGGTCGGATCGTCGAATCCCCCGCTGAGCCACAAGTGGCCGGCGAACTCCGTACCTTGGGCGCTGTCCCTCGGTGGGAATGGGCCATTCGCGAGGGATGTGCTCCAAGCGGGTACAGGAATCGTGGCTCCGCCGCCGGCGAGGTTCTGCCCGTCAGGGCTCAAGTACACCTGATCATTGGCGAATTCCGTCAGCACGCCGCCCCCTACCTCGACCAATCCTGTAATGGATGAATGCGCTGACGGGGCCGCCGCAATCGTCGATCCGCCGCCGCCGATGTCGCGATTGTTCGGACTGAAGTACGCTGAGCCGCCTTGAAACAAAGTGACAACGCCATCGCCCGGTCCAACCGGGACGATCTGAAGAATCTCGCGTTGGCCGGCATCGATACGAACGCTCGTTCCGCCGCCGCCTAAATTAAGGCCGTCAGGACTGTAGAAAGCTCCGCCGCCCTTCGCAAATACGACATCGATTCCGTTGCCCACGGAATTGATGCTGGCAATTTTCGCCGTTCCCGTGTACGCGCGAACAGTTGAACCGCTCCCATCGAGATTCATGCCATCAGGACTGAAATATACTGATCCGTCCGAGAGCAACGTATCGACGCCGCTGCTGACGGCTCGGATGTCGACGACTCTCAGGTTGCTGCCGCTTGCCGAAACGGTCGCACCGCCACCGCCCAAATTGAATCCGTCCGGGCTGTAAAATGCCCTGCCATCGGGGAAAAGCGCAACCACCGCTCCCGTCCCGCCCGGAACACCGACAACTTTCGTGGGCGGGCCCGACTCCGGCCCCGAAGACATGATTTTTTCGCCGGCACCATCGCTGATCAAACTCGCCGTGACGGCCGCCTGCTGCGTCGAGCCGCCGCATGACGCCAATCCCGTCAAGGCCGCCGCAATCAGGCATAATTTCGTCGGCCCATTCATCGACCGTACCTCGTTGTGCAAACTCATCGATTTCGTTCTGCTTTAAACGCCTCTACCGTGAGTGCCAACTCTTCATCGACGCTCACCGTCGGACGCCAACCGAGGTCTTGATGGGCGGGCGTGGCGTCGATCATGAGTGAATCGCACAGCCGACCCATTTGCGCATCGAGTCCGGCAATCTTCCCGAGGCGGCGCAGCCAGCGCGGCGGAAACGCGAAAAGCCGGTCGGGCCGTTGCATCAGTCGGGACATTTTACGCATCAATCCTGTTGTAGAAAGATCATCACCGTCCGATATCAGCCAAACTCGTCCCGTGGCGTTCGGATGCGTCATGCATGTTTCGATAAAACTGACCAGGTTCTCAACTCCGACAAGGCTGCGGCGATTATCAATCGAGCCAAGCGGCAAGGGAACGCCAAGCTCCACAATTTTCAACAGGCTACGGAAATTCGCGCGTACGCCCGGCCCGTACACCAAGGGCGAACGGATGATGACGAATTCAACGCCGGCTGTTTCGCAGACATTGCGAACTGCGGTCTCCGCCGCCAGTTTCGATCTTGCATAGGCGTCCTGCGGATCCGGCGGGTCTTCCGCGCGATAGGCAGTGTAGTTATTGCCTTCTCCGTTGACTTTTATGCTGCTCAAGAACACCAGGCGCTTGACGCCTGCACGAGCGCACTGCTCTGCGACAAAGCGCGTGCCTTCGACGTTGACTGAATTGAAACTGGCATCCAATGCAGCCTCGCGTCCCATGCGATGTACGTTTGCCGCGAGGTGCACCACGCAATCGATCGATTGCAATACATCCAGCCAGCGCCGCGGCTCAGCGGAAAGCGGCAAAAATTCCTGTTTGGTGCCGGCGAGAAGTGGCGGAGAGGAAACTCTTCTGTGCGCTGCGACCAGGCGCCAGTCGCTTTTTAGAAGCAGGTTGCAAAGTGGCGTACCAACAAAACCATGCGCACCCGTGACGAGCGCACTCCCAATCACAGTGAATTCAGGCCGGCCGGTACGGCGGCGCCCATTAAAACAGCTCCAAAATCTTGAACGGCAGGCGCATACAGAGTTTCACAAAGCTTGTCTTCACGTTGTTCATCGTACAGGCTTCGCTCATCTCGCGCGTAATTGTGAGGGTGCTGCGCCATCCACGATTGCTGAGCCCACCCGTCGGCATATTTACGATGGCTTCGTTCAAATAGCGGTAGCGGATTGAAGGCGTTATAAAGACACGCAGGCACAGTTCGAAGTCGCCCGCAATTCTAAAATTGGAATTGTATTCTCCAACGCGCTCGTAAATCTCCCGCCGCAAAAAAAGGCTCGGATGCGCAGGCATCAAGCCATAAATCATCCTTCCCGGGCGGAATCTCTTTGAGCTGTAGCGCCGTATTACGCGGCGCGGATCGTGGGAGTCCACGATCAACACATCGGCAAAAGCGGCCTCGGTGCCGTCGAGAGACAGTATCCGAGCCATGCGCGAAACGACATTCGCCGAAGTGTACGTATCACCACAATTAAGAAATGCGATCACATCGCCCGTGGCGCAGCGCAATCCCTTGTTGAAGGCGTCGTAAGCTCCTGCGTCAGGTTCGGATATCAGGCGGGCCACTCGATTGCCATTTTCACGGATCACATCCAGAGTGGAATCCGTAGACCCGCCATCGACCAATATGTGCTCGATTTCCTCGTGGTCCTGTTGAGCAACGGATTGCAAGGTCGCCGCCATCGAGGCGGCACCGTTGTAGACTGCGGTAATGATGGAGATTTTCATCGAAGAAGCAAATTACCGCTGGCTCGAGTTCTTGAAAAGTGGCCGGAAGTATAGGCGAAATCCTTTCAGTGCCTACGGCAATGAAACGCTTGCCGGCAACGGCAGCGAACGGATACTGTTGAGCACGCCTGCGTACGTACCTGCATTGTCCGGGTCTTCGGCGCCCGTGCCGGCGATGACGACGAGATTGTTTCCAGCTCCAGTGGAGCCGGCGGTCACATAGCACGTCGGCGCGTGACGCGGCTCAAGCCCCCCATCATCCGGAAGGCCGGAGCCTCGGTCTGCTTTTAACTGCCGCCAATCGGCGCCGTTTTTTGTATACCAAAGATCCGCGTGGTTTGCGGCGTAGCGGACCGCCAATCCGGAGGTGTTGGTATAGTCTGTCGGCGCGTATCCGCCGACGAGCCAAACGACGCCGTCGCCACCCGTCGCTGCACACGGCCACATGCGGCCGGACCATTCGGCGGGTTTCGCGCTTTGTGTCCACGTGATGCCGTCCGCGGACGACCACTCATCATTTAACGCGCCTGAATAGTCGCAGTAGCCTCCGCCCTCGATCCAGATCTTTCCCAGCAGTACGAACACCGCCGCCCCGCATCGGGGCTGAAATCCAGCGATTGCACCCAAATCAGTCCACGAAGCCGCGCTGGGATCAATGGAGCGATAGACCTCGCCGGTATCCGGCTGGACGAAAAACAGGGACGTGCCCAGAACCTCGGCTCGGGAATTCTCGGTTGCGTGGCCGGGCAATGGGCCGGGCACTGCCGTCACGCCGTCCGCAAGGTTCTGCCGCGCCCACGTAATTCCGTCAGCGGAGTTCCACACCGTCCCACCGATTGCGGACAAGTGGCCGTTCCAAACCACGAGCGCACTGTATGGATCGTAGAAATCCTGTGGCAACGGAGCGTCTTGAACGCCGTTGTTTTCAACCGGTGCCGCGTCCCGCGGATTCGGCACGGTGGCCGTTGCGAAGTCTGGGGCCGCATGCCAGGACGTGCCGGTCGAGTCCGTGGATGACCAAAGTTCGAAGAAGCTGCAGGTGTTAAAGCAGCTGTCTTGGCCTTTAGGCCCGCGAAAGCCTCCGCTGAGCCACAGCCGGCCGGCGAATTCGGCGCCATGCGCACTGTCACGCGCCGCGAAAGGGCCGTTCGCGATGGAAGTGTTCCAAGCGGACACGCTAATGGTGCCGCCGCCGCCCGCCAGATTCTCTCCGTCCGGACTCAGGTACACCACGCCATTCGCGAATTGTGTCAACAGTCCGCCGCCAACGCGCACCAGCAATTTAATGGGGGACTTCGTGCTTGGAGCCGCGGAAACCGTCGAGCCGCCGCCGCCGAGATTGCGATTGTCGGGGCTGTAGTAGGCGCTGCCGTCGGCGAACAAAGTGACGACCGCATCGCCCGGTCCTACGGGCTCGATTTGCAGAATATCGGCTGTTCCTGAATAAACTCGAATGCTGCCGACACCACCGAGATGCTGGCCATCGGGACTGTAGTAGGCGCCGCCGCCATTCGCGACGACGGCATCGACCCCGCTACCCACGGGAACCAGCCCCGCAACCTTGAGAGCGCCATCGTAGGCACGCACGGTCGAGCCGCCGCCACCGAGATTTGTGCCGTCCGGGCTGAAGTAGGCGGACCCGTCCGCAAACAGCGCGTCGACACCGGCGCCCATTGGAACGATATCGGAAATTTTCAAATTGCCGTCGTATGCCGGAACGGTTGAGCCGCCGCCTGCCAGATTGAATCCGTCCGGGCTGTAATACGCCCGTCCATCGGGAAAAAGCGCGAGCACCGCGCTGCCCCCGCCCGGGACACTTACGATTTTCTTCGCGGGACCAGCCTCCGGTCCATGGTTCGTTACGTTTAGTTCGGCCGTGCTCGCCGGAGTATTGGTTTGAGACGCGGCCGGTTGGGTTCCGGATCCGCCGCCGCACGCCGTCAGCGCGACAAATGCACCGGTTAGCACGCATGACGTCACGGTGCGACTCATCGCACTCCATCGTCCCCTATTATCCCAACCATATTGCACAGTTGCGCCCGCGCACTCGATTCAAACAGGTTGACCTACGGCCGTCTCGATTTCTAATTTCTTTGCATTTCTTT